>Ga0193719_10001055_pt1 | contig 10806 bp, 10 predicted proteins | sample U2a2metaG_FD_160103 | JGI IMG/M metagenome (GOLD analysis project Ga0193719, IMG submission 160103) | Soil microbial communities from a riparian zone of the East river system, Colorado, United States - U2a2 | ecosystem: Environmental > Terrestrial > Soil > Riparian zone | place: USA: East... | reverse complement strand
AACTACGGTGGGTTTCTGCGGCTTGGGCATCTGACTAATATTGGCGATCCGTTCCCGCAGCGACGACACCAGCTCGTGGGCTTCGACATCCCGATTGGTGGCCTCGCCAACACGTAAAACATCCTCCAACACATCGCCGAGCGTGTGCGGCGTCAGCGAAAGCACCTGCGGCTTGGAAGAAAGCTGGTGAACAGCCTTGGCTACGGACGCTGTGCTGATGGCACACACATCGCACAACTCCTGCGTTACGACGAGATCTGGCTTGATTGCTTCCAGTTTCCCGATATCGATTCGGTAAAGGCCCTCCCCGTGTGAGGAATAATCATTCACGGTGTTGTCGATCTCCGCCGACGTCAAATCGTGGGCCAGGTTGGTGTTGACAACAATGCTCTTTCCCGCAGCTTCCGGAGGAAAATCGCACTCGAAGGTCACACCAGCAACTGAGTCTCCCAGGCCTAATGCGTACAAAATCTCAGTGGCCGACGGTAAGAACGAACAAATCTGCATATAAACCCTCGCTATTTCACGTGAGTTCCAAGTTCAACTTGCTAGAACCTGCATTCACAAGTAGCCGTCCGCATTGTACTCGGCCATCCTCTACTTCGGTCAAACGCGAGATTGGACCCAAGCTTCCGCTGCTGCTCAAAATCAAGGTGAATTGAATCCCTCCCGCCGCAACCCCATTGGCGTAACTACTCAGGCCGCGCGCGATCATAGAGCTCGGCGGCCTCATCGAATGTCTGCCGCAGCGCTTCGCGGTTGTGCTCAGCCTCTTGAATTTCGTTTTCAGCGCTCATGAATTCATCGACCAACAGCGGAACCGTCTTGCCATACACATGGGAATCGCCGGCCGCGTTTGCCGCCTGGAATCACATTTGTTTTGCCGTGCGAACACTGGATCCGAAACCACCCGATTAACAGCCGGATGGTTAAACCTGGAGCGCATGTACATCCAATGACTTGACTGGAAACCAGTAACGATTTGCTTGTGGCCTTGCCTGAATCGCACACCCTGTGCAAGCGAAGGTCATTGCGATTGCGCGATCTAAATGACGTGCCACTGATCTCAATTCCGAAAAAGCTGCATCCTCGGTTTTATGACAACGTGTACTCAATCTGCGTCGAGGAAGGATTCCGTCCGACAATCGCGCAGAAAGTGACGACTTTCGCGGAAGCAATGGCGATGGTCGCGGATGGTGTTGGTTTTGCGTTCACGCATGAGTGCTACTCCCATGTCAAATGGCAGGGTGTCGTGATCAAGAACATCGAAGGTCAGCCGCTAATGATCGAGAGCGCACTTGTCTTTCGCAAAGAAATCCGCTCCACGGTGCTGCCAGCGATTGTTGCGGCGCTACAAATCAAGAAAAAGCCGGCATCGGTACTCGCGTTCCGCAGGAAAGCCGCAGGGTGAAGGAGAATTCGCCTCTGATGCAGGGGCGTACCGTTCAGTTAAGGTCTTTGCGGTTTAGTCCAGTATGTTCTCGTTTGCGGTCTGAATCGCGGATTCAATCTGGCTGATTTCTTCGTCGCTCAATTCCGCAAACTGTGGGCGCTTGCCTCTTGAAAGCTTGCCGTTGTTCTGATGGATGAGCCTTACCAGCAGTGAGGCGCGCTGGTTTGGCATATCCGCGATCTCCATAACAGATCTAATCGCACCGTCGAAGAATTTGAGGAAACCGATTTCCGTTTTCAAGTCTCGCGTGATCGTGTCCTCAATGCAGTCAAACAAATATTCCGTCTGCACCGTAGCGTCAAAGTATCGGTACAACTCAGCGGTATCGTTCGAGACCGTCATACGTTGCTCGGGGTGCATTTTGTAGTCAATGAATGGATGGATTGCATCGGAAAATGCCGCAAGAACCCGGTCGTATGCGGCCATGTCACGGAGCATTGCCGCCGAAATCGGAAAGAGCACTCCTTTGGGTGTGAAGTTCATTCTGGAAAGGACGTTATGCACGAGAAAGCGGTGAATGCGCCCGTTCCCGTCAACAAAAGGATGCACAAAGACAAACCCAAAAGCTCCGGCGGCGGCAAGACATACGGGATGAACACCACTGTCCGTCGCCAATAATCGACCCATCATTTGCATCCATCCGGCCATCAGAGACGAGACATCCTGTGGCCGCGAACAGACGAAATGGACGTCCTGGGAGTAGTCTGGCAAAGTTTCACCTATATAGACCTGGATATCTCGCCAATCTTTCTGTGCGTATCGCGGATCGACGATGACGTTTTGTAACTCAATGAAGGATTGTTTGTTTGTCGGATCGAATTTGTCCGCGCGCATCAGTGCGCTCACAAATCGTTCGGTGCGGTCCTTGCTGGGGGCTTCGCCCTCGATCGCAAACGATGATTTGGTTTCCTTCGTGAACAGGTAGTGAATCGCTCTTTTCAGGACTGCCGGTTCAACTCTTGCAACCAGGGCTTGCGCGCGTTCGGTTAGATTCTTCTTGAGGTCGGCATTGAGCTTTTCTGTTCGCCGAATCAGGGGGCAGTACTCTCGATTTCCCAGAAGGTTGTCAAATACACGTTGTCGCCTGATTCGATTTGGGGGCCCGACGAGATGCAAATCCTTATCGAGCAGGTCTATATACGGGCCGGACGTGAGATCGGCCACATCGAGAGTTGCCTCGGTCAGCATTTCGTACAGGTACCATGCACGACGGGCGAAAATGCCGTTGGGTTCGCTTTGTACCCAGCGTTCCACATCAGGCTTAGGGATGCGCGCGAAAACGCTCTTGTAGACACCCAAGTCGAGCGGCTCGTATTTCAGAGCGAAACGGAGCTGTCCGACGATTCCTTCGGCGGGCTGATACGACCGGGGATATTTTTCGAGGATTTCATTATGCGTGATTTTGGTCTTGCGGGTACCGCTGGCTAGTTCCGAGCGAACGACGGGGCACGGAAGTTTGAGATCGAGTTGCCCGATCACCGCGTGCAATCCTATGGGAATAGCTTGTTTTTCTCTTTCGTCCATAATATTCATCCCAGTAGCTTTTTAAAGGCTCCAAGCGTGCATTAAATCTAAATAAATACTCCAATTGACTGTGCAAACAATACTACAAAATCACTCCAGTGGATACAAAAACGCTCCATAAACACTATTTTGTATCACAAACGTTCCAATAGGCGCAAATCTTAGCCGTTTTCGACGAGGCGAACATTTTTATGGCGGCTTTCGACCCGGATGAGTGAATTTCGACTTGGGGTCCGTTCCCATCAGTCGGTACTTGGGAGCGGCTCTTAAGCTTTGGGAATCACATTCGAGGACGTAATGGAACTTGTGCAGTTTGCCCAAAGAGCCTCCGTGGAATGTGCGCTGGATCAAGGTCTTGCACGCGACCGCACTCCTAGACAGTGACCAATTTCGCTACGGCCTAGAGGCCAGCAGCGTCGACGAACCGACATTAGGCATTTCTTCCCTCCTCGGACAAATCCGGACCGATTTCGATGTTGGCAATGGAGATCAGCGTCCGAAGTAGAATTTCGCCTCCCGGCGTCGCGTCAAGACTGAAGGAGAAAATTTGAAAATGAAAAGACACAGATATCAATATGGATGTTTAGCCAAGAGGAACAACACGCTCAGTGAAGATGTTTGGCATTTTCGTTTTTACGAAACTACACCGGAAGGCCGCCGATATCGGATCAACAAGCGTGGGGACTGTAGCCCAGTACCCAACAAGAACCGACGCCTTGCGCGTCATTGAGTCACTTCGCCTCCGACTGAACCTGCATCATCGATTCGGGAGGCCTGTATCAGTCAGTACTCTTGTGGATCGCTACATTGAACACGAATTGCCGGAGCGGCGGCATTCCACACAACAATCTCATTCGTCGGCCCTGAACCGCTGGATTCGCCCTCGTTGGGGTGACTATCTGCTGGAGCAAGTAAAGCCGGTGGAAGTCGAAGAGTGGCTGCGGTCGCTCCCCTTGGCGCCCAAAACCAAGGTCAATCTTCGCAGCCTGTTTCACCTTATTTATGAGCACGCGCGGCGATGGGAGCTGACCGATCGCAATCCGATAGACCTGGTGCGACAACGCGGGGGCCGTCGATGCATACCACGCGTGCTAGCAGCTGGCGAGATCCGCCTCCTTCTGGAGCAACTAGGCGAGCCATACCGCACCATGGTTCTGGTCGCGGCTTGTCTGGGCCTTCGCGCCAGCGAAATCATGGGCCTGCAGTGGGGGGACTTCAACTGGGAGGGTTTCACGGTCCTCATTCGGCGAGGAGTCGTGAACGGCAAGGCTGGCGCTACGAAGACCGAAGCCTCTCGTAAAGCTCTTCCCGTTGATCCCAGTCTTGCCGCACCTCTGATAGAACTGCGGAAGCTCAGTTTGCGCCAAGGCCTGCAAGACTGGGTCTTCCCAAACCGAGCTGGCCGACCCCGAGGACAGCAAAACATCCTGCAGCGCCATTTGAGGCCGGCGGCGGTGCGGGCTGGAATTGGGAAGATCGGCTGGCACACCTTCAGACATTCGTACTCGACGATGCTGCGAGCCGCGGGCGCTGACATCAAGGTGCAGCAAGAATTGTTGCGGCACTCGACCATTCAGAGCACGATGAACATCTACACCCAGGCAGTTTACGAGCAGAAGCGCGCCGCGAACCGCGTGGTGGTAGGGATTTTGCTGAACAAAGTCGCTCCAGAGGACCGGGCGCGCGCTAATGGGAGTTAAAAGGAAATAAACACACGGCCGTTGGGCCTCACACAATCATATTCAAGTGATTGTCACTGTAGAGCTTAAGGTTGGTTGCGGGGGGTGGATTTGAACCACCGACCTTTGGGTTATGAGGAATGAACGACAGTATTGCATTTCAATGACTTGACGCCGCCGGGAACGACACAAAGTCATTGGAAAGACAGGAAAGCACAGTTATTGGACCACAGTCGGACCACGAGCAGCTGGCCGCGTATCCCACCGTGCTGAGGTTCCTTCGCACCCCGACCCATCAGGCAGTACTTATCGTGGAAATCCAGCTCCGAATCAAATCTAGTCGCAGAGAGCTGCGCAAGTGATCCGCCCAGCGATTCAGCCTGGCATCGCGTTCCGTCGTTACGAATGCTTTTTGTTGCGCCAGCTCCAACTTCAGGGAACAACGGGCCCAATCGACAAAGCTGTGCCGGAATAGATCATTGTCGAAAATGCCGTGAACATAACTGCCAAACACGGGGCCACTTGGACTCATGGCTCCATCGAGCGATTGTGCGCTGTCCGCCGTCGAGATGCGGGCGAAGGGCCGAGTCTCTCCTTTTCGATACGTTTCTCCCATATGAATCTCATAGCCTTGAAACTCTGGAGCCCGCCACAAATCTTCTCCGAAGGACGCGTCGCATAGCTGACCGGATACTGGTCGGACCGTTTTCTCGGTACTGAATACTGTCTGGACAGACAACAGTCCCAGGCCGTCCCGTTCGACAGGAACACCCTCGTTCTCAGCCCCGCAGGGATCAGAGAGCTTGAGACCCAACATTTGAAAGCCACCGCACAAGCCGACAATTGGCGCCCTCTTGGAGCAGTGCTCTTGGATACGTGGAAGAAAACCGTTCTTCCCAAGCCATTCCAGATCATCGAGAGTCTGCTTGGTCCCAGGCAGGACCAGCACATCCGCCAGGGCAGCATCATCAGCGCGCTCCACGAAAGCCAAAGCAACAGAGGGCTCCGCGGCTAGCGCATCGAAATCCGTAAAGTTGGACATGTGTGGCAAGGCAATAACACCGATGCGCAATGGGCGATGCGGTGAGTTGGCTTCTATTATGTGGCTCCAACTTCGTCGCACGGTGCGACGACTTTCGATGGCAACGCTGTCCTCCTCCTCGAGACCCAGATCATGTAGATAGGGAATAACCCCGATACACGGCAGCGCGAGTCGCTGTTCGATCATTTCTATACCTGGCTGCAGCAAGCTTAGATCGCCCCGAAACTTGTTGATGACGAACCCTTTGAACAATGCCCGGTCGGCGGGTTCGAGGAGTTCCATCGTTCCGAACAGCGAGGCAAATACCCCGCCTCGATCAATATCTCCAACCAGGACGCACGTGGCGTTCGATGCGTGTGCCATGCGGAGATTGACGATATCGTGCTCTTGCAAGTTGATTTCCGCAGGAGATCCCGCGCCTTCCAGCAAGATGAGGTCGTACTTGGAGGCAAGTCTTTGATAGCTCTGAAGGACCGCGGGAAAGAGCTGTTCCACTCGATTCGTGTGATAGTCCGCGGCGCTGACCTGTCCCCATACCTTGCCGAGTAGGACCACTTGCGAGCTCGTGTCGGAACGCGGCTTGATGAGCACCGGATTCATATCAACGCTCGGCGGTACCCGGCAAGCTTCCGCCTGAAGGGCCTGAGCCCGGCCAATCTCCCCTCCGTCCGGTGTGGCAGCCGAATTGAGGGACATATTCTGGGCTTTGAACGGAGCAACGCTAATTCCTTCATCGGCAAAGATCCGTCCCAGACCCGCTGTGACGATGCTCTTGCCCACATGCGAAGCTGTTCCCAGAATCATCAACGCGGCGGTGGTCACATTCTTCTCCCGTGCACAATTGACATCTCTTACCGTTAGACTACGTTTCGTATTTGCAATGGTTTAAGCTTCCTTAATTCTACAAGGCCATTGGAATCCTACTTTCTGAGCAGTCGTAGACACGTTCAAGAGGAGACGCCGTGAACCACCAGAATCCGAAGCCAGTGCCACCAGTGCTGAGGTCGCGAGAACACCTCGCAGCCCAAGGAACTAGCTTTCTCTCTGCGGGCACCGTGGCACCGACTCCGCTGCCGATCACGGCCGATGGAGTTACATACACCATGGCCCAGGAAACCACCTGGATTGATATACAGCATTTCGCCGTCGGACGCTGGGATGGCTCCCCCAGCATCTTCGCCTTCGATGCATCACCGACCGCCGGGCCAGTAATCAGTAAGGCAGTCAACACACCGGCCTTCGAGGGCGTGCAGATGATCACCTGGCTCGCTCCTGGGGTATTTGCTTCTTCGGCAGGTCTTTAACTTCTGCACGATTTGGGGAATCTTCAACGGCCAAGTCGGCTTCTTTTCCTCGACCGAAGAAGGAGCGCTTTGGGTTGGCACAATTGATCACAACCAACACATAACCGTCCTCGGATATCAGACCGTGTTCGGCAGCCTCGGCTCCGCGCTGGGATTCAACGGAACAAATCTGATTGTGATTAACTACAACCTTTACGAATTTACGACCCAGCCGGATCGGATCGGCAGCCCCGACCGGAACCCGGAGCGGTTGCCGCTCGAGTTGCTGCCACCTAACTTGGTTGGCAAAATCTAACTGTGCGCCTCGTTGGGGAAAAGACCGCGAGAGCGCTAGGACTTTTTCTCCTCAGCACTCCAACGCGGGTCATATTGTTCGAGCCCCAGCACATGATCAAGGAGGATGCGGTGCTCCCATCCGGCACGTTCGAGATCCGGCTGTGCTGAGAAGTGATCTATGTAACCGAGACAGAGGTAGGCTACTGGGACGATGTTCCCTGGGATATTCAGCACTTGCTTAAGGGCGTCCTTATTGAGAACACTCACCCACCCAACACCCACCCCTTCCGCGCGAGCTGCGAGCCATAGGTTCCGCACTGCGCAAATTGCCGAGTACACTGCCATCTCCGGCATTGAATGGCGGCCAAGCCGATGTCCTCGTTCAGATTCTGGATTGCAGACAATGCAAAGGTTCTGGGGAGCCTCAAGAATGCCTTCGAGCTTCAGGCTGGCGTACTTCTCTGCGCGGCCTCCCTTCATATGTGTCAAGGGCAGCTTGATTGGACCGTAAGAAAATGTCGTGAACGGCCTTGCGAATCTCCAGCGCTCGAATCAGAATGAATCGCCAAGGTTGCATCAGGCCCACGGAGGGCGCGCGATGAGCAGCCTCCAGAAGTCGACCTAATACTTCGTCACCCAAGGGCTCCGGTGAAAAGCCGGACCGGACGTCGCGACGTTCATGAATAGCGCGATAGACACCCCGCGTCTCATCTTCGGGAAACTTCCCTGCTCCCTCCATCACCATGCCTTCGACCAGTGCGTACTCTTGTGGGTGTCATCGCGCAGTTTCGAATCGACGCCGGCTTGCACTTCCAACAGCCTGCCGAAGAGCCATAGGAGATCGGACAAACGGTTCAAGTAGGCGAGAACTTGGGGATCGACAAAATCACCGCTTTCCATTAAGCGAACAACCTGCCGTTCGGCTCGACGGCATACTGTACGCGAGATTTCGAAGGCAGCGGCTTCCGTATGCGCCCCGGGCACGGACCAATCCGACAGAATGCCAGGGGTGGCTTCGATTCGGTGGACCAGATTTGTCAGTCCATCGACATCGCCGGCAGTCATGCTGGATTCAGCTTGTTTCTTCACTGCTTCTGGCGCTGTAGCGAGTGCGGCTCCCAGTCGAAACAGTGTTTTCTGGATACCTTCGGTCCAAGAACAAATTTCCATGTTCTTGCAAATACTGCGCGCAAAACCGAGAACGGAATTCAGCTCATCAACGCACCCGTAGGCTTCCACGCGCTGATCTGCTTTGGAGACGCGCACATCTCCCACGAGCCCGGTTTGCCCGCTATCTCCACGTTTTGTTGCAATGCTCATAGCTTTGCTTTACTCCTTTAAGATCCATCCATTTCTAACTGTGCTTCTTGCGTCACGTTGGATCATTTCTTCCTCAAGGTTTCCATTACCTGCCCCTGCAGACTCTTCCACTGCAAACTCACGAATCAAATTTGTATCCAGCGCCACGACAGAGCCGTATTCCTTGGCGATCTTCCAGGCTTCTTCTTCCGGTCCCCCGTAGAAGTTTGTCAGCAGAACGCGCATAAAACCGGCGTGTGCAACCACGGCGATGGGACACTCTGTTGCTGCTGCGAACAAGAAAGCACTTTCTGCGCACACACGGCGCTCAAATTGTTGCATTGATTCCCCACCTGGAGCGGTAAGCGTACGGTATTGTTCCGCCCAACTCTTTGCCAGGACGGGATCTCGCGCTTCGATTTCGCTCCAAGAAAGACCTTCCCATATGCCAAAGTGGATTTCGCGTAGGCCGGGACGAACCTCGAATCCTATTCCAAAGTGCGTGGCAATCGCCTCCGCGGTTTGTCTGGCACGCCGAAGATCACTCGCATAAATCCGTCGAATCGCGTACTCCGACAGCCGATCCACGACGCCAGCGAGTTGCTGCCGACCCCGCTGATTGAGCTCCGGATCCGAATGGCCACAGAATCGGCCTGCCATGTCAGTTTCCGTATGACGAATTAAAAGAAGATGCTTCACAGGTTCCAGACACCACAAAAATAAACTGCAATTTCCGTAAGCTGATTCGTAGCTCCGAAGCAGTCGCCCGTGACCCCGCCGATGCGGTGGGAATAGTACAGGCCGCTTAGTGCCGTGATCACGAGCGCGACAAGGACCGGAATCCAGAAGTCTGTCCGCATGAAATAGAAAACGATGGAAAAACTCAACAGAGTGCCTATGAGAAGAGAGGCGGGACAGATTTTCTGAGCAATCCTCGCCCCTTGTCCGTCACTCTCTCGCGCCGACCGCAGGAAATAGCTCAAAGGCAGGGTTGTCCAACGACAAAGAACGTGAGCCGAGACGACGAACGCTGTGAAGCGATTCACAGGGAGATTTGATAGAAGCAAGAATCTAGCCAGCACAGAAAGTACGAGGGCCAAGGCTCCGAAACTTCCGATTCGGCTATCCCGCAGAATCGTGAGAACCTGCTCCCGGTTCCACCCTCCGCCAAAACCATCCGCAGTATCCGCCAGGCCGTCTTCGTGAAGCCCGCCCGTAACGAGTACAAGAAAGATCAATACCAACAGTGCCACAAGGGGATGGCTCAAGTGAGGCGCCGCAATGCGTTGCAAAACCGAAGCACCAAGGCCCATTCCTAGACCTACTAGAGGGAAAAACTTTGCCGCACGCGATAAGGAATCGGGATCAAAACGAACACGCGGCACCGGTAGCCGCGTAAGAAATTGGGTAGCGACCAGAAAATCATCTATCCACTTCATTCCTTTGCTCCGCTTACGCCCGCCGATGCGAAGGTTGCCATGTCGGAGTAGAGCCGCAAAGCCGACTCGATGATTGGCATTGCCAATACCGCACCGGTGCCCTCGCCCAAACGCATATTGAGCGTCAGAATGGGCTCGAGATCTAAATACTCCAGCAAAAAACGATGGCCGGGCTCTTCTGAACGATGCCCCGCGAACAGATACTCTCGTACCCGCGGTTCAAGGGCATACGCCAAAGCTGCGGCCACAGTGGAAATAAAACCATCCGTGACAACCGGGATCCGATATCGTGTTGCTCCCACGACCATGCCCACCATGGCAGCGATTTCTAATCCGCCTACACGCCGCAAGACCTCAAGCGGTGGTGCTTCAGAGACGTACGGGTTTTCCCCGAAATGCTTGCGCAGGATGGCATCGACAACATGGATCTTGTATTCTAGGGCGCTTTTCTCCAAGCCTGCTCCCTTGCCCGTAACCGCGGCAGGAGCCTGGCGAGTAAGGACTGCTGTAATCGCGCTGGCGGAAGTCGTGTTGCCAATTCCCATCTCGCCAACAGCGATGAGAGTCTGTCCCTTCTCATGGGCGCCGGTTGCCAACTGGAGTCCTACCTGCAAAGCTTGCAGCATTTCCTCTTCGGTCATGGCGGGTTCATGAAGCATGTTCCGAGTGCCGGAGCGGACTTTGCGCTGCAAAAGACCCGGTAAATCACCGAAATCCGCATCCACACCGACATCCACGATGGTCAGATCAGCATCATGCAGGCTTGCCAGGAGATTGATCGCTGCCCCTC
>Ga0193719_10001054_pt1 | contig 10806 bp, 12 predicted proteins | sample U2a2metaG_FD_160103 | JGI IMG/M metagenome (GOLD analysis project Ga0193719, IMG submission 160103) | Soil microbial communities from a riparian zone of the East river system, Colorado, United States - U2a2 | ecosystem: Environmental > Terrestrial > Soil > Riparian zone | place: USA: East... | reverse complement strand
CAGACTTATATAAGTAGGTTACGAGTCCCCTTTAGGGTACTCGTTCTTTTACCCCCTGGTCTCTGCAATTTAAGGCACCATCAAAAGTGAGGGAAATTTCCTTATTTGTATGTCAGATCAAAAGTGTACGAAAATATTTCCAATTTTGGTAGTGGCTGTGCATCACCTGCTTTTTGTTTCTTTTAAGTGTTGTTGTTCATAAATTGTTGAACGAGTGGCGTCGCTAACATGGAGGAGCTCTAGCTGGCTTACCTGTATAGAATTAGTGACTTGGTACAAATAGAGGGAATTAAACCTGCTAATTTGATAGGGAACTACAGCACATTATATACTACAAGGTGTACAGCCATTTGGTGTAGAAGGATGATACGGAATAACCAGGACCGGGTACTAGAGTTTAGCTAGCGTAAACTAGCATATGAAATGCGTGCTTGATGTATGTGTTGATCTGACGCTGATCCAAGTCTAATGTGGACTTCATCGCTGTCGAGCCGACGTCATTGGCTGAGGCGTGTCCCGCTACATCATGCTACATCATGCTACATCATCGTGATGTCGCATGATATGTCTCTTTCTTCAGACGTAAATGCAATATATCTGTTACCTGGTTATCATTTATCTTGGTTATATACTGTATTGGACTGTATAAAACGTTTTAGTGTGTTCAGCTGCCTAAAGGACAGGATGGTGGCACACATACTCCTGTGGATAGCAGAAAGGTGACCCATATCCACCAGTTGTACCAACATAGCCATGGGGTTTCCCACCATGGATGCGCAGGTTTGTGCGGGTACGGGATTTTTTGTTAAAGATTTTATTTAATGTGATCACATTTAATCTATACCACTGAAACGCGCTTTGTCGAATTGAAAGGTTTCATGCTGAAAAAGATCCACACAGACGCAACGAGGTGATTAATCACCCCGTCATGTTGAAGAGGATTTACAGAGACACAATTAAGCGGTAGCCCGTCCTGCCGCATTTAAGACGATAGCAGCAGATTGCGTCGGTTTGAAGTGGGATCAACAACGAAATCACATGCGCTCATGCTCGAATGGCAAGAGTGGCGGCTACCACGTGTCCGCAGGCTGATAGTAAAATGTTTTTTTGGAGGGCAGGCAGAGTACATGCACGTCACTGCATGCTGTTACACACTAGTAAACGCATCTCTGCTATAGTTTTGAGTATGTAAACGACCGTAGTTCTCTGTCTAAACCATCACTAAGTCAGCTGTCAGATCCTGAGAGCTACCCTTCTTCAAGTCGCCATTGGCATTTCTGATAATGACGTCACATGCAAATCGCACCGTCTGTGATGTCATAGACTGTGAAGACGTCTCGCATGCGCCTCCAAGTGATATCATCACTCTCGCAACATCTCATCTACTACGCATCTGTGGCGAACGTATTATAGTAGATGGCAGGGCCTAAGTAGTATTTAAATTGTTCTTGTGTTGTTTTTGCTACGAAATGTATTTCAGTTCTGCCCAATGCCCGTCATCAGGCTATTGTGTATACACGGCTTCGACACTAGGGTTTTGGTACGTAGTTTCTTACAATGGGTTGTTTCTTATCGAAATCAACTTTTCCGTAGACCCTTTGTAAATTTGTGATCCACCTAAGCTAAGATAATGGGCTAAAACGTGCATTTTAACATATTTCTCGCTAGAAATTTGAATTTTTCATTCTATATAGTTGTTTGGAATAGAAGGGATCGCTGTAGCAGTACAAAAGATGCAGAGAAACTCGACGTGAAATTGCACTGTCTCAATATTTGTGATTCACTGGCTGATGTCCTTGATCGGGTCGCGTGTTGATCGACTTGAGTTGTTTTAAGACTCGGATTCCCCATTAGGGTACTCATTCTTTTACGACCTGCGATTCGAGGCACCATCAAATGGGATGGAGTTTCCTTATATGTGTGTCGGATCAAGAGGGTTGGCTGTGTACAAAAGGTTTTGAATTTAATGTGCTGGAGGCACGAGACCGGCCATGCTCGTGCTGCGCCCCCCTTGTGGGCAGCTTTTTAATGTACCAAAACACCCCTCAATCCGCAGGTATTGAATATACCGCTTATGGTCCGAGAGGATCCAGCTTGGGTTTCCAGCTTCAATTTGACATCCATTCCGGGTGATGTGCGGAGAGGGTGCCAAAATCGAGTGTGTTGTCTCCAGGATTTCGAAATAATGACGTTTCAATATATCCTTATTTAGCGATCATGATATCACTGTAGGGCTGGCTCTACGGATCGGACGACATTCTTTTTGATCGTTGTGATGTCACTGTAGGACTGGTTCCCCAGATTGGACCTCGCGAGGCAGTAGCACTAAGATCGCTTGCAGCACTGGAGGGGTGAAGTTGTGCTGACGTCAAGTTGCCGCACTGCCGTGTGAGGTTGTGGGTGATGCCCCCATGAAACTGTGGAGCCAGGCTGAGGCACGTTTCGAAGGGTGGAAGGACCGTTATTCGAATATTTAAGACGCTGAGATTCGTGGTAGTCCTCAGCATTAGCCATCTTTCATTCTGCATGTCTCGTGAACAGTCCAAAGTGAGCGGTTGCAGTTAATTATGAATATCTCAATGACGATTTCCTTGCAGAGGACGAAAAAGGCTCGTCGTCCTTCTATCGCCGTCCAGTGCCCGCATCCCGCTTCGCCACCAGCGATCACCAGGTCAAACAACCGGGTGCGCAGCGATGGCGCTCGGATGTCTAAGGACGACAAGTGGAACGCTAGGCGCTTCAAGGATTACCTTGAATACGCGCCCAAAATCGTCCTTCCCCTGACTCTCCGTAGTTTGCGAAAGCCATTGACAAAGAATGACAAGTTCGAGTTGGAACAAAAAACCGAGAAACTCTTGGCACCGTCTCGGCCTGCGCGGTGTACGTCCGCTCAATATTTAGATCGGAATGGCGAGCCATTGTTGTACTATTTCGGCAGGCGTCTAGTCCGACCAGATGATAAAACAGTAAGTTGGTATCTGCTTCTGCCTTCCATTCGGCTCACGAGGCGTGGGTACTGGTCAGAACGTCGAGGTTTCGGTCAAGCATCAGTACAAGGATCAATCTATAGGAGATGTGGAAAGGGTTCTGAGGCTAGACAAGTCAGTGAGATTGGTTCGCGATGGGCTCAGCGTAAGTCTCCCGGCAGTGTCCCAAATGATTTAGCTTGGAGTCTGATGATATCCACAGGATGATAAGTGCAGAAGCTATCAGTTGGCGGTTCAAAGTTTGGCTGCGGATACTAAGCTTCACGCACTCTTTGACGAGACGCGCCACGAAGGGGCAAATGTAATGGACTACGAGCCTCCGCACTTGGATTCGGCTATGGAAGTCGACGCGGTCCTATCTGACATGTCGGTGTCGGAAGAGGAGGACGTGAACGAGAGTTACGGCGACCCGGGCGAAGCAAGCCGTTCTTGCGACGCAGAAACGAAAGGAATCGAGGGTGATGACGATAACGACCCCGTCCCGGACGACAAAAATCCGGACTGGCTGGACCACGATGACCCAGAGTATGATGTCGAATACATTGAGGAAGACGACGACGACGAGGTCAATATGGAGGCGTACGACACCGAAGACGTAAGCGGAAGTGGTCTCCAAAAGAGCGAACAGGCCGGAGTCGTGCACCTTGTCCATGGATGGACCCAGCGAGGACACCCTGACGATGTACGTGCTGCAGGTGCTACTGGTTTCCTTTGCTCATCGCTTTAGGGGTTATATATTTCGAGAGACCTTACTACGAGCAGCACCACGCTTGCAGCTGCAGGTTCCTATTACTCCCTTACGGAATCTGTCGCGAGAACCATTGCATTGGCATTCAAGACTGTTTTGCCCAAGTGGTACGCAAAATACCAGGACGCTTTCGACGCCGGCGTTTGGTTTGCGGACGACCCAGGTCCTTTCCTCGGTCGTGCCGTTGTATACAAACTGCAGGGCAAGCTTCATAAGGACAGACACGACGTGGGACCTTCGGTTTCTTTCCCGGTTGGCCAATTTACAGGAGGGGAGATGGTATTCCCGCAACTCGACACCAAATTACAGTGGGTATTCTCTTGAAATGCCTAGCAGGTGTTGATCCTTCCTTCAGATATTCGCCCGGAGATTTCTGCATCTTCTACTCAAGTGACATTTACCACAAGGTCGCCCCGTTTACCCCTTTGCCGCAGACTCCGGAGCAAGCAGACCAGATCATAACTCCTGGTAGAATTGGCAGCGTCTTTTTTTTCCCAAGAAATAGCCTTAAGGTTCTCACTGGAAAGCCGAAGAGATGGGGTTACAGGACGGCGTTCGGAAAGAACGAACACCTGTTCTTGCATCGCAAGAAGAAGTGAGGAGAGTGGCAAGTAGGGATTGACGAACGTATATATTCGATCAATAAACTGTGTTTTTGCATTGTGTAAAAGGAGTGACAGAAGCAAGAAACAAAGCCGCTGTTAGCTGGCATTACCGATTACGGGTCGAGTTTAGAGTTTTGGTGTCCGTCCCTTTTTGGTGTGTCCACGGTTCAAAGCAGTGCACTGGAAGGTCAAAATCGTGTTCTTATCCATCGTTTTGGTGCGGAGCCCAGTCCATTGGTATCGAGGTGGCACGTACGCAGTAGAATGGCCATAGAACGTCTATGTTCCTTTTTTTTTTTTTGGTTCGTCCACCAAGCCAATCTTGAGTGAACATCATTCTCTGTCGGCTGGGCAAGTGACGTCGGCGTCGGCTTGCTGCGTATGTGACGTCAGCGTCGGTCTGATCCGCGGGAACGTCAGTGTCGGTCTGCTAGACATGGACTCATAATGACGTCGGTGTCGGTCTGATCAGGAAGTGACGTCACTCTCTATGCGTGATGTCGGTCTTGGTTGTGTCAGAGATTGGACTGATATGGCCTTCGTTGGAAAATGTCTGACGAGGTAAACACTGTGGTTCTCAGTTCGCCTGGTCCAGGCTGCATCTGGGGGCCGGTCTGGTCGTATATTGCTCAGACCGAGTATCTATAACATCCTTATCCAATTACTCTAGCTGGCTTTCCCTGTTCGGCATCGCATATACCTCTTCGTCTATCTGCATCCTGGCCATCTTGCCCCGAGTCTCGTCTACCGCGTCTTCTGTTACGTATAGCACCTTACGCTTTAGCTGTCCCCCCTTTTTGCAGCTGATAACCCCCCTCGCTCCGCGGTCGGATATCTGGAAAGGTTGTGTAAGTTTCATGAATCTAATGTGCTAAATTTTTTTGTTGTACTTGACGAATCTGATCGTTGAGCAACGTAACGACTCTGAGTTGAGGGATCATGATATATCGTTCCCCTTTGAGCGGCAGAATGACGAAGGCGACCGTGACCTCCACTACGTCTCCTATCTGAAATGTGGCTGGCTTGATCGTCCTGTATCTGTGTTCAACATGTGTTATTGACATCGATATGTTATGCATGCAAGTACGCACCCTTGTTCGAGTGCCCTTAGGTACGTGACCTGGTTGTCAGGTCCGTGTATGAGATCCTGCCCTCGAAGCCCCGCGAGAATCCCATCAGGATCGACCCCGTCTAGAAATGAAAGGTTTGCCTCCTGCGGAGAACCTTTACGAGTAGTAAAGTATCGGGCGTTGAAGTCGGTGGCGACGTGGCCTTCGTATAACGTGTTTTGCCAGTGCGTCATTGATTTGGCGGGAAAATGGTCGCCCATTTTCGCATATATGCTCTCACAGGCCAGCGCCGCTTTGCCGTACGATTCGGTCGACAGACCTGTCAGGGTTATACTCTGCCGCATGAAGAATCTCCTCTTCTGCATGTTCTTCGCGCTGTCCGCATTTTGTCAGCTTGTTCACGATTGAAAGGCAAATTGTATGCTCCCACCTTTGTACTGGAGGGAGCTCGAAGCCACACAGTATCCCTTGGACTCGAAACGTTGCCTCCGAATCCGTGTCGTCATTGCTCGCCAAGCGCCAAGACACGGGCGAATCGAACTTCACCACTTGATAGGCAGTCAACTGGATACCGTTGAACCTGTTAAAGTCGCTGAATAACAGGTTTTTCTTACCTGTGCGTCTCCTAACTGTGGAATCTCAATATCCGAGTCGGTATTATTGGTTCTCTTAGTTAGAACGTCTTCCAGATATTCGCCTGTATGTTTTTAGGGGGGATCAGAAACGGGGTTCCGTCATCGGGAGCAGTGTACTCAGCTCGCTGCCTTGACGTCGTAGTTGGGATCCATGGGTGTTTTTTCTAAGCCGGCAGGTCCTTTCTTGTTAGCAGTTCTCGCCGGTTCCCAAGCTACCTTCTTTAGTCTGTTCAAAAATCTATTCCTGTACCAATGGCAATGCGGCGTGCCGTCAGAGTATTCAGTTGCCCCCCGGGACGCTGGGTCCGCCTCTACCATCAGAGCGCCTAGTTCGTACTTCCCTGTCAAGTGTACGTTTTGGCACCAGTAGTTTATTTAGTGCCCTGGCCAAGCCTTTCTCGGTCTGGTGCCCTTGACCTTTCGTCTTGTTTTATATACTTTGTTCCACGATATTCACGGATAAGTTCTGTCGAGCAGACGTCCTTGTGGGCTTAGCCTTGGGCCGGTATCACGTCTTGAAGTTCCGATCCGCTTTGATTCTCTCGATACGTTTTTAATTCCCGACATTCGAATTCTGGTTGGCTCACTTCAGTCCGTTCTCTGCGTGACGTAGAACGTTCGGAGTCGTGCACTTCATTTGTTTATCATTTCCGTTGGCCGAGGACTTGGGTAAATACCTGCCCGGCCGAAAGGAATCTACGTGGCTGCTACTTGGGCGAGGATCCTCCCGTGGGCCATGCTGGCTGTCACAGTTTCATCTGTTCAAACCCGAAATAGTGGCTACTTCGCAGGACCTGCGTGCCTCTTGCCATCCATTGGTGGGCCTTTCTCGCACGTATGTCACTTAAATTTTACAATTGAGTCCTTCGATTGACATCGGAATCTGAAGATCTGTGGCGTCGTTTTTAAGGCGACGTCCTGCTTAAATAGCTGTATCGCTTTCTCCTCTCCTAATCTTTGTCGGACTATATCAGATACCTCGTAGACTATGCGAATCCCCACCAAGGAGTCGTCCGAGTCCGCTGCACCTGGAAAGCCACGCCCTCGCCCCCGGCCAAAGATGTCTGGGGTCCTTCCGGCAGCCAGTGTATCGTATGTTGTTCTGCTCATCTTCTGCCCCTTTGTATTGACGCGCCAAACATACCCCAGGGGTGAATTAGGACGCGACCAGGTCGCAACCCCGTCGCCTCCAAGAGAGCATTCTGCTCCTCTTCAGAGGACATATTCGCGTGGCAGTCAAGATGGCTCCCCGGTCGACAGGCAAGGGCTTTCACGCCACTCCTTTGCTGCTAATCCTTACTCTAAACTTACAGTGTCATGGAATTATCGAGTTCGACTGAGGAACCTGCTCCACTTTTCCAGAGGTCCGTCTGTTCTACTATTGACCGTTCGATACTGAGACACCTGTATTTGACAGTTCCAAACGTTCCCGCGGAGACCGCGTGCCCGCTCCTCACGTTCGGGGGTCCGTCATCACTAGGTCTTCCAACGGGATGTAAGTCTTCCTCAGCCTCCCGCTCGAATACGCATGACACCTCACTAGTGTTAAGAAACGTGTCTTGGAGGACGCTGCTGTTTTCTCTGATCAGGAAGCTACGTGAGCGAGCCTTCATTTGTCTGTTGCCGGTGTGTGATTGTTGTATATAGATCTGCCCTTTCTCCCTCGAAGAAACAGAAGACGAGGAAACACAGAAGCGGCACTGAGCATGCCGCTGCTTCCTCCAAGGCGCCTAAATCGTCCAGGCCAGCCCCCTCGTCTACCAAGTACTCCCGTTCTCGACATGACAGCGCCAGTCCGAGTGTCCAACTCGCCAGTGACTTCGCTTCCTCCGATGACACCCCCTCGTGCGTGGTTTGAATTCTTGATGTTTGTGTAGGACTTATCGTTTACATCCAGACCTTCGATCAAAAGACAACTGCAGAAGCGACGCCCCTATAAAAACACCGCTGCTGACCCTCCGTCTTCTATGAGATCTCTCCGAGGAGTTCCTGACGATGGGTATGTCTCTGTCCACCGGGTCGAACGCATGGTTAATAATATGTCTAGTTTGTCCGTCTCGCCTTTCGCACTCGAGTCAGGTAAGAAGGCTGGGTGCGATACGGATCCCATCGCAATGGGCTTTGACCTTCTTCCGTCTGCAACGATCAAAGACAGGTCTCCAGCTGGTGCTGTGCGATCCTCCCCTGCCCCAGACTTCCGTGCGAGGCAAAGGCAGAGGTCGCATTATCATTCTGCGCTCTCCAGCCCAAGTGGTGAAGTTGGACCCGGTAAAGTCCCAAGCAGTTGGGACCCCACTTCACGGTGCGTTCAAAATATCAGTCTCTCGAACCCCATGTTGATTTTCCGTCGACTAAAGACGTTCCAAAACATCTCGTGGAAGGTCTGTCGAACGCAGTGCATCTCCGGTGGATTGGTCTCCCAGGTATCGTCTGTCTTTGCTATGTACCACTGTAGTCTCATCGCATCTTTAGCCCCCCACCAGCAAAAACATCCAAATCGAAAGGCAAAGCAAGAGCAACAGGTCCAAAGGAAAAAGAACGTCTTCCGACGACGCCGGGAGCTGAGACGGCGTCCGTCGAAGACGAGCTTCAGGAGCTACGGTTTGCCGTTTTTTTATCTATGGCAGAATAATGGCTCATTATTGCTACTGCGGCTGTACCAATAGAAGGGCGATAGCTGTCAGTTCAAAGGACCGTGTGACTTCGAAGCGGATGCCTTCTTCTTTGTCAAAAGACGCGACCAGGTCGACTGCCCCCCAGCAAGCAGTCCAGATCAATTCTTTTGAAGCAGCCCTTGCGAAGAAAGGCATCGTGATAAAAGCTGCCCCGGACAAGTCGCCTCGCAAAGAGCAGTACTTTGCCGATTTGAACGGTCACACTGTTACGCGAGTGGCTTTTTTTTTGGTTTCATCCTAGATATCTAATCCAACATTTTATCAGCTCTCTTCCTGTGACCTGTGAAGTCAATTCGCCCGAGATCCATGACGTTCTATTGGAGGAGGATTATGCCGCGTTGCCCAATTTGACGTGGGTTCTCGTTGTTGGAAGCATGTTTCTCTGCTGACTTGGATCCACAGGGCGGGGTCCTTTCGATCCTGGAGCAGCGCCTCCGGCGATGGCTTTGTAATGTTCTCTGAGTGGCCAACGCAACTGCCCACGCTCGACGTTGAGTAAGTGGTTACCTTTTCCGCCTGTTTGCCCATGCCTACGGTGTTTTAGACGCGCGCTCGCCGCCGTTCGCTTCTCCCAACACCGCCACTTTGTCAATCTGTCGCGAGTCTCTCCTATGAACTTGCACTCCGTCTTTACCGCACACGACCTTACGAAAAGCACCCTGCACGCTGATCAGCGCATGGCGGTCTGCCTGTCTCCCATCCTCGTCATCGAGAGCCATCTCTTGGTGCCTTCCGACCGGGGTCTCCGTAATAAGTTTATCAAGGGCACGCTGCACGAACAAGAGATGCAGCGTTTGGTCGGTGCCACGTGCATGGCCTTTGGTCATGGGCCCGTCTTACATGCTCAGATTGAGCGAGACGCGATGATATTTAGCACCAGGGGTAACTGGCAGTCCGGTCCGTTTTGGATGTTCTGTTGCTCTATCTGTTGTAGCTCATGAATATCTTCAGACAACAAGCCTGGGACACCATCTGGCTCCCGATATATACGCTCCAGTGCACTTCTCAGCAAGTCTCCCGCTAAGGGTCGCGCTAACTTGACGAAACAGATACTGGACGTGACAGATACAGGTGTGGTATCCTATGGCTCGATACGATCCAATCTGATGTTTCTGTTAGTTCCCATCTACGATGCCCGTGAGCGCCTCTTCGACTACGCAAAGGACCTCGACAATGTGGATTCCGTCCTTCCCAGGTTTGAGGCCGAGGTACCTGCAGGGTCCTTCGCGGTAGTGGCGTACACCATGTCCACGTTCCGGAAGGCGGGAGGTTATCACCTGAACACGAACATCCAGTTCGTGATCTTGGTGAAGGACTTCGAGGAAGACCAGTTGTAGTAGATGTACAGTGAACCTGCGGTTCTTGGGACACTGCAAGGACTTTGCAAATTCATGACTTCCGTGTGTATATCCTACCGAAAATATGATTTGTCGTCTATAATCTACCCGTTTGATGGGGGTGTTCTCACACGCGTTGAGGAAGCATTTGAGCCGTTTCGATGGCAAAGTTCAAAACGATACAATTCGGGGATACTTTTATACTCATTCACCAGTTTCTCGCCAGTTTCCCCGGATATTGGGGCCGAAATTGCAACAGTCTAAGCCCATACGTATTGCCAACATATACTGAGTTTTGTTTTACATCTATCTTGCAGTGCCAATGACTGTTTTTGGTGTTGAGAGCAAGGCGAAAGAGTGCACCCGCACTAGCAATACCAATATTAACATTCTGTCTAAAGCCATTCGATGACGTCGTCTTCTGAGCGGTTAGGTAGTGACGTCACGGTCGTGATGACCTGTCAACACCCGTGGGAAGTATCAACAAACGGAACGGAGTTTAAATTGACGTGTCATCCTCCTCTTGCAGGGTAACCGCTTACACGTCGCGTCTGTCCACCGTAGTGCACGCGACGGACAGTCGGGACATGCATGGCGTCTCTTCTTGCCTCGCGCCGGACGTCGGGCCAATTGTCGGGCACCTACTTGTGCCTTCTACGGGGTAGGTTAGGGGGGAGTGTTTGTCTTAAACTGGTACGCGGTCATCTGCTGCCTTCCGTCGCTGACGAGTTCCTAGGTACTATACCGCT
>Ga0193719_10001051_pt1 | contig 10816 bp, 11 predicted proteins | sample U2a2metaG_FD_160103 | JGI IMG/M metagenome (GOLD analysis project Ga0193719, IMG submission 160103) | Soil microbial communities from a riparian zone of the East river system, Colorado, United States - U2a2 | ecosystem: Environmental > Terrestrial > Soil > Riparian zone | place: USA: East... | reverse complement strand
ATGATGTCGTTAACAGGGGCCAGGATGCTGAGTGGGGGTGCCTACATTGCCGGTCTTCAGTTGATGGCAATACGGGTCTGTATCAACCCGCCAGGTTTGCGACGATGATGAAAGCCTGCAGGCCGGACGCTCACGCGCCAAATGGCGGAAGGGTGACGGTGAAGACGGCGCCGCGTCTATTGCCTTCGTACAGCAGCTCCCCCTGATGTTCGCGGACGATGCCGTACGACATAAAAAGGCCAAGGCCGGTGCCACCTTCCTTGGTGGTGAAATGGGGTTCGAAGAGGTGGTGTCGGTGGTCATCTGCGATACCAGGGCCGTCATCTGACACGCTGAAGTAAGGCCTGCCGCTTCGGCGCCCGCTTGTCGCTGTGACGTGGCCCCCTGAAGGTGCCGCATCAATTGCGTTGTTCATCAGGTTGGTGATGACCTCACGCATCAGGAGGGGATCGGCGCGAACCTTCACATCATCCGGCGACTCTCTTACGGCCAGCTGAACCTCCTTCACACGGGCGCGAGGTCGTGCCATACCCATGGCGCGGGTCACGAGCTCATTGAGATCGACAGGTTCGGAGGCGTAGCTGACCCTTGGCGTGGCGCCTTGAGAGAGGCTCCGGAGAACGGTGACGGCGTCATTAGCGGCTGCGGTTGCGGTCTCGAGACTCTCGCGGTCGACTGGATCCAGTCGGTGCGGTTCGATCTCCTTCAGGTATCCAACCGCGGTGGCGACATGGTTACGAAGGTTGTGAACGACACCCTCGACTGCACGGCTGTGAAAGAGGTGGCGATCAGCGTCGGAGAGTTCCGACTCCAGGACTCGACGTACACGCCGACCGGCAATCGTATCGGTCAGAGCAAGGGCGAGTAAGCAGACGATGGTTGCAAGCAAATATCCGGTATCGGTCCCGTCCAATACGTAGCTGAGCAGTAGGGCTGCCAGTCCGAAGTAAGCGAAGGCGGCGTAGAAAGACCACGTGAAGTTGTGGCGAATAATGCTGAGGGGCGATTCGCCTGTGCGTATCGACAGTGCAGCGACGACCAACCCCAAATTGACAATGGTCACCGTCAGAATCACCACTCCGCGCGAGCTAACGGACAGAGAATTCGCAACTCGATATTGAGCTGCAACCAACGAACCGATACACGCCCCCGCCGCGGTTATCACACCGTTACCCAAGGTCGGCCAAGGCCCTCGCCGAACCTGGGACACAGAGGTTACTAGTCCGATGATCGTTGCATCGAGGGGATTCGTAAGAATGGCCGCTGCGCCCGTAACGACCGCACTAAGGCTTAACCGTCCTCGCTCAATTCGAACCTGAGGGATGTTCATCAGAAAAATCGCCCCAGTCAGGTACAAGACCTCGAGCAATTGGTCTGGGTGTGTTGCGTCATAGCCAGCTGCAAGCACATTGGCAACGATCACAACGATTGCCAGCAGTACGACGTAAATCGCTGGAGCGACTACTACCCGGCCCAATTTCTTCTTGGTAAGCTGCGGACCATTCCTGACGCCCGGGCAGTACGCAAGACATACAGAGTGCTTGTCGTGGATGACAGCATGTTGCCCCGTGTGGCCGCCCGCACCATGCTTGCCAACGCATCCGGCCTGCGGCATTGTGGCGAAGCGTCGTCTGGACCGGAAGCCCTCCGAGCTATGACGGCCTTAAAGGCAGACCTTGTGCTGATGGATGTACATATGCCGGGAATGGATGGGCCGGCGACGACTAGGGCGATTCTTGCGCAGCATCCCGAAGCAAAGGTCATTGCATGGACTGTATCTGAGTCAAGTGACGATCTCTTGCGAATGATGCAAGCAGGCTGCTCAGGATATGTGCTGAAGGATTCTGGACCGGGTGAATTGCAACGCGCACTCTGGGCGGCGGTTAGAAGTGAGAGTCCGGTTCCCAGAAAAATGATCCCAGATGTTCTTCGCCGGGTAGCGGAGCAGACCCCTCTATCCCAAGCCACATCAGTGGCTCTGACATCCAGGGAAATGCAGGTCCTTCGGGGCGTAGCGAAGGGGCTCACAACCAAGAGGCTCGCGCAGCAGCTCGGACTACGCGCACCTTCGATTGATACGCACCTTCACAATATTTTCCGAAAGCTTGATGCGACCAATCGCGGGGAGGCTGTTAGCACCGCCCTGAAGTTGGGTCTGATCACTCTGGCGGATCTGTAGCGAGTAGTTAATTTCCATGGGCCTAGCCCATGGCTTTCCATGACACAACACTGGAATTTGTGGATTCCCAAGGTGGGCCGCCTCCCCAATGCTGAACACAGAAACGATGACTTGGGGTAACACCGCCGACTGAGAAGGAATCTAAGGGGAGAGGAGGATTCGAAATGGTTCGTATGTTCAGGCGTTTGCTAAGGAATGGGCACAAGCCCCGGGTTGTCGGAGGCTGGAGCCTCTAAATAGGCTTTTGAACCAAGGCCCGCGTGACGCGGGCCTTTTTCGTGAGTTATAAGGCCCTCAATCTTTAGTCGCTTTCGCTATCGTGCAGTCTGAAATGCCGGCGCTGGCTCCGTTTCGTGCACTTTCCCGGCTAGGTCAGTTGTACGTAGTTGGCGTCATCGCCTGCAGCAGTCTGCTGGTACTGGTGCTTTGGGCTATAAATCCGATTTCTGGGGCGAAGGTGGCGACCCTCGTGTATCTGGCAATCGGAACCCAGATAGCCGCTCTCTTACCAATTCGTTGGCGTGATGGTGTACAGACTGTAGCTGACCCGCTGTTGCTCGCTACTGGTCTCTATGCGCCGGGAGCTGGCGTTGGAACTGTTGCTTGGCTAGCGCTTTTCGATGGCCGACTGCCTGGCCGCATGTTGCCTTGGTGGGCCTTCATCTTCAATCGAGCGATGCACGCATTTGTTCACGTAGTTCCGTCGTTGATCGTTGTGATGGTCGCACCCGACGCGTGGTGGAACCTCCCAGTTCGGACGGCGCTATATGTGGTTATTTCGGTAAGTCTCAATTACCTGATGGTGGCTCGGGCCGTTTCGTTTGCCAATAAAACGTCGTTTTGGACGACGCTGTCTCAGAACGTAGCTGGGATCTCGACTTTAACGTCGACAGCGGTCCTAAACTTTTCGGGCGGAATTCTCTACCTATTGGTGTCATCGGGGATGCCGGTCGGATACCTCATGGCCCCTGCTCTGTTCGGATTCTTGCTGGCAGTTCGCGGGAATGTTGCTGACGCGCAACAGCAAAGAGAGCTCAAGGATCAGACGCTCGAACTGGCCGCACAGGCACTTGACGCCCGGGACCGATATACCGAATCGCATTCAATTCGAGTCGCTGAGCTTTCGGGCAGGTTAGGCGATCACCTCGAACTTGGCGACCGTGAGGGGGAGATGCTCCGAACAGCAGGGTCGCTTCACGACCTCGGCAAGATCGGTGTTCGAGACGACATCCTCAACAAGCCAGGACCGCTTACCGAAGAGGAATGGGAGGTCATGAGGAAACACCCTGACATCGGGGCAGACATGATCGAGCAGCACTCAGCCTTGCGCGATGCAGCGCCATTGGTCCGCTATCACCACGAACGATGGGATGGCACCGGTTACCCATCCGGCCTCAAGGGTGAGGTGATTCCTTTCGGGGCTCGCATCTTATCGGTAGCCGATTCATTCGACACGATCACTGGACCGCGCCTTTATCGGCAATCACTGATGACACCGATCGAGGGGGTCGAAGACATCAGTCGACGGGCCGGCCACTGGTACGACCCGAACGTCGTTGACGCCTTGCGCGAACTTCATGGCCTACCAGGCTTGGATCTGGCGGAGCGTCCGGAGGTGCCGAGGCGAATTACCAATCTTCGGGTTTTGCAATCCAGTCCAGCCTTCGCCAGGCTCTTCGCCGCCATTGGAATTTCATCGCTGGGTGATCCGATGACGCAGGTCGCGACGCTGGTCGCCATTTATGCCGCGACGGGGAAGGCCGGCGCAGTTGCACTTGGCTTTATCGCCCAGGCGCTCGGCACGATTGTCATGAGCGGCGCCTTGGGTGGAATTGCCGATCGGTTTCCACGACGCAGGCTTATTGTCTCGCTAGAGCTGGTGCGCGCCGCGATCCTTGTGGTGCTCGCTTTGGTCGGACGGTCCGTATGGTTGATCGTCCCCATTCTCTTCGTGTTGGCGATGATCAATGCCATTGTGCAGCCGGCGAGACAGGCAGCAGTTCCCGGGTTAGTGCCGGTCGGTCAGGTTGGTAGGGCGAATGCCATGGTTGCGGCGGCTGGAACTCTCGCTGGCGCTGTGGGGTTTGGACTGGCTGGCCTAATCCTGGCCCTGACAATCCAGTCGAGCGGAACAACGGTCCTCTTCCTGGTCGATGCGGCAACATTCGCGATTGCCGCGGTGATCATGCTCGGCATACCAAGCCTTGGCGGAGGAGTCACGACTATGCGCTTGACAGGCGCCTTACGTCGTGCCTGGTCTATGGACGCTGCTAGGCCTCACTTAGCGATTGGCGTCTTGGCTGGGTTTCTCTTGGCAATGAGCTTTCCAGCGCTATTCGCGCTCGCCTACAAGCTTTCCACTAATGGTGCGCAAACCTATTCGTGGCTTGAGGTCGTCCTTTCGGCAGGAGTCTTCGTGGGGACGATTGCCCTAGGGCGCGCCATGTCGATTGGCACAATGCGAACTGCTGGGGCGGGGTTGCTGCTGACTGGCATCTTCTCGCTCGCAATGACTTTTAACCCCTCGCTGCTTTCGGTTGCTGCACTCCTCTTTGTTGCTTCGATTGGGAATCCGATCTACACAGTCGCCAATCAGACAGCGCTCGTCGAGGCGGCTGACGCTTCAAATCGCGGCAGCGTTATGGCGACTCGCTTCACTTTCGTCCAGACCGCGAGTATCGCCGGCATAGCCGTTGGCGGATTCATTACTCAGATCGATCCCACAAACGGTCCACTCATCACGTATGGCGTGTTGGGAGTTGGATTAATCCTGCTTGGGCTATTCGCACTCGCAGCAGGCCGTGGCCTGTCCAACCCCTTGCATGGTTCTGCTTATGAGGAAGCCACCATGCGGGCCGCTGCCGCTCACCCCCGAGTGAAATGAAGTTCCCGGGGGCTCCAGGGGGTGGCGTCGCCGGCCTTAAGGGTCGCCGTAAACCGGGTCTGACGGGGTAGATCATCGTCATACTGCCCTGATTACAGTGCGTTCGAGTTCCCATTCCAAAGAGGTCGCCCGTCCGATCGAGCCGGAAGAGCCTACTGCCGTGGTGGTGGCCACGTTGCCGATAGACCCCAAGCGCCGCCGCCGCTACCTCCAGATCGGCTTTGGCCTCGCAGCCCTCGTGGTCTCGATCGTTGTGCTCTACCTGCTGCGAGACTTCCTTGGTGCCCTGGTGCTCGGGGCGGCGATCGCCTTCCTGATCCAGCCTGGGATCGCCCGCCTCGTCGCCCTCGGCGTGCCGCGGGTCGTGGCCATTGCGATGATCTTCGTCGTCATCATCGCGGCGCTGGCCGGCCTGGTGCTGCTGGTCGTGCCTCTCGTAGTAAACGAAGTCGGCAGCCTGCAATCGCAGGCCCCCGGCCTGGCCGCGTTGGCTCAAGAGCGGGTCAGTAGCCTCCAGGGTGCCGATATTTTCGGCATCAAGATCGACCTCCAGGGCGCGACCGAGTCGATCACCTCGCACTTGAAGGAGTACCTCTTGGGCCAGTTCGGCAACGCAGTCGGCATAGGCCTGACGGCGCTCACCACGCTGCTGCAGCTTCTCCTCACGTTCATCGTCGCCTTCCTTCTGGCCCTCGACGCCGCGGCGATCAAAAGAGTGCTGCGCCGCCTGGTCCCGAACGACTACCGCACCGACTTCGACCAGATCTGGCGCCGCATCCGGAAGATGCTCTACGCCTACATGCGCGGCCAGCTGATCATTGCTGGCTTGATCGGAATCCTGAGCGGCATAGCCTGCGGGGTCCTGGGTCTGCCCGACGCGATAGCCCTGGGCCTGGTTGCCGGCATCACGGCGCTGATCCCTTACCTTGGACCCTTTATCGGTGCGATCCCGGCGATCCTGGTCGGCCTGGCGGCTGGCCCGCTGACCGCGCTGCTGGTCGCAGGCGTTTACTTTCTGATCTCCAACGTGATCCTCAACTTCGTCTATCCAAAAGTGGTGGGTGACGCCGTGCGGCTGCCCCCAATCCTTGTCATCGTCGCCTTCATCGCCGGTTTCAGCTGGGCGGGCATCCTGGGCATGTTCGTCGCGGTGCCCCTCGCCGCCACCTTACGAATCCTCTTCGACCACATCTATCCGCGCCTCTACGAGAAGCCGGCTTGAAAATCGCCATCCTGTCAGACATCCACGCCAACTGGCAGGCGTTGGAAGCGGTCATGCGCGACTGCCCGAAGGTCGACGAAACGCTGTGCCTCGGGGACGTGGTCGGATACGGAGGCGACCCGAAGCGATGCATCGACGAGGTCACCAGCCAGGGGTGGCTCACGCTCGTCGGCAACCACGACCGCGCCTGCACTGACCCAGAGATACTCGAATGGTTCAATGACGATGCAGCGACAGTGGTGCGGTGGACTGTCGACGTGGTCGGCGAAGAGAGGCTGGAGTGGTTGCGCAAGTTGCCGGACAGCAGCGTCAAGAACGAGGTCTTGCTAGTTCACGCGAGCCCGCGCGACCATATATACGAATACGTCCTCGACACCGCGGTCGCGGCCGCCAACCTCGAGCTCATCAACGGGGGCATTTGCTTCCACGGTCACACCCATGTGCCCGGGATCTTCGGCTTTGTGAGCGGTCAGGTGACCCATGAGTACCGAGTCGACACCTTTCGATTGAGCGGCCCTGCACTGGTCAATCCGGGCAGCGTGGGACAACCGCGAGATGGGAGTCCGATGGCCAGCTACGGCGTCTGGGACGTGGACAACGAGACCTTCGAGTTCAGGCGAATCCGCTACGACATCAAGGGCGCCCAGAGGGCGATCACAAAGGCCCAACTGCCGGAACGCTTCGCACTGCGACTCGAAACAGGACGATGAGGAGCCGGCCGGCTCCGCGCTGGAAGAGCCTCGGCTACGCTGCTGCCGCCGGTGCCGGCTTGGGCTCATTCCTGGCCTGGGCCGGGTACTGGTTCACCTTCATACGGGGCAATCTCCAGGGACCTGATTTCTTCTCGTTCTACTCAGCAGCGAAGCTCTACGTTTTGCAGGGTGGGTCGGCCGTCTACGACCTGGCCCTCCAGCGCCAGATGCAGCTCCAGGTGACTGGCGAGCCGGCCGGTCGTTTCATAGTGCTTCCGTACTTCCACCCGCCCTACTACACGCTGCTTATTGCACCGCTCGCTTACTTGAACTATCGACAGGCATACATCGCGATGGCCGCCTTCAACGCACTGTTGGCAGCAGCCCTCGTAGTCATCCTCGTCCGCAGCAGCCTTCGCGTCCATGGTCGCGCGGCGATTGTCGCGACCGCCTTGATCGTGGGTTTCTTTCCACTCTTCGTCACCCTTCTGCAGGGCCAATCCGACCTGGTCGTCCTGGTTCCGCTGGCCGCCGCCTATGTGGCTTGGTCCCGCGGCCGGCTCGGCTGGGCCGGCATCTTCAGCGCACTCGCGCTCGCCAAGCCGCAGCTTCTGCTGCTCATCCCCGTTCTGTTTGTCGCGCGTCGCGCGTGGCGGGCATTGGCTGGTTTCGCTGGTGTTATCGCGGCAATGGGACTTGTTTCCCTGGCAGGCTTCGGCTTCTCGCCGGTGCTCGGCTATCTCAATTCGGTCGGTGTCTGGGCGATCGGCGGCTCCTTGCCAAGCAACGGCCAGCTGGTGGTCTATACGGACACCGCGGTCTACTCGCTGAGAAACATCCTCCAGGCGCTGCCAGGAGGTGGCACGGCGGCGCTGGTGATCCTCCTTGTACTGCTGGCGCTCGTCGCGCTTTCATTGAGTTGGAGACCAGATAAGCCGCGTCTCGATTTCGCGCTCGCCATCGCCGCTTCGCTCGTGCTGAGCCCACACCAGAACGTGCACGACCTCGCCCTCCTGGTCATACCAGGGTTCGCCCTTGCCGACCTGGCACTGGATGGCGGCCTGCGATGGCCGCGAGCTGCGGCAGTCGTTCTCATCCTCTCTTACGCCGCGATGAACCTGACACTGGCCTTCAGCCTTTGGTCAGCAGCCGCCGGGGCCCTCGCGCTGGCCGCCTACCTCACCGTGGAACGTCTTGCGGTCAAGCCAGACCCGATCCCGGTTGGCGAGTTCACCTGGCGTGGCCCCCGGCCTCATCGAGTGATCGTCCTGCCGGCTTATCGAGCGGCCAAGACCTTGATGGAGGTGGTCGGCAACATACCGGCCGGCCACGCCGACAGGATCTTGCTGGTCGACGACGCAAGTGCTGACGCCACCGTCAGCGTGGCCACCGCGCTGAGCCTCGACGTGATCCTGCACAAGCAGAACCTCGGCTACGGAGGCAACCAGAAGACCTGCTACAGGCACGCACTGGAGATGGGCGCCGACGTCGTCGTCATGCTCCACCCGGACGGCCAATACGACCCGGCCATCATCCCCATCCTTTGCAAGGTCATCGAGGACGGAGAGGCTGACATCGTTCTGGGATCGCGCTGGTTGGGCCTCGATCCGGCGAGGGCCGGAATGCCTTGGTGGAAGATGCTTGGCAACCGCTTCCTCACCGGGGTTGAGAACCGGGTGCTCGGGCTGCACCTGTCCGAGTACCACACCGGGTACCGGGCCTACTCGCGCCGGTTCCTGGAGGCAATTCCATTCCTCGAGAACAGCAACGACTTCGTTTTCGATACGCAGGTCTTGATCCAGGCTGCGACCTTCGGTTTCAAGATCGGTGAGGTCCCCGCGATCGGAAAGTACCACGAAGACGCAAGCTCAGTGAGTTTTCAGACCTCCACCATCTACGGACTTCAGACGCTGCAGGCGCTGGCCCGGTACGTGTTGCATCGCGCAGGGTTCCCGAGCGCGTGGCTCAAGCCGGCTTCAGATGGGGACATAGAACCCTTTGCGGTAAGCCAGGTAGCTCACCACGGCCACATTCAGTAGCTCTACTGGTCGGTGGCGTGCTCTCGGTGTTCGCGGAAGAGCATCACCCGGCAGGTGGCGTTCTTCAAAACGTAGGGAACCGTCTTTCCTAGGTTGAACTCCCCGAACCTTCTCTTGTAGGGCAGGCCCATCACGATCAGGTCAGCGCCCCACTCGACAGCCTCGTCGACCAGCGCCGGCCCTGTGTCCCTTGCCTGCACCAGCTCGGTCTCCACCGGCAGCAATGTCTCCGCGGCGAGCTGCTCGACCTCGTCAAGGATCTTCTCGCCTCTCTCCACGACCTCGTCCATGACTGCGCCCAGCGGCAGAGATCGATTGACCTCGATGATGTGGACCCCGTAGAGCTTGCCCCCCTGCGGGTCGGTCATGCGGCAAGCGAGGCGGACTGTCTCAGCGTAGATCCACTGCCCTCCCACAGCTACGAGCACCTTCTTTGATGTCGGTGAATGCGAGTGGTCAGCCATCAGTGCTGCGGCCCGCGGCGCACCCTCCTGATCAGCACGTAGGCGCCGAAGCTCCACGAGATCAGGACTGTGGCGGCTGCGATCGCCTGCGACGCCGGATCCAGGTTCCGATGGCCTGCCAGGTAGGCAAGGACCCAAAGGCCTATGCCGAGCGCCATGACGCCCATGAACGTGAATGGGAAGCGCAAGCGCCCAAATCCTAACAAGAGCGGCTCAACCGGCCTCCGGGGCGTCTACGGGGCCTCCCTATAATCAACCAGCCTTGAAGCTCCTCATAGTCGGTTGCGGTCGTGTGGGCTCGCAGCTGGCCGCCGACATGGACGAGGCGGGACACGAAGTGGTCATCATCGACCGCGACCCCAACCAGTTCTCGCGAGCAGCGTCTCGAGGCGTCCTGACCAATGACTTCAAAGGCAACCAGGTGGTCGGCAACGGAACCGATGCCGACGTGCTGCGCCGTGCTGGGGTCGAAGACGCCGACGGTTTTGTCGCGGTCACCGAGGGCGACAACCGAAACATCATGGCGTCGCAGATCGCCAAGGTCATCTTCAAAGTGCCACGGGTCGTTGCTCGCATCTATGACCCGGAGCGGGCAGAGGCGTACGAGAAGCTTGGCCTGCATACGATCTGTCCGACCATCGAGGGTGCCAAAGCCATCGAGAAAACATTGCTGGAAAAGCAGTAGCGCATGTATGTGATCGTGGTCGGCGGCGGGACCGTGGGCTACTACATGTCGCGCGATCTTCTCGAGCGCGGGCACGAAGTGACTCTGATTGAGAGGGATTCGCGCAGAGCCGAGTGGCTCGAGACTCAGCTCGGCAGCATTGTGATGAGGGGCGACGGTTGCGAGGTCAAGTTTCTTTCGCAAACCGGAATCGAGCGTGCCGACGCAATAGTTGCTGTGACCGCCGACGACGAGGACAACCTCATCGCCCTACAGATGGCAAAGCGCCATTTCAACGTGAAGAAGACGATCGCTCGCGTCAACAATCCATCCAACGTCGAGATCTTCAAAGCACTCGGCGTCGATGAGGCAGTGTCTGCGACCGAAGTGTTGCTGGGGGCCTTAGAGCCGCCAATCACCACCTGATCACTGGGCAAAGAAAAAGGACCGCTCAATGGGAGCGGTCCTATCGAATTGTGTTTAGGTCGACTTACCGATCCTGTAAATCTTGGTCCCGCAGTTCGGGCAAGTCCCAACTGTTGCCGGCTTGCCGTTCTTCATCGTGATTGGCTTAGGGTCTTTCATCTCGACCTTTCGCTTGTCCTTCAAACAATAGCCTTCCATTTATGCCACCGCCTTACCGATTTTGTAGATCTTGGTCCCGCAGTTCGG
>Ga0193719_10001049_pt1 | contig 10821 bp, 9 predicted proteins | sample U2a2metaG_FD_160103 | JGI IMG/M metagenome (GOLD analysis project Ga0193719, IMG submission 160103) | Soil microbial communities from a riparian zone of the East river system, Colorado, United States - U2a2 | ecosystem: Environmental > Terrestrial > Soil > Riparian zone | place: USA: East River... | reverse complement strand
CCATCGCGTCGAAACAATGCGCCTGCACCATCGTCTCCACGGAGTCGGCGATCAGCTCGCGCGACGGCAGCGAGTAGCGCATACCCTCGTGCCCCATCGCGATCCCGTCGTCAACGCCGATGGTGTTGAACTCGAACGGGATTCCGCCGGCCTCGCGCACTGCCTCCTTCACCACCCTGCCGAACTCCTGCAGGTGCACGTGACCCGGAATGATGTCCACGTACGAGTTGCACACCGCGACGAACGGCTTGTCGAAATCGTCGCGGCTCCGGATCTGTCCGGTGGCGCGCAGCAGGCTGCGGTGCGGCGCGCGCTCGAAACCTTTCTTGATGGTGTCGGAGCGCATTAGCGTCGTTCGGTTGTAGACGGAGGCTTGAATCGCATAAAAAGTGAAGGGCCTCGTCCCGTTGGTGCGGGAGAGGCCCTTCATTTCCGTCAAGCGCCTCTCCCGTTCGCGGGAAGAGGCGTGTGTCTGGTTTACATCGTTGCCAGAGCAGTCTTCTTCCCAAAGCCATTGAGCCCTACCCCAATAAGGAGGAGGGACGAAATAAGGCTGAGAAGGAGCTGCTGGCTGTTGCGCATCATGAACTTACTTCCGTGATTTTTGGGCAAAGGTGACAATTTGACTCTGTTGCGCAGCTTAACGTCACACGAATGATTCTGTCAAGAGCGGGTCGTGAATGCAACGCTCGCGGCAACGCCGCCGGACAACGCATCCGCGATGGCGCGGCCAACCTCTTCCGTTGAGTATGATCCGGAGCTGCGCGACGCGATATCCAATGTTACACAACCGTGATCGATTGTCGCGGCGACGGCACTCTCCACCGCTCGCGCCTCTGTCTCCAGGCCAAACGAATGTCTCAGCATCAGCGCCACGCTGAGAATCGTTCCGACGGGGTTGGCGATTCCGCGGCCGGCGATGTCGGGCGCTGACCCGTGGATCGGCTCGTAGAGTCCACGGCGGTGGCGTCCCACTTCGACGTCGCCAAGTGATGCGGAAGGGAGAACGCCAAGCGATCCGGCAAGCATAGATGCCTCGTCGGTGAGAATGTCGCCGAACATGTTCTCCGTGACGATCACATCGAACGACTGTGGGTTGCGAAGCAATTGCATGGCGCAGGCGTCCACCAGCACGTGATCGAGCTCGAGATCCGGAAACTCCTCGCGGACGACGCGCGTGACGGTGGAACGCCAGAGACGCGACGTCTCGAGAACGTTTGCCTTGTCGACCGATGTGAGCTTCTTGCGGCGATTGCGCGCCAGCTCCCCCGCCACGCGCGTGACGCGCTCGATTTCAGCCGCCGTATATGAGCACACATCGACCGCGACCTCACCACTGCCAACTCCCGCGCGCCGCTTCTCACCGAAATAGATCCCGCCAGTCAGCTCGCGCACGAACACAAAGTCGACTCCCTCCAGTCGTTCCGCGCGCAGTGGCGACGCGGCAACGAGAGATGGATGCACGCTGACCGGACGCAGATTGGCGTAAACCCCGAGCTCTTTGCGCAAACCGAGCAGTCCCTGTTCGGGTCGTTGCTTCGCGCTCGGATCATCCCAGCGTGGACCTCCAACTGCGCCAAGCAGCACCGCATCCGCCGCTCGGCAAATATCCAGCGTCTCGCTCGGCAGCGGAGTTCCGCGCGCGTCCAGCGCGCAGCCACCGATCAGGCCTTCGCGCAGTTCGAAGGTGTGTCCCCAGCGTTGGCCGACTGCTTGAAGGACGCGCACGGCCTCGGCAACGACCTCGGGACCGATTCCGTCGCCGGGAAGAACGGCGACTTTCATCGCGTGCTTACCCGCGCCGGATGCGACGACTCGTAGTCGGCGATCGCGCTCCCCTGCTCGAGCAGGAAGCCGAGCTCGTCGACTCCGTTGAGCAGGCAATGCCGTGCGAACGGATCGAGGGGAAACTGGTGGGAGCTTCCGTCAGGCAGCGTCACCGTCTGCGCCTCGAGGTCAATCTCGATTTGTTCGCTCGGCGATCTGGCCAGAAGGTCGAGCAGCGTTGCGTGTGGAGACTGGGTTAACGCGACGGGAAGCAGGCCAGTCTTGACCGAGTTGTTGCGAAAGATGTCGGCGAAGCGGGTGCTGATCACGGCGCGAAATCCGAAATCGAGAAGCGCCCATGGCGCGTGCTCACGGGAGGACCCGCAACCAAAGTTGTCTCCGGCGACGAGTATCGACGCACCTTTCGCTGCGGGAGAGTTGAGCGGGAAATCCGCCCTCGGACGCCCGTCCTGATCCAGGCGCCAATCGGCGAAGAGATGTTCGCCGAGCCCGCGGCGGGAGACTGTCTTGAGAAACCGCGCCGGGATGATCTGGTCCGTATCGACGTTTGATGCTGGAAGAACCACGCACCGCGAGGTGAGCGTCGTGAACGGCTCCATCACTGTGGCGGTCATGACAGCGTCCTCACGTCGGCGATGGCGCCGGTTACAGCGGTGGCTGCCGCGGTTAGTGGACTCGCCAGGAATGTACGGCCACCTTTGCCCTGCCTCCCCTCGAAGTTTCGATTGCTCGTGCTTACCGCGCTCTGGCCCGGCTCGAGCTGATCGCCATTCATCGCGATGCACATCGAGCAGCCCGCCTCACGCCATTCCGCTCCGGCCTCCTTGAAAACGCGATCGAGTCCTTCGGCCTCCGCCTGGGATTTGACGCTCCTCGAACCTGGAACGACGAGCATTCGCACTCCGGGAGCCACACGGCGTCCTCGCATGACGGTTGCCGCCTGCCGCAGGTCGGAGATGCGGGAGTTGGTACAGCTTCCAACGAACACGACATCGACGGCTCGACCGAGCAGCGACTGTCCCGGCTCGAGCGACATGTAGCGGAGCGCCTTGTCCAGATCCGTACGCTCGGCGCCGCTGTTCGCGTCGGCTGGATCGGGCACATTCCCGTCGATGGGAATCGCCATCGAAGGGTTGGTGCCGAACGTGATCATCGGCGCCAGATCGTCCGCATTGAGATGCACCGAGCGATCGTAGCGCGCTCCTTCGTCGGTGACCAGATTCCGCCACCGGGCGAGCGCGGCGTACCAATCATCTCCGGTGGGAGCGAACGGACGACCCTCGATGTATTCTGCCGTCTTCTCATCCGGCGCGATGAGACCGGCGCGCGCTCCGGCCTCGATGGACATATTGCAAATAGTCATCCGCTGCTCCATGCCGAGCGAGCGAATGGCCGAGCCAGTGTACTCGAGAACGTGGCCGGTGGCGCCGCCGATGCCGACCTCGGCAATGACCGCGAGGATGATGTCCTTTGCTGTAACGCCGGAAGCAAGCACGCCTTCGACGCGCACTTCCATATTGCGCGGCTTCCGTTGAAGCAGCGTCTGCGTCGCGAGCACGTAGCCCACCTCGGACGTGCCGATTCCGAACGCGAGGGCCCCGAACGCGCCATGAGTGCTCGTATGGCTGTCGCCGCAGACTATTGTCATGCCCGGCTGAGTAAGGCCCTGCTCGGGTCCGATGACGTGAACGATTCCCTGACGGCTATCCTCGAGACCGAAGAGGCGAATGCCGAACTCGTTGCAATTCATCTCGAGCTGCTGGAGCTGCGCGGCGGCTTGCGTGTCGAGCACCTGGAGTCGTCCGCCCGAGCGCGGCGTGGTCGGCGTCGAATGGTCCATCGTCGCCAGCGTGAGATCCGGTCGCCGGACCCGTGCGCCACGATTGCGCAGCTCGGTGAAAGCCTGCGGCGACGTCACCTCGTGCACGAGATGGACATCGACGTACAGCACCGCCGGGTTGCTCTCGGTCTCGGGGCTAACGAGATGATCGTCCCATATTTTTTCGAACAGAGTTCTGGCGGTGCTCATCGGTTGCGCATGAAGCGAGTGGGTTGGATCTGAAGAAAGGAATGAACTGAGAAACAAAAGGCCCCCCGAAGTATTCGAGAGGCCCACCGGTTCGTCTGTTCGCGGAGCTTACGCGCGTGCCAGCTGGTCGCCTCTCTGTGCAAGAGCCGCAATAAGTCGAAGGTTTAGAATCTGGGAGCGAAGGCGATACATGTGGAGATCGTCGTATGGGCGCGGCCGCGAATCGTTTGGCAATGTATTTGTCACATTGGTGGCGGTCAAGTTCGACGGCTATGGCTGGGTTGCGACCCTGCTCGCGAGTCCGTAGCTTCGAACCCCTCACTGGTTTGTGAGGCAGGGGGTGCAATGATCGAGTTTCGGACGCTCGGTACGCTCGACCTGCGTCGCAAGGATGGCCCGGAGCTGGATTCCCTGCTCGCCCAGCCGAAGCGCATCGCGCTGCTTGCATACCTGTGTCTGGCCACTCCACGCGGTTTTCACCGCCGCGACACCATTCTCGGCCTGTTCTGGCCGGATTCTGACGAGAGCCACGCCCGCAGTTCCCTCCGCAGGGCACTCCACGTAATGCGGCAGTCTCTCGGGGAAGACGCGCTCCACTCGCGCGGTGATGAGGAGATCGCTCCCAACTTTGATGCCATTTGGTGCGACGCTGTGGCGTTCGACGAGCGACTTGGTGCGAACAAGCTTGTTGACGCTCTCGAGCTTTACCGAGGGGATCTCCTTCCCGGATTTTTTCTCGACGAAGTTCCGATGTTCGAGCGTTGGCTCGAGGACGAGCGGAGCAGGTTGCGCGCTTCGGCGGCGCGTGCCGCGCGTGTCGTGGCGGAGAACCAGGAGGCCGAGCGCAACCTGACCGAGGCGGTGCGCTGGGCACGTCGTGCAGTGGAGTTTACCGACAACGATGAACGCGCTGTCCGCCGGCTGATGGAGCTTCTGGCCCGCGCGGGCAATCGTGCCAGCGCCCTGAAGGTCTACGACGATTTCGCGGAGCGACTTGGTTCGGAATTGGACGCTGAGCCTTCGGCTGAAACCCGCGGTCTGGCAGATCAACTGCGGAGTGCCCGTTCTCCGGTTCAGCCAACAATCAGCAGACAGAGTGAACTGTCGATTCGCGGAGCGACACCTGACGGCCAGATCGGAAATGGCTATCGAATCGAACGGGAGATCGGCCGAGGCGGAGCCGCAGTCGTATTCCTTGCCGGTGATTTGAAACACGGGCGGACTGTCGCGCTCAAGGTTTTGCGTCCCGAGGTCGCCGCAATGCTGGGGACGCAACGTTTCTTCGCGGAGATCTCCATCACCGCCCGTCTCAATCATCCGAATATTGTTGCGCTGCTCGACTCCGGAGAGATCGAAGAGGCTCCGTTCTACACCATGCCCTATGTGGGGGGTGAGAATTTACGTGCGCGCCTGCGGCGCGAGGGCGCGCTGCGGATTGCCGACGCGCTTCGCATTGCGCGCGACGTCGCCGATGCGCTTTCACACGCCCACGCACACGGCGTCATTCACCGCGACGTGAAGCCCGAGAACATCCTCCTCGACAACGACCGTACGCTTGTGACCGATTTTGGAATCGCTCGGGCAATAACCGAGGCGACCAGTGAGCGCCTGACGCAACCCGGACTTGCGATGGGCACAGCCGCGTACATGAGTCCGGAGCAGGCGGATGGCGAGCGCGAAGTAGACTCTCGCACCGACGTCTACTCGCTGGGATGCGTTCTCTACGAAATGCTCACCGGCGATCCACCGTTCACTGGCTCGAGCAAGCATGCGATTCTCGCCCGCAAGCTCGCGGAGCCGGTCCCGCCGCTGCGAAATGTGCGCGAATCGGTATCGCCAGGACTCGAGCAGACCGTTCTCAAAGCCCTGGCGCGAACACCGGGGGATCGGTTCGGAACGGTTAAGGAATTCTCGGATTCACTTCAGTCCTCCGGGTCAGACAATCATGCTGTTGGAGATCAGGGCGCAAGCAAAATGGCTCCGATCGCGAACCGGGGCGCCATTGCAACGGCCACCGTCACTTCCCGTACGTCGCGGCTTCGATCCCTTCGGACTGCTTCAGCAACAGCTGCAGTACTTGTTGCCGTCGCCTCAGTCATTCTGGTCCGCAACATTGCGCGTCCCGCGGCAATGCCTCCTACTGAACGAAGGAAGCTCACGTTCACGGGCGACGTGACGCAGGGAGCGTTGTCGCCCGATGGTCAATTGCTGGCCTACATCGTAGTCGACACAGACTCATTAAGTCTGGTTGTGCAGGATCTCACGGGTGGACCTCCAGACACGCTTGTGAGATTCCGACCTTCCACAGTCGACTATACGATAGATTGGTCGCCCGACGGCACGCGGCTCCTCGGGCGGCTGCCCGACAAGGCCGTCATCGTGCACCGTCGCGGTGGTAAGGTGGAGCTGGTTCGCAGCTTTCGGCCGCGGGACAAAGCCAACTGGCTTCCTGACGGATTGCGCTTAAGCCTGACCAACCCTGATTCGGGCCGGTTGCTCCTCGTCAACCCGATAACCGGCGATTCGTCATTGATTCACATTCCCGCTCTTCATACGGCGACCCATGACGGTGCCTGGTCTCCGGACGGCCGCGTTTTCGTGACCATTAGGGATTCACCGGATTCGGCGCGATGGGCACTTTGCAGCCTTACGCTGGACGGACGACTTCAAGTGTTGGTCGACGACACTGTACGGCTCGCCTCACCCCGATGGTCCCATGGCGGCAACGCTCTGTACTATCTGCGCGGCGAAGATGCCATCTGGCGGGTGGACGTCTCGACTCGAACCGGCAGGGCAACGAGTGCGCCAGAGCTGGTTGAAACCGGCATCGACGCGCTCCCGGGTAGCCGCGGGGCAATTCATTTCTCGCTCTCGGGCGACGGGCGTCACCTCGTCTATGCCAAGGGAGAGGTCTACTCGAACATCTTTCGCGTTGATCCTGTCGACTCAATAACTCCTCCTCGTTTGAAGCGCCTTACGAGCGGAAATACTCTCAGGTGGAGTCCCGTCGTCTCGCCTGACGGTCAGTGGATTGCCTTCGCGGCACAAACGAAGGACGGATCGGAGGTGTTTCGCATGCCGATAGCTGGCGGTCGCGCCATTCCGATCACAGCGGGCGCTAAGGTCTGGCCGGGAAGTGAAATCGCCTGGTCTCCCGACGGCCACCAGATCGCTTTTCAGAGCGTTCGCGCAGGTTTCTCTCAGGTTTGGGTAGTTGCGGTTTCCTCCGGGGAGCTTCGTCGCTTCGAACGCACGACTACCAGCATCAGGTCTCCTCACTTGACCTGGGCGCCAGGGTCCCGAATCGCCTACAAGATTCCGCGGACTTATGTGCGAGTGCTCGACCCGGTCACGGGCGATGATGAATTCCTGGTGCGAGACACCGTTGAGGCTTGGTTTCACTCTCAGCGTTACTCACCAAACGGCGAAGAAATCGCGATGCTCCGCTATCATGAGCCGGAAAAGAATCTGATATCGATACTTCGTGTCGCCGATGGCGCCGAGACACGGCTGCCGATCGGAACCTTTTTTCCACGCGGCTGGTCGGCTGACGGGCGGTTTATCTTCGCCCAGGACCTCGAGCAAAGGCTCCTGCGCATCGACCCGCGCGGGAAGAGACCTCCGGAGGTCGTGTTCAGGGTTCCGGGGAAAGATACGGAATGCACTCCGGAGCCCCGGCGCCAGCATCCGTCATTCATATGCGCCATCCACGATTTCAACGCCGATATCTGGATGATTCAAAACTTTGATCGCAGATAAGATCTGACGACAAAAGCTGTTGACCCGCACCAGGTCACGGTCGGGTCACGGTAAGAGGACGGGTGGCCGTCATAATCCTTCCCACGCATTGGCCGGAAATACGGGTCCGACGATCGGAGCCACCGGCCAATCGAACCGGGAGGAGTTTTATGAAAGTCATCAGCCACCTTTGGAGCGCGGCCACGCGCTCGTCGCCGCTCCTGCTCGTCTCGTCCTTTGTGCTCGCTTGTGCTGTTGACTCGACTGAGCCCCGCCCCGCTCCCCTCCATCCCGGGCTTGCTGTCACGGCAGCACCAGAGTTCCCAAACGTGGTGCGGTTTCAGGATCAGTTTGTTGTCTCGATCCAGGATCCGACGACTGACCTGATTGCGTTTGCGGGACTACCCGATGATCCCACGCAATCAGCCTTCTGCGGTGGCGATGAACCGTTCGCAATCGTGGACTTCCACGACGCAGGCGTTCGACAGGGTGTCGAGCACATCGTGGCAAAAGGCGACGAGGTCAACCTCGATGTCTACCAGCGATCGACGTTCGTTAGTCCCTGCGTCTCGACCCCGATCGCTGAAGGCACCGGCCGTGTTATGTACCTGGACAACGACGCATTCGTAACCGGAAACGGAGCCAACTCGTGGGGATTTCGCATGGGAGGTCGTGTAACGCTCGTTGGGGGTGGCAGTGCGCAGCTAATGGCGCACAACCATTTTCAAATCCTTCAAGATGGGACGGTCCGGCGACTCTTCAGGGCAGTCCGACTGAACTAGCCGAGTAGTAAAACTGGCGCAGGTCAGGCCGATCGCGGCACGACCTGCGCCGGCTACTTCATCAACTCGGCAGTAGCGACAGCGTAGCACTACTCTCCTCTCCGCCATCCAGCGACACGATCAACACTTTCCAGGTGTTGAACGTCCCGGCTGGTACCGAGACGGTGTCAGTTCCCATAACCCGGAGCTGCAGCGTTTTGACATTCTGCAGCTGCATGCCGAAGTTCCGGAATTCGGCGGTGTAACCCTTGGCCAATGGCAGCGCCGCGAGCACATCCTGGCCTCCTGCGCCATCAGCGAAGACGACGCCACCCAGATCGACGTTGATTGTCTGCTTCTGCCCGTCGACGGTGATCTCACCGGTCGCGTTGTGTCCACGGAACTGGAGCTCGCCCGTGGTAACCTTGTCGCGAAAGACTCTTTTGCGGATAATCAGGGTCCTCTTCTCAATGGTTGTTTCGTCGCTCCCGCTGAATTGAGGAGTCGTGCTTGTCTCGTTCACCACCCAGGCGCCATTCAGCTCCCTGGTGGTTCGGGTGATATCCATCGTCGCACTTTGCCCGACAACATCGAAGCGTACCTTGTAATTGGCGACGCCCGGTTTTAAGTCCACAGCGGGCTTCGGAACAGGGCCGGTTTGGGCCGAGGTCGTGAGTGGGGCGATCAAGGCGATCGCGAACACGAAATTGCGGAAGGAAGTCGTTTGGCTCATTGTCCTTGAATGACGCTCTATGATGGAAGAATGAAACTTCGCCTTCTCCCGGCCCTGATAGCGGTTGTTCTCACGCCGTTGGTTCCAACAGCGTGCAACAGTGGCGATTCAACGGGTCCAACGACTCTGGTCTGGTCGAGCGTTCAGAGTGGAACGACCGCGCGCCTCACGAGCATCTGGGGCACCTCCGCGTCGGACATTTGGGCCGTTGGCTTCAATTCGATCCTCCATTACGACGGTACGACCTGGTCGAGCATTTACTTCCTGGGAACGGGCAACCAGTCCCTCCAGAGCGTGTGGGGAACTTCCGCGTCCGACGTCTGGGCCGTGGGCTACGACCAGGGGGATGGCGCCACGACTGTTTTCCATCTCAACGGCACCTACTGGGCGAACGTCTCGACCGGCGCGACCCAGCTGCTAACCGCTGTCTGGGGAACTTCGGCCTCCGACGTATGGGTTGCGGGCTACAATGCGATGCTCCACTACAATGGAGCGACTTGGTCGACTGACCCGAGTACGATCTATGAGTTGTGGCAGGGTGTCTGGGCGAGCTCTGCCTCCGATGTGTGGGGTGTGACCGGCCGCGGAGCGATCATCCATTACGACGGCACGAGCTGGTCGGGCATCTCGTACGGGTGGCCGACGCTCTTCGGCGTGTGGGGTTCCTCCGCGTCCGATGTCTGGGCTGTAGGTGTCAACAACACGATCCTTCACTACGATGGCTCGAGCTGGACAGCGCTCCTCACCACTGGATCGGTCACTACCAACTTCTTTGGCGCTTGGGGAACCTCGTCCTCCGACGTGTGGTTCGTGTCGTCGACTGGGCCGAGTGGACTGGATGACGGGATGATCCACCATTACAACGGCGCGACTTTGTCGAATGCGCTGAGCGCGACGACGCCGCCACTCTTCGGCATCTGGGGTAGCTCCGCCACTGATGTCTGGGCCGTCGGGGATGGTGGCACGATACTCCATGGTTCCCCAGCCCATTGAAGGCCCCGAATGATTGCGATCGCTACCTTACGATAACGATTTGCATCCCCCTATACGTCGGTGCGCCGGGAGGCCCTTGCACCGCGCCGTGGGCGACGCTGCGGTGGCGCCACACCCGGATTTGATCGCCGACTCGTATTTGGTCCCCGCCCGCAGTCACCAGCCCCGCCCCCCTCTGCAAGAAAACCGGAGCCGACGTTGGCAGCACCACGCCCGCGTTTGCCTCGGATGCCGGTGGAATGATTACCCAGATGTCGTACTGAGAGTACGGACCGGCAGGACCGTACGCACTTTCGAATTCAACTCTGGACACACGGGCCAAGAAATCGGGCTCAGTGTTCAGGACCAACGTCGCGGATGTGGCCGTCGCACTGCTGCCCAGGTTTCGCACCAGCACGGTCACTTCCGGATCGACGATGATTCGCTCGACTTCGCTGCCGGGCTGACTGATTTCAAATCGAGTCGAGGTGCGGGCAGCGATCGGTACCTTGTACCGATGCTGCGCGCCGCCGCGATCGACGACAATCACAGTAAGCGGAAACTCGAAGTAGCCGAAGCGCCCCGTTTGTGTCACGGTCACGGTACTTTTGCCAGGCGGCGTGACGTTGTCCAGGCGCACGCTGACTTCCGGATACCCAGGCCGACGCAGCCATTGATCGAAGAAAGACTGGAGATTTCTTCCTGACCGGTGTTCCAATGCGAGCTGCAGGTCTGCGGTGAGCGCCGTTCCGTGCTTGTGCTCCGCGTAATACTCCCGAATCCCGGCGAAGAACGCGCTG
>Ga0193719_10001048_pt1 | contig 10824 bp, 6 predicted proteins | sample U2a2metaG_FD_160103 | JGI IMG/M metagenome (GOLD analysis project Ga0193719, IMG submission 160103) | Soil microbial communities from a riparian zone of the East river system, Colorado, United States - U2a2 | ecosystem: Environmental > Terrestrial > Soil > Riparian zone | place: USA: East River... | reverse complement strand
TGAAAAAATTGGACGCCATCCGGTGCATCGGCAACGAATGAGCGTGGCTTCATCACGTGGACGCGCGGCGAAAACCGATTATCGAGTCGTTCGCTCGGGAGAACGGGCCAGCCTGATTGAGTGCCGGTTACATACCGGACGCACCCACCAGATTCGTGTTCATCTTCATCATCTCGGCCATCCGGTCTTGGGCGACAAAATTTATGCGGCGCGCTTTGCAAAAGATTTTGCGCGACAAATGTTGCATGCTTGGAAGCTCGGCTTTTGTCATCCGCGCACCGGCGAATGGAAAAATTTTGAGGCACCGTTGCCTGACGATTTTGAGCAAGCCATCGTGACATCCGGCTCGTGAATCTTCTTACCCAAGCTGAGAATTCCGGATGGCACGGACAGGAAAAAGACAATGGGAACTCTATCCGTGCAATCTGTGGTCGTGTTTTCTGAACGTTGATTTTCTCGACGGACCGGTTGGACTTTTGTTAAGAGACTAGGGGGAAAGGAAAATCACTATGACACCTCAAAAATTAAGTCATCTAAATTCAACTTCGTCTTTAGGGCGCGGTTGGTCTCTCATTCCACTGCTAATTATCTGCTTTGCGTTTTCACAAATGGCGCAAGCCACAGACCTGGACGGCGTCCTGCCCGCCGGCAACACAGCTGACGGCACTGGGGTGCTGACCAGCCTGACCACCGGCTTTGGGAATTCGGGCTTCGGCTTCAAAGCGCTCAACTTCGACACTGTTGGCAACTCCAACGCTGCTGTGGGCTTCAAAGCCTTGCAAAGAAATGTCGATGGCAATTTCAACACCGCCATGGGCGCTTTCTCCCTAGGCAGCAATCAGAGTGGGTTTCAAAACACGGCCACCGGTTACGGAGCGCTTTTTTTCAATGACTCGACCGGAAATAGCAATGGAAACCTCAACTCGGCCTTTGGATTTTATGCGCTCTTGAGCAATACTGACGGTAGTAGCAACAGCGCCTTTGGTTGGGCCTCACTGGCGTCAAACACCACCGGCACTAGCAACACCGCCAATGGTGTTCTGGCACTCGTTCTTAACACCGATGGCTTTGACAACACAGCCAGCGGCTTTAATGCACTGGGGGCCAATACCAGCGGCGTTGGCAACACCGCCGTCGGTGAGAACGCACTCGCCAACAACACAACCGGCAGCGGCAATACGGCGGTCGGTGATCAGGCGATGGATAACGAAACCACCGGGGACGACAACTTTGCCTTGGGCGCTGGAGCTGGCGGTAATATCGTGACCGCCAATAACGTGATTGCTATCGGGAACCCGGGTGCGGACGTGACCTCCACCACGTGGATCGGTGGCGTTTATAACACCACTACGATAAGCGGCACGACAGAGCCGGTTGTGGTGTCTGATACCGGCCAGCTCGGCACAATCGCTTCCTCGGAGCGCTTTAAGAAGGACATTGCCACGATGGGCGAGGCCAGTGAAGCTATCCTGTCACTCAGACCGGTCACCTTTCACTACAAGAGCGACGCTAAAGGCACAGCGCAATTTGGTCTGATTGCCGAACAAGTCGCAAAGGTGAATCCGGCCTTGGTGCTGCCCGATAAAGAAGGAAAACCGTACACGGTGCGCTACGATGCGGTGAACGCAATGTTGCTCAACGAGTTTCTCAAAGAGCATCGCAAGGTGCAGCAATTAGAAGCAACTGTGGCGCAGCAGCAGAAGAACTTTGAGTCAAAGCTTGCGGAACAGGAAAGCGAAATCAAAGCCTTGACATGCGGTCTTCAAAAGGTGAACGCCCAGCTCGCCGCAGCGAGTCCGTCCAGTGGCGCACTTGAAGTGAACAAGCAGGCTCCGAAAGTGGCCACGAATAATCAATAGAGGAGCTGATTGTAGCGGTGCTCGCCGCGCCCAGCACCGAAACCCACTGATCAGACAGTCGCTGCGGCGACTTTATTGCGGCTATGCCGCGCTGGGTAACCCGTAGTCCTACTCTGGACTCGCTGCGACCGCAGCGAGCCTGACTGCCGAATCTCAAAAAGTATGAAACAGCGAAAACTTGGACGCGGAGGACCGATCGTCTCGGCAATCGGCCTTGGTTGCATGGGAATGTCGGATTTTTATGGCGGCCGCGATGACGAGGAATCGATCGCGACCATCCATCGCGCTCTCGAGCTCGGCATCACGTTCTTCGATACCGCGGACATGTATGGTCCTCACACGAATGAGCAATTAGTTGGGCGGCCATTAAGAGGTCATCGCGAACAGGTCATCGTTGCGACAAAATTTGGAATTCTGCGTGATCCGAAGAGACCGGAGTTTCGCGGGATCAGCGGCAAACCCAATTATGTGCGCAAGGCATGCGAAGGAAGTTTGCGCAGGCTTGGAGTGGATGTGATCGATCTCTATTATCAACATCGCGTCGATCCGGACACGCCAATTGAAGAGACGGTTGGCGCAATGGCGGAACTTGTTCAGAAAGGCAAAGTGCGCTTTCTCGGCCTATCCGAAGCAGGCGCGCAGACGATCCGTCGGGCGCACGCCGTTCATCCCATTACGGCGTTGCAATCCGAATACTCGCTCTGGACACGCGATCCCGAGAAGGAGGTTCTCGGCGTCTGCCGTGAACTTGGCATCGGTTTCGTGCCATACAGCCCGCTCGGCCGCGGATTTCTGACGGGGCAAATCAAGCGTTTTGAAGATCTGCCGGAGGATGATTACCGCCGAACATCACCGCGATTCCAAGGAGAAAATTTTCAGCGCAACCTCGATTTGGTCAAGCGCGTCAGTGAAATCGCAAGCGAGAAAAAATGCACCCCGGCGCAGCTAACGCTAGCCTGGGTACTGGCGCGGGGGGATAACGTCGTGCCGATTCCCGGCACAAAACGGCGCAAATATCTGCAGGAAAATGTGGGCGCGCTTGATGTTACTCTTACCAGCAAAGATCTCGCGCGCATCGACGAAGTCGCCTCCCAAGAAGCCGTCGCTGGTGCGCGTTACCCCGATTGGGCGATGCAGATGGTGAATCGATGAAATTCGGAACATAGGCATCTTGCCTGGGCGGCGCGCGGGCTTCCCAACCTGCGTCACTAACCAGAGACTTATTACAATTTATTGCGCTATGCTCACCGCCGCGGCACCATGGCGCTTGCCAACATCGTCTGCACAATTTCGCCGCGCTGATTCTTGGTCACGTTACGCAGGCGAATGATTCCATATTTGGGCTTCGAGCGCGATGGCCGTCGATCGACAATCTCTGTTTCGAGCGTGAGGACGTCGCCCGGTCGCACCACATTAGGCCAACGCAATTCATCAACGCCCAGGCCGATGGCGCCTTCTGCAAAATTCAACGTTTGCACAAGCAGACGCATGCTCATTGCTGCGGTGTGCCAGCCACTCGCTATCAACCCCTTGAAAATTGTACGCTCGGCGGCTTCGCGGCTGAGATGAAACATCTGTGGATCAAACTTGTGAGCGAATTCAATCACCTGCTTCTCCGTTACGTTTAGCGGCTCAGATTTGAAACGATCGCCGACTTTCAAATCATCGAAGTAGTGCTCTTCCATTTTGAAACCATGGAGGGCGTGCTCTTTCCCGTCCATGAAGACGTGCAGCCACATTCTTGAGCCATTGCTCAGGATTGAGCAATGTGTAAGTGAGGCCGTAGCCGGGATCGGCGATCCCGGCCGGTCCCATTTGGCCCGCGGATGAAGGGCCACGCAAATGCCACTTAGCATTTCGCAAAATCCGTACAGCAGAATTGCCTTTTCATCGCCTGTCAGACCCGCAGAATGGCCCCAGATTGCCGGTAAATTCTCTCATTCCTGCAAAATATTTGGGACCTTCGCCCTCTAGTTTCCGTAGAGGAGATTGAGGGATCAGCAGGAGGCTGGCTCCCCAATTAAGTAGGTATGAACGTTATCCAACCAGAGAGATTGGTTCTTCCGGCTGATGTCGAAAACCGTGTTCCGTCAGCTGGTAACACGGCGAATCCGGGCGAGTTGAAAAATGACCTGGAGAAATACGAGCACCTGAAAGAGTTGGCGGAGCTATTCTTCGCAGCGAAACGACGCCACCCTCAGGCGCCAGCGCCCGCGCAGCCCTGCTAACTCCGACAACGCAATTGGCTGCGCCAAGTTTTTTTAGCCGTTCACCGGATTGCCGTGTTTCGCGTCTTCGATAAGCGGGCAACCCTGGAGCGAGACGCACGAGCAAGCGAGCGATTTCGCGGCTTGAAAGAGCCTTGAGCGTCACGCGCGCGGCGCCAGCGATACAAGCAGGCGTGAGCGATGATGTTCGCTCGCCGGACGAAGTCATTGCCTTCCTTGTCTAACCTCGCCGGTCCCATCGGACGGGACATCCAGATGCCGAAGTAAATGCGATAAATTCATGGAGGTTCGCGAGACGCGATTCGAGCCGGAAAGACTTTTGGTCGTACCCTTACTGAATTATTGGGAAGCAAAATAATGAACGAAAAATTTCTCTTAATAGGTCGCGATTGGGTTACGGACAGCTTCAAGACCCTCGTCGATCTTAAGATTCGCGAACGACGTCGAAATGAACGGCGACTTGCCGAGCAACGTACCACGAAGCACCAGCTGCCAGCGAGAAACTCATGCATCGCCGACGCACGAAGTTATCGCGTTGCTCGACGATTGCATGTGCCCTCCGCAGCACAATTCGACTGGAAAACACTAGTTCCCGTGGAGCGGCTCAACAAAGTCCGAAGTGCGTGCTTCAAGAAATTTCGCGATCATCGATTCGAGCGTTGGCTGAGCTCCAAAATAGGCGGTTAACTCAAGCTTTTTAGCCTTTAGCGCGGTCTCATACGCTAGACGTCCGGCAATTGCCGATTCCGGTGACGCGTTTTCACAGTGCGACGACATTTCGGGACGGCTACCTGGAAATCAATTTGTGATGCCAACTCGACATGGGATCGCAAGGCTGAAGTCGGTATTTAATTTCGAGCAGCTTTCGCCGGGTTCAATCGACTCTTTCTTTCAAGCAAAACGCGGCAGCGCGCCAGTCAACAGCGCCTGGCGCGGGATTGCCTGCACGACTCGTTTAGGAATTTACCGCCGGACACCCGCTTCGTCTTTGCTCAGAATAGGCTCTGCCGCTACAGTCGAACAAACGGGCGGTTAGCTCAGTGGTAGAGCGGCTGGTTTACACCCAGTAGGTCGGGGGTTCGAAACCCTCACCGCCCACATCTTATTTTTGATCCGTTCGACTCCGCTCCGCTTTGCTCAGGCAAGTTTTTAATTTGCGATTTTCGATTGCGGATGGAGTCATCATTTCTTAACCACGATCGACGCGAACAGACACGAATTTCCAAGAGCCTCTCTTCGTTGTTGGCCAACTCTCTTATTTGTGTCAATTCGTGTTGATTATTGATTAAGTGAATTCTAATGACATGACAGCTTCCCGTTTTTTCTCGGCTAATTGCGCGTTGTTTCTTTCACTCAGCCTGGCGTCTCCTCTGCTGGCGCAAAAGGATCAACCTCATCGTATCGAGACAACACAGTCGCCGGGTAACTCGCCTGCATCTTCGCCGGAGAGCACTACGCCGCCTTTAACTGCGGCCGTAACTCCGGCGCCTTCTCCCGCAGTGCCACAGTTGACCGACGTGCTTTTCAAAAGTTTGAAAGCGCGCTCCATTGGTCCTGCCGTAATGGGCGGTCGCGTTTCGGATATCGCAATCGATCCGCGTAATCCCTTTGTTTTTTACGTTGGCCTGGCGCACGGCGGCGTATTCAAAACCGGCGACAACGGTGTCTCGTTCGATCCGATTTTTGACAAGCAACCTGTTCTCTCAATCGGCGCCGTTGCCCTCGCGCCTTCCAATTCGGATGTGATCTGGGTGGGCACAGGCGAAGCGAACGATCGCAACTCTTCCGGCTGGGGGAACGGGGTTTATCGTTCCACCGACGGGGGTGAAAATTGGCAGAATGTCGGTTTGCAGGAGAGCCGCGCCATCGGGCGAATTATCGTGCACCCGTCGAAGCCGGAAGTCGCATACGTCGCCGCAAGCGGCCATCTCTGGACCGATGGCGTCGAGCGCGGCCTTTTCAAAACGACGGATGGCGGTAAGACGTGGAAACTTGTGTTGCAAGCACCGGCGCCGCACAACACGCGCACTGGCTGTTCTGATGTCGCTTTTGATCCGGCAAATCCTGAAACCCTCTATGCGGCGCTCTACGCACGGCAGCGTACTCCCTGGAGTTTCATGTCCGGTCCAGACCTGACCGGCGGCGTAGATGCCGGCGGAATTTTCAAAAGCACGAACGGCGGAGCAAGTTGGACGAAACTAGCTAATGGTTTGCCCGCGCAAACGGGCCGCATTGGCCTCGCGACAGGCACAAGTAATCCGCGCGTCGTCATGGCCGTGGTGCAAAGTTATGAGGGCGGCAGCAGCAACATCAGCGATCTGCGCAGCAAGAGCGGCGGTGTGTTTCGATCCGAAAATAGAGGCGAGAGTTGGACTCGCGTAAGCGCAATCGATCCTCGCCCATTCTATTTCAGCCAGATCCGAATGGATCCGGCAAACGATCAGCGGGTTTATCTGCTCCAGTTCGCGTTGTTGGTTTCAGATGATGGCGGCAGGAATTTTCGCGAAGACCTCTCCGAAAAAGTCCATCCCGACTGTCACGCGTTCGCGATTCAACCGGGCACCGCTCCACCACCAAAGCCACCGAAGCCGGAAGACAAAGGCAAGCCGCCGAAGCCGCCCGTTTGTCAGCGCTTGTTGCTCGGGACCGATGGCGGTATTTATCAAAGCTTCGCGGCCGGGAAAGGATGGGAGCATCTCAATCGCATTCCGGCGGGAGAATTCTACCGGCTCACTCTGGACGATACGAAACCGTACTTCCGCATTGCTGGCGGACTTCAGGATAATGAGAATTGGGTCGGTCCGAGCGGTGTGCAAAGCAAAGAAGGAATACGCAACTCAGATTGGACTGCCCTGGCCGGTGGTGACGGTTTTTATGTCGTGTTCGATCCGTCCGATCGTGACCTCTTTTACGCGGACAGCCAGCAAGGCGAAGTTCATCGGCTCAATTTGCGCAATGGCGAACTGCGCCGGTTACGTCCGGAACCGCTGGAGGGCCAGCCACGCTATCGGTTCCACTGGAATTCGCCATTGATCGGAAGCGTTCACAAACCGGGCGTTATTTATCTGGCCGGCAACCACGTTTTCCGGTTGACCGATCACGCAGAGAAATACGAGGTCATTAGCCCGGACTTGACACAAAACGATCCAGATCGAACAACTGCTGCCGGAAGCGGCGCGGAAAATTACGGCGTGGTTTATTCACTCGCGGAATCGCCGAAGCGCGCTGGATTATTGTGGGCGGGAACCGACGATGGCCGCCTCTGGGTCACAGAAAACGACGGCGCCAAATGGACCGAACTCACCGATAAATTACCGGAGCCGGCCCGCGGCCAATGGGTAACACGGATCGAGCCTTCCCATCTTGATGCAAACGTCGCGTACGTCGCGACGAGTGCTTATCGCACGGGGAACGATCATCCGATGATTCTGCGCACGGCAGATCTGGGCAAGACATGGCAGCCGGTTACAGGCGATCTTCCGGCGAACGCGCCGGTCGAAGTCGTCCGTGAAGATCTGGTGAACCCGCGATTGCTTTACGCCGGCACGCACTTCGGATTGTTCGCGTCTTTCGATCAGGGGACACACTGGATTCGCATCGGGGATGTTCCTGCGGTGCGTGTTGACGATGTGCAGATTCATCCACGCACGTTCGACTTGGTGATCGGGACGCACGGCCGGAGCATCGCCATTTTGGACGATACCGTACCGTTTCGCGAGTTCACATCGGAGATTGCGGCGAAACTTGCGCACCTGTTCAGTGTCCGCTCGGTGACCGGCGCTTATCTGCAACCCGGATTTGTGGATGCGAATGGCAAAGGCGTTTACCGCGGCGCAAACCCGCCTGAAGGCGCCCTTTTCACCGTCTGGGTGAAAGAATTTACCGGGGACGAAATCAAAATCGCGGTGACGAAATCGACCGGGCAACCCGTGGCTAACTTAAAGGCTCCGGGCGCACCGGGTCTCACGCGACTGAATTGGGATCTGCGTCCAACCAAGGACGTAAGCGTGGAGTACGGTGGCGACGATCCCAAGCGGCTGCTGCCGGCTGGCGATTACACCGCCGAGCTAAGTTTCGGCACTTTGAAAATGAAGCAAAACTTTCACGTCGATATCGCCGAGGGAATCACGCCGCGGTAACAAGGATCGCCCGAGCACTATTGCGTCCGAAGAAAATGATGAAGGCTGCAATATCATTCGCTCTCCGTCATTAAATATTGCGCCAACTTCCTTTTCACATTCGATGCCAAGATGCACGCGATACCAATTGCGCAACTTATCTGGATCGTTTGCCTTAAAGAAAATTCCTCCGATGCCTGTGACACGTTTCATGCTACGAGAACATCTCTTCGACAGCGGCCTGGCAATGAATTTTTGTGGTGTTGAGAAATGGAATCCCATTGTGTTCCGGATCACGTAGAATCAACGGCAGTTCTGTTCCGGCGAGAATCACACCATCGATATCGCTGTTAGCTTTCATGCGATCGGCAATTGCGAGTAACCTCGCGCGTGTTTCCGGTAAGAATTTTCCCGAGACCAATTCGTTTAGATATTTGTCGTGAAGGTAGTCCTGATCTGTTGCGTCAGGCACGCCAAGCTCGATTCCTTTTCTCGAGAAAACTTTCGGATAAAAAGTTCCCTGCATGGTGAAACGCGTCCCGAACAAAGCGAGCTTCTTCAGTCCGCGCGCTTTGGCGGCTGCACACGTTGCTTCAACAATGCTGATCAACGGAATCGGCGACTTGGGCGTGAGATCATCGAAGACAATATGGGGCGTGTTTGCCGAGATCAGGCCGAAGTTTGCACCGGCCCGTGCGAGTTTGCCGATTTCCTCAACCAAGTAATCGGCCATGCCGGTGAGGTTACCCTCGGCCATGAAATCGAGTCCCTTCTTCAGATCAACGCTGTTAATGATGAATTCCGGATAACTACCGTCGCGTTGCCGCTCGCGATAGAGCGCGATGATGTTCTGGTAATATTCGAGCGTGCTTTCCGGCCCGAGGCCGCCGATGATTCCAAGAATCTTCATTCCGATTTCTGTCGCATCCCGGTACTATCTTATCAAAGACTCAATCACAAATGGACACGAATGGACACGAATGTATAAAGGAATTCTCTTTGGTCTTCTTGCCTAACAATTTCGGTTATTCGTGTCTATTCGTAGTTACTGCGCCCTTCCTTGAGTCCTGCGGCGCCAGACTTCCGTGATTGAGGCACGAAGTGCTTCCGTGGCTTGGGTTAGCTGAACCGGTGTGATACACAAGGGCGGCATTAGCACGACGACATTTCTGATCGGTCTGGTAAGGAGTCCGTGCCGACGCGCCTCGATACAGACCTCTTCGGCAAACCCTGGCAATCCGTCTTCTTGCGACTCTTCCAGTTCGAGCCCGGCGATAAAGCCGCATTGCCGGACTTCGACAACACCAGGGAACTCCCGCAGCCCGGCTAGCGCGGAATTTAGATGCTGGATTTTCGGTTGTAGAGCTTCCAACACGGCTTCCTTTTCAAAAACCTCCAGGCTCGCCTTGGCCGCAGCGCAGCCAAGCGCGTTTCCGGTGTAGCTATGTCCGTAGGCGAGTGCTTTACCTTCGGCAACCGACCCGTCGAAAGCCGAGAAGAGTTTTTCTGATACCAAAGTAATAGCAAGCGGAAGATATCCTCCGCTCAAGCCTTTAGCCAGAACAACCATGTCCGGAATTACTTCTTCCTGTTCCATCGCAAACATCCGGCCGGTTCGTCCAAACCCAGTCATGACTTCGTCCGCAATGAGCAGCGTATCCGTGCGATCACACCATTCGCGGACAGCCCGCAAGGTGCCGGGCGGCCAAAGGCGCATCCCGGCGGCTCCCTGAACGAGCGGCTCGATCACGACCGCGGCAATTTTGGCTACCTCGGCTGGCGAAAGCCGCTCCAGCGACGTCAGGTTTGGGACCTGAATTGCCGGAAAATTCCAATGAGATGGCCCAATTTGAAACATGGTTGCGGCGCCCAGGCTGGCTGCGCCTGCGGTATCGCCATGATAACCGCTTTTGAAGGCGATAAACTGATGCTTTCTCGAGTGCCGCAGCCGCCAATACTGATCGGCGATTCTTAAGGCGACTTCGATTCCTGTCGAACCATCGTCCGAAAAAAAGACTCGGCTCAACGAGTCTTTCGGGAAAAGATCGACAATCGCACGAGCGAGTTCGATCGCAGCCGGGTTGGTGAACCCGAGAAATGAAGTGTGCGCAACGCGATCAAGCTGTCGGCGGATTGCCGCATTGATGTGCGGATGATTGTGGCCGTGAATGTTCGTCCAGATCGACGAATTGCCGTCAATGTATTCGCGGCCACGGCTGTCGCGCAGCAGCGCGCCGTGCCCCTCGACCAAAACCAGCGGCTCATGGTCCGGAGCGCACCATTCAGGCATGTTCGTGAATGGATGCCAGACGAACCGCTTGTCCGCCTCGATCAGCACTTCCGTGTTCCAATCAGTCATGAGAGCCTCGTTTCTGGAATCCTTGAACGGCAGAACTCGTTGCGAACAGGTCAAGTCTTCAAAAATATCTTCGAGTACGGATTACACCGAGGTTTCAATTTGTGAATCATTCCAGAAGCTCCAAATTCCAATTCCCAAATTCCAGGTAAAGTCCAATTATCAAATCCCAAAAAGGACAGCCCGATCATCCGCTTTTCGAGATAATCGACGAAAAAATTAAGGTCAGTTCGCGCGCCTCGGCTGCTAAAGTCTCACGGGCA
>Ga0193719_10001047_pt1 | contig 10824 bp, 10 predicted proteins | sample U2a2metaG_FD_160103 | JGI IMG/M metagenome (GOLD analysis project Ga0193719, IMG submission 160103) | Soil microbial communities from a riparian zone of the East river system, Colorado, United States - U2a2 | ecosystem: Environmental > Terrestrial > Soil > Riparian zone | place: USA: East... | reverse complement strand
TTGCATGTTTGCCCGCAAGATTCGCGTGGAATATGAACACCGCGGCCAACGATTCCCTTGCCCGCTGAAATGGCTGGACAGCTTTTCCATGCGCAATTTCACCAACGCCAGCGTGTTTGATAACACCCTGCCCGTAGCCGACGGCGTGATGGAAATCGGAGCCAAGGTGCCCATTGCTGAGTTGAAGAACGCGATGGAAGACTGGTTCCACAGAAAGAGCTATCTGCCGAAGGGTTCGGCTCTGCTCGTGGCAGAGCCAGCTTAGCCAGAGTGGAATTCCCGAGCGGTGATTTTTGTCGATTCAACCACTGTCAAGCCAAGCCAGGCCAGGCCGGACAGCGGGGGGCGGCTGTTCCCCCGTGGTTTGTGCCGCCCCCGCATGCCCCTTAGTAAGGCTTGAAGTCCTGCCAATAGGTCAGGTTGACTACGTCCTGCAGCATCGGCGTCCCCGGAGGCAACTTGTTGGGATCCAGGAACGCAGTGTCGAAGTAGTAGTTACGGTTGGGCGGGCTATAGACCAGGGCGCAGCATTTGAAAGTGCCCGTGGCGTACTGCGCGTAGTAGAGACTGACAAGCGAGCCTCGATAACTGAGGGTTGATCCGTTGCCCCACTGTTCGATGTAACGCAGGAAGTTGTGCACTCCACCGTCAGTGCCAAAATCAGCCCCGATGCCGTTGCCCGCGGCAGGTTGAGGGAAGTTCATGTTCTTTCCGCCTGCGATGGCCAGACGGTAGTATGTGGTGGCAGCAGGCCGGCCGGCCAGGTTCGCCGGGTTTTGCATGCTGACGATGTCCGACCAGGCATTGGAAAGCAACGTAACCGAGTCTGCAATCACCGCCGCGGCAGCGTGATTGATGTCCGCCGCGGTGCTGGGATTCCCCCAGAAAGGATCGGTGACATTGGAATTGTAGTTTCCCATGACGTATACCGGATTCTCGGCCACGACGGTAAAGCCGCCCAAGCCGTTGTCCGGGCGCACGGGTAAGTTCCCCAGGTTACCATCCACCAGCCTTAGAACGTGGCGGGCGCCGGTAACAATGTTTTGCCGGCCGCCGTTCAAGCAATCGACCCCCTGGTAAGGGTTGTTCGCAGTATTGAGTGCTGGCCACACCGCCTTCAAACCACTGCCCACATTGACGGCGCCCCACGCGTCAAGCTTTTTGTTCTCATCCACATCCTCGGGCGAAAAACCCGTGGGTCCGACCGGCTCTTGTGCTCCATCCGGAGTTCCGGTAGCCGAGTTGGAATTGACGGTATCTTCGAAGCCGTACTCGCCGGTGGTCATATTTCCAGCGCCAGCGTTCGGGTCGGCAAGCATGCCTCGACGATCTGAGAAGAACACCAGATAACCGTTCTGTCCGGTATAGTCAACCGCGGTGCCTCCGACGCCGTTAATTCCCAACAGCCATTGACTCAAGTTGCCTACATCCAGTTCGACCGCGTTCATGATTCCGTTCACGTAACACTGCGAACCGGCCAGGCCGGTGCCAGTGACGGAGTCACGGGGGAAACCCTCGCGCGGATCGTAGAAATTGATGGGATTCCAGCTGTACTGCGACGAGGCTCCGGTCCAGTTTTGCGGTCCGTCTGCGGCATCGGGAGTCGAGTTCAAGTTCCGGTCGCCCGCGATTTTCTGGAAAATCAGAATGGCCTTGGGATGCACCAGGTTGCCGCCCACCACCGTCGGGATCGCGATACCGCGACCGAATCCGAGCTGCAGCCACTTGTCGGTTGCGCCAATCCAGTTGCCCGCCGCATTCTTGTATTCGACGCGCAACCAGCCATCCACCAGGGGCCATTGGTTCGCGCCGGCGGCTGGCACGCAAGCCCCAGCGAAAACTGGTCCTACTGGCGGACCTTTCCAAGTCGGCTCATAAATGGTTCCGCCCTGGTTTGCCGGGAGCTGAGCCATCGCCCATGGAGTCAATCCGACGCCCGGGACGTTATCAACCCGGTTGCCCGCGCAGTTCGCGTCCAAATTGATATTTTCGCCATCACCAACCAGGAAGGGCCGGTCGGGGACCAAATCAGCCTCGGTGCTGGCTAGCAGAACGCGGATGTTGGCCTTGTTGAATTCGCGTGACGATCCGGTTGATGATGTCACCGCTTCGCCCAGCGGAGCCTTGCGAATAATCTGAATCTGCTGAGCCGAGCCATTCGCGCCCTGGACGAAAGGAAGTTGCAAGGGCTGCACTGCCATCGAGGTATTGTTTCCGATCATCGAATTGAAATCGACGGTAGAGGTATGCGTCCAGGTGGGTTTATACGTCTGTGTGCCAGCGGGCGGTATTCCGCCACTCCAACTGGCCACCGGGATGGTGAACTTCAGACAGTTCGAATTGCCGGTCGGATTGGGGGGATCGCATCCGCGATCAGCAAAAGGCACATACACGTCGCCCTGATAGGCTCCGCCGGAACTGTAATTGTTGGCCAGCCGGTCACGAATGATCTCGCCTACGGCCGTGGTTTTAGCGTCCAGGATAAGAGGTCCCGAGTTCGCCGCCAGGAACAGATTACCGTTGGTATGAACCCGGCCCTGAAAGGCAAACGGGGGGCCGGCGAAGTAACTCAAGTCGCTATCGGAGAAAACCCCGAACTGGAAAACTGGGATGAGCGCCACTTCCACCCCGCGGGTCATGTTCACCGACGCTCCACCCGGCCGGGAGGCGGCTACTTTCAGGGTTAGCGGGATGATTTCCGCAGTAAGTCCGGCGTTGTTTCCGGAACTGATGACACTGGTGGTGCTCGCCGGGTTGCCGTTGGCGTCCGGCGTCCAAGTGATGCTCTCCTGGTAGTTCATGGAGCTGATCATGGTGCTGTCGGGGGGACTGTTGGTCAGATTGGTGAGCTGTAGCGGAGTGGGCGACTGTGATTGCTGGTACAGTGCCGCCAGATTGGCCGTAAGCAACTCCATGCCCGACTCGGCGCCGTAGTACGCCCGGTTGGTCTCCAAATCGTTGCTGCCCGCCTGACCAGCGCCGTGCACCATGAACAGGAGGCCCACTGCAATGGCGGACAACAGCGTCAGTACCAACAGGCTGGCGATAAGCGTAAATCCCCGTGATCGGCCCTTAATCCTTCGCATAATGATAATCTCCTGAATCTTCTGTATCTCCCCTCAATGACGATCTCTTATTGATAACGATCCTTGAACGACAAGCTGCGCGTGCTCACGGAAGTGGTCAGAACCGTGCTCCTGGACCTGTTTCCGTAAGAAGAAAGTGTCTGCCCCATGACCTGAATGTTCACCTTATGGATCTGGGTGGGGGAAAACGGTGCTGCCAATGCGTCGGAGATACCCGAGCAGTTGGGCCCGTTGGTGCCGTCACACAAGTCATATGTGATGGTCAGGTTGATAATGTTGTCGGCGACCGGCGCCGGCTTCTGCCCATTGACCTGACGCATCAAGCGGGGCGGCTGGCCACTTGCGGCCGCTGGAATTTCGATGAAATAGGTGACTGCCCATAGGCGGGTTGCGACGGGCGCGCCTCCGGCAATGAGGGACTTGATGTTTCCTGTAAGCGCTCCTGACTGGTTCATTTGCAGCGGATCGCCGTTGGCGAACGCTATATCCGTGGTGCCGGCTGCGGCGGGCGTGATGCCGGTGATTTCACCGACCGCTTTGCCCGTAGGATTCGTCAGCAAGATCAAATCCCCCACTTGAAGTCCGGTAGGAGACTGGATGGCTGGAAAACCCGCAGGCGGGGCCGCGGGAGGGGTAAAGTTGACTAGATCTCCGTTCGGATTGGCGGCGGGGAACTTAGCCACGTACAGGCCGAGCGGGAACGCATAGTCGGCATAGATGACGGTAATGGCATCCGATGTCTTCCCGGTAGCAGTCACAGTCGTGCTTGCACCGCCAACTTCGATCCCATTGCCCGGACCCGAGACAATGCCGTACATAAAGTTAGGGACCACCGCAGCGCCCACCTGGCCGGAGGGATAGCCGTTGTTCGCCAGCCAAGCCTTGGTGGGATCGACGGCAAACAAGGAAGTGACCGCTCCGTTACCGCTGGGCAAGGCCATGCCCCCGGAAGGAAGGCCGGAACCCGACATGCTTACATCCTTTGCGATCAGGTTCAGCGTGGCGCGAACGTTTTGCTGCATTTCCGACGACTGAGAAACTAACATCGTCGCATCCATCCCGGTCTTGAAAAGCTGCGTGGTGGCAGCCAGGACGATCATGCCCAGGCATACAGCGATCAATAATTCGATGAGGCTGAAACCGCGCGCTTTGGATTCGGTGGATCGCATTTTTTCCTCTTAGCGGTACGAAGAAATCAGAGCCTGCAACTGGTACGTCCGAAACCAGCCTTGGGGTACGGGATAACGCACGTTGACGGTTATCTGTCGCACGTTGGGGTTGCCGGGCACGTCCGCAATCTGGACCTGGCGGGTGAAATTCCCCAAGTCCACGAACACGTCAGCGGCCGAATTTGTGATGACTCCGCTTTGCCCCGGCAGTCTGATGGGCTGGGCGTTGGTATCATCGGCGGTGTTATCCAGCCCGTCCGGACCAGGGTCGGTCATCGGCGTAAATCCCACTTTAAAAATCCCATTGCCCGTGCCTTGGTTCTGGATCTCGTCAAAAGTGATCTGGCTGGTTTGCCGTGCGGTGTAAATGCTCTCTATGGCCTCAGCCGCTTTCTGGCGGGCGATGCTGTCATTTTGGACCGAGCTGGTGTTGCCGATGGCCAGCGCAAAGGTCGCTAATACCGCCAGGAGTCCAATCATCAACACCACAATGGCAATCAGGGTTTCGAGCAGAGCGAATCCCTTTTGCCGCGGTTTCGTTCCGCTATGGCTGCGCTTCGTCATTATTGTTCGAACCATTTTGGCGATCCTCCGGATCTAAGCAGGCGCCATCCTCGAATCCTTCCGGTCGCCCCGTACAGGGTGACCGCATGCGCACTGTATAGATCTCCCGTACGGCCGACGTAGATGATCCCGTCATTCCAACTTCCGTTGGTGTCGTGCGCCGAACCGTCGGGCATGAACATGACCTGATTCTTGTTGCCACCGCCGACGCCTTGGTCAAAGTCGAAGGCTGTGGCCCCGTTTCCGAATCCATCCGGCACGGTGGCCGGGGTGTTCGGGAGGCCGGCGACGGCCTGAAATTGTATGTCCGTGGGCAACACACCCGCCGAAATCTGTACCGCGGCGGACAGAGCGGTACCCGCGTCCCAGCGGAACATTTGAACGCTCTTCACAGTGGGCGCGCCCAACGGGGTCAGAGCGCCGGCGGGGGCGGAGTTTCCGAAGCACACAATGTATTGCTTGCGTTCGGCAATGGCGCGCTGGCGAGCCACCCTCAACTGCATCAACACCCGATCAAAAGCCTGATTCGCCCGGGCATCTTTCAAGGCGGGTTGTAGCGCCATGAAAGTTATTCCGGCCACGATCAGAAACAGCACAACCACAATCATCAGTTCAAGCACGCTAAAGCCGCGAACACCGCGTTCGCGGGGTGATCGGGGTTGCCGAATCGACGTTTTGCAATAAGGCCGCATTAGCTTGACCCATTCTCCATTTCGCCTCGACAGCGCGATGGCTTGCCACGTTGGGGGATTGTCAGGAACAGCCAGCAGCGGGGGACTTCTTCCGGCAGCAGTCATGGTAGGTGCAGTCCGCACTCAGGTCAAAACACTGAAGTACCCAAAAGGCACGGGGTCTGCGGCCGTACTTAGGTAAGTAATTCCGCTTAGTTACTGAAGTTTCGAAAATGGGGACAGGGTCGCCGCGGGAAGGGAATCCGCGCCGGTCAGACCGGTAACATGGATGATTTTAGATCTGGGATATTCTCTCGCACTGCTCCCCCGCGGACTGGACGCCCCCCCGGCCCCCAGGCCGATGGTTCTGTAGTGCCCGCGAGTGTCGTGGAAATCGGGATCGGATGCGACCAAGGGGTCAAGTATCGGAAGAGGCATTTTGTTGGAATCGTCGATGTAGACGCCCGCCGCTTCCATGAGTTGCCGAAGATCCAGGCAGTAGGCGACGCAGAGGCTGATGATCTTGGCGACATGGCGGGGTAACCTGCCCATAGCTTCGTAGTCGGAAAGCAGGCCCAAACTGATCGCGTAGTCTCGACTGGCTAAGCTTTGAGCGATGGAGCCGGTGAGTAGGTGGGCCGCGCGGAAGGTCAATCCGGTGCGGCGGCGCGCCGCTCGAAGCAAGTCGGGGAACCTCATTTCCCCCCGCTCGAAAGATAGTGAGGCCGGTTGTTCAAGCTTCCCCGGCCCAGCCCTGGGTTGCAAGATCTCCGGTCTTACGGAACCTCGTTCGAAATCCACCAGACCGAGGATCCGGGCTTCGGTCGGCACGCACAGTGGCAAACGTCCCCACGGCGGACGGCTCGGCAGCAAGATAACCTGGTGGTCGCCAATCCATTTGAGCTGACAACAGGTCAATCCGCCCGGATGCTCCACCAGCCACAGGAGATTATGCAGGCAGCTGTTGTCGGCAGCATCCATCCATTGCCGGTAGCAGCGATCGACCCGCACGATCGTGCCTGGGCTCAGCTTGCGGGAAGCCAAAGCATCGCCGCTCCCAATCTTTGCGAACCAGTAGCGCCCTGTAGCGGGGCGCCTGTCGCCCGGTCGATAACCCACCGATGAACTGCAAACCGTTTCGCCGACGGCGGAAGAGTGTGATCGCAAAGAGGGTGACCGCAAACCAGCGGTTTCAAATTCGATCGGAGTCACCGGCACGGTGCGTTCCGGGTGCATCTGTACTTGCAAGCTGGGAATCCGGTGCAGGTCAAATCCAAAGATTTGCATCCAGTCGACGAAGCGGTAGCCGGTGGTTGCGCTCAAGGCGACGATCTGGCAAAGGTGCGGCGTAACTCCACTCCGCAGCTTGTAGAGGAAAGTCGGCGGAATAAAGTAAGGCGATCCGCTTCCGTAACGCTCGCCCGTGTCCATCGAAAGCTGGCTGATGCTGTGGCGCGACTCGCGCAAGATATTTCCGATGTTGCGGACTCTTGCCTCCGGACCACACTGATGCACCGCATCTTCGCCCGCTTCGGTCGGGCGAAAAGCCGCTTTCGCGAGAGGTGTCCAAGCAAAACCGCGTGCCGCAGCGGACGCGCACATGGCTTGATACTAGGAGCACTCATAAGCTATGAGTGGGAACATTATAGATAGCTTTTTTGGTTCATCCCCCACCAACCCAAGAACCACCGAGCCCATGGTTTCTTAGAAGATGATCTGCCATGTGGGAGAAACGCTCCGACCCGAACACGAGCAGCGCTTTGTACCCCCGGGACTTGCGGTTACTGCAGCCCGGCGAAAAACCCGAGCCACTTGGCCAACAATCGTAATCCTGCGATGGGTCGAAGTAGGAAAAGCATAGTTCCCGATTAGGGAAAACGGAGCGCCGGGGCCATTTTCGTCGGTTTACCGACGAGGCCAGCTTGCCCCCGACGGCGCTGCTGATCCTTCCGCAAAAGCCGCCCAGGAACGTCTGGCCCCTGTTGATTCAAGTACGGAGCGGTCCGGACTCAGTGGATGCGGCTCCGGACTGAAGGGCTGAGCGCCTTTCCTTTGGTCGGCATACCGACGCCGCCGAACCCACCGACCGTGCGTTTTTCGAACACTTCCAGCCTCTCGCTCTAAAAAAAATAGGGTGTGTTTCAGGTGGAAACTTCCACAAACAATTCCCACGAGAGGGGTCTTCATGAAGAATGTGGTTCGCTTGATCCTCGCAACCCTGCTGGTGTTAGGCGCTGTGTCAACCGTGTCCTTTGCTGACGGAGGAGCTCCGGCACCGATGTGCTCACCGGCGCGCTGCCCGGGGAAGTAAGTCCTTTGGGAGTGCGGGAGGTCAGAAGCTAAAATTTCTTGTGGGCCGGCCGGTTTACGAGTAGCCTTCCGGTGCGGCCCATGAAAATCCCCCAGCTGGCGACAACCGTCCTGTGGCTTGTACCGTTGGCGCTGCAGTGCGCCATTGTGGTGGTGATGTGCTACCGCGGGCTGGCCCAGCGCTTTCCCGTCTTCTTCGCTTATACCCTCCTGTTACCCGCGCGTGATCTTTCTCTTTTTTTTCTCACCTATCGCAGTCCTGTCTATTCCCGCGTGTACTGGTGGGGCGACGCAGGAGCAGTGTTGCTGACTCTGGGAGTGATCGCTGAGACGATCTGGCACCTGATCAGGCCCTACCCCTTTCTCCGGGCTGCCTTTAGGCTGTTTTGGCTTGTCGGCGTCGTGGCTGCTGTTGCCGCCCTGGCTATGTTGTTCTCGAACAACGGGGCGAGCGGAGCAGATAGGGTTCTCGAGTGGATCATTCTGACGGAGCGCTCCGCCCGGTTCTTGCAGGTATGCTTGCTAATCGCGGTAGTGTTTCTCATCTCCCGACTCGGCTTGACCTGGCATGATTACTCAGTAGGAATCGCTGCCGGCTTCGGCACCTATGCGGCCCTGGACCTGGCGCTGCTGGAGCTTCGTGCCCATATCCATGTTTTATCGGACGCCACCTTTGTGTTTCTGACGTCGGTGGCATATAATCTGGCCGTTGTTATCTGGACCTTTTATTTCTTTCGAAAGCGGAGCGTGAAACTGATCGAGCGTCTGCCGGTTCACGATTTAGCGAGTTGGAACGATACCCTGACCGAGCATGTAGATAAATGGTATCAACACTAACAATTTTGTTTGCCAGTGGCCTGGCGTTGTTTCTGGTCTGGAGAATCGCCCGCCCTGGGCGGGCTCAAATCCGAAGTCTAGACGACTGGGAAGCGAAAAAGCACGAAGTGGATCTGGACGCGTTCCGCCTGCTTCTCGATCCGGCCGAAGAACAATATCTCCGGACATCGCTTCCCCCGTCTGAATTCAGGATTTTCCAGAGACGGCGCCTTAACTTGGCGCTGGACTCGCTGAACCTGGTTGGAAACAACGCGGCGATGTTGATAAAGCTGGGCCAACTGGCCAAGGAGGGAGCAAACCCGAGGTTGATCGCACAGGCCGAGGAGTTGATGTACGGTGCGCTTCGGCTTCGTGTAAACTTGATGTTAGTGCAGCCTTACTTGGGGCTGAAATGGCTTTTTCCTGGGTGGACGGTGCCGGTTCCGGCGTTGGCATTACCGTACGAGGAATTGCTCAGTTACGCCAACCGACTCCGGCAGCAGAGCCAGTGGGACGGTGATCGGGTTCTGATGACAGGTTAGGCTTTCCCCTGTGGCAGAGATGGAATTCCTCCACTGCGGTCGCCTAATTTCATTCTTCCATCCCAATGAAGAGCCGCCTTTAGGGATAAACTTTTCTTCCGCCTCATGCAGACATTTCAGCGGAAGGCGGTTCGCTTCCCGATCGCCGAACTGACGGTTGGGGCAGAAAATCACGGTCAATGTCATGGACGCGGGTAAATGGATTCGGGATTTGAGGGAAGAGCGATTCGTCAAATCCAGCGATATCGAACGCATCAGCCGGTCGATTGCCGATGTGAAGGGCAATGCCGACTTTTATGTTTCGCATTCCACGCTGGCCGATGTCGAAACCGGATCGGTTCCCAGCATCCACAAGCTGTTCAGCTTGGCGGCTTGCCTCAAAGTTTCGCTGGACGAACTTTTGTTGGTGTTTGGAATTGATGCCAGCGAAGTAAGGCAATTCGGTGGTCAGAGTGAATCCGGGCTGCGGGGACCTGCGGCCATGGAGTCGCGCGAGCTCGGCTTTCGCTTTCAACTCAACTTCGACACCAGTTTCAACAGCCACGAGACCAGTCTGCTCCGATTGAATCCCCAGGAACTCGCAGCTTTGCCACCAGCCCTGAGCAAGCGCCTCGATCCTAGGCGTTACCGCTACGCTATCGTCGGCCTGAAGGATGACACCATGGGGGACTTGATTCCTCCTGGATCTCTGGTGGAAGTCGACGTCCTGCAAAATACGGTCCAGATATTTGCGTGGAGAAGCATGCGAGAACGGCCGGTCTACCTGATTTGGCACACCGACGGGCACAGCTGCTGCTGGTGTCAGCTGGAAGGCAAGGAACTTACCCTGCTGCCCTACCCGCTCTCCCGCCAGCCGGTAAGACGCTTCAAGGTGCCACGTGAAGCTTCCGTGATCGGCCGCGTGATCAATGCCTGGCTTCCTTTTGATCAACTGCCCAACGGGGGAGCAACTCACTAGGCACGCACGCCGCAGAAAAATGGTTTCGCGGCCCACCGCGGCGGCGAAAACCCGCCCTCCGGGTTTGGCTCTTGCCCTGCTTGCGGCAGGCCTGCAAGTCGCGCCCTTCCCCTAGCCCATTCCGGGTCGGTCTTTTCCGCAGCCACTAGAAAGGCTGCTCCTGCGACATTTCCAGGCTCAGGATTTCAAGCGCGATGCTGAGGTTCAGAAAGAACAACTCAGCGGAGGTGGGCCCGGCTCCGACCGGAACCGTGGCGCGATAGGCCTGCAAGGACTTCCAAGTTTTCAGCATGGTGATCGCTTCGCCCCGGGTGTAGCGGATGTACTCTCGCAACTGGTGCTCATATTCCGACAATCGCGTGGTCAGAAGGCGGCGAAAAACCTGCTCGTGGCAAAGCCGAAAAGCCTGATCGGCTGCCTGCACTCCCCGCTGGTGCGAAAGCTCGGGATGCAGATACAAGCCGCTATTGCAATCCCGAAGAGATGCCAGGTAAATCATTCGGGTGAGATCGTTCGGCAGCATCTGAAGCAGAGAATCGCTGATGTGACCGGTGAGATCGACGCCGCAAAAATCATCGGTTAGATCTGAATCCGGCAAATGGTCCGCGGTTAGGAATTCGGGAGATACCGAATCTCCGGATCGTTTCTGGGTGGGCGGAGTAGACATTTTTTTAATGCGTGTTGCCAATGAGCAATAGATCGTTAAAT
>Ga0193719_10001046_pt1 | contig 10824 bp, 13 predicted proteins | sample U2a2metaG_FD_160103 | JGI IMG/M metagenome (GOLD analysis project Ga0193719, IMG submission 160103) | Soil microbial communities from a riparian zone of the East river system, Colorado, United States - U2a2 | ecosystem: Environmental > Terrestrial > Soil > Riparian zone | place: USA: East... | reverse complement strand
GAAAGGCCGATGCAAAAAGGTTTGCTGACTACATTGGCACGTACGAACTGGCACCCGGTCAAACAAGATCCGTCACGGCCGAAGGCGACAAGCTATTTGTCGAACGGAATGGCAAGAAAGAGCAACTGCTCCCGGAAACATCAGAGATTTTTTTCCGCAAAGGGATAGAAGGAAGAATTCTCTTTCGGTACAACACCGATGGGAAAGTCGATACGCTCATCGATCGTCGTAACAACGAGGATGTCATCTGGCGCAAAACAAAATAAATCCGATTCGGGCGGTACCTTTTCTTCTCAGAGATTTTTTTCCGCAAAGGTGTCGAAGGCAGAATGGAGCGAACTGGACGAGCGACATGCACGGCAACGCCGCGAGGGTAGCGGAGAGCGAGCCGGGAGGTGAGCGAATGAATTCTGTTTCGTTACGCTTCCAGCGGCAAAGTCGATGCGTTGGTGGATCGTCGTAACAATGAGGACGTCATCTGGCGCAAAACAACGGAAAGTAAGAAGTAAGAAGGAGGGATTAAGAAGTCTGGAACGGCTCTTTCGAGCGTTTTAGGATTGTTACGAAAATGGCGATCAGCTCGTCACATTCCTGTCGGATAGCTGCGACTGTTTCTGCCGGGACGATTTTTCCTTCAACGAGCAGTTCAAGCCAGTAAGCGGTCTCTTCAAGCTCGCGCAGCGAATCGCCACACTTTGCGATGAATTGATTCGCTCGTCTCCCGACTCGCAGCGGCGTTACCGTCCATGTCGCTCGCCCCGGTCGCTCCATTCGGATTTGCTGCGGGCGCGATATGCCTCGCGATAGTTTGCTCCGACAGAAGTACCCGATCGCAGGATCTGCTTGCCGAGTACTTGGGCCTCTGTTGTTTTCGGCAATCGCGAAAACATCCGAACAACGCGCAACCCGAACTGTTTCGTGCGCTCCCTGAGATCATTTTCGTCCGGGCGCATTCCTCATTTGTACTCTCGTCCAGGGCGTCTTTTCACTTCTTAATTTTTCCTTCTTACTTCTTACTTTCTTGTGCGGAGCACAATCTTCCCCATCGCTCCCGGCTCCATGACTGCGCGGTGCGCCTGGGCGGCTTCTGCCAGCGGAAATTCTTTGCCGATCACCGGACGCAGCGTCCCGTTTTCCAAACCGGCCACAAGCGCGGCATGAATGCTCGCCAGTTCCGCAGGCGGCGTGTTCGGCAACACCATTCCGCGAAGATCGACATCGCGCTGCATCGCGTCGCGCGGGTTGATCTCCACGCGGCCGCGGCTACCGATGATCGCGACACGCCCGCCGTTGGCGAGAATGGTCAGGTCATTCCCGAGATTCACGTTCGCGAGCAATTCCACGATTACGTCAACACTGCGTCCTTCGTCACTGCCAGCGGTGCCAAACACGCGCAAACCGCGGGCACGCGCCAGTTGCACGGCCGCCATCCCGACACCACCACTTGCGCCGTGCACTAGCACCGTCTCGCCGGGTTTCGCGTCGGCGCGCTGGAACAACCCGCGATACGCCGTCGCGTACGGCGTGCCCATCGCGGCGCCTTGTGCGAAAGAAACGTTCGCCGGCAATGGATGCACTTGCTCCGTTTTGCACAACGCAAACTCGGCATACGTACCGCTGATCGATCCAGCAGTGTAAACACGATCGCCAGCTTTAAATTCATTCACATCCGGACCCACCTGCTCGACCACGCCCGCGCCGTCGTTTCCCGGCGTGTAAGGTAACGTTGGCTTGTACGCATACGTTCCAGCACGAATGTAGGTTTCGACCGGATTAATGCCGATCGCTTGCATGCGAACCAGCACCTGACCGGGATCAGGTTCTGGCGTCGCCACCTCTTCGACCCGCAAAACTTCCGGACCGCCAAACTCATGCACCCGAATCGCCTTCATGCGCTTCCCTTTTCTTCCCTTTACATCCAAACGTCAAACCGCAGTCGCCAGTCCGGCCGGACAATCAAATCGCCGCTCCAGCGGTTTTCATAATTCTTGATTCGCAGCTCTTGCGTGTTCAGCGGCGTTCTTCCTATCCGCGTCTCGATACTTGACCGAAAGGCGATCTTACTCTTGCCTTGATTCTGATGGCAAGTAAGGAATATTCCCTATACGTAAGGAATAATGCCAGAGTCAACGCTTACTAGCAAAGGACAAACCACCATCCCCCGAGACATTCGGAGGCTGCTTGGCCTGAAGAAAAATGATCGCATTCTTTACGAGGTGGCGGACGGAAAGGTCGCCATCAAACCGGCGCCTTCTGTGCACGAACTTTACGCGATCTTCAAATCTCGCATTCGTCGTAAAGGACCGCCGCCCACGAAAGCGCAAATGCGTGCGGCGGTCGAACGCGATATCGTTCGACGCTGGAAGAAAAAGGGCGTCTGAAGGTGAGACTGCTACTCGACACCAACGTCATTGTTCGTTTTCTCACCGGCGATCATCCAACACATTCGCCTCGTAGCCGAAAATTGTTCGCTCGCGCCGCGGCTGGCGATGTCACTCTAGTTGTTACGGATCTCGCGTTGGCCGAAACCGCCTGGGTGTTGCAATCCTTTTATTCGCTGGATCGCGATGCGATCAGCGCTGCCCTGAAAGACCTGATCGATTCCGCGGGAATTGAAATCGAAAACAAGGCAACATTGCTGAGCGCATTGCGGAATTTTGCGCAAACCGATGTGAACTTTGTGGACGCATACCATGCTGCAGTCGCCGCTGCCAAATCCATTGCGATCGTTTCGTTCGATCGCGACTTTGATCAATTCGCAGGCGTCAAGCGCGTGGAGCCGCAAAACTAGAGCCGCAGCTTGATGTATATTCCAGACGACCTGAACAACCAACGCATGCGCCTGCTTATCGAGCAGTTTAACGCTGACAAAACTGGGAATTGAAAATTAAGCTGGAATCCGTGAGGAAAAGGGTGCCCGCGCGGCAAAGCAACGGACAGAAGCCGTCACGGCTGCGCGGACTGACCGCTGGGAGCCTGGCCCTGAAGACTCTGCAATAGCGACGGAAGCAACGCAGCCAAACCCTCCTGGTGGTCCGCATTGGGATCCACTTTTCCAGTCGGCGTTAGTTTGTCCACAATATTTGGCAGGTATTCGGCCAGAAAGTTCGAGGCTTGCGCGGGATCCACTCCCATCTTTGCAGCAAGTGCATTGACCTGCTCGGAACCAAGCACGTTTTGGATTTGATTCGCAGAAATCGACTGGTTTTCGCCCACGCCAACCCATGACGAGAACGTATCACCCTGGCCGCTCTGTGAAAATTTGTTAGCCAGGCCTTGCAGTCCCCCGCTCTGCGCGAGAAGACCACTCAGAACTCCTATGAGCGGGGCTGCCTGGCCAGAAGCATCACTTTTGCCACTTACTGCACCGAGTATTGAATCGAGTAATCCCATAGTTTTTTTTCCTCCGTTATTATGTTTGGTTTTCTGGGCGACGCACTTACGAATGTGTCCGCCGGACGATAAACAAATTATCGGAGCAGATTAGAGCGTGGGCAAGACAAAAACAGAAAGGAAGACGGCCCTCGTCCGAGCCTGTTCGAGAGGATGGCGGTTTCAGGCCTTCGTCAGGCCACCAATTTTATCCAAATAAAGAGCAGAATGATTGCGCCGATGATCGACATAATGAAACCCGCAGGATGAAACGTCGCACCCGGTTCAGGTTTAGAAAACAGCCGTCCGATTAGTCCGCCGACGATGGAGCCACCGATACCGATCAGCGTCGTCATTATGAAACCGAGATGCTGTGCGCCGGGCATAATCGCGCGTGCGATCAACCCGACGATGAAACCGACAATGATGTACCAAATGAAGTGTAACATAGTTTTATTTGCGTTAAGCCGCAGAGGCTAACACGTTCGTCAACACGAAAACGAACAGAAAGTTAGAGGAATGAGGGAAGAACCGAGCGAATGGGATGAGCGACATAGAACACGTCGCGATCAAGGGAATGGAGCTTTTGGGGAAGCGACATAGAAGGCAAAGCCGCGATGGGTAGCGGCGAGTGAGCTGGGAAGTGAACGAGTTTCAATCGCGCGGGTAGACGGCAACGCAGCTAGGGTAGCTGGCGCAAGCACGAGGCAGTGCGAGTGATCAACGTAAAAGCGACGAGGGTCGGAGCGAGCGAGTGGGGCAACGAGCGAGTTTCAATTAAGAGGTTCCATTTGATCGCTTAATTCTTAATTTTTTCTTATGAGCTTTTCGTCGCTCCGCTCCTAATTCTCCCTTGTAATTGCGCTCTGGGCGCGCTTTTCTCCCTTTTGCAAAGGCAGCCGACCACGAGCAAGATCACAGCATGGAAGCGGAATTGCTATCTCGCGCTTTTGCCGAACTTTCTACTCCGCTCATCGCCGATGCGGGTCTGCGGTTGAAGATTCCGCTCCGGATTAGTCCGCCTGGCATTCGGCCGGTGACGCCTAATCAACGTCTCGCGGGCCCGGTGCTGCCTGTCAGACATTTTGGAAGCGTCGACGTTTTTCTGGAAGCGATGGAGAGCGCGCAACCCAGCCAGGTTCTGGTAATCGATAACGGCGGGCGCCTGGATGAAGGCTGCATCGGCGATTTAACCGCGCTCGAGGCGGAACACTGCGGTTTGGCTGGAATTATAGTTTGGGGCGCGCATCGCGATACGCCAGAGCTCCGGCGGATCCGTCTGCCCATTTTCAGTTATGGAGTCTGTCCTTCCGGCCCACAACGGCTCGACCCTCGTGATCCCTCGGCTTTGCGCTCCGCACGCTTCGGTAACTTCCTGGTCGAAGCCAGCGATGTTGCCTTCGCCGACGACGACGGCTCTTTATTTGCTGCGGCTAAGGATGTCGATGACCTGCTTCGCGTTGCGCACGAAATCTGGGACCGGGAACGGCATCAGGCGGAGGCGATCAAAAGGGGACGCTCGCTGCGGGAACAATTGGCGTTTACAAAGTATCTGGAGAAGCGAGCAGCGGATTCGAGTTATACCTTTCGGCAACACCTGCAAAAAATAAGCGGCGCAATCGAGGAATAATTAAATCTTTCGGAGCAGCCTCAGCGGAGGCGGCTCCTTCCAACTGATCACCAATCACCAATCACTTATCAGTATTCTCCAGCGCCTTTGGCGCTTTGCCCGCCTCATCGGGACAAATCTTCGTTTTAGGCAGCTTTTTTAACTTTTTTGCTGGGCGCGACACCGGGGAACAGCACGACCCGTGCGGGAGGCTCAGCGGTTCCATTCTCACCCAGGGTCGACTCGAAGGTCAGTTTTCCGTTAGCGATCTCGGTTAACGCGATATCGGCTTCACGGAGCCCTGGAGCATGTTTCACGAGAGGACGATGACCGAGCGAAAGCTGTCGCACGCGGCGTGAGACCATGTTCACCAGAATTTGCTGATTAGTGATTACTTCGGAGGCGGCTTTAATGAGATCGGCATTCATAATTGTGATTATTACTTCTACACTGCACCAACGTCGCGCGGGCTTTGGCGCGCACCGGAGGCTGACTTTCCTCCTTCGTACTTCGGGCTTCGAAGACCCCCCACTATCGCCCAGAAAACCAATTCCGCAACACGGCGTGGGGAGAACGGGTCGACGCCAAAAAAAAGCGCCCCGCATTTTCGACGGAGCGCTTTTGTAAGGCGCAGAGGCTGCGCTTATTCAATTTCAACAAAGTCCGGATCGCCGGCGCAGATCACCCGTTCCGTATATACAAAGTCGTCCACGTCAACTGCGACCCAACAGCCATCCACGAACACGAAGTACGTGTTGCCGATTAACCGGAAATGGCTCGCCCCGAATCGTTGGACGAAGAACTCTTTCGGATGCCGCCCAAGACTGAACACTTCGCTGTGACGCGACTTGAACTCTTGCTTGTTCACTGTCGTCGTCTTGCTCGTGCTCGAACGCGCCCCAGGTTGAGTCCTGTTTACGTCCGGAGCGCGACCCTTAACATTCGTCTGTGCACGCATGTTTGTGCCCGTCTCAGGTTTTGCCTGCGCTTTAGTCGCCTCCTGCTCCTGAGCGGGTTGCATTTTCTTTCCTTTCGCCGGCGCTGTCGTCTGCGTTTCGTTCGCCTGCCCCTGCGTCTGTTGTGGCTCCGCATTCTGGCCTAACGCCATGAGCGGTAACCCCAATATTACTGTTAATGTCAGTATCCTCATTATTCCTCCCTTTCCTCTATGATTTCGTATCTCCCCAAGCTTTCGGTCTCGCCGACCACTCAATTTACGTGTCGTGATTAGTTTTCCTCTTGCGCAATCCGCGATTTCGACGTTGAGCGTTGGACGTTGGGCGTTGAGCGTTTGCTTCTTCACGTCGCCTTCTTTCCGCGTAGATTCCTGCGTGAAGCCCTCGCTCACCGGAATCATCCTGGAAGAACTGGCGGCTTTTCTAGAAAAACGCGGCGCGCCTTCCTATCGCGCGAAGCAGATTACCGATTGGATCTACAAAAAACGCGTCGCCTCCTTCGACGCGATGACGGACTTGCCTAACGAGCTGCGCGCTGAGCTCACAGCGGAATTCGACACACCAAATACAGAAGTCGTCCGCGTCCTTGGCTCGAAAGACACGACGCAGAAATTTCTTTTCCGGTTGCGCGACCAAAATCTGATCGAGTCGGTCCTCATTCCGGCGTCGCCCGCACTCTATGGCCAACCCTCAGATCGCCGGACAATTTGCGTCTCGAGCCAGGTCGGCTGCGCTTACGGCTGCAAATTTTGCGCGAGCGGACTGGACGGCTGGACGCGCAATCTCGATGCCGGCGAAATCGTCCAACAGCTCATCGCCGTTGAACAGAAGAGCGGAGAAAAAATCGATAACGTCGTCTTCATGGGCATGGGCGAGCCGCTCGCGAACCTGAAGAATCTTCTGCGCGCGATTCGCATCATCAACGCGCCATGGGGCCTCGGCATCGGCGCCCGCCGCATCACCGTTTCCACCAGCGGACTCGCGCCGCAAATTCGCGAGCTGGCAGAAGAGTCCACGCAGTTTCGTCTCGCCCTTTCACTGCATGGCGCAACCGACGAAGTGCGCAGCCAGATCATGCCGGTTAATCGCAAGTATCCACTAAAGGTCTTACTTGAAGCTTGCGATCACTACGTCGCGAAAAAAGGACGGATGACGCTCGAGCACATCCTTATCGCCGGGGTCAACGACACCGACGAGCAGGCGCGCGAGCTGGCCAAAATCGCGCGGCGTCTGTCGGCCAAGATTAATCTCATTCCATACAACATCGTCGAAGGCCTGGAATGGTCACGCCCTCCGCGGGCGCGGCAGGAAAGATTTCAATCGATGGTCCGGCAGCACGGGGTGGTCGCAACATTGCGCCGCGAGAAAGGCCACGACATTGCTGCCGCCTGCGGTCAATTACGACTACAGACCAAGCGTTCAGCCGCGGTTTGCTAATTCTTAATCCTTCCTTCTTACTTTTTCCTTTGCTCTAGCGGCGAGTAAGCGTGGGAAGCGAACGAATGGAGCCGTGGGGACGCGAGCGACATAGATGGGAAAACCGAGAGGTCGAAATGGGCGGGAGCACATGAGTCAATTTCAAGCCAAACGCGAAGCCGGGCTTTCGGTCCGACTTCTGCAACTTCGGCGTTGAGCGTTGGACGTTGAGCGTTGAGCGTTTGCTTCTTCATGCTTGCCTGCTTCCCATCGGACTTCGTCTTTCAACTCCCTACAGCAGAAAACGACGACTTGCGGTCACAAATTATGACCTCAAGTTTGCACCGAGGCCGACGCCGACGGCTCTACGCGTTCACCGAGCAGGGCGTGGAGATGAACAGCGCTGGGCGCGCTCGCGATAACGGCCGTCAATCGCCGGAGCCTTCGCCTCTGCCAGGGCAGTCCGCAAATCTGAACGAGCCAATCCGGGTGTGCCAGTCGTTTGCAAGATGTGTGCCGAGTGCGGGTAAGTAGGTCCCCGTGTACCAAAACGTACAGTCATCAACCGGATCGATCGTCATCTGACTGTAGTCTCCGTAGTTGGTGTAGCCGAGCTGGGCGCCACTGCCCTCGATCAGCGACTTCTCGAGAGGCAACGTGCCCCGCGGGTCGCTGGGTCGTCGGCCCGCGTAGTTGATAGAGGGAAACATATTATGGCCCGACACATTGAAGCCGAGCGCGATGTTTCCCAACATGTCCATCGCAATACTTCCAAGCCAGCGGTCATTGGCATCGGGCGCATAGGTCCCCTGCTGATAAATTTCCCAAGGGCTGTGTGTATTCCTTCTTGTTCTTGAGCGGAGCTCGTACCAGCGGATGCCCGCGTGCCCTTGCGACGGATCGCCGTTGGCGGCCACGGTGTGGTTGAATAGTAGTGTCTGGTAGGTGCCGAAATTGCGGTAGGTCAAACGCTGCATCATATAGCCGTAGGAAAGCGAATCGATTCGCTGATTAACTCCCGGCTGCTTGATACAGAAAAACCCGTTCTCGCAGGCGTTTGAGTTGAACGGCTGTGGAACAAGACTGGTGGTCGGGACCAGCGTAGAAGAGGAAGGAGACTTCCAGTCCACGTGAAATTCGTACACCTGGAGCCGGTCTGCGGGAAAGCCGAGGTTCGAATCCTGGACCTGCACGACGTACTCAGGCGAACCGCTCGGCGGCAATCTCCTGCCCTCGAGGTCCGCCGCCAGCATATGGCTACGCACGGCGTTTTGCGGCCGATTCCGCGGAGCTGGCACAAAGAATGTCACGAACTGCGGCGCCGGGTTTCCGGCCAGCATCGCCGCTCGCTCAAACGCCGAAATCGTATTGCCCAATCCGCTGAAGATCTTGTTCGGGTCCGCAGTCGCGTAGTACGCGTCGGAAAAGACAGCGATCTTTGGATAATCGTTGAAGTACCTTGAGAGGCCGTTATCGGTGTTGTTGACCTCAAATGCGTACTGATCGTACGCCCCCGTCGGGTCCGTGGTTTGCGAGACGGCTACGCACAGGTCCGGACCGAACGGCGGCAACGCGCCCGGACGGCTCACGATCCATCGATTAGCATATCGATCGAACCGCACGACCGCATCACTCCAATATTGGTCGTGTCCACAATCAGGCTGGTGTTGCCAGAACGTCGTGTTGCCAACGGGACCAGCCAGGACATTGCCGGACTTGTCGTAAACGACCATGGCGGTGTTAACGAACTGCACATAGTGATTGAAACCCACAGCGCCGCTATCATCGGTGGCGTAGCCGTCGATTGAGCAATTGCTGCCGGCCGGCAGTTCGCCCACGTGAAGCCCGTCGAAGCTCACGATCGGGTCTGACAGAAAATTCCCGCTCGGCTCTCTCTTTGGAGCAGGCGCCGCCGGACCGATCATCTCCGGGCAGGTAGTCATCCGGCTGACCGGCACCGACACCGAATGCGAGTGCGCAGTCCCCACGGTCATGATCCAACCCGGAGGGAGATCGGCGTCAGCCACGCCAACAAATCTCGCGACAGAGCCGGCTACAAGTAGAGAAACAAGAAATACCTTCACGGGAACACCCTTTTTCACACGAGGAGCTCGCGTCGCGCAAGGAAAAATTCAATGGCGCAAACACGTTGTTCAGAAACTGGCTGAACGCGGGATCCAGCAACAAGCGGTCCGGGAGGTCCTACTGAAGGGGTAGCGCATTCGCGATTATGCGGAAGATCGGCCCTTTCCAAGCGCGCTCTTCTTAGGGTATGTTGGAAACGCCCACTCCCATGTCGTGGCTTCGTGCGATCAGGTAAACAAGGAAGCGCCTGTCATCACCGCGTACGAGCCATCGCTGGACGTTTTTGAGCCCGACTATCGAACAAAGAAAAAAAGCATGAGCAATACGAACTTGATTTGCCCCATCTGCGGAGGCAAAAAAGCCAAAGGCAAAACGACTTCTAGCGCCGACATCGGCAGCGGAGTAGTTGTCGTCCGCGAGGTGAAAGCGACAATTTGCTCACAATGCGATGAAGAATGGATCGACGACGCCACCGCGCGGCAGTTGGAAGAGATTGTCAACGATGCCCGAGCCCGCCGGCTGCAAGTGCAAGTGGCAGCGATGAAATAAGCCTCGCGCCGCCAAGCTGCGGTTGAACCAGAGCGAGCTGCCGAAGATCGATGAGGAGTTTGAAGCGATCACTGCAGGCGAAGAGCTGACGAAGGAGGAGCGTGCGGGTCACGCGAATAGTTCGCGATCGCGGATCTTCAAGGCGTTGAGATAGTCTTCCTCCCACCACGCGACTTCGCCGGTTTGGCGTGGGGGTTTGATGAGCTGGAGCTTCTTGCGCGCTTTCGTGGCGTCGGCCTGGACGACGCGGAAATGGTAGTGGTCGAAGATGCGGAGGGCTTCGATCATGTAGGCGGTGGCGATCCGGGTATCGCGGATCAGGAGCAGGTTCTCGCCGTTGGAAGTGTCAGCGGCAGCGGAGAAGTTGAACGAGCCGAGGTAAACGCGGGCGGAGGGTTGGTCGAAGTCGATGACAACGAACTTGTGATGCATGAGCGCGCCGTTGCCTCCAGAGGTTTCGGTCTTGAAGGGTTCGGGCAGGTTCTTTTTTAGGGCAGCGGTGCCAATGACGCTGACGGTGCCGTCGGGCTTGGTGAGTTCGAGGCCTTTTACGCCGGCATCGGAGATTCCGTAGCTGAAGATGCGGTTTTCCTCCTGGAGTTGTTTGATGGCGTCTTTAATGGCTCCGGGGGTCATGTAGAGAAAGGCGAGCGAAAATAAGAGGCTGGACGTCGTGCCGGCCATGTCATCGGCGATGGCGGGAATCAGGGCGTTTTTCTTCAGGTGGGGAGAGAAGGCGATTTGCGCGTCGATGCCGGGCAGGTCGATGGGATTCCACACCGCGGAGGCAGTCTTGCCAAAGGTGCCGGGAGTTTCGTGATCCCAGTAGTTTTGGAA
>Ga0193719_10001044_pt1 | contig 10845 bp, 6 predicted proteins | sample U2a2metaG_FD_160103 | JGI IMG/M metagenome (GOLD analysis project Ga0193719, IMG submission 160103) | Soil microbial communities from a riparian zone of the East river system, Colorado, United States - U2a2 | ecosystem: Environmental > Terrestrial > Soil > Riparian zone | place: USA: East River... | reverse complement strand
CTCCTTTTTGATCTGCACATTCCATACGCGCACCCCTGGCCCGCGTTTAATGTCGCCGATTCCTGCATCTCCATTGCCGTCGTTTTGTTTATTATTCATTCGCTTTGGCAGGGTAAGAGCGGTGCGACCGGAGGATAGCCTTCCAGCCTGCCGTAGCGAATCGTAAAGCCGACAGGCAAGATGCTTGTCGGCCGAGTCAGGCAAGAGCCTGACCTCCGACAGGGCGCTGGCTTCGCAGAAGGAGGCGGCTAGACTGATCCGGTGGAACCCTCGCTGATGGAAAAGACGGCGCGACAAATTGTGGCACGTTTGCGCGAGAACGACCATATCGCGTATTTTGCTGGCGGTTGCGTGCGCGACATTGTGCGCGGCGAGACGCCGAAAGATTTCGACGTCGCGACGGATGCCAAACCGGAAAGTGTACAAAAGCTTTTTCCGCGCACCTTCGCGGTCGGCGCCCATTTTGGCGTGATCCTCGTGGTGGAAAACGGCTTCCAATTCGAGGTGGCGACCTTTCGTTCCGATGACGCATATGTCGATGGGAGGCACCCGAGCGCGGTGCATTTTTCATCGCCAGAGGAAGATGCGAAACGCCGCGATTTCACGATTAATGGAATGTTTTATGACCCGCTCGCGGAGAAAGTATTCGATTTCGTCGGCGGCCGCGCCGACATCGAAGCGAAATTGGTGCGCGCGATCGGCGATCCAGCGCAGCGTTTCGCGGAAGATCGGTTGCGAATGCTGCGCGCGGTGCGCTTCGCCACGGTGCTTGATTACAAGATCGACAAAGAAACGTGGGACGCACTCGTCGCGAATGCGGCCTCGATCAATCAGATTAGTGCGGAGCGAATTCGTGAAGAGCTGGTGCGCATTTTCCTTTCACCGAAAAGAACACGCGGCTGGGATTTGCTAGATTCAAGCGGGCTGATGCGTGCCATTCTGCCTGAGATCGACGCGATGAAGGGCTGTAAGCAGCCAGAGCAATTTCACCCCGAAGGTGACGTTTTTCAGCACACGCGATTGATGCTGCAATTTCTTCCGGAAAAAGTTTCTGTGCCGCTCGTCTTCTCTGTATTGCTTCACGATGTCGCGAAACAGCGCACCGCGACGGTCGATGAGACGGGGCGAATTCGTTTTAACGCGCACGATCGTATTGGTGCGGTAATGACCGAAGAAATCATGCGACGTCTGCGATTTGCCGGCGCTGAGATCGACGCAACCGTCGAGATGGTGCGGCAGCACATGGTCTTCAAGGACGTACCTAAAATGCGGGTCGCGAAATTGAAGCGTTTTATGGCGCGACCGACCTTCGACGACGAGCTCGAGCTGCATCGGGTCGATTGCGAGGGCAGCCATGGCATGCTCGATAACTACGAGTTCCTCCTCCGGAAACGTGAAGAATTCGCAAGCGAGCCGATCATTCCGCCGCCGCTGGTGCGCGGGGACGATCTGATCGCGCTGGGTTTGAAGCCGGGCCCAAAGTTTGGCGGAATTCTCGAAGCGGTGGAGACGCGACAGCTCGAAGGAACGTTACGGACGCGCGAAGAAGCACTGAATTGGGTGAAGCGTGAATACTCGGTAAGTAAGAACGACTGAAGACAACATCGAACACCGAATGAGAATCTTGATGATCAGTGCGGAAGGGCCGCCGTTGCAGCGAACGGGCGCGCTTGTCGAGGTGATGGAGGCGTTGCCGCAGGAGCTGCGCGCGCGTGGCCACGAGGTAAGCGTGGCGCTGCCATTTTATCGTGAAATTCGAGAGAACTCGGGGTTCAAAGAAGAGGACACGGGAGTGACGGTCGATGTACGAGTGGGCCAGAAAACCTACATCGCTGAATATCTTGAGGGCCGGAGCGCAGGCGGCGTGCAGCTATTTCTGATTCGCTGCGACGAGTTCTTTGATCGCCCGGGAATTTACGGCGAGCATGGCGAGGCCTACGAAGACAACGCAGCGCGATTCATTTTCTTTTGCAAAGCAGCGTTGGAACTCGCACGGCGATTAACGCCATCATTGCAAATTTTGCACGTTCACGATTGGCCGGCTGCGCTCGTGCCGGTCTATGTGCTCGCGCACCATTTGCCGTTTGCAACGATGTTGACTATCCACCACCTCGCTGAGCAAGGCAGTTTCTGGGGACTGGATTTCGCCCTCACGAATCTGCACGAACGATTTTTCACCCTGCGGGGCGTCGAATTTTTTGGGCGTATAAATTTTCTCAAAGGTGGAATTCTCCATGCCGACAAGGTCACAACCGTAAGCGAACGCTACCGGCGCGAAATGCAGACACCGACCGGCGGTTGCGGTCTTGATGTGGTGCTACGCGAAAATGCGCATCGCCTAACGGGGATTTTGCACGGCGCGGATTACACACGCTGGGATCCCGCGTCCGATCGTCTCCTTCCAGCCCATTACGACGCGAACACGCTTGGAGGAAAACAAGTTTGTCGTGACGCCTTACTGACACAAATGAATCTCGCGCCCGAACCGCGCGGTCCAGTCTTCGGGATGGTCACTCGCGTGGTTGAGGAGAAAGGCTTCGAGATTCTTATGCCGCTGCTCGATCGACTTCTTTGGGATGATGTCCGCCTGATCATTCTCGGTGAAGGCGATCCAGCCTATGAAACTGCCCTCGCCGTCGCAGCGCGAAAATTCCCAACCAAGTTTGCGTATCAAAAGGATTACGATGAGAAGCTAGCGCATTTGATTGAGGCGGGCATGGATATCAGCCTCATCCCATCGCGCTTCGAACCGGCCGGTTTGAGCGCGATGTATAGCCTGAAATATGGTGCTCTCCCGGTGGCGCGGGCAACCGGCGGCATTCAAGAGATTATTGAGGATTACGATCCTACGACGGACAGGGGTTACGGTTTCCTTTGTTACGAGTATTCAAGCGAAGCCTTCTGGGATGCGATCAAACGGGCGCGGGGAACTTTCCGTGATCGGGAGGTGTGGACCACGCTGATGGAACGGGCGATGGCGCGCGATTTTTCCTGGGATGCGTCGGCCCAGCGCTACGAGGAGCTTTATAGAGAAGTTGTCGGTGCCGACAAGCAAGTTGCGGCCTGAGGCTCCCTAGGCGAGTGCGCGTCTAGCAGGATCGGGTGCCACGTCGCAGGATCTTATTGAATATACGGCGTCGCCGCACTCATGACATTGAGCGCGCCACCTCCGCCATAGCTACAGCGTGCCAGCGGAGCGCTCGAGCCATGAGGTTATCGGCGAGAGGCGTCCCCAAGTTTCCCCGAATAAATCAAGCGCGGCGTCGTCAAACTCTGCCACCCAAAACCAGCATAAAAAAGCCGGAAACAATGCGATCCGAGATTGCCCTCGTCCACAGCCCGACAAGTTCTTGCAATCTCGAGAGCTTTCCGATTTCCTCGACGTTTCCTACTCGCGCGGCGGTCGCGCCCTACCATCATGACGTTATGACTCGTTCGTGGTTGCCGCTGAGGCCCTTGATCGCCGGATTAGTCCTGACCCTGCTGCAACTCGCGATGGCCGTGGGTCTGCTCGCGCCGGAAGGGCCGGCTTCGTATCGCTATTCCACCCTTATCCAGCACGATAGCTATTGGTTCATGAACATCGTCGACCACGGCTACCAAACAATCGTTCCGCCTATCAATCACAAGGTGATGGAAGTTTCCAATGTTGCTTTCTTTCCCGCGTATCCTGCGATTGCGGCCCTGCTTCGCTACGGACTTAACATCGACACCAGCAACGCCCTCCTGATCACCGCCCAACTCGCGGCCTGGGGTTTCTGGACTTACTTCTTTCTCTTTTGCGATCGCTGGAGTCTTTCAGCTGCGCTCCAATTTTGCGGCGCACTCTTGATTGTCGCCCATCCAGCCGCCTTTTTTCTGATTGCTGGTTATTCGGAATCGCTTTTTCTCATGGCGTTGTTGGGCTTCATCTATTGGAGCAGCGCGGACGGCCGTGCGGCGAGAGTCTGGGCAGCGTTGCACGGTATCGTAATGTCCGCGACGCGAATCGTCGGAATCGTCTGTGCAGCTTTTCCAGTGGTGCGGTCGGTTTTCCGGAAAGGATGGAATGGTTTGCGTGAGCCCTTGGCGTGGTTTCGTGAATACGCCTCGGCGATCGGTTTGATGTTTGCGGCAACATTGGGCGCACTCTCGTTCTTCATCTATTGCCAACTGCGCTGGGGTCACTGGGATATTTATATGCTCACGCAAGCGGCCGGCTGGGGGATCACTCCCGATTACTTGGCGGTGCTTAAACCCTCGAGTTATCGCTGGCTCGCCCCGGCTCTCAATAATCCGACAGAAGCGAGCCAGATGTCGATGACTTTGGGCGCATTGCTCTTTGTCGCTATCGTGCTTTGTGAATTGCTCCCAGCGATTCGCCGGCGGACCGGCCGGGCGACGCGTGTTGGAATCTATTTCTGCGCCGCCGTAATCTATTACGTTTCAGTCAGCGGAGTAGCGTGCGTGGATATGGAGAGCATGCTCCGTTACGAATTTTGCGTGCATGCGCTAATCGTGCTGGCGCTTTTGAATTTTCTAGGTCAAGTTCGCATGCCGCCAGTGTTCGTTCGGGCATTCGGAATGGCGGCAGTGGCGTTACTCAGCGCTGCCGGGTTAAGCGTGCAGGGTTGGTACGTCTGGAACTTCACCCGGGGCAATTGGGTTGCCTAGAGGAGAATGAAGACAAAAGTTGCCATCATCGGTGCCGGACCAGCGGGCTTGACCGCCGCTTACCGTCTTTCGAAGGAGGAAGTCGACGTCACCATCCTGGAAGCCGATCCGGTTTACGTCGGCGGTATTTCGCGCACTGCCACTTACAAAGGTTTTCATTTCGATATCGGCGGACACCGTTTCTTTTCCAAATCCAAAGCGATCGAAGATTTGTGGACCGAGATTCTGCCCAACGACATGCTGGCACGCCCGCGTTCGTCGCGTATTTTTTACGGTGGCAAGTTTTTCGCCTACCCGCTGAAACCGTTCGAAGCCCTGCTGAAGCTCGGCATCTTTAAATCGGTTCTGTGCGTCTTTTCCTGGCTGAAAGCGCGGTTATTCCCGGTGCGCAATCCCCGCAATTTTGAAGAGTGGGTCAGCAATCAGTTCGGCAAACGGCTCTTCAACACATTCTTCAAAAGCTACACCGAAAAGGTCTGGGGGATGAGCTGCCGGGAAATTTCGGCGGACTGGGCTGCGCAACGCATCAAAGGCCTTTCACTTGGCAGCGCAATTAAGAACGCACTTTTGCCGCAGCGATACAATGGCGATCGAACAAAAGTGATCAAGACGCTCATAAACTCATTTCGTTATCCGCGCAGAGGTCCGGGCATGATGTGGGAAGCCTGTGCTGAACAGACAAAAGCGATGGGCGGGAAAATCGGAATGGGCTGCAAAGTCACTCGCTGCTCTTACGACGAAGCTTCAGGCAGTTGGACGGTCGAATATAAAAATCAAGAAGGTGTTTTGCACGTAATCGAGGCCGAGCACGTGATCTCATCCGCACCGATGCGAGAATTGGTATGCGGATTATCGCCGGAGATCAGTGAGCGAACAAAACACGCAGCGGAAAGTCTGAAGTATCGCGACTTCCTCACGGTCATGCTCATCCTGAAAGATCGACAGATGTTTGATGACAACTGGATCTATATTCATGATCCAAGCGTCAAGGTCGGTCGTGTCCAAAATTTCCGCTCATGGTCGCCGGAGATGGTGCCCGATCCCGATAAGGTGTGCTATGGCCTCGAGTATTTTTGCTTCGAGCACGACGGGCTTTGGGAATCGAAAGATGAAGCTTTGATCGAACTCGCCAAGCGCGAACTGATTCAGATCGGATTGGCCAAAGAGGGCGACCTGGTTGACGGCTGCGTTGTGCGCCAGAAGAAAGCGTATCCGGTTTACGACGATGATTACGCGCGCCATGTTGCCATCATTCGCCAAGAACTGGATGACCGCTATCCCAACCTGCACCTCGTTGGGCGCAACGGCATGCACAAGTATAACAATCAGGATCACGCGATGATGACCGCGATGCTCTGTGTCGAAAATATTCTGGCCGACACGAAGCTTTACGATCTCTGGCAGGTCAACGGGGACGCCGAATATCACGAGGCCGGTCCCGCGGCGACTGAGGAAGCAATCGGCACAGCACTGAGGCTTGTCCCGACCCGAGTCGTCGCTGCTCCCGAACTCGCGCCCGAAGGGTAATTATCCTTCGCTGAACTCTTCCACTGGCGGACAGGAGCAGAATAAATTTCTGTCCCCGTAAACATTGTCGATCCTCGCGACGGCCGGCCAGAATTTGTATTCGCGCGTCCAAGGCGCGGGAAAAGCCGCTTGTTCGCGTGAGTAAGGCCGGTCCCACTTTTCGGAAGCAATTTGCTGCGCGGTGTGCGGCGCATTTTTCAAGATATTGTCTTCCCGATCCATCTTTCCGTGCGCGACCGCTTCGATCTCTGCGTGGATCGAGATCATCGCGTCGCAAAAACGGTCTAGCTCGTGCTTTGGTTCGCTCTCCGTTGGCTCCACCATCATCGTGCCGGCGACAGGCCAGGAAATCGTCGGCGCGTGAAATCCGTAATCCATCAGCCGTTTCGCGACATCTTCCACTTCGATTCCCGCACTCTTCCACTGTCGAAGGTCCAGAATGCATTCGTGCGCGACAAGGCCGTGTTTGCCTTTGAAAAGTACCGGAAAATACGGATCGAGCCGCTTTGCGATGTAATTGGCGTTTAGAATCGCGATCTCGCTCGCCTGTTTCAATCCCTTCGCTCCCATCATTCGGATATACATCCACGAAATGGTGAGAATACTCGCACTGCCATACGGGGTTGCGGAAATTGGTCCGACGCGCTTATTTGAATCGACATCTTTGTTCAACGAAGCGACTGCTGGCAAGAACGGCGCCAGATGTTCAGCCACGCCGATTGGCCCGACGCCGGGTCCGCCGCCGCCGTGCGGAATGCAAAACGTCTTGTGCAAATTCAAATGACAAACATCGGCGCCGTAATCACCGGGCCGGCAGAGGCCGACCTGCGCATTCATGTTTGCGCCGTCCATGTAAACTTGGCCGCCGTGGCGGTGCACGATCTCGCAAATTTCACGAATGGTGGTTTCGAAAACGCCATGCGTTGAAGGATATGTCACCATTAACGCAGCAAGATCGCCCGCATGTTCGTCCGCTTTTGCGCGGAGATCGGCAAGATCGATATCTCCATCTTTCAAACAGGCAACCGGGACAACTTTGAATCCGGCCATGACCGCACTGGCGGGATTTGTCCCGTGCGCGGAAGTCGGGATGAGGCAGACGTTACGATGGGCTTCACCGCGCGATCCATGATATTCTCGAATCGCGAGCAAGCCGGCATATTCTCCCTGTGACCCGGCGTTGGGCTGCAATGAAACCGCGGCGAAGCCGGTGATTTCGGCGAGCCATTCTTCGAGTTGCTTGCAGATGTCCGAGTACCCCGTGGTCTGTTCCCCGGGCGCGAACGGATGCAGCTTGGAAATTTCTGGCCATGAAATCGGAAGCATCTCCGCGGTGGCATTCAATTTCATCGTACAAGAGCCGAGCGGAATCATCGAAGTGGTCAGCGAAAGATCGCGCGATTCGAGTTTTTTTAGATAACGCAACATTTCCGTCTCGGTATCATGCGTGTTGAAGACAGGATGAGTGAGGAACTCCGAAGTGCGGATTGCGAATTGCGGAATGTGGAGCGGCGGCTGGCCAAGATCGTCATCCGTAAAATCGCGGACGGGCGTGTCTCGAAAGATCGACCTCAACAACTCGATGTCGTGGGTTGTGGTGGTTTCATCAAATGAAACCCCAACGGCGCGTGTGCCGAGTGAGCGCAAGTTGCAGCTCGCTTTTTGCGCGTGATCGATCAGCGTGCTGCTCGATGCGACCTCCACACGAATCGTATCGAAGAAGTTCTTGTGCGCGATTATGAAGCCGAGAGAGCGCAGGCCGTCCGCAAACTGGCTCGTTAGGCGATGAATGCGTTCTGCCATTGCGCGCAAGCCACGCGGGCCATGATAAACTGCGTACATCGAGGCAATGACGGCGAGGAGAACTTGCGCCGTGCAGATGTTACTCGTGGCTTTATCGCGGCGTATATGCTGCTCGCGCGTTTGCAGAGCGAGGCGATAAGCTGGGCGCCCTTCACCATCGTGCGAAACCCCGACGAGACGTCCGGGCATGTGACGCTTGTATTGGTCACGGGTGGCAAAGTAGGCGGCATGCGGCCCACCGAATCCAAGTGGAACGCCAAAACGTTGCGTGTTGCCCACCGCGACATCGGCGCCGAATTCCCCCGGCGGTTTCAATACAGTCAGCGCAAGGATGTCCGCAGCAACAACGACCAGCGCACCGGCATCGTGCGCTTGCCCAACGAATTCGCTGTAATCATAGATCGCGCCGTCCGTGGTGGGATACTGGACAAGAGCGCCGAAAACAGCGTCCTTGAATTTGAAGCTTGCGAAATCACCGACGACGAGCTCGATATCGAGCGGTTTCGCGCGGGTGCGCACGACTGCAATAGTCTGCGGGTGACAATTGTCTGCGACGAAGAAAATTTTCCGGCTCGGAACAGCGGCATGACAAAGCGCCATCGCCTCGGCGGCGGAGGTGGCTTCATCGAGCATTGACGCATTGGCGATGTCGAGCCCGGTCAAATCGGTCACCATGGTTTGGAAATTTAACAATGCTTCCAGTCGCCCCTGCGCCAGCTCGGCTTGGTAGGGAGTGTAAGCGGTGTACCACCCCGGGTTTTCGAGAATGTTTCGCTGGATGACCGGTGGCGTGATGCAATCGTAATAACCTGCGCCGATGAATGAAGGCGCGACTTTGTTTTTCTTTGCGATTGCGCGCAGTTCGGCCAACGCTTCGCTTTCCGATTTTGCTTCTGGCAAATTTAATTGTCGATCCAGGCGAATATTTTTTGGAATTGCCGAATCGATAACGGCATCGAGATTTTCGAAACCAAGTTCGCGCAACATCGCGCGAACTTCGTCTTCGTCCGGGCCGATGTGACGCCGCGCAAATGAATCGAAATCAGTCGTTCGTTCGCGCAATTTCATTTGAACAGACTACGAAAGGCGAATCGCGCTTCAAGTCCTGTAGCGGCGCTCCATGAGCGCCGGAAGATTTAATGCGACGGTCACAGACCGCCGCTACAGGAGATCATTTAGAGTCGTGCGTTTCGACACCGTGACTTTTCAACTGCGCGCGAAGCTGGGCGAGATGCTGATGATTTCGCGTCTCGACCGTGCAAAGAACGTTAACGGCCGAAACGTCGGAACTGGCGAACGCGCGATCGTGCACGACCTGTTTGATGCTCGCGCCAGCCGACGCGATTTGGGCCGCGAGATCGGCAAGGCCACCGGGCCGATCACTGATTACAGCCGTGAATCGGCAAAGCCTGCCATCGGCGACCAGACCACGTTCGATCACGCGACTGAGCACGTTGGGATCGATGTTCCCGCCGCAGATTAAAAGGACCACTCGCTTGCCGGCGAGCTCCTTTAATTTTCCGGGCATACACGCGGCGAGCGGAGTCGCGGCTGCCCCTTCGACGACGCTCTTCTCCAATTCGACCAATCGCAGGATCGCGAGCGCAATCTGTTCCTCGGTCACAGTGACGGCGAGATCGACAAGTGGTCGCGCGATCTGAAACGCATTCGTCCCAACCTGGGGAATGGCAAGTCCGTCGGCCAACGTTGGGTGCATTGCAACCTTTGTCGGTTTCCCCGCTTCAAGCGCTGCCGAAAAGCTTGCGACGTTCTCCGCTTCAACAGCGACAATTTTCGCTTTCGGCTGTAAGGTTTTGACGGCCAAAGAAACGCCCGCGAGCAAACCCGCGCCGCCCACGGGAACAATCACAGCATCAAGATCGGGGGTTTGCTCGACAATTTCTAGCCCCATGGTTCCCTGGCCCGCAATGATCGCAGGGTCATCGTAGCCGTCGATGTAAGCGAGGCCCTTTTCTTTCGCGATCAAGTGTGCGTGCGCTTTAGCTTCGCCGAAATCTTTCCCGTGAAGAACAACCGTCGCACCGAGTTTCTGGCAATTGTTAACTTTAACGAGAGGGGCAAATTTCGGCATCACCACCGTCGCGGGAATACCGAGCAACTTGCCCTGATAGGCGAGCGCTTGAGCGTGATTGCCGGCGGAGGCTGCGATGACGCCGCGCGTTTGCTGTTCGGGCGACAGTTGTGCGAGCGCATTGCGCGCCCCGCGTTCCTTAAAACTTCCCGTGCGCTGCAAGTTGTCGAGCTTGCAGAAAATTTCCATGCCGGTGACTTCGCTGAGCGCGATGGAAGGCCGGCACGGCGAATAGTAAACTGCGCCAGCAATGCGTTCGCGCGCCGCTTCGATGTCCCTAAATTTGACCACCAGTTTAGCTCTCGATCGCTGCTTGGGCCGCTGCCAATCGCGCAATCGGAATTCGGAATGGACTGCAGCTCACGTAATCTAAACCGAGCCGGTGACAGAATTTGACGCTCGTGGGTTCGCCGCCGTGTTCGCCGCAAATCCCCAGCTTAATGTCCGGCCGAGTCTTGCGTCCCAAGTCGCGCGTAATTTCCATCAAGCGCCCAACGCCTTTTTGATCGATCGACGCGAACGGATTCGTATCCACAATATCAAGTTCAGCGTAGACAGGAAGAAAACTGCCAGAATCGTCCCGGCTCATTCCGAGCGTCGTCTGTGTGAGATCGTTTGTGCCGAAGCTGAAGAATTCAGCGTCGCGCGCGATCAGATCGGCGACGAGTGCGGCGCGCGGGATTTCAATCATTGTCCCAACAAGATAATTGAATTTCCTTTCCTTTTCCTTCGCCACCTCGCCGGCAACGCGCCGGACGATGTCGATCTGA
>Ga0193719_10001042_pt1 | contig 10846 bp, 5 predicted proteins | sample U2a2metaG_FD_160103 | JGI IMG/M metagenome (GOLD analysis project Ga0193719, IMG submission 160103) | Soil microbial communities from a riparian zone of the East river system, Colorado, United States - U2a2 | ecosystem: Environmental > Terrestrial > Soil > Riparian zone | place: USA: East River... | reverse complement strand
TGGCGGCGCCGGCGGCGGGACGCTGATGATCACCAACAGCATCGTGAGAAACAACTACGCTGGTGCGCCCGATCCGTTCCCCGTGGGTATTGGCGGCGGCATCTACAACTACGGGACGCTGACGATTACCAACAGCACGATCAATAGTAATCAAGTCTGGCTCGCTGGCGGCGGGATCTCCAGCGGCGGGACGCTGACGATTACCAGCAGCACCGTCAGCGGCAACGGGGCTAGTGGCCAACATGATGGCCAGCCGTGGGGCCACGGCGGCGGCATCTCTGGCGGCGGCACCATCACCAACAGCACTCTCAGCAACAACTATGCTGCCCTCTCAGGTGGGGGTATCGAAGGCGGCGCGACATTGGGGAACACCATCCTCAACGCAAACACGCCAGAAAATATTTACGGCGGAGCCATCTCTCATGGGTATAATCTCAGCAGCGATGACGGCGGCGGTAATTTGACAGGCCCCGGAGACCAGATCAACACCGATCCGATGCTTGGACCGCTCCAAGACAACGGAGGACCCACGTTCACGCATGAGCTGTTGAGTAGCAGCCCGGCCATTGATGCAGGCGACCCCAACTTCACTCCGCCGCCTTACTACGATCAGCGCGGACCTAATTTTTGGCGCGTGCGTAACGGCCGCATTGACATCGGGTCGTTTGAAGTGCAGGCGGGAACGACACCAACACCAACGCCAAGCCCAATCAACCTCAGCGCCACAGGGCGCAGGGTGCAGGGCAGGCACACGGTGGATCTCACTTGGAGCGGAGCGAACTCGGCCAACATCGACATCTATCGTGACGGAGTTGTGATTGCTACCGTGCCTAACAACGGGTCCTATAAGGACTTCATCGGTGTACGCGGTGGCAACGCGCGTTACACCTATAAGGTATGCGAAGCTGGTACCCAAACCTGCTCTAATGAAGTGACGGTGAGATTTGGCGGCCCGCCTCTCTAAAAGATTTTGGTAACGCACCGAAGGCTTTTAAGGCGGTTCATCGGACTTAACACATTATACTCCCCGCCTTCTTAAGCCAGAACCCATCCTTAACAAAAAGGCGCCTCATTATGGTAAAAAGAGTTCCGCGCGTGGTTCGAATGTTGGTCCACAAAAAGCGAACCGCCTCAGACTGGTAACAAATTTTATGAACCATTCACATTCCATTTTCCGGTTCATTATTGCTGGGTTGTGCGTTGCTGCCTTGAGTGGCGTTGTTCCGGCCAACGCACAAGTGAACGTTACCCAGCACCACAACCATGCTTCGCGGGACGGCCTTTACATTGATTCGGCATTCACGCCAGCCGCCGCTGCCAACCTGGCGCGCGACTTGAACTTTGATGGCACAATTTCCGGGGACGTTTACGCCCAGCCGCTTTACATCGAAGGCGGCCCAGGCGGGAGGGCGATGATCATTGCTGTGACCGAATCCAACAATGTTTATGCGCTCGACGCTGCCGATGGCAGCATCATTTGGCAACGCAACGTTGGCGCGCCAGTGCCGGCAGACGATCTCATGTGCACTAAGTTTGATCCCATGGGCATCACCGGCACGCCCATTGTGGATCTCGCCTCGCGCGCGCTGTTTCTCGACGCAATGACCACGCCCGATGGCGGCAAGACTAAGAAACATTTCATCTTCTCCCTTAATGTGGATACAGGCGACACCAATTCCGGCTGGCCCGTGGACGTGGAGGCGACAGCTACATACAACGGCATGACCTTCACTGCAGGGATCCAACAGCAGCGGCCGGCGCTCGGCATCGCGGATAATATTCTTTATGTTCCTTATGGGAGTATGGGGGATTGCGGCCTCTTTCATGGCTGGCTGGTGGGAGTGCCGATAGATAATCCAGCCAGCGTAACGGCATGGGCCACCAGCGCCATCGGCGGCGGAATATGGGGCGTCGGTGGCGTCGCCAGCGAGGGCATGAACCCGTTCATCACTACCGGAAACACCTTCAACACTGGCGGCAACTGGGGCGGCGGCGAAGCGGTGATTCGCTTCCAACCAGGCCCAATCTTTACCGGTTCGCCCACCGATTACTGGGTGCCTGTCAATTGGTTGAATCTCGATAATAAGGACTGGGATCTTGCGGGCTCCGGCCCATTACTCGTGGACGTACCGGGAGCAACGCCTTCCAACCTGGTGGTTGCACTGGGTAAGGATGCCAACGCCTATTTACTTAATCGAGAAAATCTCGGTGGTATCGGTGCGCCGGTAGCCTCATCTCAGGTCTCGGACAGAAACATCATCCAGGCGGCGGTCACCTATCGGACCAAGCAGGGCACCTATGTCGCTTTCCGCGCCAGCACCACTGCGCTCTCTGCTTTCCGCATTACTGCAACCAATCCCCCCACCATCGCCAGCGCGTGGAGCGTGAGTCAGGCAGGTCGCGGCTCGCCCTTCGTTTCCTCCACCGATGGCACCAACAACATGATTGTCTGGGTAGTGGGTGCAGATGTAGGCGGAGACCAACGATTGCACGGCTTCGATGGAGACACTGGCAACGTTGTCTATGCGGGCGGCGGCGCGAACGAGTTGATGGCCGGCACGCGCCGGTTTAACACGGGCATTGTTGCCCGCGGACGCACCTACATCGCCAACGATAATAAAGTTTATGCTTTTGTCGCGCCAACCGCGACCCCGACGCCAACTCCAACTCCAACTCCGACACCCACGCCCACGCCGACTCCAACCCCGACACCGAGTCCAACGCCTGGCGTGATCACGCTCAGTGCGCACGGGCGCAGGGTGCAGGAGAGGCACACGGTGGATCTCTCCTGGTCCCCGGTAACCTCGGCCAACATCGACATCTACCGTGATGGAGTAGTGATTGCTACGGTGCCCAACAACGGGGCCTATAAGGACTTCATCGGTGTGCGAGGAGGTAATGCGCGCTACACCTATAAGGTATGCGAAGCCGGCACACAAAACTGCTCCAATCAGGTGACGGTTAGGTTCGGCGGCCCGCCGCGTTAACAAGCATCGATAGCAAGTTCAAGTGACGCGGCGCGGCACAAACCGTGCCGCGTCCCTTGATTTCGCGGGGCAGAAAAGCTGTTATCTATGGCGCTTGAAAATCAAGGCGAAGAGCGGATAAAACCCAATAAGATGATTGGCATGTATTTGTTTACGTATTGCCGGTGTGGGTTACAATATGAGTTTGTTCAAAACATTTCCGCACTAGCGGATTAACGATAATTCCAACGGAGCAACCTTAGGCGTGGGCAATAGTCCTTTAAGTACATCGCTCATTTCGATCGTTATTCCGCTTTACAACGAGGGCTCGCATCTGAGCGCGCTCCTGTCCGATTTGAAAACCGCATTGCAGCAGACAGGATGTCCATTCGAGTTAGTTCTCGTTGACGACGGCTCGCCAGACGACACTTGGGAACGAATCAAAGACGAGACGCAAACGCTTCCCAGTTTGCGCGCGGTGCGGCTGAGCAGAAACTTTGGAAAAGAATTGGCGCTCTGCGCCGGCCTTGAACGCGCGCGGGGCGACGCCGTTGTGGTGATGGACGGAGACGGGCAACATCCGCCTTCGCTCTTGCCGGTAATGGTCGAGAAGTGGCGGACCTCGGGAGCAGACATTGTGCAAGCAGTGAAAACCAAACGTGGAAGTGAATCCTTGACCGGTAAACTTGGTGCGCTGCTCTTTTATCTCATCTTAAATAAACTTTCCGGCTTTGAATTAAAGGGCGCGTCGGATTTTAAGTTAATGAATCGCAAGGTAGCCGATACGTGGCTGGCGATGCGCGAACGTAATGTGTTCTTCCGGGGTATGACTGCGTGGATGGGTTTCACGACGGTCCAGATTCCGTTTGAAGTAGTCGCTCGTCGTGGCGGCAAATCAGGCTGGTCTTACTTAAGGCGCGCGAAGCTCGCCTTGATTGGCATCACGACTTTCTCGTCTTTCCCGTTGCATCTGGTGACATTTGCAGGTGTGATCTTTTTTGTCTTTGCCGTTGGCTTGGGAATCCAGACTCTCTATCTAAAACTAGCTGGCCAAGCGTTCACCGGTTTCGCAACGGTAATTCTATTGGAGCTGATCATCGGCAGTCTGCTTATGATCAGCCTTGGCATCATCGGCGAATATCTCGCCCGTATTTACGAAGAGGTTAAGGGGCGACCCCGTTACATAGTAATGGAATCAATCGAACCTAGAGAATGATGGCACCCGATGCCCAACTTTGTTTACAGATTGATCTGGATTACGCGATTGGCAAACGTGCAGAGCACGTAAAGCTTTCTGTTTGCAATTGCCAGGGCTGACGCTCCTTCGAGCTTATCAGGTGACTTGGGCCGTAATGAGCCGGTTCGTGTTCCATTGAGGTCGAAAACAAGCACCTCATCCGTTTGGGTGCTGGTTGCGTACAAGCGGCCTGCCTTTGAATCAACGACCAAATGCTGCATGTACCACACATTTTGTATCGGTCGCCATTCTTGTACGAGCCAAGTCGCAACAAACCGGCCATTAGTGTCGAAAGCTTCTATTCGCCGATTCTGCGGATCAGCAACGTACACTCTGTTGTTGTTTACGTCGGCGGCTACGGAAGTTGGCTGATTAAATTGCCCATCGCCCTGCCCTCTTGCCCCCCAAACAGTCAGCACGTTGCCGTCACTGTCAAACTTGACTATCCGCTTGTGTCCCTCATCGACAACGTAAACGGTATTATCAGCTCCGATGGAGATGTCGCGTGGTACAAATCCGTCCGCAGGCCCTTTCCACTCAGCCATGAACGTTCCATCGGACCGGAGTTTCTGCACACGCCGATTCAAGACGTCAGCGACATAGATATTCCCGCCCTGATCCACAGCGATGCCGTTAGGCTCTCTGAATTCTCCTTCGCCTCCGCCCGGTTTCCCGAAAGTTCTGAGAAACGCGCCGTCTGGCGAAAACTTTTCAATGCGCCCATTGCCCGTATCAGCGACCAGAATATTCCCTGAACCGTCAACTGCGAATCCACGCGGGAAATCAAACTGCCCGGGCTCCATTCCCTTGCCTCCCTCAAACATGCTCGCGCCAATACGCTCATGGACAGAACTGAACTGTGTAGGGGCGTTTTCGGGGACTTTGTAAATTATCAATGAGCCATACTTGTTCTGCTTGTCCTCAAACACCTTCTCAAAATACTTGGCATAGAGTTGTTCGTTCGGTTTCTTGATGAACTGGCCGTGGCGGACGCCATTATCAAATGCCACATAGGCGATGCCATTCTTTTTCAGAAGGCCGAATACTTTCCAAGGGTCCCTGCTCTCAAACAGGTCCCGATAGATCATTCCACGCGCATTTGTGTCATAGCCTGCAGAATCTGCATAGCCCGGCCACCCATAAAAGAGTCGGCGACCGGCAAGCAAAATCGGGTGGATGACAAATCTTTCGGTTAAGAAAACCGCGTGCGGGTCGGTCTCCATGCGCACCCACTTTACCAGTTGGTCGTTGTCATAGCCCATTCCCGCATAGTAGTCGTTGTGAAAAGGAAACAGATTAATGATTCCTTCAGTAACGACGAAGCCCGCTAGAACAATGGCAATTACGCGCCCTGGGACTTTAAGGGTTTTTGCTTTCGTGTGCCATAGCCTCCAGAATCCATACGCAACAAATAGGTTGGTGAGAATTAACCAGACATTCAGAAATTTATGGTTTGCCGGTATTTGAGCACTGAACCGAAAGAAGAAAGTGAGCAGCAGTAAACTAGAGATGGCAATAAATACGCGCCGGTGAAACCATGAAAGAAAGGCCAGCGCCAGTATGATCAACAACCACTTTGCACCGAAGGTGAACCCAAGGTAGCTCACAACCCTTTCCACTGTGGGATTATCGACGACGTAACCCCAATGGAAGAGCGAATATGTTCTGGGTAGGCCACCACCGGAGCGTAAATACCAAAGTTGTGGTAAAGCGACCACCGTCGCGGTGAGCCCCAGGACCGCCATGTATCTGCGATAGGGAAAAAGAACAAAGAGGAAAAGCAGTATGGCAAAAGCTGCAACGAACACGGGAGAGTTCCACAAGGGCAGCGCACCTAGCAGGAACCCTGAGAACATGAAGCTCTTGCCATAAAAAGCAGTATCCTTGAAAATCCCGCGGAGGCTTGCCACTAAATTTGCGCCGAATCCTGGCGAGCGGGCGAACCCAGCATCAGGATGTGCGCCAGAACTGAGCCTCGCAGCCGGCATCCGTTGGCGATATCGATCAATGAGAAAGGTTAATACAACCAGCAGGATGCCTATAGCGCTGGCCAGGTGCCGTTGGTTTGTAAACACGTTTAGTGTCCATATTCCCCAGTCCTCGCCCAGATAAGGATACCCTGATGGAAGGAAGCCTTTTAAGTTGAGGACCGCGTGGATCACGCTTCCGGGAGATGGTTGAGAACGGAGAAAAGGAATGAACGAAAAGGAGCCATGAAAAAAGAAAAGGGCGGAGCCGATACGCCCGATGACTCGTGAACCAAACAGCAGCTCACCTAGCGCCATTACCAGTGCGAGCATGCACACGACTGAGAGAACGCTCAGGACGTTCAAACTCCAGGCCAGGTTAAGGCCAAGGAACTCGAGGTTCCCTGCCTCGAAATAGAAAAGAAAGTGGTAGCGGATGCGTTCCCCAGCAAAAAGAGGATACTCAGTAGGAAAGTTGCGACCCACAGCAAAACTTTGTGCCATGGCCATGTTTGGCCCTAAATCGCCCCATGCGTTCCTAGCAACCTCCAGGTTGCCGCCTCTGAAATTGAGCGTGGCAAACATTAGCCAGAATGTCGCAGCGAAATAGGTCGCCAAGATAATCCAATCCCATGTTGCTGAGCCCGGAGCACGCGGCTCAATAAAAGTCGGGTCTGCCCTTGCTTCGCGCCTTGACCTGCGCCGAATCGAGAGAATTGCGCCGACAGCAGTCCCGAAAAACAAGAGGTCTGCCCAGAGTAGAGGTTTACTTGTATGCGCAAAAGCCAGCGCAGCCAGATACGTAAACCATGAGCTGAGCAACAGACCTACTAGAATGGCGGCTGCCAATCGGTGCGGAAGAGATACGAATCGGTAAAAGCGCCGGCAGAGTAGGTCCCCAAGATAAACTGCTAGCGCTAGGTAAATAAGAGCTAACATTCACTAACTCCTCACAATCGCGATCAGGGCGCCTGCCAAAAGAATATGGAGTTTGAGCAAACGGCTAGTTATTTAGAGCTCAATCTGGACTACGCGATTGGCAAAGGTGCAAAGCACGTAAAGCTTTCTGTTTGCAATTGCCTGGGCTGACGCTCCTTCGAGCTTATCAGGTGGCTTGGGCCGTAATGAGCCGGTTCTTGTTCCATTGAGGTCGAAAACAAGCACCTCGTCCGTCTGGGTGCTGGTTGCGTACAGGCGGCCTGCCTTTGAATCAACGACCAAATGCTGCATGTACCAAGCATTTTGTATCGGTCGCCACTGTTGCACAAACCAGGTCGTGACAAACTTCCCATTTGTGTCGAAGACTTGAATGCGCCGATTCTGTGGATCAGCAACGTACACTCTGTCATTCGTTCCATCAACGGCTACGGAAGTTGGCTGGTTAAATTGTCCATCGCCCTGCCCTCTTGTCCCCCAAACAGCCAGCACGTTGCCGTTACTGTCAAATTTGACGATCCGCGCATGGCCCTCATCGACAACGTAAACGGTATTATCAGCTCCGATCGAAATGTCGCGTGGTCCATAAAATCCCGGCTCGGGACCCTTCCACTCGGCTAGGAAAGTTCCATCGGGCTTCAATTTCTGCACGCGCTGATTCGAGGTGTCAGCCACATAGATATTGCCGCTCGAATCGAAGGCGATTCCACTCGGCTCTCGAAACTCACCCGGCCCCTGCCCCGTTCTCCCAATGACGCTAAGAAATACTCCATCTGATGAAAACTTTTGGATGCGTCCATTATTCGTATCGGCGACGAGAACATTTCTATTGCTGTCAGCAGCAATCCCGCGCGGGAAGTCAAACTGCCCGTTCTCCGTTCCCTTGCCGCCTTCAAACATGTTGGTAGCATTTTCAGGTAGGGAGCTGAACTGGGAAGGCGGCGTCTCTGGCACTTTGTAAATTGTCAGCGAATTATACTTGTTCTGCTTATCCTCAAACACTTTCGGAAAATTCTTGGCATAGACCTGTTCGTTCGGCCGTTTAACGAACTCGCCGTGGCGAACAGCATTATCAATTGCCACATAGGTGATGCCATTATCTTTCAAAAGGCGAAACACCTTCCTGGGATCCCTGCCCTCGAATAGCTCCCGATAAACCCTGTCGCGGTTGCTGGTATCATAACCAGCTGACCATGCGTAGTATGGCCAGCCGTAAAAAATGCGGCGCCCAGCCATAAGTATCGGATGATTCACGAAGCGGTCCGTCAGAAAGATATCTCGCGGCTTGGTCTCTTTGGCGAGCCACTCGATCAACCGATCGTTCTTATAAGTCACTGCGCTCCAGTAAGCCTTGTGGATTGGAAAGAAATCAATGATGCCACCCGGAACGATCAAGACGACGAACACAATCGCGGCGAGCTTTCCGGGCAACGTAGTTGGACCCAGTTTGAGATGCCACAAACGCCATAGACCGTAGGCAACAAACAGGTTGACGATGATTAACCAGATGTGCAAAAACTTTTGATTGGCCAGGACCTCGATGGTCAACTGGAAGAAAAAAGCCACAACGACGAGGCTCGAAACTGCCACGAAGATTCGTCTTTGCAGGCCGGTGGCGAAAACCAGCGCCAGCGCCACCAGCAACCACTTAAAACCGAAGGTGAAGCCCAGATACTTGAGCACGTTCAAAACTGTGGGGTGGTCAAGCGTATAGCCCCAGTGAATCAACTTCGGCGTCGGCGCGCGGCCGCTTCCGGTGCTCAAATAAAGCATCTGTGGCAGCGCAATTAATCCTGCGGTGATGGCGAGCATCAACATTTGCAGGCGAAGCGGATACAAGATGAGTAAGAGCGCCAACACAGCGAAGGCCGCAACAAACACGGCGCTGTTCCACATCGGCAAGAGTCCGAGCAGGACGCCCGAAAAGATGAAGCCCGCCACCGTAGCGCGAAAAGTCTCGGCGGCGGGTACGGCAGACTCGTTTGCCCCGGTAGTTACTCGAAGCGCGGGCATCTGCTCCGCAGACGCTGGTCCCGGTGGCGTCTCGCCTGCTGGCGCTGGAGAACTTTCAGTTAAATCGCCGTATGGCGGGTTCTGTGAAATTTCGCGCTGAGCGCTGGGTTCGGGTCTTACCACCGTATCAGACGAAGGGGGCGGTGTAACCGGCCTTGCAGCGAGCACGCGATAGCGAAGCACGAGAAAAATCAGGACCAGCAACACCAGCCCGATGGCGCTTGCGAGATGCCTCTGATTAAGAAAGTTTACCTGCGACCAGACGCCCCAAAGTTCGCCGCGATAGGGGAAAATTGAGGGAAGAAAATCTCGCTGGTTTATAATCGCGTGAATCGCAGCGCGCACTGAACCTTGCTTGTGAAGAAATGGAATGTAAGAGAGCGAACCGAAGAAGAAGAAGAGCGCGGAACCCAGGCGCCCTACCGTGCGTGAATTGAACAGCACCTCGCCAAGCACCATCACCAGAATGAGCATCGCCACCAGCGAGACGATGCTGAGCAGGTTCAGGCTCCAGGCTGGATCGAGGCCGAGGAATTCCAAGTTTCCAGCTTGGAAGTAAAAGAGGAAGTGGTAACGGATGCGGTCGCCTGAGAAGTGCGGATACTCGGTGGGAAAGTTGTGACCAACGGCGAAGCTCTGCATGATCGCAGTGTTCGGTCCGAAATCGCTGTACTCATTGTGGGCAATCTGCAGGTTGCCGCCGGTGGAATTTAACGAAGCGAACATCATCCAACACACCAAAACGCAGTAAAGCCCCAGGGTAATCCAGTCCCACGTTTCCAAGCCGGGAGCGCGGGGTGAAATTAACGCCGCGTCTGGCTTTGATCCGCGGCTTGATCTCCAATTAAGCAAGGAAATTGCGGCTGCTCCGACTGCAAAAAACAGGAGATCTGCCCAGAGCAGAGGTTTACTTGCTCGCGCGAAAGCCAACGCAGCCAAATACGTGAACCATGAGCTGACTAGCAACCCTACGAGTATGGCTACAGCGCAGCGATGTGGAAAAGATACAAACCGATAAAAACGCCGGCAGAGATGATCGCCAAGATAAACTGCCAGACCAAAATAAATGAGAGCCAACATGCGCGAAAACTTTGGTTTCCTTAATTAGCTGGCAAAGCGAGAAAGGCAACGCGAAACCAATTGCGTCGGCGCCTCCGTTTCCCCACTGCGTTCAAGCGTGCCTGACGGAAAAACCTCCGCGCCCAAGTTCCAAAAATCGGAAACAATGACCAATCCCAAAGCAATCAGAGCAGTGTAATCGAAATGCTGGTGGATTGATTTTTTGAAAAACACGAGCAGTGCGAACAGCGAGAGCCAACTGCTACCGAAAAACTCTCGGATCTTTTCGTTTTTCGGTACTTGGGTCGCCATCACCAACTTCATTTATTTAAATTGGGGCGAATTGCTGGGGTTCGAAGTACACACCGGTTAAGCGGATCAATGGCGACTACCGAGGAGCGCTTAATTTGGCGGCCGACTGAAGACCGCGGCTCCTCGATTGCGACTTCCCAACCAATCCGCGTAATCTGCGATTTCATAACCTTTCCTGACAAGCGGTGTTGTCGCAAAACTGCTGCATGGTTTCCCACTTGCGCGGCCTGCCGGAACCGTCTAAAAGCTTTACCTTCCATGATTCACCACATCGTCCTTTACAAGCTCAAGCCTGAGGTCACGCCCGCCCGTGTAGAGGCGATGATGATGAACGCGCGCATGCAGCTTCTGAAGAT
>Ga0193719_10001041_pt1 | contig 10857 bp, 6 predicted proteins | sample U2a2metaG_FD_160103 | JGI IMG/M metagenome (GOLD analysis project Ga0193719, IMG submission 160103) | Soil microbial communities from a riparian zone of the East river system, Colorado, United States - U2a2 | ecosystem: Environmental > Terrestrial > Soil > Riparian zone | place: USA: East River... | reverse complement strand
TAACTGCGAATCGAGGACCTACTGCGAAGTGAGGACTAACGACAAATCCGGATTGGTCTGATTGTTCCGCAGTTCGTAGTTAGTGTCCCAATCCGCAGTTAGTCTGCGGTCCGTAGTAGCAGTTGGTCCGAAATCCTCAGCAGTTAGTCCGCAATTCGCAGCTTATTGCACCGCGTTGACCATGTCGAAGATCGGGAGGTACATCGCCACGACCATGCCACCGACGACGACGCCGAGGAACACGATCATGATCGGCTCCAGCAGCGAGAGCAGGTTGCTCACAGCAGCGTCGACTTCTTCGTCGTAGAAGTCAGCGATCTTCGATAACATTTCGTCCAGACCACCGGTCTGTTCACCGACCGCGATCATCGAGATGACCATGGGCGGGAAGACCTTGGACTTCTGGAGCGGCTGAGCGATCGTGTCACCGCCGGCGATCGAGGAGCGGGATTGCATGATCGCATCCTGAATGACCCGGTTGCCGGCCGTCTTCGCCGTAATCTCGAGTCCCTCGAGAATGCTGACGCCCGAGCTGATCAGCGTGCCGAGCGTCCGTGTGAAGCGCGAAACCGCGGATTTGCGCAACACGTCGCCGAGGACCGGGAAGTGAAGCATTGCCCGGTCGATCACGAGCTTTCCGTTCGAGGTAGCATAGTACTTCTTGCCCGTGTACCCGGCGGTGATGATTATGGCGCCTATCACCCACCAGTAGGACCTGAGAAATCCTGAGGCTCCGATGACGATTCGGGTCGGCAGCGGCAGCGCCTGGCCCGCCGACGCGAACATGCCGGCGAACACGGGGATGACGAAAATCAGGAGGACCACGACCGCGATGGCCGCGACACTCATGATGACCGCCGGGTAAATCATCGCGCCCTTCACCTTTCTCACCAGCGCGTCGTTCTTTTCAAGGAACGTTGCGAGGCGGAGAAGAATCGTGTCGAGAATACCACCGGCTTCACCGGCGGCGACCATGTTGACGTAAAGGTTTGTGAACGCTCTCGGATGCTTGGAGAGCGCGTCGGCAACGGTGTTACCGGACTCGACGTCGAACACCACTTTTCTGGTGACTTCCGCGAGCGCCTTGTTGTCGGTTTGCTCGGCGAGAATCGTGAGGGCCTGCACGAGCGGCAGACCCGAGTTGATCATCGTCGAGAACTGGCGGGTGAAGATGACGACGTCGCGTGTCTTGATCGACCCGCGGCCAATCTTCTTCGCGGCGTCCTGGTCGATCTTGACGACGCTGAGCCGCTGTTTTCTGAGCTGCGAGATGACGTCGTCGCGCGAGGCCGCATCGATCGTAGCCGTGCGGAGATCGCCGTTGAACGCTCTTGCCGTATAGGTAAACGTAGCCATTTGCTAATCCTCTTTAACGTCTTGCCGGGGAGCCCGACGCGGGCCCACGTGTAGCTGCCGGCTTTGCGGCCGGCGGCTGGCCGGTTCTGCCTTCATCTGCCGGATCCAGCTGACCAATCATGCGCTGGAACTCCGTCGGGTCGCCGCTCACTCGCAGGCATTCGTCTGCCGTGACTTCGCGGTTCATGTACAACGCGTACAAAGCATCATTGAGTGTCTGCATGCCCCACTTCTTACCTGCCTGCATCGACGAGTAGATCTGGTGGACCTTGTCGTCGCGAATGAGCGCACGGATCGCGGGGGTGACGACCAGAATCTCGGCCGCCATCACACGACCCTTTCCCTGCGCCTTCGGCAACAGTGTCTGGGTGACGATTCCCTCGAGCACGAAGGCCAGCTGGGCCCTCACCTGCGACTGCTGGTGCGATGGGAATACGTCGATGATACGGTTGATGGCCTCGGCCGCTGAGTTGGTGTGCAGCGTGGCAAAAGCAAGGTGACCCGTTTCGGCGATGGTCAGCGTCGCGGCGATCGTCTCCAGGTCGCGCATTTCGCCGACCAGGATGATGTCCGGATCTTCGCGGAGGGCGTACTTGAGGGCGTTGGCGAACGACTTGGTGTCGCTGCCGATCTCGCGCTGGTTGATGATGCAGCTCTGGTGCTTGTGGATGAATTCGATCGGGTCTTCGACGGTGATGATGTGTCCCTTACGCTCGCGATTGATCTTGTCGATCATGGCGGCGAGAGTCGTCGATTTACCCGAGCCGGTCGGACCGGTGACGAGCACGAGTCCGCGCGGCTTCTCCGCCATCTTGGCGATCGAGCCAGGCAGTCCGAGCTGATCGAAGGTCTTGATCGCAAACGGGATCTGTCGCACGACCATCGACACGCAGCCTCGCTGCTTGAAGACGTTGCCGCGGAAGCGCGCGAGATTCTGGATTCCGAACGAGAAATCGAGCTCGTCCTCCAGCTCGAACCGCTTCTTCTGCTCCTCGGTCAGAACCGAATAGGCCAATTGCAGCGTGTCCTTTGGCGCCAGCGAATGCTCAATCGATGCGTTCGTTATGTCGCCGTCGATGCGAAGCTTTGGACGCTCTCCGGCCACGATGTGCAGGTCGGAAGCATTGCGGGCGACCATCTCCTCGAGCAGTCCGCGGAGATTGATGCCTGCCTGCGGCTTCGGCGGTCCGGATGGGGACGAAGTGTCAATGAACGGTAAGGTCATCGGTTATCGATTCGAGTGTTGAGGATCAATGCGCGGAGGTTTCACGGACTACCTGCTCCAGAGGACAGATCCCCTTGAGTACTTTCAGCCAGCCGTCCATGCGGAGAGTGAGCATTCCCTCCTCGATGGCGATCTTTTGAATTTCTGCGGCGCCCGCGCTTTGCATGATCAGCTTGCGGAGGGCGGGCGTCATGTTCATCACTTCGTAAAGACCCTGGCGTCCTTTGAGGCCGGTGCCATCGCACTGCTCGCATCCCCTTCCCCGGAAAACGGGAAGCTCTTCCATCTTGGTGTCGAGCGTAATCTGGTCCATGAACGGCTTGGCAGCTTCGGTGGCGCGGCCTTTCGCGTCGCGGAGGGCCATGTCCGTGAAGTGCATGTCGCGCATCGTGATTCCGCCGCCGATTTTGGCACCCGCGATCTCCGCCTTGTCCATCTTGTACGCCTCGGCGCACTTGGAGCATACACGGCGCACGAGTCGCTGGGCAAGAATCAGGTTCAATGCGGAAGCCACGTTGAATGGCTCGATACCCATGTCCATGAGACGCGTGACCGTCTCCGGAGCAGAGTTGGTGTGCAAGGTCGAGAGGACAAGGTGACCTGTTAGCGCGGCCTTGATGGCGATGCCGCCGGTCTCCAGGTCTCGAATTTCTCCCAACATGATGATGTTGGGGTCCTGACGAAGGAACGCCTTGAGCGCCGCGGCGAAGGTCATGCCGATGTCGGTGCGGACGAGCACCTGATTGATTCCAAACAGGTTGTACTCGACCGGGTCCTCCGCCGTCATGATGTTGACGTCGATGTTGTTGATCTTGGAGAGAGCCGAGTAAAGCGTCGTCGTTTTACCGGAACCTGTAGGGCCGGTGACGAGCACCATCCCGTAAGGGTTGGAGATCGCGTCCATCAGCTCGCGCTCGGCGCGGGGCTCGATGCCGAATGTCCCAAGGTCGAGCGTCAGGTTGCCCTTATCGAGAATACGAAGCACCACCTTCTCGCCGAACAACGTCGGCAGGGTGGAGACACGGAAATCGATGACCTTGGTGCCGATCTTCAGCTTGATGCGACCGTCCTGCGGCACGCGACGCTCGGCGATGTTCAGGCTCGCCATGATCTTGAAGCGGGAGATGAGCGCGGGACGCATCTTGATTGGCGGCTTCATGATCTCCTGAAGCGCTCCATCGATGCGATAGCGAACGCGCAGCTCCTTCTCGAAGCATTCGAAGTGAATATCCGAAGCGCCTCTCTTCAGCGCGTCGGTCATGATGGCGTTGATAAGCTTGACGACCGGCGCTTCGTCGACGAGCGCCATGCCGGCGTTGGCCGGCTCTTCTGCTTCACTCTCGAGAATCTCGACGTCGTCGGTATCGGCGATGTCGGCGAGGAGGTTTTCCATCTGCGCTTCGCCCGAGGCGTAAAACTTCTCGATCGCGTTGCGCAGAGTGAACTCGCCGGCGATGACCGGAAAGATGTCGAGGCGGGTGATGAACTTGATGTCGTCGAGCACCGACATCGATGCGGGATCCGACATCGCGACGGTGAGCGTTCGGCCGTCCCGTTTGAGGGGAAGAACGCTGTGCTTAAGCGCAAGCTCACCGGGAATGAGCTTGGCGATGCGCGGATCGACCGTGAACTTGGTAAGGTCGACGGCGGGCATCTTGTGCTGGCGCGCAAGCATCCTGGTGAGGTCGGTTTCCTTTACGTAACCGAGCTTGACCAGGTTGTAGCCTACGCGCGTGCCGTTGTGTCTCTGCTCGGCAAGAGCCTTATTGAGCTGTTCTTGCGTGACCAGCCCTTCTCTCAAAAGCAGATCGCCGATTCTCGGCGTTTTAGCGGCAGGAGCTGTCAAGGACGCATGTCCCTCCGGTGAGGCTTCCTGCGTGCTTTTGGCACTTCGGATGGCCTGGATATGACTCTGTTTGTAGGACGCGGAACCAACGAGAAGGTTACCGTTGAGTCGAGCTTTGCTACCATAGATGGGCCGATGCCTTTCACGCGTCGTAACCCTTCCATAGAGCCGAATGGACCGAGGGAGTCGCGGTCGGAAACGATACGCCTGGCGAGCGCGGGTCCGACGTGTCGGAGGGCCTCGATTTCCTTCTCGCTGGCGACGTCCAGGTCCACGGGTCCGGCTGGTTTTGGGGGCGCCTTTTGCTTCCGCTCTCGCTTTGGCTTCCTGAGACCAGAGCGGCGAGCGGAATCCGCCGCTTTTATCTGGGCTTCAAGGGCCGAGCGGGTTCTGGAATCCGCTGGAGAACCGCCGTGGAGGGTCCGGTAGGCGCGGTTTGACGCCCCAAGGACCAGTACCACCGAGAAGAAGAGGAGCGCCTTACGCTCGGCAGTGGTCGGCATAACCGACCCTAGCCGCGATCAGGCGGATTTCGTTACCGAAGCCGCGCGACTCGGAGCGTACTCTTCCATCGATGTCGTAAGGAGCAGGGTGGCGAGGACCAGAACGCCAGCGATCACGAAGGGAAAGCCGATGCCCAGGTGGTCCATGGCCACACCTGCAGCCAGTGGAAAGATGACCCGCGAGACACCGCCAAATGTGTGCTGCACGCCCATGTATAGCCCCCGATGCCTGCTTGGAACGACTCTCGACAACATCGCAGTCACGCACGGGAAGACGAACGCCGTGCCAAGGGGCATGAGGGTCAAAGCAACCAGAAGCGTTAGGTAAGAGTGCACCGCTGCGATGAGCGCCAGCCCGACCGCCAACAGCACGAGTCCGACCCTCGTAAGCCGCACTTCGCCCAACCACTCGATCATCCGCCCAAGGATTCCGGCGCGGACGAAGACTCCCATTCCGCCGAGGTACATGACGAAGTAGCCGACATTGCCTTCGTTTATCGGCAGCCGATTGGCGAGGAGCAGAGGAAGTGTCGGAGCGGTGCCATAGAACGCGCCGATCGCGATAGCGTAAATCCAGATCAATCGCTGCGCGGGTTCCCTTGGGTGCGCGATCACGCTCCACACGGCGCCAGAACTCGTCTGGTGAACGACGGCATGTTCGCTCGTGGCCGCGATTTCTTCACGCGATTCGCGCAAGTAGATACCGGCGAAGATGCTGACGAGGATGCAGAAGATCGCCGATGCGATGCCCGGCGCGTGGCGGCCCCAGTGTATCAGCGCGGAGCCGATGGCGGGACCGACGACGGCGCCAAAGCTGGTGGCCGCCGAGAGCCAGCCAAGACTCTTGGCGCGGTCCTTTGGATCACTGGCGTCCGCGACATATGCCTGGACGACGCCAATCGTCCCGCCACCAAGACCCTGCACGATGCGGCACAGGAGAAGGAGCCAGAGCGTGCTGGCGTAAGCGAAGATTACGTACGCGACCGCCGAAATCAGCAGTCCCGCGAGGAGGGCCGGGCGTCGCCCGTAACGATCCGAGAATCGGCCCCAGAGGGGCGCGCTCGCGAGCTGGGCGATCGAGAAGGCCGCAATCAGAACCCCGACGATCGTCGCCGAGGCTCCGAGCTTGGTTGCGTAGAATGGAAGGAGCGGGATGACCATCGCCAGTCCAAGCATGTCCACGAAAGCCGTGATCATGAGGAGCGTGAGCTTCCCTTTCATGCTCTATCTGCGCGTGACCAGCGCGGTTGCGACATCTCCGACAGTCGCCAGCGACTTGGCGGAAATCTTGTCCATCGTGTCCTGCGGCGTGTGATGCGCGGGATAGGTGAGATCGATCACATCGATCACGCGCAGCCCGGCATTCAGCAGCGGCATGTGGTCGTCGACGATCTGTCCACCGCTTTCCTGTACGAACACGTCCCCATGGCCCAGATCCGCCGCCGTCTGCCACACTCGCGAAACGACTTCCGGCGCCTGCTGAAAGGAGTACATCTCGTAAGGAATGCGAAGATCCTTGTCTCCGATCATGTCCCAGAGAACGCCGTACAGCGGCTTATAGTTTGGCGACGGCAGGTGGGTGGCGAAGTACTTCGCGCCGATGAGAACGTCGACCTCGGGCGGACCAAACTGCCCGTAATCCTCTCCATCGGTGAAGAGCAGGTCGACGCCGACGTTGGGTTTGGTTTTCTTGAGGACGTCTCCGAGCGCCACGAACATTCCGACGCCGGAGGCGCCGTCGTTGGCACCGGGAACCGGTATCTTCTTTTCGGCTTCGGTCGCTGCCGACTCCGAGACCGGGCGCGAGTCCCAGTGCGTGATGTAAAGAACCCGCTCCGGAAGGTCGGGACGGAATCGCGCCAGGATGTTGCGCAGCGGAAGCTTCTTCCCGTCGGCGGTAGTGTAGGTGAAGGCCTGGACAATCACCGTATCGGCCCGCGTCCGCATCTGCCGGATGATCCAGTCACCGGCTTGTTTCGCGGCCGGGGTTCCCGGCACCCGCGGGCCGAAATCGACCTGCGCCTTCGCATAGTTGTAGGCGGCGGTCCCGTTGAACCCGGTCGCAGTCGCGCCGGCGCTCCTTTGCGCAGCGCTTCCCCCATTCGCGTCTCCCTTGCAACCGGCGACCAGGCACAACAGAAGTATGACGAGCATCGATCTCACTTGAATTCCCCAGCGTAAAACTGCAGGTGCATCACCGCACTGAGCACCGTCTGCGTAAAATTGCGATTAAGGTTACGGTCGAAGCTCTCGACGCGCGAGATAACGAAGCTCGACGAAATGTTTTCAGCGACATCCGTATCGGCGCTCATACTGAAGGCGCGCCGGCCGTTGTCGGACAGCCGGCTCTCCCCCGAGAGTGCCAGCGGATTGACGACGAAATTCTGTCCCTGACTTTTCTGATAGCTGACGCGCGTCCGCAGATCGCTCCGCGCATTCCAGTCGGCGGGAAGCGCCCACGGCTTCGAGACATCGATGCTGAAGTCAGAGTTGTCGCCATTGCTGCTCAAACCCGGCTTCGCATCCAACCGCTTGGAGAATGAATACCCCACAGTGCTGGCGAGGGGCCGGGCCCCGGCGAACACGATCGAGCCGCTCAACGGAAAGCTCCGAACGCGGAGCTCTCCCCGATCGTCGATCACTTCGCCAAGCAACGGCTGGGTGCCGTTGAACTGTCGCGTCTCGAGGACTCGGGCATTCGCCCCAACGCTCGAGATGACGGACCTGAGCGCAATCGGCTGGCCGGTCCAGCGTAGCGAGACATCCGGAAACGCGATCTGAGTTCCATCGACTATGTCCTGTCCCTGCTCTAGCCTCTGGGTCCAGTTTCTGGTGTTGATGCGCTGGTATCGGGTGGCGACGCTCGCGCCGAACGGAAGGTTCAGCGAATTGTTGACAGAGAACTGTGTTACGAGCCCGACGCTCGTCGCCAGCTGGTCTCCGAGCTGCCGGAACGTGTTGATGCCACCGAGCCCAAACTGATACAAGAGAGGAGCCGGCACACCGCTCCCATCATAAACGGAGAGGACGCTGCGATTGAAGTTGATGTCCACCGGCTGGAGACCACCGAGGAACCCGCGAAGAAAACTGTTGCTGTCGGTGTGCAGCTTGATCGCGCGTGGCAAATCAAGCGTCAGACCCGCGGTAGTCGTCTGCGAATTGCCGAGGCGCCTGGGGATTCGCAGCGCGCTGGTACTGTCTCCCTCGCGTGCGAAGCTGAGGGTGTTCGGGTCCCGCAGCATGTTGTACGAAGTTCCAAAGTCCAGCCTCGGCCGAAACCACGCGGTGATGGGAGGTGAGATGTTTATTCCGGCCTGCATTGCTCGCTCGCGCTCCAGTCCCGTGTCGGTGCCAAGCACTCGATCGCGATCGCTGGCCGAGACGAGTCCGAGAGGAGAATCCGTGCCGTACCCGCGCAGGTCACGCACCGAGGTGATGTCCCAGCGAACCGAGGCCGCCTTGAACGGGCGGAACACGAGACTGCTGCCGCTGCTCCAGGTTCGGGTCCTGCCTTTCACCGGGCGCGCCGTGTCGTCAGGCGCCAACGCGGGCTTCAAAAAGGAGACGCGATCGTCGTGTCCGTTGGTATAGGCAGTGGTGAGATGCAGCTCCGTCGGCGACCATCGCGCAAGGTCGGGCGCCAGTGCGCGCAACAGGTTGAAATCGAGTCCCACGACGAAATTCTTTGCCTTTCCGTCCTCGTACTCGCTGCGCGACACGCCGGTCGTATACGATGAGTTGAGCGTGAGGTTGTTGAGAAGCGGCGACCACATCGAGCCGGTCGATTGCTTCGTACGCCGCAAGCTAAGAGTGATCGATGTTGCCGCCGAGCGCGGCATGCGCAGTCCTTCGATCGCGTCAGCCTCGATGTCGGACTGGGAGACGAACAACGGGTCAACTGACGCGGATGTGTAGTTGAACGTGAACGGAATCGACACCCCGAGAGACGCGGGAAGCAGCTTCTCGAGGTGAAACGCGGAGCTGAAGTCCCAATTGTTGTCGGTGAGAAAACTCGGTTGTTCGGCCAACTGCCTGAAATTCGGGTCGCGCCTGCTGGCGTTGATGCGGATGTCGGCGAAGTCGCTCGCGACGATCGTCAGTCCGGCCTGGCCGGCGAACCCCGTCTGGTTGACGACGCCCGCGAGCCTGATGTCATCGACCCACACTTCCAGCGTGTCCCCGGGAATAACCGGATTCGCGGCAGCCGCAACGGGAAGTCTGACCATTCCGACGGCCAGCTCCTGAACGGCCGCGAGATTTGGAGGACTCACGCCCGGGTCGAGCGTATACACCATGTATCCGTTGTCGCACGCGGCGTAAACAGAGGCGGCGGTCGCCCCCGGCGGAAGCGGCGTGTTCGCAATCAGCGCGGAGTCGAAACCCTTGCAGGTGTTACGCAGCTTTCCCTGGAGATACGCGTTCTGAATCTGCGCCCTCAGCGCGAACAGTTTCGCGAAGCTCACGTTGATCTCCGGCAGCCACGCGACTTTCGATTTTCCCGAGTTTATCGGCGTGCGATACATGTAAAAGTTGTTGTCGTCGCGGGCGATCTTGATGTAGAACTGAAGCTCCCCATCCGGACCCCAACCGCTGCTCACGCCGCGCGCCCAGACCCGCAGCTCCTTGTAGCTCATGAAATTCTTTTCGCCTTCCGGGAACCGGTAATACGACTCCGCGCGGTCGAACGCGGCTAGATCGGTCGCGATGAGCCGCAGAGACCGCTCGTTGATCTGGACGAGGCCGGGCTGGAAGGCGACGGTCTTGCTCGTCGGCGCATCGGTAACGCCGGGCGGCGATTCGTAGTCGATGCCGTTTCGGACCTTCTTGTCCTGCGTGCCGACTACTCCGGATTGAACAGTGCCCGTCGACGTCTGATCCCCGGCGATGCCGTGCAGAGTTCTGTCGCTGACCTTGAGCCAGGGGGCGCCGGTGAGCCGGAGTCGAGCCAAGGGAACCGTGCTGAATTCATCATCGGCGAGTCCATCGCCAGAAATCATCGTGATGCGAAGCGCCCGCGCTCGCCGCAGCAAAGGATGTCCGAGAGAATCGTCCGGCGTGCTAAATGGAATGCGAAAGAACATCCAGCACACGTTGTCGCGCGCAACTCTCGGTTGCCCCGCGAGCTGTTTTGGCTGGCTGCATACCCCGGGTCGTGTGACCTTCGAAAGATCGGCAAGGTTGACAACGTAGCGCTGCCACTGCTCCTGATCGCGTTCCGCTGTGGTGAGATTGAGAACATTGTCGGCGTCGATGTCTTCTTCATCGAGGCGATTGTTGTGGATAGTGCAGTTCGTCTGCGAGTCGCCGAGAACCTGGCGAATTCCGTAGCCACCGCGGCAGGTGCGGGCAAAACGCAGCGTCGCGAACGTCGGCGCCTGGCCAGGTAAAGTGTCGTACTCCACGGTCAACGAGTCGACTATATCGCCGGGCAGTCCGTTGTCGTTGCTCGCCACGTTGAAGGCGCGAGAAAGGGGATCGCGTTCGCTGTTGAGAGTGTCGAGCCCCTGAATCCGCTTACCGTGATAAGTCGTGTCGAGCGAGCCAGCCAGCGCACCCCGACGAACGATGAGCGTGTCGGGACCGAACGAGACCGAGTTCTCGGAGATATCTCCAAAATCGAAGACGATTGTTGGATTCTTCGACACCGTGGCGCCAATCGGTATCTGGGCCCAGAACTCGAGATTCTCCGCCCGGGAAATGTCGACGCCGCTGGGGTTGAGGACCGTGCGGACGGAACGCCACCTGCGTCCCGCAGGCGCGTTGGGTACCGTCCAGCGAAAGGTATTCGCCTTCAGCTGTCCGCCGACGGAAAGCGGGTATAGCGTAAGCCAGAGCATCGGCTCCGGGCCGGAGATGCCGGTTCCACTCTGGGCAACCGCCGTATCGATCTGATCGATGCGATAGCTGACCCGGTTGCCATGCGAGTC
>Ga0193719_10001040_pt1 | contig 10861 bp, 8 predicted proteins | sample U2a2metaG_FD_160103 | JGI IMG/M metagenome (GOLD analysis project Ga0193719, IMG submission 160103) | Soil microbial communities from a riparian zone of the East river system, Colorado, United States - U2a2 | ecosystem: Environmental > Terrestrial > Soil > Riparian zone | place: USA: East River... | reverse complement strand
ACTCATGGACGATAACGGATTGAGTCCATCGCGCACCACGTTGAAGCTTCCGTCTCGATTCAACAACCGACGCCGTGTGCCTTTCGCGACCTCAGTCCCGAAACCGAGGTCCTTGAATTCTTCCAGGGCTGCCGAGGGAGAAGAACCCATCTGTCCGGTAAGAGTCGAAGAAGTCATGTGATTCTCATTGCATGTTGAGCGAGCGTTGCGTCCCCAAAATGGCCTGTGATATCAGGTAAAGCTACATTCGTCCGATGGAATCCTCAGACACTTCCGTCGGCCGTGCTACACTGCTGATCGTCGTATCAGCCTTCAGTTTCGGGTCGATTTCCGTCCTCACGGTTCTCACGACGAACGCTGGCGTTCCTCTGATTACAGCGATGGCATGGCGTTATGTCCTGGGAGCAGTACTCATTGGGGCGGTAGCCCAGATCAAGCGGGTCGGCGCGATCCCGAGGCGGCGGATTATTCAGCTCATGTTGATAGGTGGATTGGGTCAGGCGCTGATCACCTACCTGAGTCTTCACGCTCTCGAGTACATACCGGTCGGGCCTCTCGCCTTTCTGTTTTACACGTATCCGGCCTGGGTCGCACTGCTCGCCGCGGTTCGAAGGACTGAAAGACTGACGCCTGTGCGTGTGCTCGCGCTGATGCTGGCACTGACAGGCGTGGCAATCATGATCGGGGCACCGACAGAGAAACTCAATCCGATCGGTGTGCTGCTTGCTCTTACGTCAGCTCTGCTCTACTCAGCGTATCTGCCGGCCCTCGCGCACGTGCAGAGGGACATTCCTGCCCTGCTCTCGACCTTTCTCTTGATCGTTGGAGCAGCAATCTCGTTTGTAATTGCGGCGCTGTTCGCCGGCGAGCTTTTCGTTCCCAGCGGGGCGGCTGTCTGGTCGAATATTTTTGTACTGGCGCTCGTGTCGACGGTGATTGCGTTCTCGTCGCTCATCAGGGGTCTTTCAGTCCTGGGTCCGGTCAGGACGGCGATCATCGCCACCGTCGAACCTTTCTTCACCGCAATCCTCGGCGCGCTCGTGCTTGCCAGTCAGTTCGGCGTGGTAACCTTGATTGGCGGTATTCTCATTGCGGCGGCGGTACTGGTAATCGAGTGGAGCTCGGCACAGGTCACTGCTACGGCGTAGGCGCCAGACGCCGGCGTCGCTCGATCTCGATAACGAGGTTTTGCAGATCGCTGGGGCTTACACCCGGAATCCGTGAAGCCTGAGCCAACGAGTGGGGCCTGAGATTGGCAAGCTTCTGACGCGCCTCGATCGACAGCGAGCGCATGTCGCCGTATTCCAGGTCAGGATCGAGGGAAAAGTCTCCCATCCTGCGCATCCGCTCGGCTTGGGCTCTCTCACGCTCGAAATAACCAGCGTACTTGATCTCGAGATCTGCCGTGACGAGGGCCTCGTTGTCGAGGTCTCCTCCCAGGCCAACTGCCTTCAATAACCGTTCGAGTGGAATTTCCTGACGTCTTGCTACTTCTACTATTCGCACTGTCTGTGAAAGCGGCGCACTGCGCGCACCAGAGAGGATGGACGCGGCTTCGTCGGGTCGAATACTTGTGGTCTCAGCCAGTCTTATGGCAGTGTCTTCGTGCTCCAATCGCGTCTTGATGGTGGCTTCCTCGAACTCCGAGTAAATCCCGAGTCGAGCGCCAATAGGGCCGAGACGTCTGAGAGCGTTGTCCTGACGCACGGTAAGTCTGAACTCTGAGCGCGAAGTAAAGAGCCTGTAAGGCTCATCGACCCCGCGCGTGACGAGGTCGTCGACAAGTACCCCGATGTACGATGTCTCTCTACCCAATACCACGGGTTGTTTCCGCTGGATCGAGAGAGCGGCATTGAGTCCCGCGACCAGACCTTGTCCCGCTGCTTCCTCATATCCGGTAGTGCCGTTTATCTGGCCGGCGAAGTAAAGGCCCGGCACAGCTTTAACCTGCAGCGAAGGATCCAGCTGGGTAGGGGGATAGTAGTCGTACTCGATAGCATAACCCGCACGATTCATTCTTACGTCCGCCAGCCCTGGAACAGATCGCAGGATCTCGAGCTGCACAGTAGCTGGAAGCGAAGTCGACAACCCGTTGACGTAAAGCTCCGATGTGTCGTGTCCCTCGGGCTCGAGGAAAAGCTGGTGTCTTTCCGCATCGGGGAACTTTACGATCTTATCCTCGACTGAAGGGCAGTACCGTGGGCCGCGGGACGAGATTGCGCCACCGTACATCGCTGCCTTCGCGATGTTGTCTTTGATGATGCTCTTGCCTTCCGCTTCGAGGTAGGTGATCCAGCAAGGCATTTGAGCCGGGTGCCTGGTAGCGCCACCCTGACGGCGCCTCTCGTTCCAGAAGTGCGACCACGAATAATCGAACTGCTCGATCTCACTCTCCTGGATCTCGAGTGCGGAATAATCGACAGATCGGCCATCAATGCGTGGCGGTGTTCCAGTCTTGAAGCGCGCCACCGTAAGGCCAGCTTGTTCCAACTGCTCCGCAAGGTGAGTAGTCGCGGTCTCGCCTGCTCGTCCACCGGAGATACGAGTCTCGACGCCGATATGAATCCGACCGCGCAGGAAGGTGCCCGTAGTGATTACAACGCTTTTTGCGCCAAAGCGTCTTCCCTCGAGGGTTTCAACGCCGAGTACGCGCTGTTCGTCAGGTGTGAGAAGGAGGCGTGCAACGGTGCCCTGAACGGTCTGAAGATTCGCTTGTTGCTCGAGGAGGGATCTGACGGCTCGCCGGTAAAGTCCGCGATCGCACTGTGCCCGAGGAGCCCAAACGGCGGGCCCCTTGCTGCGATTGAGCATCCTGAACTGAATCATGGCGAGATCAGTAGCTCTCCCCATGATTCCTCCTAATGCATCGACCTCGCGGACGACCGTGCCCTTAGCGATACCTCCAATGGCCGGATTGCATGACATCTGACCGATTGTCTCGAGAGCGCTCGTGATCAAGCCGACTCGAGCGCCGAGGCGCGCAGCAGCGACAGCTGCCTCGGTTCCAGCATGGCCAGCGCCTATGACTACAACATCGAATTCAGTTTCGAAGTCCGGCAATTGCGACATACATTAAAGATAAAGAGAGCCCTGGTCCCGTTGGCGGTTTCCTCTCGAATCTAATTCATGCCTCTCGAGCTTTCTCACAGCCGCGTTGTAGTTCTCATTCGTCAAAGCGCATTCGAACGCGGCGGACTCACTCGGCAAGCCATTGACGAGCGCTACAATCTTACCGATGATGAGTTCCGGGTCGAGGATGGCCTGATCGCGCTCGGACCGTTGCCGGCGGACGATCTGCTTCCGAACCTGATCGAGGATCTCGAAGAAAGCGGCCTTACATACTTCGACGATTTCTTCGAGTTGAGCGGCAACTGGCCGGACTGGCTATCTCTCTACGCGCGTGGATCGAAGGGTAGAGGAACCTAGAGGCGCTGTTCGACTACCGCCCACTCTTCGACGAACGCTACGCCATTTTCGATTCGGTCGATGACGACATCTGAGCCAACTGATAGCGCCTTCATACCCATGGCCCGCGCCGTGATTCTTACTTCCCTGCCAAGATACTCGTACGAAATTTCTCCTGGTGAGGAAACCGCGATGCCTCGTGTGACGATCGCGAGCTGACCCTGAATCTCGTGCTCATCAACGGCTGAAGCAGCCGAGATTCCACGGAACGCCCACCGTGCGAGAAGCGTGATCATACCGCTGATTGCGAGTGCGCCGGCCCCGATCGCGATCAGTAGAACTGCCCACACCGGAAGTCGTGTGCGCGATGCAATCGGGTACCCGGCGGCTCCAAAGCCGATGGCAAAGGCGGCTACCGCCGGAAGATTGAAGAATGCTGAAGGTGTATGCGACCGGTCTCGGCGCACGCGCTGCACACCGTTCAACATCGCGAATACCGCGAGCAGCAAGCCGACGATGAAAACGGCGAGGAAGACTATAGGGAGAATTGCCACGACGCTCAGTAATTGGTGTGGGATGAAGCTAACCGTCGCGCGCGACTCACGATCCCAGATACTTCCTGAACCAGGCTATCGTTGCAGGCCACGCCGCACGTGTAGCCGCCAGGTTGGCTCCATCCATTCCCGTCTGTTGCCGCAGGAATCCGTGACCTGCACCAGGATAGATGCTGTAGGTGTAGGTTCGGCCGAGAGCACGGAGCGCGGTGTCAGCCGGCGGAATCGTCGCATCTACGCGAGCGTCGTTCCCTCCGTACAACCCCAGGACAGGCGCGCGAACCGAAGGCAAATCCGTCGCCTTTGGAGAGACGCCGTAGTACACGACCGATGCGCCCAAGCCCGGCGCGTGAGCCGCGTGCGCAAAGGAAACGCCTCCGCCCCAGCAGAAACCGACGATGCCGTATTTTTGCTGGGCTGCAGGCAGGGACATTCCGTACTGACCAACGGCGTCAAGCTGTTTTTGAACCCAGGCGGGATCGAGAGTCCTGATTGCGGCGGTGGCTAACGGTGCCACAACGCTGTCGGGACCGTCGGGAAGATTCTTCATAGTCAGAAGATCCGGGGCAATCGCAATAAAACCATCAGCTGCGAGCTGATCAGCGACACCGCGGATCCACGAAGAAAGTCCGAAGATTTCGTGAACCACTACAACCACGGGCGCCTTGGTGCTTCGCTCGGGATAGACCACCCAGGCGCGAAGACTGTCTCCCCCGCCTGTGTGGAGGATGACCCACTCCCCGTGTCGAGGAGATGCGCTCAGGCGGGCGAGCGCTCCCGAAGCATCGGGAGGAAGTCGCGGGTCGTTGGAGACACTGACGACGGCGGCGGATGGCGACGGCGCACCGTGATCAGCGTGCGAATCGGTCGCGGGGACCATTTTGTTGCTCGTGCACGCCGTGCCCGCGAGTGAGAGGACGAACCCGAGTCTGATTGCTGCCGCGTGAACATGCATGTCAACGACTCCTTTGTTTGGCCATTTGCCGAGGCGCTATAGCGTTCTCGAACTGTTCGGCGAAAAATTCTCCAACACGATATTCCGCATAATAAAATGGACGCCACGGCCACGAGCCAGCTATGAAACCGGCGTGACCGCCCTGTTCCACGAATTCCAGGTGCAGGGCCGGATTCCTCCGGGCAATATCCCTAACTTCGTCCAGAACTTCCGGCGGCAGCATCGGATCATCGACTGCGCTCAATAGTAGCGTTGTGAGCCTAATGTGTTCCAGCCGCGGGAGTGAGCTTGATCGCCGATAGTAGTCTTCAGCATTCCGGAATCCATGCAGCGGACCCGTGATCAGGTTATCGAAATCCTCGAGCGTCCGTAGCCCGGAGATCTTATCCGCCGGAGCAAGATCGGGGAACCGTGCGGCTTTTTCCTGCGCCTTCCGTCTCAATGAGCCGAGGAAGAACTGCTGGTAGAACCTCGAGAAGCCCCGATTGATTCGTCTGGAGGAGCGGGACAGGTCAAAAGGGACGGAAATCGCAGCTGCTGCCTTTAGCTGAGGCGGCAGATCGCTGCCCCGCTCGGCGAGAAACTTGAGCAGCACATTACCGCCGAGGGAGACCCCGGCGATGGCAAGGGGAGAAGTCGGATACTCCCTTGAAATCCTCTCGAGCACGAGTGCGGTATCTGTCGTCTCGCCGGAGTGATAGAATCGACGGGTACGGTTTGGCTCCGAGCCGCACGACCGAAAGATCAGAAGATCGGCACCCCATCCCCTTCTGGCGGCTTCGTTGAGGAGTCCCTGCGCATAGTGCGAGCGAACAGTCCCCTCGAGACCATGCAGCAACAAAACGCGTGGTGTCCCTGGTGCTGCCGGCAGCCGATGCAGCTCCACAAAGTCGCCATCGGGCGTTTCCCAGCGCTCGAGGATAGTCGGAGCCGGCGGTTGTCGCCTGAATAGTTTCCCCCAAAGTGTCTGCAGATGACCGCCGGGAATCCACCAGGCGGGCGAATAGATTATTTCACGCGGCATTGGTACCAGGTACCGGGTCGACCTTCATCTTTCCGTTCTCCTCGACAGGCCAGAGCGACATTGGAAGTACAGATCTTTGGAATCAAGAAAAGCGCTGATACGCGGAAGGCTCTTCGCTTTTTCTCGGAGCGAAGAGTCAAAACTCACTTCGTCGACTTGATAGAACGCCCCGCATCGATCGGCGAGCTTCGCCGATTCGCCCAGAAATTTGGTGTAAGAGCACTCGTCGATCGAGACGCAAAGCGTTTTACGGATCTTGGTCTTCAATACGCGCAACTTTCGGACGAACGCTGGCTGGAGAAACTTTCAGAAGAGCCGCTATTGCTCCGGCTTCCACTTGTCCGGAATGCCAATCTGCTCGTTATCGGGGCGGACGAAGCAACATGGAAAAGCTGGATGGAACGATGAGTTGTTCTCTCGCTTGTGGGTATGCGCCCGGGCAAGCGATATTGCAACCTCGTCCCGCCCCTCCCACAGCGACCAGCTCAAACCAGGCTTGCCGACAGTGACTTACCGCGTTCTCGTCACCGATGAGATCGACGCCGAAGGCGTCGCGCTCCTTTCGGCTGAGCCGAGGATCGTCGTGGACGAAGTGCCCACACTACCCAAGGACGAACTCCTTGCCCGCATCCCCGATTATGATGCGATCATCGGTCGCAGCGCCACACGGATTTCTGCGGAGCTGCTGGAAAAGGCCCGCAAGCTGAAGGTGGTCGGGCGAGCCGGCGTTGGAGTTGACAACATCGCTCTCGACACCGCGACCGCCCTGGGGGTCGCTGTCATCAACGCTCCGGCCGGCAATACGATTGCGGTAGTCGAGCTGTTCTTCGGAACGGTCATATCGCTGCTTCGGCACATTCCACGTGCTGATACCTCGATGCATGCGGGCAAGTGGGAACGGTCGGCCCTGCTCGGCTCCGAACTGAAAGGAAGAACGCTCGGGATCGTCGGCCTTGGGCGGATCGGAGGAGAAGTAGCGACACGCGCCCGGGCATTCGGAATGAACGTTGTCGCCCACGATCCATATATCGCTCAAACCCGTTTCGAAGCTTTGCGGGTTCAGGAAGTAGACTCGCTCGACGCCCTGCTCGAGCAATCGGATATCCTGACCGTGCACACTCCGTTGACTGACGAAACCAAAGGTATGATCGGCAAGCGCGAGATCGCCCGGCTTCCTCGGCAGTCCATCGTGGTGAATATGGCTCGTGGCGGCATCGTCGATGAAAGGGCATTGCTCGAAGCGCTGGGCAGCAAACATCTCCTCGGGGCGGTCGTAGACGCCTATGAAAAGGAACCCCTGGCCGCGGACCACCCGCTGCGCGCGCTTCCGAATGTTCTTCTTACTCCGCACATCGGGGCGTCAACCACGGAAGCGCAGCGGAACGTTGCAGTCGACGTTTGCATAGCAGTGCGTGATGCACTTCTCAGTGGAGAGCTGTCGCGCTCCATCAATGTCGCGGACGTTGGTGGACAATGGGCAGAGGTTGAACCCGCACTGACGCTGGCGCGCCGCGCCGCCGCGGTCGGAAGAGCGATACTCGCCACTCAAGGCACGCGTGTGGTCCAACGTGTTGATATTCGCTCGGGTTCGGGCTTGACCGCCGCAAAGAGCGCGCTGCTTGCGTCGGCTGCACGCGGCCTGCTGGAAGGCACCGTGGAACAGGAACGGCTGAATCTTATCAACGCTCGCGCGATGGCCGAGGCTCGCGGGATAGACCTTTCGACCACCGAAACTCCGGTGCAGGACAACCCTTTCGCGGTTGAAGTGAGATTGAGCGGTGGAATGCAGGAAATCGCGATTGCCGGAACAGCGCAGCCAGGCGCAGCTCCCCGCTTCACCCGGATTGGCGCCTTCCACGTGGACATTCAGCCACGAGATACGCTGCTGATCCTCACCAATAACGATGTTCCAGGCGTGATTGGCCGCGTGGGAACTCTACTTGGCGAAGCAGGCGTCAATATCGCCGAATACCACCAGGCACGTCTGGCACAGGGAGGCCAGGCCCTTGCCGCCGTCTCGGTCGATGGAGACGTAAGCGAGGCGACTCGCGAATCGCTGCTTCGTCTTCCTGACGTGTCGTCTGCCGCGGTCGTCTGCTTTCATTCAGGGTGAGCATCACTCCAAGCAGTGATAAAAGCGTAAGGGAAGCATATTCAGCCGATGCATCGGGTCTTCATCTGGTTCCGGAGCTCGTAGGTCGACCTGAGTCTGTCGAGGAGGTCGTCGAGATTGTGCGCCAGGCGACGGCTGACCGCACTCCGATCACGTGCGCGGGCGCGCAGACAAGCACGACGGCTGCATCCATTACCGACAAGGGAATGCTTCTGTCCCTCCGCTCTCTCGATCGCATTTCAGCGATCGACGAAGAGACAAAAACGATCAGGGTCGAGCCCGGAGCTCTCGTCGGAGAAATCAAGAGAACCGCGGCTGCTGCTGGTCTTCTCTTCGCCCCGGACCCGACCAGTGAGGAAGAGTCCACGATTGGCGGAGCGATTGCCTGCAACGCGTCCGGTGCTCGCACCTTTAAATACGGCGCAACACGGAAGCACGTACAGGCGCTGAAAGTAGTGATGGCAAGCGGCGAGATGATGGAGTTCCGCAGAACCAATCTCGAGAAGAACACTGTTGGCTACGCCTTTGCCCATGATCCCATCGACTGGTTTATCGGCAGCGAAGGTACGCTCGGAATAGTCGTGGAGGCCGAGCTCGCTCTCTTGCCTCTACCGACCCACGTCGTTGGACTCGCGGTTTTCTTTGGCACAGAAGAGGCTGCGCTAAGCTTCGTAGTAGCTGCGCGTGAGTCGCGAACAGTCACGCCACGCTGCATCGAGTACTTCGATGATCAGGCAATCGGGATCGCGCGCGCCGCGGCCCACGGCGAAATGTTGCCCGATGGAGCGAAGGCGATGGTATACGTGGAAGAAGAGGTTCGCGATGATCTTGATTCGACGCTTGGTGAATGGAGCGACCTCATCCAGTCAACGGTCACCGATTTTGACCCGCTGGTTTTTGATGGTGAGGCAAGGTTGAGAGAGGCCCGACAAATTCGTCACAGTATTCCATCGACGATGAACGAGCGAGGGACGAAGTATAGCGGCGCAGGCGGAAGGAAGGTTTCAACCGATTGGGCAGTGCCGTATCGTAAAGTCGCTGAAGCAATCCGAATTGCACGCGAACTCGCAGTGGAGCATCAAATTGGGCAGGCGGTGATTTACGGCCACGCCGGCAACGGACACCCTCATCAGAACTTCATCGCTCGCGATGTGCGAGAGCTTGCTACTATAGAAGTGGTAGTCGAACAAACGCTGAGACACGTGCTTGCCCTCGGCGGGACGGTGGCGGCGGAGCATGGGATTGGAAAGATCAAACGCAGGTGGCTTCCGCTCCAGATGAACGGGCTCCAGATAGCGATGATGACGGCGGTGAAGAGAGAGCTCGACCCTTTCGGAATTCTCGCCCCCGGAAATATTCTGTGAGCCGTTTCAATTCCGTGGTGCTCGATGTCGACTCGACTTTGAGTGGAATCGAAGGCATCGACTGGCTGGCTTCATTGCGGGGTGCTGAACTCAAAGCATGGAGCGCCGCACTGACGGAAAGGGCGATGGAGGGGAAGCTTCCGATCGAAGCCGTCTATAGCGAAAGAATGCGAGCAATAAAGCCTGCCTTGGCGGAAATCGAGCAATTGGGACGAGTTTATGTCGAGCGCATGGCGCCGCATGCCCGGGAAACGCTTACGGAGCTGAGAGCACGCGGGATAGAGCTGGTGATGGTAAGTGGCGGACTGCGCGAGGCGATACTACCTCTTGCCAGAGAGCTTGGTGTCGACGAACAGCGAGTCCATGCGGTATCCGTGTTCTTCGACGAAGAGGGGAATTACGCTGGATTCGATGAGCGGTCTCTCCTGACGCAGCAGGACGGAAAACGGATCACAGTGCGCGACATGGGTCTAAGAGGTCCGATACTGGCAGTCGGTGATGGGATGACCGATTGTGAAATCAGGCAAGTAGTGGAAGGTTTTGCTGCCTTCACCGGATTCATGCGGCGCGAGCCCGTCGTGCAACGCGCCGATTTCGTGATTGAGAACTTCGACCAACTGAGAAAACTGATACTGGAATGAGCCCAACAAAACCGTTCGGCACTTTTTTCCTGCCAGGACCGACCGAAGTTCGCGAAGAAATCATGGCGGCCATGATTCAGCCGATGATTCCGCATCGCGGGCCTGAGTTCGAACAACTATTCGAGCGACTTCAGCAAGGTCTTCGTCCGCTATTCAAGACGGAGCGCCCGGTTTACATCAGCTCGTCATCAGCGACCGGAATGATGGAGGCGGCAATCCGCTGTGCTCCGCCGGGTCGGATCCTGTGTCTGGTAAATGGGGCGTTCTCGGAGCGATTTGCGCATATCGCGTCGATGTGCGGCCGCGATGTCGATCGCTACGATGTCGCATGGGGACAGGTGCACGCGATTCCGCAGCTGGACGAGCGTCTGTCGATGCGAAAATACACCGCGATCACGGTTGTTCATTCCGAGACCTCGACCGGTGCCCTTAACGATGTGCGCGCGATCTCGGATTGTGCGCATCGTCACGGTGTCGCTTGCCTGATCGACAGCGTTAGCGGACTCGGGGGAGCGGAGCTTCGTTTCGATGAATGGAAACTCGATTACGTGTTGACTGGCTCGCAGAAAGCGCTGGCCCTTCCGCCAGGTCTTTCTTTCGGCGTAGCATCGACGAGCTTCGTCGATCAGGCGAATGGGACCCACGGTCGCGGCGTCTACTTCGACCTTGTCGAGCTCGATGCATACGCGCGGCGGAACCAGACGCCGAGTACCCCAGCGCTCACTCTGCTCTATGCCCTGGAAGCGCAGGCCAAATCGATAGCGGCGGAGGGACTCGAGGCCCGATGGGCGCGGCACAAGGCCAT
>Ga0193719_10001039_pt1 | contig 10869 bp, 14 predicted proteins | sample U2a2metaG_FD_160103 | JGI IMG/M metagenome (GOLD analysis project Ga0193719, IMG submission 160103) | Soil microbial communities from a riparian zone of the East river system, Colorado, United States - U2a2 | ecosystem: Environmental > Terrestrial > Soil > Riparian zone | place: USA: East... | reverse complement strand
CAAAGAAGGCGCCGTGCTTGTCGCCGGCGGGATAATCGCCGGCTTCGCAATTGCTCTGGTGCTAGCAAGACTCGTCGCCAGTCAGATGTACGGTGTGAACGAGCATGATCCATTTAGTTTCGCTGTTGTTGGCCTGATCTTGTCCATTATTTCGTTCCTTGCCTGTGGAATCGCGGCGCGACGCGCGATGAATATCGATCCCATTGTATCGCTGCGGTGCGAATAGGCGCCGGCGCATGTCGTAGTCGAGGGACGTAATCCTCTGTCTTCATCGCCGTAAAGCTGTTCCAGTGAAACTATCAGCGATGGCATCGAAAAGCCCTTAATTTCATGTGCAAACAGGAAAGCGAATACCGGAGAAATGTTGCCCTTGAATCCGAAACAACGACGTTCCTAATATGGAAATTAAGAGAAGCGGCTCACAGCCTTCGAACAGGGGGCCAGCGGATTGGTTTACTGGAGCCGTCCGAATTGACCCTTTATTCCAAGCACCGAATCCGGCACGCGTGGTTTGTGCAAGCGTCACGTTCGAGCCGGGTGCTCGCACCGCGTGGCATGTGCATCCATTCGGCCAGACGCTGATCGTTACGTCCGGCCTTGGATGGGCGCAGCGCGAGGGCGGTCCGATCGAGGAGATCCGGCCCGGCGACGTGATCTGGTTTGCGCCTAACGAGAAGCATTGGCACGGCGCAACGCCGACGACCGCGATGACGCACATCGCCATCCAGGAGGCGCTGAACGGCAAGCCGGTCGAATGGATGGAAAAGGTCAGCGAGGAACAATATCGCGCCTAACGAGTCACGAGTACGACTTCAATTATAAAAAATGTCGCTTAGCCGCGTTGTGCGTGACGCCGCAGGCGCAATGAGATCTCGCTGAAAACTACAGAACGATGGCCATAGGCCGTCGCTTCAGATGCGACAGATCCTCGTTTCCTGATTCGGTTTTCAACAGGAAGGCTTTGGTCTCCAAGCCGCCGGCGAAGCCGGTCAGTTTGCCATTGGAACCGATTACCCGGTGGCATGGGACGATGATGGAGATTGGATTTCTTCCGTTGGCCGCTCCGACTGCACGCACCGCTTTTGGACGCCCGATCTGTCTTGCGATGTCTCCATAGCTGCGAGTCTCGCCGAAGGGGATAGCCGCCAGCGCTCGCCATACTTCCTTTTGAAATTCGGTTCCAGCGAAGTCGAATTTCAGGGAAAATTTCTTGAGCTTGCCCGCGAAGTAATCGTTAAGCTGGCGTTCCGTTTCGCGAAGCACCGGATGACTTTTGTCTTCCACCAGTGGTGCAAGCCGGACTCGTTTCGGATCGTCGTTTTCCCACAGAATCGCGGCTAATCCGCGCTCGCTCGCGACCAGTTTCAGCCGGCCGACGGGGGACTTCATGCTTTTGTACGAGTAGGTCGTCTGCTTGTTTTTTGTCGTCTTCATTCCTGTAGAATGAGCTGTTTTTTGAACTGTGCTGGCCGTTTTCGGACATCAGCATTTAAAATAATCGCATGTCCGAAAATGGCCGGTATGGGCGCCGATCATGGTTTATGATAGGACATGATCAACAATCACGCGGCCTATCGGGCTCTGACCTCTCGCGATCCTCGCTTCGATGGGATCTTTTTCGTCGGCGTCACCTCCACCGGAGTTTACTGCCGGCCGATCTGTCCAGTGAAAACACCGCTGCAGAAAAATTGCCGTTTCTTCGAGAGCACCTTCGCCGCGGAGAAAGCATTGTTCCGTCCGTGCCTGCGGTGCCGGCCGGAACTGGCGCCTGGCCACGCGCCGATCGATAACTCGAATCGCGTCGCTCATCTCATTACGCGTCGCATCGATGAAGGACTGGTCGACGAGGGGGCCGGGCTGGAGGAAATCGCGACGGAGTTCGGGATGAGCTCGCGCCAGTTGCGGCGCATTGTGCAGAAGGAACTTGGCGTGTCGCCAATCGAGCTGATGCAAACGCGGCGCTTACTTCTAGCGAAACAACTGCTCACCGAAACGAAATTACCGGTCACTGAAATCGCGTTCGCGAGCGGCTTCTCCAGTCTGCGCCGTTTCAACGATGCTTTCAGCACGCAATATCGCATGCCGCCGACCCATCTGCGCAAGCGCGCGGCCGAGCCCCACGAAACGATCGACGCCGGACGCACCTCGACTTTGCGATTGAGTTACCGGCCGCCGTACGATTGGCAGGAAATCCTGAAATTCCTCAGTGCTCGCATGATTCGAGATGTGGAATTCGTCACCGCGGATAGCTACGCCCGCACGGTTAGGTTAGGCAAACGCACCGGCTGGATCAAGGTCACGCATACGCCCGAAAACTGCGGGCTAGTGGTCGAGTTCACGCACACGCTTGCGCCGGTCCTGCCGCCGTTGTTAGGCAGGCTGCGCAATTTGTTCGACCTCACGGCGCGGCCAGATCTGATCGCGGCGGATTTGATGAAGGACAAGCTTTTGAAAAAAAGCGTGACGAAAAATCCGGGTCTGCGCGTACCCGGCGCGTTTGACGGTTTTGAAACAGCGATCCGCGCGATTCTCGGACAGCAGATCACAGTGAAAGCCGCGACGACGATCGCCGGCCGGTTCGCCGAAGCGTTCGGGGAGAAAATCCGAACACCGTTTCCTGAGCTCACACGACTGTCGCCGCTGGCCGCACGCATTGCCAAAGCCAGTGTAGGCGACATCGCGAAGCTCGGAATCGTAAGGACGCGCGCGGCAAGTATCCTCGCTTTGGCGCGTGCGTTCCAGGCCGGCTCGTTAAAACTCGATGCCGGAACCAATCCCGAAGCCGACATCGCGCAGCTAACCGCGCTGCCAGGCATCGGCCAATGGACGGCGCATTACATCGCCATGCGCGTTTCGCGTTGGCCGGATGCTTTTCCGAAAGGTGACATTGCGGTGCGCAACAGCCTCGGCCGGGTGAGCACGAAACAGGCGGAAGAAATTTCTCAGGCCTGGCGTCCATGGCGCAGCTACGCCGTGATGCATCTGTGGAAGAACCCGCGAAATCGTAGGCTAGGCGATTAGTCAGCGCCGAATCGCGCCTAACCGATAACCCAAAAGGAAAAGTCTTATGAAAAGAGAAATCATTCGTGTTGAACCTTTGTCCACTTACCTCGAAAACTGGAAGGCTTCTTCCTCAGCGGTGACTCGCTGTGGCGATACAATCTACGTCTCGGGGTTTTCACCTTTCGACCCGGAAACGGGAAAGGTGATTGAATGGAGAGCTACTTGATGTCTTCGACTCTTCCGATTTTCGATCCGAGCGGCCATCGTCTCGCTTAAACTCGACTCGGTACGATCGACTTCTTCCTTCATGTTCTCTGAAAGTTGTTCGTGCGAGGCGGGATGAATTCGTGTATTCACGACGCGATTGTCACATTTGCGAGGTGCTGAACGGCCGGAGTTGCGGTGCATCAAAATGTTCCCTACTTGTTCCTTGCCTGAACCGCCCGACTCGTTCGTGTTTTTCGAGCAAATCATGATGCAAAGGAAGGCTCGATGCTTGACGTTGATGCTGATGGTTGTAAGCGCGGCGGTCGCTTTATCCGCGCCAAAGGAAAAGCCCGAGTCCGCGTCAGCCGACCGAGCGGAACCGGACGTGATTACGAATTCCATCGGCACGAAACTCGTGCGGATCCCGGCGGGCGAGTTCATGATGGGCGCGGAGGAAGATCGAGACGCCACGATGGCCGCGTTTCCCTATGCCGATCCTGCGCTGCTGCCGCGTGAATGGCCAAGGCACAAGGTCCGCATCACCAAACCATTCTACATGGGGCAACATGAGGTGACGCTCGGTCAGTTCATGACGTTCCTTCGTAAGACCGGCTACAAGATCGATGCGGAGCGGGACGGCAAACCGATGACGGGATACGGGAAGAACGGCAAGATTATTGAATCGACAGTGTTTCGTCCATGGGCGCCGGGCTGGAAGGTAGAGCCAGACCACCCGGTAGGGTACGTGTCGTGGAACGATGCCGTTGCGTTCTGCGATTGGTTGAGTCGGAAAGAGGGTAAGAAATACCGCCTACCCACCGAAGCCGAGTGGGAGTACGCCTGCCGGGCCGGCACGAGCAGCAGGTACCACTCCGGGAACAACCCGGAGGAGCTTATTGGTTTTGCTAATGTGGCAGATGCGGATCGCGCGGCGGAATTTCCGGGAAAAACCGCCGACGTGTTTGATAAGTCCGGCAAGAAGACAGGCAAGCAGATTCCGTATCCTTTTCTGTCGGGACATGACGGCTACGCCTGGACGGCGCCGGCTGGTCGCTTTCGACCAAACCGCTTTGGTCTTTACGACATGCACGGCAATTCCTGGGAATGGTGCTCCGATTGGTTCGGCGAGGACTACTACAGCAAATCGCCTGTCGAAGACCCTCAGGGTCCGCCGACTGGCACGTCGCGCGTCTCTCGTGGAGGTGCATTCGATAACTCTGCCTTTACCGTGCGAAGTGCACGCCGCGACGGCGGCACGCCGGAGTCTCGTGATTGCCATGACGGTTTTCGAGTCGTGCGTGATCTATAAGCCGCAGACCCGCCACGCTGACGCTCATCATCATTCGGGGAGCGCTCGATGGCATGTGGGCGCGGCCGCCACAGCCGCCACTACAGCTGAGCTACTCTCCGATTATCTTAACCAGCGCGCGTTTGCGCCGGCGGCCGTCGAATTCACCGTAGAAAATTTGTTCCCACGGTCCGAAATCCAGCTTGCCTTTCGTAATCGCGACGACAACTTCGCGCCCCATGATCTGACGCTTGAGATGGGCGTCAGCGTTGTCTTCGCCCGTCCGGTTGTGTCGATAAGCGTTCGTCGGAGCGTGCGGCGCTAGTTTCTCCAGCCACAGCTCGTAGTCGTGATGAAGGCCCGGTTCATCGTCGTTGATGAATACCGAAGCCGTGATGTGCATGGCGTTCACCAGACAAAGACCTTCCATCACGCCGCTCCGATGGACGAGTTCCTCGATCTTCGGCGTGATATTGATGAACCCGCGTCGATCTGGAACTTCAAACCAAAGATGTTCAGTGAGTGATTTCATATCAGAGAAGTTGATGGACTGGTTAGGCGCTTGGCACAAGCGCCTCTACAACACCGAACGCTGATTGACACTCAATCGGCCAGCGATATGATCGGCGCCGTGCCGGAAAAGACGGAGACGCGTCGCGCCAGTCGATATGACGCAGTCATCGCGACCCTTGTCGGGCTCTGTGCTTTGTGCGTTTCCGCTTATACCGCCTACGTGCAGCGCCAGCAAGTGCGTGCCGCAGTGTGGCCCATTCTTGAATTCGACAGCAGCAATGCGCCCGACATTCACTTTACCCTCGCCAACAAAGGGGTCGGACCGGCGATTATCCGGCATGTCATTGTAATGGTAGATGGGCAGCCGGTGAGGAATTGGAAGGAGGCACTCGAGAAAATACTGGGACCTGGGTATCTGTTTTCGGAGAGCGACATGAGTTTTCATGTGATTGCCGCAGGCGAATCGAGGACCGTCTTCACTCCGCACGATCCTGAAAATAATCCGCTCAATTACGACAGATCGAACCCGCTCTGGGTGAACATGAATAAGGAGCGTTTACGCGTGTCGGTCGAGATCTGCTACTGCTCCACGCTCGACGAATGTTGGACCTTGCGCGCTAGCGGGTTGAAACCTAGCACCACCACCGAGACCCGTCGTTGCGCGACTCCGTCGGCGATTACTTTCGAGCAGTAGTCAGTGCGCAATCGGCGAGATAAGACTCGGTTTCATCGGTCGCGATATCAACGGAAAGCGGCAATCCCGAAGAGAATCGCTGCTCGATCCGGAAGTCTGCTTTACGTTCCAAAATTGTAACTTTACTTTCGCGCCAACCTTGCAGACGCTGGCTAAGCGCCAAGCCCGTTAGGCGTCTCCGCAAAGAGAGCTCCTGACCGCTTCCCGCCGGTACAGCCGCGAGCGAAGGGCTCGCTCGATCGAATTCAGGTGTCGTTTAAGAAAGGCTGCAAATTCAAATGAAAATGAAAGCGGCGCAGAGTCAGCGCGATGATCATCATCGCCGCGCAGAAGTAGTGATATATGGAACCTAATCGGAAAACGGTGCTCGTTACGGGAGCCTCGCAAGGCATCGGCGCGGCCGTCGTCAAAGCGTTTCTCGCGCGCGGCTACGATGTGGTAGGAACCGCGCGGACCGCGACGAAATCGAAGGAGCTTTCAGCTTCCGAGCATTTCGCCTCGATTGACGGCGACATAGGTCAATTTGAGACCGCGCGGAAAGTTGCGGAATTTGCGATCAAGAAGTTCGGATCAATCGATGCTGTGGTCGCGAACGCCGGCATCTTCCTGGTGAAGCCGTTCACTGAGTACACGGCAGATGACTTTCGCGCTTTCGTCTCGACCAATCTTGCAGGCTTCATTTACGTCACGCAGCTTGCCGTCAAACAGATGCAGGCACAGGGGACCGGCGGCAGCGTGGTGAGCATCACTGCATCGCTGGTCGATAATCCAATTGCCGGCGAACCCGCGTCCCTTCCGATGATCACTAAAGGTGGCTTGAACGCAGGATTGAGAAGCCTGGCTTCTGAATACGCGAAAGACCACATTCGATTCAACGCCGTAGCTCCCGGGACCGTCGACACACCGCTTCATGCCAAGGCTTCGAAGGATTTTTTGAAAACTCGTTCGCCCATGGGCTCAATCATCACCGCTGAGGACATTGCCGACGCCGTGGTTTTTTTAACAGAAGCTCGTCAGATCACAGGGGAGGTGCTGCGCGTGGATGGCGGTGCGCACCTTGGCAAATGGTAATTCGCAAAGGTTCTCGGTTGGCCGGCGCAGAGCAGCGATTGAAACAACTCGGGATTAAGCTCCCGATTCCACCTGAGCCGTTCGGGATCTATGCGGAAGCAGTCCGGACGGGCAATCTGCTTTTTCTGACTGGGATGCTTCCAACGGAAGGTAGCGAGGCGAAAATCGTCGGGCGTGTCGGCGCGGAGCTCGATGTGGAAGCAGGGCGCAAAGCGGCGCGCCTCGCAGCACTCAACGTTCTTGCCGTTGCGCGACAAAGTTTGGGATCTCTCGACAAGGTGACGCGCGTCGTCCGTCTTGGTGTGTCGGTAGCCACATCGGGAGATGTGCGCGATCAGCCCAAGGTCGCTGATGCCGCCTCGGAGCTTTTGCAAGACGTTTTTGGAAAAGAGAAGAACCCTTGCCGCCTCGTGTACGGCGTCGCGAGCCTTCCGCTCGGTACCCCGGTCGAGCTGGAAGTGATTTTTGAGGTAGCGAATTAGGAAAGGCGCGCGCGTTACAAAAAATTGTGGCAGCGTCAATCGTCTTGGCAGTGGTCGCGTCGTCGTTTCAATTTCCGACGATGCATTCACGTCAGTGCGCTGACAGCTAACAGTCAGTAATCCAATGTCGTAAAACAGCAAAACAACCAATGAACACTAAGCCAACTGATCAGCAAAAACGAAAGGCCGAGGCGACGCCATCAACGACAGCAACCCGTCCGCCCTTGCCTCCGTTCACTCGCGAGACTGCGATCCAAAAAGTGCGCCTCGCCGAAGATGGCTGGAACACTCGCGATCCGGAGAAAGTGGCACTTGCTTATGCAATCGACTCTCGCTGGAGAAATCGCGCCGAATTTCCGTATGGGCGGCAGGAGATCATTCAGTTTCTAAAACGCAAATGGGCGAAAGAGCTGGACTACCGGCTCATCAAGGAACTCTGGGCGTTTACCGAGAATCGCATCGCCGTACGCTTTGCTTACGAGTGGCACGACGACTCGGGTCACTGGTATCGGTCTTATGGCAATGAGAACTGGGAGTTCAATCCCGACGGGCTCATGGCCTTTCGCTTTGCGTCGATCAACGATGTTCCCATCTCGGAATCAGATCGCAAATATCACTGGCTGCTTGGTCGTCGCCCCGAAGACCACCCAGGATTAAGTGATCTCGGTCTGTAGTTCTCTCTTTATATAAGAGTCTGTTGTAGGGTGTTTCTGTGAATCCCGAATGCTTTCGGGACTGGTACAGACGCCTTATAGTGACCACAAATGAGATCGTCGATTTAATCTCTTCTCTCTAAAATGGAGGAATCGCCGCAGTAATGAAGTTCAGAACGGAGATCAAAGAAAAGGAGCAATAACCATGGACATGAAATTAGAAGTCATAGTTGTACCTGTTTCCGATGTCGACCGCGCCAAAGCATTCTACGAGAAACTGGGGTTCCGGTTAGATATCGATTACGCCGCGAATGATAAATTTCGGGTTATACAATTCACTCCTCCTAATTCAGAGACGTCGATCATCTTCGGCAAGGGAATCACGTCGGCCAAGTCTGGATTGGCGGACAGCCTGGTCCTCGCCGTGGACGACATCGACGCCGCCCGCGACGACTTGATCGCCCGCGGCGTCAATGTGAGCGAGGCCTTCCACTACGCCGGCGGTCCCTTCAACAACGCGGTGGAGAACCCGCGCGTTAGCGGACGCGACCCGCAGGGTCGTTCCTATTACTCGTTTGCCTCGTTCGAGGATCCAGACGGGAACGGCTGGCTACTCCAGGAGATCACGACGCGCCTTCCGGGCCGCGAATGGAAGGTGCCGCCACCACGAGCCATGGACGTCGCAACCCTTGCAGACCTCCTCCACGAGACGGAAGAGCATCACGGCCAGTACGAGAAGACGCACGCCGAACATCACTGGTGGAACTGGTATGCGCCCTACCTGAGCGCGCGTCAGAACGGCAGCAGTCCGGCGGAGGCAGCAGCCGCCGCCGACCGCTACATGGAGGAAATTCTTCATGTTCCTCCCCGATGACGCAGTTCGAATGGCCGCACAGCAACTGACAAAATGGTAGCGGATTGCGTAGGCTGATTAGAAAGGTGACTCGTTAGGCGATTACTCGGTGCGTAGAGGCACCAAACTGTTAGCCAGCTGTCTGTCGGACGATGCCCGACGGACTAAGGTTCTATTGAAGCGACAAGTAACATGTGGAAGCGTCACCAGGGTCGTAGTGGGCGAAGGTCCAGGCGCTCGTTAGTTACCCGAGAACAGGCATGTATTCAAAAGGAGGAAAACAATGAAGATTTTAATGGTATTGACCTCGCACGATCAACTGGGCAACACCGGCCGTAAAACTGGTTTCTGGCTCGAAGAGTTTGCTGCGCCGTACTTTGTTTTTAGAGACGCAGGCGTCGATTTAACACTCGCCTCACCGAAAGGCGGCCAGCCACCAATCGATCCGAAAAGCGACCTACCTGAGAATCAAACCGATGCGATGGCGCTGTTTAAGCGAGATTCGGCAGCGCAAGAGGCACTGTCGCAGACCGTTAAACTAGCCGACGTGAAAGCAGAGGACTATGACTCGATCTTTTACGTCGGCGGTCACGGTCCCATGTGGGATCTCGTCGACAATCCTGTCTCGATCGCTTTGATCGAGTCTTTTTATAATTCGGGCAAACCAGTTGCCGCGGTCTGCCATTCGCCTGGAGTGTTCCACAAGGTCACCTATAAGGGTAACCCGCTGGTGAAGGGTAAGCGCGTGACGGGCTTTACAAACGGTGAAGAGGAGGCTGTTCATCTCACTCATGTTGTGCCTTTCCTCGTCGAAGATGAGCTGAAGCGAGTGGGCGGCCTCTATGAGAAAGCTCCCGATTGGCAGCCATTTTCCATCGTTGATGGCCGGTTGATAACCGGGCAGAATCCCGCGTCGTCGACCTCTGCGGCTCAGGCGCTTCTAAAGGTGTTGACTGCGGAAAAGGCGGGTTAGAAGAAGTGCTTCGATGTCAGATGAGATCGCCGCAATGGCGCGAAAGTTTGTCGGTTCTACCCGACTGGATGTTGTGTCGCGGGCGCCCTGGTTGAGGCACACGACAAAATGAAAGCAAAAGAGAAGAGAGATTTTATGTCACCCAGACGAATAGCGCCTACAAAGAAAGCAACGAAAAAAACAGTTCGACGCCATCAGCTGGGCCAAGCCGTTTTCAAAGCAATTCTGCCCGAAGAGATCGATTGGAAACCGTTCGCAGCATTCCCACCTTCGGGCACGCCTTGCGGTTGTTGTTGGTCAACCTCTCGAAGATGGACCTTACACAATCAGGGTCAAAGTGCCTGGCGGTGTGAAGTTGATGCCGCACAGCCATCCTGAGGACCGGATCTACACAGTCATTTCCGGCATCTTCTATATCGGTCTGGGTAATGAGTTCGATGCCGAGAAGTTGCAAGCCTATCCCCCCGGCAGCGTTGTTATTCTACCCGGCAACACGTCCCACTTCCACTGGGCAAAGTCCGGTGACTACATCACGCAGGTGACGGCGATTGGGCCGCTTGGCCTTGAATACATCAACGCGAAGGACGACCCGCGGAATAAAAGTTAACATGAGGACGAACGACGGATGTCAACCCGTGCAGAAATTCTTCGCGAGACGAAGGAGCACCACGGGCAAACAGGAGAAGACGCATACCAAGCATCACTGGTGGGACTGGTACGCGCCCTACTTGAGCGCGCGTCAGAACGGTAGGAACCCAGACGAGGCAGCAGCCGCCGCTGATCGCACATGGAGAAGGTCCCCGGTCGCACAGAAAAACAAGTAGAACGAAGCCCTGTCCTTATCCTTTCTTTCCTTGGTTGCCTTCTGTTGAGTCCCGCCTCGGACATCTGTTAACTAAGCGCGACGCTGGATTGCGTTTCGATTCTCATCTTAAGGAGGGAATTGGGATTAACTCTAATGTGGCACTCCAAAATCCCACACACGCGCAGCACCGCGACTAGATAAAAGGAGATAAGATCAACCATGCATCCGACTACGTACAACGCGAAAGCGTATTCTGCTACCAGTGAAACATCACCGCTGGCGTCAACCAAAATCCAACGTCGAGATCCAACTGATCGCGACGTGCAG
>Ga0193719_10001037_pt1 | contig 10878 bp, 9 predicted proteins | sample U2a2metaG_FD_160103 | JGI IMG/M metagenome (GOLD analysis project Ga0193719, IMG submission 160103) | Soil microbial communities from a riparian zone of the East river system, Colorado, United States - U2a2 | ecosystem: Environmental > Terrestrial > Soil > Riparian zone | place: USA: East River... | reverse complement strand
TACTGCGGAAGAAATCCCCAGGCGTGGGATGTTTGAACGCCCAGGTTCTGATGTATTCCCTGAAGGCGGTGTCGAAAAAGTCCGGTCCAACCACGTGATTTCTCAGCGTCAGCAGCACGAGAGCCGGTTTTCTATAGCCGATCGCTCCCAGAGCGTTTGGATCGATGTTGTCCGGCGCCGTCATCAATGGAGACTGAGTTCCCCGCGTTACAGCGTCGGCCCAGTTTCGAAGATAGCCCGGATACGCGTTCTGCCCGGGGTAGCGGGCCTCGTTGGCAAACGCGTTCAGGTAGGTGTTGAATCCCTCGTCCATCCACGCGTAGCGCCGCTCGTTGGAGCCGACGATCATCGGGAACCACTCATGACCGTGTTCGTGATTGATGGTGCCGAAGATTGATGCGGGGTCGTCCGTCCCGTATCCGACCATCACGAACATCGGGTATTCCATTCCACCAACCGGTCCGGCGACGCTCGTGGCCTGTGGGTAAGGGAATGGGAAAAAGAGTTGCGAGTACTGCCTGATGGTCCACTGCGTCTGTTCGGCAGCCTGTTCCCACGCCTTTCCGGCTTTCGGAAATTCATAGTAGGCCTGCGTCAGAATTCCGTTCCAGCTGGTTGCGTCCCATCTGAAGTCCGGAGCGCCTGCCCACGCCACATCGTGAACGTTCCGCGCACGGAACCGCCACGTCCTTGTGCCTGGCCTTGACTGTGTCCTCGCGGCCGCTGCTTCGGACTGGGTGATGATTTGAATTACATCGCTGCTCCGCGATGCGATCGATAGCCTGCGTCGTTGCTCGGAGCTTAGAACCTCGTCTGGATTCTGAAGCACGCCGCTGCCCGCGATTACATATCCGGCCGGAGCCGTGACTGAGTAATCGAAGTCGCCGAATTCGAGATAAAACTCACCCTGGCCCAGATACGGATCCGTGTTCCAGCCGCGGACATCGTCGTACACGGCCATCCGCGGATACCACTGCGCGATCTCGTAGAGTGCGCTGTCCCGTCCCATCCGATCGGATCCGTGCTCCGGGACCTTGAACGAATAGCGGATGGAGATCGTCGCCTTTCCACCACGGGGAACCAGAGGCGAGGGGAGATCGAGACGCATCATGGTGTCGTTGATCCTCGGGCGGAGGGATGTGCCGTTCACGCGCACGTCGCTGAAGTTGTATCCGCCCTCGAATCCCCTTACGCCCCAACGCGAATCGGCGGGGAAAAGCGCTGAACCTTTGCTGCCGTTGCGATAGAGATTCTGATCGACCTGAACCCAAACGTAACGAAGCGTGTCGGGAGAGTTGTTCGTGTACCTGATCTCGACGGAGCCGGTGATCCCGGTGGTGCCGGTATCGAGAGTGGCCGTGATGGTGTAGTCCGCGCGCTGCTGCCAGTAATCAGGACCCGGCGAGCCGCTCGAAGAGCGGTACCGGTTCGGCCCGGGCCAGTCGATCCGGTTCGTCGTTGCAAATGGATCGTCACGCTGTGTATCGAATACCGGGCGGGCAGGTAGTGCCGCTGCCGACGTGTCGCCGGTTGGAGTCTCCATCCGCACCGGGGCGAGCACCACTGGACGCTGCTGCGTACACGCAGTCAGAGCTACAAACATTAAAGCGTATGATTTCACTTCCGAGCGCCGTCGTTTGAGAAAGGTTCGCAAATGTGCCCTCGTTGTTGAGCAACGTAAGGGCCATCGCGCGTTAGGCGTACACTTGCATTACTCGGGTGCTCCCGGTACCCTCTCCGCAATGGCTCGTCAAAAAGGCTTGGAGTCCCTCGTAGAAGGGCGCGCGACATCTGAGGGCACGCGCCGGTTTCAAGAGCGCTTCGTCGAGGCTCAGGCGGATCATTTCTATCGCCCCATCGGCGGAGGTGCCTTCGTCTCCTCACTCGGATTCGGAACCTATCTCGGCGACTGCGACGACGCTGAGGATGCCCGGTACACAGCGGCTGCCAGGGCCGCGCTCGAGAGAGGTGTGAACCTGCTCGATACCGCGATCAACTATAGATGCCAGCGGTCTGAGCGCGCGATTGGGCAGGCTGTACGCATAAGCATCGCGAACGGTGGCATCCGCCGGGACGAGGTTGTCGTTTGCACCAAGGGCGGATATATCCCGCTCGACCGAACGCCACCCGCCACCAAGGAAGGGTATCGGGGTTTTCTCGACAGCGAGTACTACCGGCCCGGTGTGATGCAGCCCACTGACGTCGTATCCGGCGGCCACTGCCTCGCGCCGCGCTATCTTGACGATCAGATCGAGCGCAGCAGAAAAAATCTCGGGCTCGGCGTCATTGACATCTACTATCTCCACAATCCCGAGCAGCAGTTGGATGCACTGCCTCGGCCCAGGTTTCTGACCGTCATGCGCGACGCGTTTATGGCGCTCGAGAAGCAGGTCACCCGGGGGGTGATTGGGAGTTACGGGTGCGCAACGTGGAATGGACTCAGGGTCCCGCCCGAAACGAGGAATCATTTGAGCCTCGAGGAACTGGTGGCGATGGCGCGGGACGTAGCGGGTGCCGATCATCACTTCAAGGTCGTCCAGCTTCCAATCAACCTGGCGATGACCGAGGCAGTCCGGGTCTCCACTCAGTGCGTGCGAAACGATCGCGTTACTCTACTCGAGGCAGCCAACCGTCTTGGCATCTCGGTGGTGGGAAGTGCGACGTTGATGCAATCACAGCTGACGCGAGCGCTCCCTGAGCAGGTGCGGTCCGCCTTTCCCGGATTCGAGACCGACGCCAGGCGCGCGATAGCGTTTTCGCAGTCGCTCCCAGTGGCCGCCGCGTTGGTTGGGATGAAATCGGTCTCTCACCTCGACGAAAACCTCGCGCCGCCAAAGATCAGCTAAATGGGGGCCCCTTCACATCATCGACCTGAAGGCGGATTCAGGAATCCCTGGCCGTCCGCGCAATTGCACGGGTTCATGGACTTTCTCAAGTGGTCGTTGATCGAGAGACGGAGAAATCCGCGCCGCCCTGATCCCGACCCGCGCACATTCGCGCGGGTCGCACCGGAGTTTGTAGTGCCACGAGCCGCGCCGGATCAGCTCACGATCACGTGGGTCGGACATACGAGCTTCCTGCTCCAGATCGCGGGGCTCAACGTTCTCACCGATCCCATCTGGAGCGAGCGCGCTTCGCCATTGCAGTTCATCGGGCCTCGCCGCTGGGTCCCGCCAGCCGTGGATTTCGATCGCTTGCCGCCGATCGACGCCGTGGTTCTCTCGCACGACCATTACGATCACCTCGATGCCACGACCATCTCACGCATCGCCGGCCGTTATCCCGCGGTGGCGTGGTTCGCACCACTGGGCCTGGGCACATTCCTGCGTACCCGCGGAGCCCGAGAGGTGACGGAACGAGATTGGTGGGAGGAGAGCGTGATCGGAACGCTGCGCCTGACTTGCGTTCCAGCCCAGCATTTCTCCGGCAGAACGCTCGGCAGCCGCAACAACACTCTCTGGTGCGGGTGGACGCTTCGGTCACCACATCAGGCACTTTTTTTTGCCGGTGATACCGCCTTTCATCCCGATTTTGGGACAATCGCCCAGCGCTGTGGACCGTTCGATGTAGCGATCCTGCCGATTGGAGCCTACGAGCCCCGCTGGTTCATGGGCCCGGTGCATATGAATCCTGAAGACTGCGTAAAAGCGGTCGCTCAGCTGGCGACAGCGCAAAACGATAGACGTCTCATCGTGACTGCGGCCCATTGGGGAACGTTCAAGCTGACCGACGAGCCGATGGACGAGCCGCCGGCGAGAATGCGAGAGCAGTGGCAAACAGCGGGGCTCGCCGCCAACGATCTCTGGATCATGCGACACGGTGAGACGCGCAAAATCTGGTAATCACAACGCGCAGGGCGCGATGTAGGCCTGCACCGGATACGGAGTCTCACAGCTTTGTTGTGCGCGAATCTTGCTATCCGTTCTACGAACCCTCCTACACGGAGCCTTCCCATGGCTGCAGCCAAGAAATCCAGTCGGTCAAAAAGCGGTAGAAAGCGGTCGCGGTCCGGATCCTCCGGACGCAAGCGTGGAGGTTCAAAGCGCACGACTAAACGCAGCGCGCGGAAATCCTCGCCCAGACGCAAGAGCAGCGGACGCAAGGCCGCTGGACGCAAGACGAGCAGCAGAAAGCGGGCTCGTCGTAGATCGCAGTCGCCTGTAGCTCGCGTGAAGCGCGTTGCCACTGGGGTCGTTCACCAGGCTGCAGACTTGGGCGAGCGCGCGGTCGACACAGTTACTGAATTCGTACAGGACCGCTTCTAGCTTTAGAGTCGTTCGACAGCCGCTCTGCTATTCGGCGGCTGTCGCGCTACGGCTGTTGTGTGCCCGCAGCCACTTCTCGACTTCGCTGAATACGCGCTCGCGGCCATAGTCGACGGTGATGATGTGTCCCGCACCTTCGGTCCAGACGAGTTTTTTTTCTTTCGCTCCGAGCTCCTTGAGCGCGAATTCCGCGACGTCGGGGGGGATGCGCGGGTCTTCCCGGGACTGCACAATCAGAGTCGGAGCTCTCACTCCAGGAAGCGCTTTCCTCGCGCGATTCATCACTGTCGACAGCTCATAAAGCGCCCTTCCCGTCACGGCGCCATAGGCGAGGTTTTTCTCGCGCTCGATCGGATCGTGAATCGAACGGGGATTCCTTCCGTTTAGCTCTCCAGCGAATCTTCCCCAAAGCCAGTGCGTTGCCGCAGCGATACGGAGCAGCCGGGGCATGCCCAGATAGGGCGCGATGAGAATCAGAGCCGAAATATTCTGGAACTCAGCGGCGAGCAGAACAGCCAGTGCTCCACCCATCGAAAGTCCAACGACGCTGACGGCGTTGCTCCGGTCTCGCATCTCGAGCAGTGAGCTCCTTGCCGCATCGATCCATTCGTCGGCGCGGGATCTGGTGAACGCTTCCATCGTGCGTCCGTGTCCCGGCAGCAACGGCACGAGTACGCTGTACCCGCCCTTGTGCAATCTGCGCGCAAGAAGCGAGAGCGTCTGTGGAGTGTCTCCAAAACCATGCAGGAGGAGGACTCCGTGTGAGCCCTCCTCCTGCAGATCGATCGTTTCGGCCCCTTTCAGAACCGCGGCCAGGTCAGCGTCTCGCCGATCGACCATTCATCCTCATCACCGGGACATTTCCCTCGCTACAGGAACCGTCGATTCCCTGTCCCCGTTTTTTCCGAGCGTAGATGTCAACGAACCGGGTTCGATCAGGAAAGTCATACCCTTTCTCTCCGCGATGCCAGCCGACACCAGGCGGCTGAGCGCCAGCGCAATCGACTCTCTCGTCGCACCGACCATCTCGCACAGGAGCCGATGATGCGTGTTCTCCAGCTTGAGGCGGCCATCTGATGTCGTGAAGCTGCGGTCAGTGCTGAGATGCGTCAGCGTGGATATCAGACGTTGATCTACGTTCAGCGCCGCCAGCTCGTGAAGCTTCTCGAGCAGATAAGAGCGCTCCGACATTATCTGCGACAACAGCGGAATCGTCTGGGCCGGACTTTCCCTGACGAAAGCGCGGAACTGTGCCGCGCTCAGGAACATGGTCTTCGTCTCTTCCGATGCGCTCGCGTCCGTGACGTATTGACTGTACGGAGAAAGGCCTTCGCTTCCGAATGTCTGTCCGGACGTGGCGATGAGAGGAACGAATCCACGTCCGACTTTTATCTTGTTGCGCAAAACGACGTGACCGTCGAGTACGATGAAGACGCCGTCTGCCGGAGCGCCGCGCTGATAGAGTTGAAATCCGGGAGGCCAGTTTGCTTTCGCGCCGTACGCGCCGATGGGCGCTACTTCGTCCGAAGTGAGACGTGAGCGTCGCACCCCTGTCTGCCCGTTTCTCGTCTGGCTGTCTTTCATTTCGTTTCTCGTCGAGCGGTCATCTAACGCAATGTCCGGGCCCGGCCAGGACGAGAGATGACTTCGCGTTTCAGCTTTTCTTTAGCAATTCCGTCGCCATCCGTAATGCGCGCGTCGCAGCGTCAAAACGCTGGGCAAGATCTGTCAGCTCTTGTCCGACAGCGCCCTGGTCACCAAGCCGGATCGCTTCATTCACCGACGGTAAGACCATTGTTGAATAGCCGTTGTTCTCGTCTGCGGCGTAAATGAGGTTTCTGAACCACGGCCTGGTCACCAGCCCCTGTGGTCTTGTAAGCTGCCGTTCAACTTCGAGCAGAGTCGCGTTGACCTGCTTCGCTGTTCCTGTTGCCAGCTGAGCCGTAAGAGCTCGGTCCCTCGCGGCACTGAACATCGAGGCCGCATCCTCCATTCGCGCAATCGCCGTGGTCAGTCCGGCGGCCGAGAGTTTCAGGTGCTTGTCGGCAATTGCCTGATCAACCTGTGCTCCGAACCGCCGCATTGTTCGGGCGAATTCCACGTAGTCGTACGGCAGGATGTCGGCATTCGCGATGCGCAGCAGCGTCGCAGCTCCAATGCGCGCTGCGGTCGCGTGAACCTCAAAGTTCGGGTCGCCGAACTTCGACATCCAATGATATGAATCGTACGCCGAGTGATAGACACCTTGCGGTCCGCCAAAACCCCAATCGGCGATTGGAATGCCCAGATGGTTGTAGAAACCGGCGAAGTCAGAGCCTCCACCGGGATCACCCATTTGTGGCTCGAGTGAATCCGCCGCCAGGTTGGCGCGTTTCCTCCAGACGTCGTACACACTGCCCTGGTGGCTCGGATCAGGCACCTGCTTCGTTACATCGCGCAACAGTGCCCGAAGCGATGGCGATCCACCGCCGCTGAAATTCGGGCCCTGTGCGACGTCATCCTGATTGAGATAGGCGACGGCACTCCTGCTCAATCGCAGTGAGTCATCTTCCACGTACTCCGTCGATCCGAGCAATCCCCATTCTTCTGCGTCCCACGTCGCGAACACTATCGTGCGCTTCGGTCGCTTGCCCGCCTTCACCTGCTCCGCGATTGCGCGCGCCGCTTCCAACACGCTCACGGTACCGCTCACGTTGTCCGCCGCGCCTGGTCCCCATGCATCGCGGTGTCCGCCGATCATCACGATCTCATCCGGGAATTCGCTCCCGCGAACGATCCCGAAGGTATCCCAGATTTCCTTGTAAGGATTCGTTGTGGCGTCGGTCGTCACCGCCATTCGCGCTTGCACAGGGCCGGGACCGACGTGGTATCGGAAAGGAAGGCCTCCCTGCCACGGCTGTGGGATTGATTTCCCCGTCAGTTCGCGCAGAAGCTCGGCGGCGTTTCCATAAGAGATGGGCAGCACCGGAATGTGAGGTACTTCCATCTGTGCCAGCGGGATCCGCTTCGCGTTTACCGTGCTTGGATAACCTGGCGTGCTCGGGTCACCATTGGGGTTCATGACGCTTCCGCGCTGAATCCCCTGCGACGGCCTCATTGGACCGACGGGATATACGTCTCCCCGCACGTAGCCATCGTCGGCGGGGTCGCTGTAGATAAGCAGCCCGACAGCTCCATGCTTTTCGGCCTCTCTGGCCTTGATACCACGGTACGACCGGCCATAACGCGCGATCGCGATCTTTCCCTTAACCGAAACGCCCATCGAGTCGAGTTGCGCGTAGTCCTCGATCAGCCCGTAGTTCACATACACCACGTCACCACGCACATCTCCGGCTGCGCCATAACCGTTGAAAGGCGTCACCTGGGGAAAGGCAACCGATGTCGTGTCCTCTGGAATCGGACCCTCCTGCAGATTGAGCTCGATCGGATTGGGCGCGATGCGCCACACTCGGGTACTCAGCGGGTGGGGCATCCATACGCTGTATGAGCGCACTTCCGTCTCGAGGCCCCACGATTTCATCTGACTCACCACGTAGTCGCGCGTGCGCGCCTGCGCTGGAGTTCCAGCCATGTGAGGCTGGAATGAGAGAAACTTCGAGTGCGCGGATGCGCTCGTCGGCGATGGACGGCTGATCGCATCGGCTTCCGTAGCGCGTTCGGCCGCTGCCGACTGGGCCGAATATCCGGGACTCGTCTGCGCGCCAAGCGGAAGAGCCAGCACGAGTGTCACTAGGAGCGCGAGTTTTCTGGGCATTTCCTTACAGATACCTGTGTTTGGGTTTGGTGCCGTTGAAGAAGCGGTGTCTATTCGTCAAGCTGTTCGAGAGCGGCAGTGATGGCTTCCCGAAGTCTGGATTCGCCGTCTGCTCCTGGTGCAACGCTGCCAGCGAGCGAATTGAATTTGGATAACATCTCTTCGTCCACGTATTTCTCGGGGTGCCGTACACCGAGCGACTCAAGAGAGCGAACGGCCAACCGTCGCAGGAGCGACAGGGTGGAGCTTTCCAGCCCTGCCAGCGATCGCGGATCGGCGGGCGTTGCCACCAGTGCGCGGTCACGCTTGCGCCTCGGGGCCTCGAGTAGAGCGGAGATCGATCCCAGCTTCACGACGAAGGATCCCGGTGTATGCTCCCGCCACTCGCTTACGACACCACGTCTGCGCAGAGCCGGCAAGAGCGCGACGATCGCCGCGCGTACGGCGGAGACTCCGCCAGGACTTTGGTTGCCGCGTCCGGTTATCAGCAGCACCTCGCTTGACCGAGCGACCTGTCGCTCGCGCAACCATGCTTCGGCACGATGGCGCGCGTCAGCGGCAGTTGGCAGAGATTCTCGAAGATTCAGAATGTTCTTCGGGCCGAACTCGGCCTCGTCAAAAGCCTTCCAGACGGAATGAAGCGAGACCCTGCCGGATCGCATTCTTGTGGTAATCCTGGTCTTCTTACTTGCACTGCGCGGGCGCGCCCGCGGCGAGTCCAAACGCCGTTGTGACGGCTATTTTCCAGCCCTCGGGCGTCCTCACGAAGATCCGCTCGGAGACGCCGCTCGAGGTCGTGTCCTTCTGCGTCACGGTGTAGCAGTAAGCGCCGTAGACGACCCCGGGGGCAATTGGCAGCACGCGCAGATTCCTGGCGACGAGAGTATCGGGCCACGTCGAATCGCGCCGTGCACTCCAGCCCTCGTACCCGAGTTCGAGTCCCGCTGGTCCGTTGCGTCCCAACGTTGCCGTGTGAAGATAGGTGGCGAGATACCGCGCGCGGTCACGTTTGTGTATGGCGTCTATGTTCTCTTCGAACAGGTGCCGCGCCTCGACTGTATCGGACGCGGCTGATACTGACTGTGACTGACCAGTATTGGCCGACATGGGCGTGCACCCGATAGCCACAAACAGCGCGATTAGTCGGCGGGACGAGAGTCTCGTCGATGCCATACATCTCTGGGGAAAATGTCCCCGCAATCTTAACCGGAGACGCGGTGATTGGCGACTCCGGTTCCGGGCTAATGGCCGATGATGCTCTCGAGGATATGCACGCCACGCATCAGATCGTCCCGATCCATTACGAGCGGTGGAAGAATGCGTAGCGTGTGCTCTCCAGCCGTGAGCGCCAGCAGACCTTCGTCCCAACCGCGCTTCACGATTTCGTTCGCCGACTCGACCACGTCGAGACCCCAGATGTAGCCGGTTCCGCGAATGGCTCGCACTTTTCCGGAGCGTCGCGCGACCGCGTCGAGCTGCTCCCCGAGCCACGCTCCATTTTCACGGACGGCGCTGAGCAGAGACGGATCCGACAACCGGTCGACGACGTACCCCGCAACAGCTGCCACGAGAGGCCCGCCGCCAAACGTCGTTCCGTGATCTCCCGGTTGGATTGTCGTTGCGATTTCCTCTGACACGAGAACCGCACCCATCGGCAACCCGCCAGCCAGAGGCTTGGCAAGCGTCACCATATCGGGAACGACTCCAATGCTCTCGTACGCGAAAAAGTGTCCGGTCCGCCCGAGACCGCATTGAATCTCGTCGAAGATGAGGGCAATCTCTCGCTCCTCGGTCAGAGTGCGGAGGCGGCGGAGAAAATCGGAATCGAGCACACGCACTCCTCCCTCGCCCTGGATCGGCTCGACGATCAGCGCGGCAACCGTCTCTCCATCGAGGGCGGTATCGAGATCACGAAGGTCGCGCTCGCAGATCGAGACCCCGCCGGCGAGCGGGCGAAACGGTGCACGATAGGAGGGACGATCGGTGGCGGCGAGAGACGCGAAGAGCCTGCCGTGAAAGCTTCCACGCAGGGCTATGATCTCGACTTTTGCATCGCTGCCCGTCTTCCGGGCCCACCGCCTCGCGAACTTGAACGCGCCTTCGTTCGCCTCCGCCCCTGAATTGCAGAAGAACACCTTCGACGCGAATGACCGCTCAACCAGCTTGGCGGCGAGCTGCTCACCGGGCGTGGTTCGATAGAGGTTGGATGTGTGGATCAGACCCGTGCTCAGCGCCTCGCTAATCACCTGCGCGATTCCCGCATCCCCGTAACCGAGCGCATTCACCGCGATCCCGCTTGCAAAATCGAGGTAGCGCTTGCCATCGGAGTCGATGAGCTCCACGCCATCTCCCATCACCAGCTGCATCGGTGCGCGTTTGTAGGTTGCAAGCAGCGGTGACGCTTCCGAAGACGACATGGTCACGACTTCCTCTTCCAACGTGATTGCGCTCATAAGACAACGCTCTGAGAATGGGTAATGAAGGTACCGCGCTCGCCATCGCTGACGCCGGCAAGATCACAGATTCTTACGCGAGCAACCCCGGCAATGAGGGCGGCCTGAGCCGACTCGAGCTTGGCCGCCATGCCGCCGACAGCGATGCCGTTTGCCGTCAGCTCGCGGGCGGTTTCAATGCTCAGATTCGAAATGACTTCGCCCTCGCGATCGTGAACGCCTTCGACATCGGCGATCAGCAGCAGCTCCTCGGCCTCGAGCGCGACGGCTATAGCAGCAGCGGCATCATCGCCATTGACGTTTAGCGGACCGCCTTTCGGGCTGCTCGCGTTGTATCCAACCGGAGATATCACAGGTAAGTACCGTGCTTTCAGCAGAGTCCGAAGGAGGCCCGCCTTTATCAGGA
>Ga0193719_10001036_pt1 | contig 10880 bp, 10 predicted proteins | sample U2a2metaG_FD_160103 | JGI IMG/M metagenome (GOLD analysis project Ga0193719, IMG submission 160103) | Soil microbial communities from a riparian zone of the East river system, Colorado, United States - U2a2 | ecosystem: Environmental > Terrestrial > Soil > Riparian zone | place: USA: East... | reverse complement strand
AGGTCTCGATCTTGGCGCGGAATCGGCAGAAGAGATCGCGCTTTCAATCACAGCCGAGATCAAGACGGTCTTGTCCTGCTGCGGCGGAGGTTCGCTGCGTTGGCACAAGACCTCATCCACGATCTTCGTGTTGAGGCTGGCAGGCAGAGCGAAACCGTCGCGGCTTAGCCATGCACGTCGGCGCAATCAATCTCGCGGCGGGCGGGTCTCGAAGGCTCGGACAGCCAAAGCAACTGCTCGCTCACGGCGAAGCAGGTTTGCTTCGTCATACCGCGCGCGCTGCGATCGAGTCGCGTTGTCGTTCGATCGTGGTCGTCCTCGGAGCCAACGACGAATGCGCGCGCGCGAACTTGCGGGTTGCGCCCACGCCGGCACACTTGGAACGTCAACGGCTTTCGGCCGCTTTTATTTTGATGACCTGACCGGGCTATCCGATGACACGGGAGCGAAAGTCTTATTGATAAAATATCATGACGCAGTCGTGTCGGTTCCCTTTCCGGCAGAACTGGTGGACGTCGACACGGCGATCGACTACACGCAGTGGCAAGACGGCCGCGAGTGATGAAACGGCTGTACGATCCGACTATTCCCGAATTGATGGATCGGGCGCAACCGGTTTCGGCTGAGCTAAAAACAGATCTTCATAATCTGCGAAAACTGAATCGTTACTTCGGAAGCTATCGTTTGGTCCGACATTTTCTTCGCCGGTGGGTAAAAACCGGCGACCGTGTGCGGATGATCGATCTCGCGACCGGCTCGGGAGACATTCCCAGGTTGATGGTGGATTACGCGCGAAAGGTGGACGCGAGCTTGCGGGTGGATGCGATCGATTTTCAATTGTCCACCTTGGAAATCGCGCGCGAATTAAGCGGCGATTATCCCGAGGTTTCTTTTCGCTGCGCCGATGTTTTGACGTTCGGAGAGCCGCAAACCTACGATATCGTCTCCTGTTCCCTCGCCCTGCACCATTTCGCCGAGGAAGACGCCGTTCGTTTGCTCCGTCACTGTCGCGGATTATCGCGCCGCTGCGTTCTCGTTTCCGATCTTCGTCGCAGTTTGCTGGCGACGATCGGCGTTTATCTTCTCACCGCATTGATTTTTCGCGAAGAAATGACGCGCATCGATGCGAGACTTTCCGCAGCACGCGCGTTTTCCTTTCGTGAAATGCATGAACTTGCCAGGCGGGCTGGCTGGCAAAGTTTTGAGCATCGACGGTTCCGATTTGCCCGGCAGGCAATCTGGATGGAAACGCACTGATTCTCGTGAAAATTCTTTCCTCGGTTTCAGCAGCGAACGACCATGTACACTTAGGTACGAGACGCCGCGTGCTTGTGCCGACGATGGGAGCGTTGCACCGGGGTCATATCTCTCTCATTCGATTGGCGCGCGAAAAGGCCGGCGGTGATGGCGAAGTGGCGGTCAGCATTTTTGTGAATCCGTTGCAATTCGAGCCGGGCTCCGATTTTTCGCGATATCCACGGCCGGAATCCGCCGATGAAGAGCTTTGCCGAGCAGAACGAGTCGATGTCCTTTTTCGGCCAAAGGAGGATGAGATCTACGCGATTGATCGTTCTGTTTTCGTGGAAGAGACGGCGCTGTCGAACACGCTGTGCGGCAGATCTCGGCCTGGACATTTCCGGGGCGTCTGCACTGTCGTAGCCAAATTGTTCCACATTCTCGCTCCGCATGCCGCGGTTTTCGGGGAGAAAGATTTTCAGCAGCTTGCCATCATTCGACGGATGGTGCGCGATCTGAATTTCCCCATCGAAATCATTGGTGCCCCCACCGTTCGCGAATCAGACGGACTTGCGGTCAGCTCGCGCAATCAATACCTCAATGCGGAAGAGCGCGCGCAAGCGCCAATTTTGCGGGCGGCGTTATTGAAAGCTGCAGAAAAAGTGCAAAGCGGCGAACTCTCTTCAGCAAGAATCGTTGAGCACGTGCGAACGATGATTTCGAGCGCGAACCGCGTGCGAATTGATTACATCGAACTGGTTAGTGCCGATGATTTTCAACCGCGGAAAGATGTGGAGCACAACTGCTTGATCGCGGTCGCCGTCTTTTTCGGAAAGACTCGCTTGATCGATAATATTCTTCTCTAATGAAGGAGTACGATTTCGTTGTCATCGGCAGCGGTATCGCGGGTCTCACTTTCGCGATCAAGGCCGCGAAGCATGGAAAGGTAGCGATAGTTACGAAGCGCAAGGGCGCCGATTCCAACACCGCATGGGCGCAAGGTGGCGTGGCCTGCGTGACAAGCGACGAAGATTCTTTCGATCTGCACATTCGCGATACACTCGAGGCGGGTGCCGGTTTGTGCGATCCCGGAACGGTTCAGGCAATCATCAGGGACGCGCCGCAACGAATTCGCGAACTCATTGAATTCGGTTTGCACTTCGATGAACGAGATGTCTCCGGTCATCGCGAACTTGATCTGGGCCGGGAAGGCGGGCACTCGAAACGTCGCGTCCTCCATGTGCAGGATCTCACCGGTTACGAGATTGAATTGACATTGCTCCACGAAGCCGAGCGATCGCCCAATATCGATTTGCTCGAAAATCATATGGCCATTGATCTGATCACGGCGGGTAAACTTGGTTACGCGGCGGAGGATCGTTGCCTTGGAGCCTACGTTCTCGATGAGAAATCAGGAGAGGTCGAAACCATCCGCGCGGGTCGGCTCGTGCTCGCCACCGGCGGTTGCGGGAAAGTTTATCTTTACACGACGAATCCGGACATCGCGACCGGCGACGGCGTAGCGATCGCCTGGCGCGCTGGCGCGGTCATCGCGAATATGGAGTTCATCCAATTCCATCCGACGTGTCTTTTTCATGCAAAAGCGAAATCGTTTTTGATCTCGGAAGCTGTGCGCGGAGAAGGGGGAATCTTGCGCAACAACAAGGGACAGGATTTCATGGCACGATATCATCCGCAGGGCTCGCTTGCGCCGCGCGACGTTGTCGCTCGTGCGATTGACTCGGAAATTAAACGCTCGGGCGCGCAGTGCGTTTATCTCGATATCACGCATCAATCACGCGAGTTTTTGCAGGAACGCTTTCCGCACATTTGCGAGACCTGCCTGCAATTCGGCATCGACATGGCGAAACAGCCGATTCCGGTCGTGCCGGCGGCGCATTATCAGTGCGGGGGAGTGAAGACGGATCTTACCGGCGCGACCAGCCTGCCCGGGCTGTACGCCATCGGCGAAGTCGCATGCACGGGATTGCATGGGGCGAATCGCCTTGCCAGTAATTCGCTACTCGAAGGTTTGGTCGTTGCGCATCGCGCTTGTGAAGCGCTGGTTTGGGAAGGGCGGCCACAGCATCCAGCCGGTTCTTTTGCTTTGCCGGAATGGCAGTCCGGCAATGTGCAGAACGTCGATGAACTGGTCGTGATCTATCACAATTGGGACGAGATTCGGCGGCTGATGTGGGATTACGTCGGGATTGTGCGCACAGACAAACGGCTGCAACGAGCAAGCGCGCGCCTGCGCAATCTCCAGCGAGAAATCCGTGAGTTTTACTGGAACTTCAAAATCACGGTCGATCTGCTCGAGCTGCGTAATCTCGCCACTGTGGCAGCACTCATCGTCGATTCCGCCTTAAGCCGCAAAGAAAGCCGCGGTTTACATTACACTTTGGACTATCCGGAGCTCGACGATCGGCGGTTCCAACACCCCACGCTCTTGAGCCGAATCTAGGAACTGGAACAGATCGCGCTCAATGATCCTGTGGCCTGTTTATTTTCGCGGCCTGCGGGGAATGAGCTTGCCTGAGAGTGAATATGAGATAAAAGCGAGTGCGACAGTTTAACGCCGATGGCAGCCAGAAAATTTCTTTTAACTTTTGTTTTGGCGTTGAGCGGCCTCATCTCGCGGGGCCAGTCGCCCTACGAAAGTACCGCCGATTTCGCGAAGTACGCGATGCAATTGCGATCGCAAGCGATCTCGAAAGTGGAGCCGCAGGTGTTTGTCCCGACCACATCGCACATGGCGTCGTCGCGCTTTCCGTGGAAAACGGACATCGTCACGACCGTGTTTTGGGTTGGCGAACTAGCCACCGCCAACAATCCCGTTCCTAATCACAAGAGCTCATGGGACCCGGATTGGACACGGAGTTACGGTGGCTTCGACAACCCTGATTCATCGGGAAGACGCGATTACATTCCAGTCCGGTTCATTCCGCGACAAAATCCATTTTACTGCGCGTTACCGTACAACGATGTGACGCATGGCCAGACCAAGCCGGAAGCGCCACTTGTTATTCCATGGTTCCGGCAGGCCTTTCAGCAGCGGGGCCACTCCGTCTGCAAAGATCGCTGGGTTGCGATTCGCAAAGGCAATCGCACTTGCTATGCGCAGTGGGAAGATTGCGGGCCATTTCGAACCGATCATTACCAATACGTTTTTCAAAATGAGCGCCCGAAGATGAATTTAAACCACGGCGCCGGTTTAGATGTTTCCCCCGCGGTGCGGGATTACCTCGGTCTGGCAGCGACATCTCTGACCGACTGGCAATTTGTCGAAGTGCGGGAGGTGCCGCCAGGTCCGTGGCGGAACTACGGCGATAACAATCACTTTGTCATCGCGCGGCGACAGACGGACGAGCGTCTTGCGGAAAAAACTTCCGCCAAAGCAAAGAAGTAACGCCTCTTCTCCTGCCGGTGGTTCGTGGCGGATTCTTCAGCCGTTCGCGATTTGCCTCGTAAGGTGCGCGAACGTCTTTTCCAGTTCCTCGCCGCGCTTCAAAAGCGGATCATAGCGTTTGCGCTCGGATGTGCAGAAGGCTTCCAACGGTTGGAAAAGAACGCTGATCTCGCTGTAAAAAAGGTCGATCGCGTGTTGGAGATGTTGATCGATCACATGCGAGAGCTCCATGCGTTTTGATTCCATTTGCCGATGATATTCAGCCAGAATCTTCCGCCGTCGTCCAAATGCGATGAAAGTTCCAATTACCGCCGCTGAAGCCGCCACGATGCCGGTCACGTCGGCGACCGCGGCGCTGCTCATCGCCGCGATGACGGTGACAATGCCACCGGCCGCAGCCAAGCCGGCGGGCAACCGGAGCCAGCTACCCGTTTCGCGAAACATTTGCTCGAGTTGTTCTTCCATTTCTTTCCCACCGACCCGCTCGACGAGCGTGAGCTGAACCGACTGTAGAAGTTCACGGCGCTGCCGCGCAAAATCCGGGATCGTCTGATTGAGATGAACTTTTGATTCGGCCGCGAATTTACTTTCCATCGTGTCCTGCAATTGCGGCCAGAGACCGCGCAAATCGGTCTCGAGGAGTTGCAGAGCGTTCTCCAGCTGCGGCTGAATCAGATCGCGCATTTTGGTTTCCAGCTCTGCTTGAAATTGGTGTTGCCACTCCGCTTTACCGAAGATCAGTCGCCACGTCCGCCAAAAAGACAGCTGACGTTGCAGCATTTGCTCGCCTTGGTCTTCGCAAACGCGGCAGGCTTGCCCGATCCCACGCAAGAATCCCGAGATCTGTCGCAGGGTCTGGTCTTTGCGCGCTTGCAGAGTGCTTTGCAACCCTGCGAGCTGCGTTTCGTCGCGAACGATCATCCGCAGACAACTGCGGATTCGTTGGGCAGAATCGCTGAGGATGAGCGAAGCGGTTTGGCAGGTGGATGCCAGCTTCAGCATGCGTGTCCGTTCACGACCGACCATCATGCTAATGTGATCTTCGAGTTGTCCGAAATTGCTCTCCTGCCAGAGCCGTTCCGTATCGAGGCCGGTCGTACGCGAGAGAAGCGCTTTGCGCGCGGAGACGGCGAAGATCGGCGGTGCGAAGCCGAGTTTTTCATTGGCGGTGTCTTCGAGATGACGGTGGATAATGGCGACCTCATTCGGTTCCCGTAAATCTGCCTGCTGCAAAACGAAGACGACATTTTTGAGCCATTTTTGCTGAACGAACCGCAATAATTCCCACGCAGACGCCGCCCACGGATTAGTCACGGAGAAAATGAAAAGGACGAGATCCGCGCGCGGAATAAAATTTTCGGTGATTGTTTGATGCTCAACGACCATCGTGTTCGTGCCGGGGGTATCCACCACGTTAAAGTCGCGTAGAAAATCGATTGGCTGATAGCGTTCTGTTAATTGAGGTGAGACATCGACGGATTGTTCGTCCGTGCCGTATTTGAAAATGTAAACGCGGTCCGTAGCCGGCAAGAGATCGACTCGGCAAAACTCCTGGCCGAAAAGGGCATTGAGCAAGGAGGATTTTCCCGCTTTTACTTCGCCCACGACGACGAAAAGGAAAGGCTCCCGTGCATCCCGGATCAGGCCTTGGATGGTTTCGAGCATGATCGGATCGCGTTCCAACTCGGAGGCGAACTGCAACAGCGAAGCGAGTGCATTTTCGAGCTCCGTCCGCAGCCGCAGATAATGGTCGGCGATCATGCCGATAATGTTACGGGCTGGGCATCGCGCCGGAGGAAATGGGCGTCTCCGCCTGAGGCGGCGATCCGATCGGCGCTGGCGCTTCCGCGGTTTGCGCTGCTGGAGAATTTGCCGGAGCAGCTTTAATCTCGGCGGAAGATCGCGGTGACATTGGAGTCCCCATTTTAATCAACTCCGAGACAGTCACGAATTTGAATCCCTTTGCTTGAAGCTGATCGAATGTGGAGGGCATCGCTTCAATTGTGCCGGGATGAATATCGTGAGACAAAATGATCGAGCCAGGACGCGTTTCTCTGACGATGCGATTACAAACGACGCTGGGCCCCGGCCGTTTCCAATCCAGCGGATCGACGTCCCACAGGATAATATTGTAGCCAAGCTCATCGTGTATCCAATGCTTCTCGCCCAAGGTCAATGATCCGTAGGGCGGTCGCATCAGGGTAGGCCGAATTCCCACAGCGGCGGCGATAGCATCGGCAGTGCTTTGCAGTTCGCGCTGCGCATTTTCGCGTGAAATTTTTCCCAAATTTGGATGCGACCAGGAGTGATTCCCAATCTCATGACCTTCGCGAACGGCGCGCTGCAGAAGATCCGGATGAGCGGCAGCATTCTCTCCTACGACGAAAAATGTCGCCTTGATGCGATGTTCGGCAAGGATGTCCAGCAATTTCGGAGTGAGTTTAGCATTCGGCCCATCATCGAAGGTCATCGCGATATAAGGACCCTCCACATGCACGGCGCTGAAAGTGAGTGGCGCTTGGGATGAAGATGCGCTGACGGCAGAGACCGCGGCGCCTGAGTTCTTTTTCGCGATCAGAGAGGGTCCGGCATTTTGCTTCGCTGCCGACTGACCGATCAGAAGCAATAAAAAGCAGATCGAAAGAAGGCGGGGGAAACGCATCAGAAACGCACTAGTATTCAACGGCTCGGAATTGCGTGTATCTAGCAGAGCGAGACAGCAACGCAAGAGAGCGACCCTTCGTGAAAGCATCAAAAACTTCAAAGGGACAAACTTCATGGGTCGATCCACATGTCACCGCCATAATCCGCAGCGGCTATTCTGATGAAGCGGCCCGTTCGGAATTTCTCGCCCACGGATTGCGAGCCGCGTTGCCAAAGCCCTTCATGCGCAGCGAACTTGCAGAAGCAGTAACAAAAAGCTTTCGAGACCGGGAAAGCGAATTAGCGCGGTTGTCGACGGTCGCCGACTGCCGGCGTCGCGGACAAAATTGCTCTCGTTATCGGTTAGCTTTTGGGAAGCGTTTCCAACTTCGCGAGAAACGGACTCGGTCCGCCGTCCGTGTAACCGAGCTCTCCGACTTTTTCCCCCTGGCTGTTTAGGACAATGATCGTGGGAAAACCTTGGATGCCGTACTTTTGCGCGAGCTGCTCATTCTGGTTCTTGAGCGCCTCGGTTTGCGGTCTTTTCCGCGGGAAATCGAGTTTCACCAAGATAAGGTTTCTGCTTGCATAGTTTTGAAATTCCGGCGTGGAAAAGACTTCCTTATCTAGCTTCATGCACCAGCCGCACCAGTCTGAACCGGTGAAATCCAGCAACATCAGCTTTTTGCCGGCCTTCGCAGCTACCCGCGCTTTCTCGTAGTCGGTTACCCAATTTGATTCCGCGCTTGCCGTAATGCCGATAAGGGTGAGTCCGATAGCGATGAGGAGCGAAATAAAGTTCTTCACGCGAAAGATTCCACCGCTTTAGTCACTCATGCAAGAGCGCGAGCGACGCCTTTGGTACGCTCAAGCACCCGCGGATATCAAGACATCCGCGGGCTGCTAAAAGACAACCAGTCCAACGCCTCGGCGTCAGCGACTCCGAAGCTCTTCGAGGAGGTGCTTCGGATTCGCTAGGGCGTGCTGGCACGGTGCGGCTGAGCCGCGGCGAGAACTTACTTGAGATGGCCCGAGACGAGTTTCGTCATCTCGAACATGCTCACCTGGCTCTTGCCATTAAAAACAGGCCGCATCGCATCGTTGGCGTTAATTTGCGTCCTCTTTTTCTTGTCCTGCAGTCCGTTTTTCTTGATGTAATCCCAAAGTTTTTTCGTGAGTTCGGAGCGGGGTAACGGTTTCGAGCCGACAATCATGGAAAGTTTGTCGTCAGGCTGGACCGGTCTCATGAAGGCTGCGTTAGGCTTACGTTTCGAGGGTGTCTTTTTGGCTTTGGATTTCGGCATAAAGGCTGATTAATCGTTCGATTGGGGGAGAGCAATACTAATTTTGCGAATTTTATCTTCTCAAAACGAACGCCGCACAACTAACGCTGCTACGTCGTCCGGTAAAACCTCATCCGCACCCTCCGGCGAGGCGCGGTTCAAAATATCGTTCAAGAGCGCCTGAGCGCTGGGCGCTCCGGGCTGTAACATCGCCGCTAATCCATCGGGCGTAAGCCGTCGCATCTCGTTTTTCGGCGACCCGAAGAGGCCGTCTGTATAGAGCATGAAAGAATCGCCCGGGCCGATTTCCACTGTGGTCTCTTCAAAACGAGAAGACTCGAGTAATCCGAGCGGCGGAGCCGACGAAGGAATCGTTTCGGCGGCACCGCTGTGGCGCGCAATCAACAAGGCCGGATGTCCTGCACCAACGAGCTCCGCCTTACCAGTTTCAGGATTTAACGCCACGCACATCGCCGTCATAAAGGAACGCGCTCCGAAAATGCTGCGAAAATCGACATTAACCGCATTCATGATTTCGGCGGGGCGCTTGTGTTCGGCGCAGCCGTGATGAAAGAGCAACTTTGCTAATGTAGTAAGCAATGCCGCCGATGCGCCGTGGCCGGTGGCGTCCGCAATCCAAAATAATGTTCGCCTGTCGCTCATCCGCAGCCAGCCATAGATGTCGCCACCGACTTGGATGACTGGTCGATACACAGCTGCGATTTCCCAGCCCGGCAACACCGGTGGTTTTTGAGGAATCAAAGATTGCTGCGTCAATCGCGCGGCGGCGAGGTCCCGCTCGAGATTCTGTCGCCACGCTTCCAGTTCGTCATTTTGCTGCTGCAACTGCCGCCGCATCGAACGCAGCCGCAGTTGGGTTTCGATTCGAGCGCGCAAGACGGCGCTATTGATCGGCTTGGTTACAAAATCATTAGCTCCTGCCTCCAGGCACAGCACTTCGCTTTCTTCGCCGCCGTAGCCAGTCAACATGATAGCGTGGATCTGCGCGATTTCCGGGCTGGGATCACTGCGAAGCTTTTGCAGGACCTGCGCTCCATTTAATCGCGGCATATTAAAATCGAGCAATAAAAGAGATGGCTGCTTCTCGTGTATCATCTCCAGCGCTTTGATCCCGTTATCCGATTCGCGGCAGACATAGCCCGCTTTGGTAAGCGTGCGCAGCAGCGCCTTACGACTCGGGCGATCATCGTCTACCACTAGGATCGTATCACAGTTTTTTTCCATCCCTTCTGATTCGCAGGCGGGCAGTGGTGAATTTGTATCTTGCCGCAAGAATGTGTCCGCTCGAGGTGTTCGAGAATCTTCGTCGCGAACCTGAAATATCCATTGTCACTCCTCGCGCAATGAATTAGAACGGAGAGAATTCGTCGAAGACCCTTTTATGAAACTCACGCTCTCGCTCGCGATCCTCAGTGCGCTTTTCATTTCGGCCTGCAGTGAACCCGCACCGCCTCCACCTCGACATCACGTCGCAAAATACCCGCCGGCCTCAGAGACGGAATATCCGCCGCAACAGCAACCATTTGATACTGGAGTTCCGCCCCCCCCGCCGCCCGACGCATACACGGCGGAGACAACGACACCCACTCCGGCAGCGACGGCTGCGCCGGTCAAACCGACGAAGGGCGATATTCCTTATGGGATTCCTGTGCCAAGCAAACCCGGATTTGTCACGAGCCCTTACGCTCCGAATCAAGGTTATGTGGATGTTCGCGGCTTTCCGCCCGGCACAGAGGTTCGGGATCCGTACACGAACAAGATTTTTCTCGTTCCTTAATTGCTGTGAATTAGCGGCTGAGCGCGTGCAAACCGCCTCCGCTAATCTTGTTTTTGACTGGCCGGCGCTGGACATTCCAGGGCAATTCTGGATCATTCTCGCCACGTGCGATAAGTATCTGCGACGAGGGCGATGAGGCCGCCGACCGCGGGTTGGATCAAAATCATGGATGACTTTCGAGTAAAACGAGCGGCCTGGATCGAAGCAGAAATTACCGTTCCCGGCGACAAAAGCATTTCGCATCGAGCGGTGATCATCGCATCCATTGCGAATGGCGCCTGTATTCTGCGCGGTTTTTGCCCCAGCGTCGACTGCATGCGGACAGTCACAGCGATGCGTGCGTTGGGCATTTCCATCGACCAACCCGAGCCGGAGACCCTCATCGTGCACGGCAACAAACGAAGCCTGAGCGCGCCTCTTGGAGAAATTAACTGCGGCAACTCCGGGACGACAATGCGATTGCTCGCGGGTTTGCTCGCCGGGCAGTCGTTCAATAGCAGGCTGGTCGGTG
>Ga0193719_10001034_pt1 | contig 10884 bp, 7 predicted proteins | sample U2a2metaG_FD_160103 | JGI IMG/M metagenome (GOLD analysis project Ga0193719, IMG submission 160103) | Soil microbial communities from a riparian zone of the East river system, Colorado, United States - U2a2 | ecosystem: Environmental > Terrestrial > Soil > Riparian zone | place: USA: East River... | reverse complement strand
GCGTTGGCTGGCACGAGCACGACGCGGGGGTCTACGAGGGGTGCGAGCGCTTCTTCCGCCCCGGCTACGCCATGAACCTGACCAGCGCCTGGATCCCCGCGCTGGACGGGGTGAAGGCGCGGCTCGAGGCGGGCGGGCGGGTGGCGGACGTGGGCTGCGGCCACGGCGCGTCCACCATCATCATGGCGCAGGCGTTTCCCAAGGCGACCGTCACCGCCTTCGACTACCATCCCGCGTCCATCGAGGCCGCGCGGCGGGCCGCCGACAAGGCGGGGGTGGGGGACCGCGTGACGTTCGAGGTCGCGGCGGCGAAGGACTACCCGGGCAGCGGCTACGACCTGCTCACCTTCTTCGACTGCCTGCACGACATGGGCGATCCGGTGGGGGCGGCGCGCCACGTGCGCAAGTCGCTCGCTCCCGGGGGCGCGTGGATGCTGGTGGAGCCGTTCGCCAACGACCGGCTCGAGGACAATCTCAATCCGGTCGGACGGCTCTACTACTCGGCGTCCACGCTGCTCTGCACGCCGGCCTCGCTCAGCCAGGAAGTGGGCCTCGCCCTCGGGGCCCAGGCCGGAGAGAAGCGTCTGCGCGAGGTGCTCAACCAGGCGGGCTTCACGCGGGTGCGGCGGGTGGCCCAGACCCCGGCCAACATGATCCTGGAAGTCCGCGCCTGACGGCGGCCGGGGTCAGGTCTTACATTCCGACAATAGCAGGGTGAGGCGCTGCCGCAGGCGAGCCGAGCGAACCCAAAATGTCGGAATGTAAGACCTGACCCCGTCGGCTACTTGATCAGGCCGTAGAACCGTCCCGCGTTCTCGCACGTCATCTTGTGCATGACGTCGGCCGGCAGGTGCCCGAACTGCTCGGCGATGTACTTGGAGGAGTCGGGCCACACGCCGTCGCCGTGCGGGTAATCGGAGCCCCACATGAGCGTCTCCACGCCCATGTCGTCGATCAGCTTGGTGCCGATGCGGTCGAACTGGAACGTGGCCTTGCACTGCCGCCGCCAGTAGTCGCTCGGCTTCATCTTGAGGCCGAGGTCCGTGAAGCGGTCCTCCCACTCGAAGTCCATGCGGTCGAGCGCGTAGGGGACCCAGCCGATGCCGCTCTCGCCGAAGGCGATGCGCACGTTGGGATAGCGCTCGAGCACCGCGGCCCCGATGATCGCGGCCAGAATATTGACCAGGTTCATCTGGAACGCGGAGACCACCGTGAAGAAGGCGGCCCGCCGCGTGAGGCCGGTCTGCTTCTCCAGCACCGAGGGCGGCAGGGCCGGGAACGTGTGGAAGTGAAGCGGCAGGTTGACGTCGTTGACCGCCTTCCACAGCGGCTCCCACGACGGATGCCACATCGGCTCCATGTCCCAGGAGCAGGAGAGCTCCATGCCGCGCAGGCCGAGCTTGGCCACGCGGTAGACCTCCTGCACCGCCGCGTCGATGTCGCCGTAGGGCAGGCAGGCCAGGCCGATGAAGCGGTCGGGATCGTGGCCGCAGAAGTCCACGAGCCAGTCGTTGTAGATGTGGAACATCTCGGTCGCGGCCTCGTGGTCGTTCAGGCGCGTGGCCGCACCCAGGATGCCGTAGATGACCTCCGCCTGCACGCCGTCGCGGTCCATGTCTCTGGCCCGCAGCGCCGGAGTGGTCGGCCGGGCGATACCCTTCCGGCCATCATCGTAAAGACCGGTAGCTGCCATGACGTCCACGCGGTGATGCTTGCCGGCCTCGTACTTGGATCCAGCCGGGCCCACGCCGCCCCAGAGACCGAAGTTGGTGCCGTTCCGGGCGGTCCAGAACCGGCCGTCGGGTCCGTCCTTGACGAAGGGCATGCGATCCTTGAGCACCGCCGAGGCGTTCGCGGTGAACAGATCGGGCGGGATCCAGGGCAGGTCGATGTGGCAGTCGGCGGAGATCCGTTGGTAGCGCATGACGCCCCCTTTGGCCGGTACCGGGTCACTACTCGCGTGTGGACAGAGCCTAGCCACCGGCGGGGCCCGCGTCAAGCTATGCGGGCGCCTTGACTCCGGGCCTCCGGCCGCGGCACCATGCCCCGGGCCGCCATGCTCCAGGGTATCCGCGTCCTCGATCTGTCCCGCGTCATCGCCGGTCCGTATTGCGCGGCCATGCTGGGCGACCTGGGCGCCGACGTCATCAAGCTGGAGCGGCCCGGCCGCGGCGACGACCTGCGGGCCCTCCGCGGCGATGGCCGGATGAGCGCCTCCTTCGCGGCGGTCAACCGCAACAAGCGTGGCATCGCAGTGGATCTCCAGAAGCCCGAGGGCGCCCGGCTCGCCCTCGACCTGGCGCGGCGCGCGGACGTGGTCATCGAGAACTTCCTGCCCGGGGTGGCCGAGAAGCTCGGCCTGGGCTATGCGGTGGTTCGCGCGGAGAATCCCTCCGTGGTCTACGCCTCGGTGACCGGCTTTGGTCAGATCGGCCCGCTCGCGCGCAAGCCCGGCTACAACACCATCGCCCAGGGCATGAGCGGGCTCATGGCGCTCACCGGCATGCCGGGCGATCCGCCGACGCGCGTGGGCGGCTCGGTCTCCGATGTGGCGGCGTCCTACATGACCTTCGGCATGGTCAACGCCGCGCTCGTGCATCGCTTCCGCACCGGCGTGGGCCAGCACGTGGACGTGAGCCTCGTCGGGGCGAGCCTCGGCCTCCTGCCGGATCCGGTCGCGATCTACTTCGATAGCGGTGAGCGGCCCAAGCGCGCGGGCAACCGCAACCTGAACCTCTCACCCGCGGAGGCCTTCCAGGCCAAGGACGGCTTCGTCAACGTGGTGCTGCTGAACGCGGCGCAGTGGGGACGCTTCTGCCAGGCACTCGGCGATCCGGCCATGGAGACCGATCCGCGCTTCGCCGACAATCCGGCACGACTCGCCAATCATGCGGCATTCAAGGCGCGGGTGGAGGCCATCCTCGGCACGGGCTCGGTCACCGACTGGGTGACGCGCCTCGAGGCGGGCGGCATCGCGGCGGGGCCTATCTACGAATTTCACGAGGTCTTCGAGGACCCGCAGGTCCGCCACCTGGGGCTCGTGGCCGAGATCGATCAGCCCGGCGTGGGCAAGGTGAAGATGCTCACGTTCCCCGGCCGAGCCTCCGGCACGCCGCCGCGTATCGATCGCCCCGCGCCGCTGCTCGGCCAGCACACCGCCGAGGTGCTCGGCGAGCTCGGGCTCTCGCGCTCCGAGATCGATCGCCTTGCCGCGGCCGGCATCATCGTGCTCGGCGAGCAACCCTAGCCAATCTCGTTAGACGCGGCCCCCCGGCCGCGCGTGTACACGCAATCAAAGGAATATTCGCGACGGCCTCCTTCGTCTGATCGGGCGAGGAGGACACCGTCATGCGACTGCTCTGGATTCCCCTGGCCGCGCTGCTGCTGGCCGGATGCGCCATAGTGCCGCTCGTACCGTTCGGCTACGCACCGCCGCCTCCGCGGCCGCGCTACACCTACAGCTACCCCGTCTATCCCGCTTACCCGTACGCGCCGCGCTACTACGACCGCGGCCGCTGGTAGTATCCTCGGCGGGTGCGCCGCCCACTGCCCGGCTTCCGCTGGCTGCTTCCGCTGCTCGGAGGCCTGGCGGTGCTGGCGGCGCCCTCGCCCGACGGCTTGAGCTCGGAAGGCCAGCGCGTTCTCGCGGTGATCGTGCTCGCCATCGGGCTCTGGGGCTTCGAGACGCTCCCGCCCGGTGTCACCGCGATGGTCGGGATCATTGCCCTGGTGTTCACCCACGCGGTGCCGGGTATCCGTGAGGCACTGGTGGGCTTCGCGGATCCCATCGCGTACTTCCTGATCGGCGTGCTGACCTTGGGGGTGGCGGTGGCGCGGAGCGGCCTCGCCGAGCGGGTGGCTCACCTGCTGCTCGCGCGCGGGCGGGGCCGCGCCGGCGCACTCTACGCGCACCTGCTGCTCGCGCTGCCCCTGCTCACGCTGCTGCTGCCGTCGGCCACCACGCGCACCGGCATCCTCGTCCACGTCTACGACCGGGCCTTCACGCTCGGCCGCGTGCCGCCCGGTGCGCCGCTCGCCCGCGCCATCATGCTGGTGCTGAACTCGGTGAACCGCCTATCGTCCACCATCCTTCTTACCGGCGGCATCACGCCCATCGTGGCCGCCGGCCTCATCGGCACGATCTCGTGGACGCGCTGGTTCGTGCTCATGAGCGTGCCGTACCTGGCCCTGATCACCCTCGCCGCCGCCGCCATCTATCTGCGCTACCGCCACGGCTTCCACGCGGACGTGCAGGTGCCGGCCCGGCCCGATCCGCGTCCGCTCTCGGGCGTCGAGTGGCGCACCGCGCTGATCACCGCGGGTGCGGGACTGCTCTGGCTGACCGATTCCGTCCACCACTGGCATCCCACGTTGCCCGCCCTGCTGGCGTGGGTGTGCTTCCTGATGCCGGGCGTGGGCGTGCTCACCTGGCGACAGTTCGAGCAGGAAGTGGGCTGGACGAACTTCTTCGTGCTCGCCGCGTCACTGTCCCTGGCCCAGGCCCTCTCGCGCTCCGGCGCGAGCGCCTGGCTGGCCGGCGGCGTAGTGGGCGCCGCCCACGCGGTGGCCGAGTCGTCCTGGATGGTGGTGGGCGTGCTGCTCATCGCCTCCGCGGTCGTGCGACTCCTGATCCCGAACATCACCGGGTTCCTCGCCACCACGATCCCGGTGGCGATGTCGGTGGGCACCACCGCGGGTCTGAACCCCATCCTCTGCGGGCTCATCGTCACGATCGCGGGCGACGCGGTGCTCTACTATCCGGCGCAGGCTGCCTCGTCGCTGGTGGTCTACGAGCGCGGCCATCTCACCGCCGGGGAGATCTTCGGCTTCGGGCTGCTGATGGCCGCGCTCGCTGCCCTCGTGGTGTTGGCGGTGGCGATTCCCTACTGGACGTTGATCGGGGAGCCCCTCGTCGGCGGCCGATGACTCGGGCCGCTTCGAGCGCGGGCTTCGCCCGCGCAACCCGCATCTGGGGGGAGGTTCGGAAGGGGGGCGCAGCCCCCCTCCGAGTTCATCTCGGACGGTCGAGGACTTCGCGGACCTTGGCGATCAGGGCGAGGGGCGTGAACGGCTTGCCGAGCAGTAGCATGCTCGCGTCGAGCACGCCGTGGCGCACGATCGCGTCGCCGGTATAGCCCGACATGTAGAGCACGCGCAGGTCGGGCCGGGTTGCTCGCACCCGGTCCACCATCTCGCGGCCGCTCATGCGCGGCATCACCACGTCGGTGAGGATCAGGTCGATCCGCGCGCCTTCCTTCTCGTATACGGCGACGGCCTGGGCGCCGTCGCTCGCCTCCACCACCGTGTAGCCCTGCCGCTCCAGCACCTCGCGGGCGAGCGCCCGCACGTCGTCCTCGTCCTCCACCAGCAGGATGGTCTCCTGACCGGTGGCCGGCTGGGACGCCCCGCTGTCGTCGGCACCGCCGGTCTCGGCCGCGGTCTCGACCTGCGGCAGATAGATCTCGAAGGTCGTGCCGCCGCCCTCCACGCTGCGGACGTGGATCGCGCCGCCGTGCTGGCGCACGATCCCGTGCACCATCGACAGCCCGAGGCCGGTACCCTTGCCTGGCTCCTTGGTGGTGAAGAACGGTTCGAAGATGCGGGCCTGGGTCGCCGCGTCCATGCCGGTGCCGGTGTCCATCACGCGCAGTACCACGTACGGACCGGGGGGCAGCGCCTCCGGCCGATCGGGCGGGACGGCCCCGAGCTGCACGTGGTCGGTCTCGAGGCCGAGCGTGCCGCCCTGGGGCATCGCGTCGCGCGCGTTCACCGCCAGGTTCATCAGCGCCTGCTCGAGCTGCGCCCGGTCGGCGTTGACCCGTCCGGCGTGAGGCCCCAGCGTCAGCAGCAGGTCCACGTCCTCCCCGATGAGCCGCCGCAGCATCGTACTGACGTCCGCCACCATGGTGTTGAGATCGAGGACCTTCCGCTGGAGGACCTGCTTGCGGCTGAAGGCCAGGAGCTGCCGCGTGAGGCCGGCGGCGCGGTCCGCCGTCTTCTGGATCACCTCCACGCTGCGGCGCACCGGATCGTCGGCCTTGAGCCGGCCCAGGACCAGATGGGTGCGGCCGGTGATGATGGTCAGCAGGTTGTTGAAGTCGTGCGCGACACCACCCGCGAGGCGGCCCACCGCCTCCATCTTCTGAGACTGGCGGAGCTCCTCCTCGAGCTGGAGGCGCTGGGTGATGTCCATCATCGCGCCGATCATGCGGGTGGGCCGGCCGTCGCCGTCGTGCAGCACGTAGCCCCGGTCGAAGACATGGGCGTACGAGCCGTCGGCCCGGCGGTAGCGATACTCCGCGCTCCAGCTCTCGGCGCCGCGCTCCACCGCGGCATTGATGTCGCTCTTCACGCGCTCGCGATCGTCCGGGTGAATCGTCTCGTACCACCACGTGATGTCCGGGCCGATCTGCTCCGGGGGGTAGCCGAAGAGGATGCTGACGCCCTCGTTCCACCACAGCGCGTGGGTCACGAGGTCCCAGTCCCACACCGCGTCGTTGGTGGCGCGCGCCACGAACTGGAAGCGGTCCTGGCTCTCCCGCAGCGCCCGGACCAGCCGCTCCGCGGTGCCGCGGGCGATCTGCTCGGCCTCGAGGATCTGGGCGTTGCGGATCGCGATGGCCGCCTGCGCGGCCAGCCGCACCAGAACCGACTCGTCGTGGTCGGTGAACACACGGGCCGAGCGGTTATCCACGTAGAGGAGCCCCTCGACGCGGTCGTCGATGAGGATCGGCACCGCCATCTGGGCCTCGATGCCCAGCCGCCGGATCCGTTCCATGTAGTGGGGGCTGAGGCGGGGGTCGCGCAGGTAGTCGCTCGTGCGCAGGGGCCGGTGCTCCAGGAGCACCTGGCCGCCGAGCCCCTGGCCGGGCTCGATCCGCGTCGCGACGAGCTCCTCGTACCACGGGGACGTCCAGTAGCGGAGCAGCACCGCGTCGGACTCGGGCATGCGCAGGCCGATCACCGCGCCGTCGCTGCGGCAGAGCTCCTGCGCGGCCTCGGTCACCCGGCGGAGCACGGTGGCGAGCTCGGGCGCGGCCCCGATCGTGCGGGCCAGGTCGGCCAGTACCTCCGCTTCACGCCGGCGCCGCTCCTCCTCCGCGAAGAGCCGGGCGTGCTCGAGGGTGATCGCGGCCTGGTCGGCGAGGGCCTCGGCCAGCTGCACCGCGCGCGCGTCGAAGACGGTGCCGGTCGCGCTGCGCACCGCGAGCACCCCGATGAGCCGGTCCTGGGTGAGCAGGGGGACCGCCAGGATGGCCCGATCGGGCCCCTGCACCATGTGCGCGTGCAGGGCCGGCGGGATGTCGATTCGCGTGTCGGCCAGGACGTCCGGGCTGGTGATGGTGCGGCGTTCGCGCATCGCGAGGCCGATCGCGCCCGATCCGATCTCCCGCACCCCACGCCAGCCCGCGGTCGGCGCCGCGGGTCCGTGTGCCACCGCCATCGCGAGCAGATTCGTGGACTCGTCGTCGAGCCGGTAGACCACCGCCGAGCCGCCGCCGACCAGGGAGCGGAGGCTCTCGGCGATGCGCCCGCCGACCACGTCGGGGTCGAGGCGCTCTGACAGCAGCCGGCCGATGCCGGTCAGGGCGCGCGTCTCCTGCAGGTGCGTCCACTGCTCCTCGAGGAGTCGCGCGTTCTCCTGCTCGAGCGAGCGCAGGCGGACGTGGAGCGCCGTCTCGTCCTGCATGTCGGCGCGGCCGTGAGGGCTCGTCGGTAGCATCCGACCGTGAGGCAGCAAGGACCACGCCATGGGTAAATAGCTGAAATAGCGACGGATCCTGGGCCCCGGCCGGCGCAAAGTGTCAGCCCGGCGACTGAAAATGAGCACCCCGGCTGGGGACAAGTCCCCCGACGCTCTGCTAGGATCCGCTCACCGTCGCCAGCCGCTCACCTCTTCCGGGAGACTCGCCGCCATGACGACCGACGCGAGGATGATCAATCACCTCTGGACGCACAAGACGCAGGACCATCCGTTCCTGTCCGACGAGGAGCTGGTGATCGATCGGGGGGAAGGCGTCTGGGTCTGGACGGAGCGGGGCAAGAAGCTCCTGGATGGCTTCGCGGGGCTCGCGGTCGTCAACGTGGGCCACGGCCGCCGCGAGATCGCGGAGGCGATCGCCGAGCAGACGGTGCGGCTGGCATACTACCCGACCACGCGGCAGTTCTCCAATCGCCCCGCCGCGGAGCTGGCCGCGAAGCTGGCGGCGATCACGCCCGGCGACCTGCGCTACACGATGTTCGCGGTGAGCGGCTCCGAGGCCAACGAACGCTCGATGCAGATCGCGCGGCAGTACTGGCTGGCCACCGGCAAGCCCGGTAAGCACAAGGTGATCTCGCTCGAGGGCGGCTACCACGGTGCCACCATGGGCACCTTCGCGGTCTGCGGCCTGCCCAACCTGTCGCAGGCCTACGCGCCCCTCGAGGTGCCCGGCTTCGCGAAGGTCAAGCCGCCGCATCCGTTCCGCGACCTGGCGGGCGGCAGCGAGGCCGAGCTGATCGCGCGCCGGATCGCCGAGATGCGCGAGGCCATCGTTCGCGAGGGCCCGGACACGGTGTCGGCGGTCATCATGGAGCCGGTGCTCTCCTCGGGCGGGTTCATCATGCCGCCCATCGGCTGGCTCCGCGCGGTGCGCGCGCTCTGCGACGAGCTGGACGTGCTGATGATCGCCGACGAGGTCATCACCGGCTTCGGCCGCACCGGTCGGTGGTTCGCGTGCGAGCACGACCAGGTCGTGCCCGACCTCATGTCGGTGGCCAAGGGCATCACCTCGGGCTACATCCCGCTCTCCGCCAGCATCGCGCGCGGTCGGCTCGCCGACGCGTTCTCCGACACCACCACCCAGGAGAACGTGCACCCCAACACCTACGCGGCCCATCCGGTGGCCTGCGCGGCCGCGCTCGCCAACCTGCGCATCATGGAGCAGGACAAGCTGGTGGCCAACGCGGAGACGATGGGCGCGCGGCTGCTCGAGGGACTGCGGAGCGCGGTGGGCAAGCACCCGGTCGTGGGCGACGTCCGCGGCCGCGGCCTCCTGGTCTGCGTGGACTTCGTGCAGCCCGACGGCTCCGGCAGGCCGCTCGATGCCAAGCTGGTCGCCGAGCTCGACCGCAAGGCCTGGGACCGCGGCGCCATCATCTACGCCCGCGGCACCGTCCTCCGCCTGGCGCCCCCGCTCTGCATCACCCCCGCGGAGGTGGACGAGCTGGTCAGCATCGTTGCCGACTGCGTCGACTCGCTCCAGCGTGACGTGGCGGCGGCCCGCTAGCGCCTAACCGAGGGACGTTAGGGCGCCGGCGTCGCGCCGGCAGCCGACTGGTCCACGTTCGAGCGCGGGCTTCGCCCGCGCCTCCTGCCTCCCGGGGGGAGGTTCGGAAGGGGGGCGCAGCCCCCCTCCGAGTGCTTAACCGAGGAACTCGCGCGCGAGCGTCTCCCACATCATCGCGGAGAGCTTGAGGCTCTCGGTGTCCACGCGCTCGTTGTGGCCGTGGAACATGAGCGGGTAGTCGGTGTAGGGGATGCGGAGCGACTGCAGGCCGAAGCCGTAGGCGGGCACACCCTGCCAGCGGAAGAACTTGGCGTCGGTGCCGCCGGTGGTCATCTTGGGCACCACGCGGCTGCCCGGCATCAGCCGGGACGTCACCCGCTCCATCGCGGCCACCAGCGGGGTGTCGTGCGTGCTGAGTGAGCCCTCCTGGCCGCGGCCGGTGCGGATCGTCACCCGCGGGGCCAGGTCGCCGATCGCCTCCCGCAGCATCACGTCCACCTCGTCGCTCGTCACCCCGGGCAGGGCGCGGATATCCACGTCGATCTCCACGCGGTCGGGGATGACGTTGGTCTTCACGCCGCCGTGCATGACGTTCGGCGAGAACGTGGTGTGCGTGCAGGCATGCGCCTCGCGCGCCAGGGCCAGGTTGTCCATCCCGCGCACCGTCTCCAGCACCCGGGCGGGGTCGGTGAGGCCCGCGGTCAGCGCGGGCCCGAGATCCATGGCCTTCACGTACTCGCGCCACACGTCGAGGATGCGCGCCTTCGGCTGGTAGGCCGCGATGCGCCGCACGACTTCCGCCGCGGTCACCAGCGCGTTGTCGGTGCGGAACGGCCGTGAGCCGTGGCCGGGCGTGCCCGCCACCGTGAGCCGCCGCCAGTTGGCGCCCTTCTCGCCGACGGTCACGCCCAGGACGTGGCCCGTGCTGGTCGGGATCGGCACGCCGCCGCTCTCGGTGATGACGTAGTCGGCTTTCACCGCGTCGGGCCGCCGCTCGACCAGATGTCCCGCGCCCAGATTGCCGCCCGCTTCCTCGTCCGCCACCGCCAGGTAGATCAGCGTGCCGCGCGGGCGGAAGCCGCTCTTGGCCAGGCGCCGCGTCGCCACCGCCATCGTGCTGGTGAGGTTCAGCATGTCGATAGCGCCCCGGCCCCAGACCACGCCGTCCACCAGCTCGCCCCCGAAGGGATCGCGCTTCCAGCCGTCCGGGCTCACCGGGACCACGTCGGTGTGGCCCATCAGGAGCAGGCGCGGGGCCCTGGGGTCCGAGCCCTCGATCCGCGCGATGAGGCTTTCGCGCCCCGGCTCGGAGGTGTAGCGCTCGCACGCCACCCCCGCGCCCGCGAAGTAATCCTCCAGCGCCGCGCAGCTCCGCGTCTCCTGGCCGGAGGCCGCGGTGCCGTCGTTGACGCACGCATTGCGGATCAGGGTGCGCAGCAGCTCGGTCGCCTCGGTCTCGATGCTCTGCTCGTCTGGCATGGGTTCCTCGTTCTCGCGATGGGGTCAGGTCTTACATTCCGACATTGCCCGAGAAGTTCCGGATGATCCAGCCCGCGATGGAATGACGGGCCGGGCCCACCGGCATCTCGGTGCGCGGAAACCACCGCGCGTCCTC
>Ga0193719_10001033_pt1 | contig 10885 bp, 12 predicted proteins | sample U2a2metaG_FD_160103 | JGI IMG/M metagenome (GOLD analysis project Ga0193719, IMG submission 160103) | Soil microbial communities from a riparian zone of the East river system, Colorado, United States - U2a2 | ecosystem: Environmental > Terrestrial > Soil > Riparian zone | place: USA: East... | reverse complement strand
ATCGTGGAGAAGGTCAAGGCCGAGAAGGTGGTGACCCGCGGCTTCGACGCGGAGTCGCTGGAGTTCGTGGACATGATCCAGGCCGGGATCATCGACCCGACGAAGGTGGAGCGGGTGGCGCTGCAGAACGCGGCGTCGGTGGCCTCGCTGCTGCTGACGACGGAGGCGCTGATCACGGACCTGCCCGAGGACAAGCCGGCAGCGGCGCCGCCGATGCCTCACGGGGACTTCTAAGCCCGGCGGTCACGCCGCCGGGTTACCGGGCCTACGGCCCTTGCCGGTCACGGCAAGGGCCGTACGCTTTTGTCCACTCTTGACCCAGGTTGTCTTTCACGGCAGGCTCTGGTAACGTAAAGCGCTTCAAACAGCGAACAGTTCAAATAGAAATGGTCGAGGAGGTGAGTATTTGTACCCGTACGAGACCCTGATGATCCTGGATCCCCGGTTGAACGAAGAGGAAGTGGCCGCGCTCCTCACCAAGGTGCAGGAGACGCTCAAGACGCTCGGCGGCGAAGTGGGAAAAGCGGAGAGCTGGGGCAAGCGGCGGCTGGCCTACGACATGCGCAAGCAGCGCGAGGGCACCTACGCGGTCCTCGAGTCCAAGGCGGAGCCGCCCACCATCAAGGAGTTCGAGCGCCAGCTGAAGCTCAACGAGCAGGTCCTGCGGTACTTCACGACCCGCGTCCCGGCGCCCAAGCGGATCCGGACGGCCCCGAAGCCGCCGGCTCCGGCGGTCGAGGAGGTCGTCTGATGGCGAACCTGAACCGAGTGTTCCTCATTGGCAATCTGACGCGGACCCCGGAGCTGCGCTACACGCCGAGCGGCACCGCGGTGGCCGACCTCCGTCTGGCCGTCAACCGGAACTACACGACGCAGGGTGGGGAGAAGCGCGAAGAGACCTGTTTCCTCACGGTGGTGGTGTGGGGCAAGCAGGCCGAGAGCTGTGGCGAGTACCTCGACAAGGGTAGCCCGATCATGGTCGAGGGGCGGCTGCAGACTCGCGACTGGGAAACGAAGGACGGGCAGAAGCGCAGCGTCGTCGAGGTCGTCGCGGAGCGGGTGCAGTTCATGGGACGCAGCAAGTCCGCCCCCGCATCCGCGCCGGGCGGAGTGCCCGAGCCGGTCGAGGCGGGTGGTGAAGCCGACGACGAGGTGCCGTTCTAGCCAGTCCCGTTCCAAGCAGTTCCGTTCCAAGAGGAGGAACAAGCCATTCCGCCAGGTGGAAAGCCCGTCAAGCGGCGTCGGTTCGGTCGCCGCAAGGTTTGCAAGTTCTGCGTCGATCGCGTCAGCCTCGTCGACTACAAGGATATTCGCCGGCTCCGCAACTTCGTCTCGGAGCGCGGCAAGATCACCCCGCGTCGCATCTCGGGGAGCTGCGCCCGGCATCAGCGGCAGCTGACCCGTGCCGTCCGCCGCGCGCGTACGGTGGCCCTGCTCGCCCAGACCGCCGAATGACGCGGGGCCCATCGAGGAGCCGGCGATGAAAATCATTCTGATGGACGACGTGCCGACCCTGGGCCGCCGTGGCGAGGTCCACGACGTCTCCGACGGCTACGCGCGCAACTTCCTGCTGCCCCAGAAGCTCGCCCTGCACGCCACCACCGCGAATCTCAAGAACATCGAGCAGATCAAGGCGCGCCAGAACGCGCAGGCGGCCAAGCTCCAGGCGGACGCGCAGAGCCAGGCCCAGGCGATCGAGGCCCTGCGTTTCGCCCAGCGCCGACAGGCCTCCGACGAGGGCCGGCTCTTCGGCTCGGTGGGCCGCGCCGACCTCGCGACCTTCCTCTCGCAGCACGGCATCGAGGTCGAGCGGCGCCGCATCGGGCTCGACGAACCGATCAAGACGCTCGGCGAATTCACGGTGCCGGTGCGCCTGCATCACGATGTTACCGCCCAGTTGAAGGTGTCCGTGACCCGGGAATAGCGGTGGCGACGCTCACCGACCTGCTCACCTCCAAGATCCCGCCCCACAGCCTGGAGGCCGAGCGGGCGGTGCTGGGGGCAATTCTGCTGGAGCGGGAGAGCCTGCCCAAGGCCATCGAGCTCCTCAAGCCGGCCGACTTCTACAAGGAAGGGCACCGCAAGATCTTCGACGCCACCCTCGCGCTCTTCGAGCGCAACGAGCCGGTGGACCTGCTCACCGTGTCGGAGGAGCTGAAGCGGCGCGCGACCCTGGAAGAGGTGGGCGGCGCCGCCGCCCTCGCGAGCCTCGTCGAGGAAGCGGCGACCGCGGCCCACCTGCTGTCCTACGGGGCGATCGTGCGGGAGAAGGCCCTCCTGCGCGACCTCATCCGCATCGCCACCGAGATCATCGGGCAGAGCTACGAAGCCCGCGACGACGTGGACAAGCTGCTCGACGACGCGGAGCGGCTGATCTTCCAGATCTCCGAGCGACGGATGCAGGGCTCGGCCTTCCCGGTGCGGGCCATCCTGAAGGACACCTTCGAGCACATCGAGAAGCTCTACGACCGCAAGGAGCACATCACCGGGCTCGCGACCGGCTTCGACGACCTCGACCGCATGACCTCGGGCTTCCAGCCCAGCGACTTCATCATCATCGCGGGCCGGCCCTCGATGGGCAAGACCGCCTTCGCGCTGAACATCGCCAAGTTCGCGGGGGTCGAGGACCACAAGCGCGTGCTGGTGCTGAGCCTCGAGATGTCCAAGGAGCAGCTCGTGCAGCGGCTGCTGTGCTCCGAGGCCAAGGTGGACTCCCACAAGGTGCGCACCGGCTATCTCGACCCGCGGGACTGGACCCGCCTCACCAACGCGGCGGGGCGGCTCGCCGAGGCGCCCATCTACATCGACGACTCGCCCGCGCTCACCGTGCTGGAGGCCCGCGCCAAGGCGCGCCGCATGAAGGCGGAGCACGGCCTCGACCTGATCGTCATCGACTACCTGCAGCTGATGCGCGGCCGCCACCAGCAGGAGAACCGTCAGCAGGAGATCTCGGAGATCTCCCGGTCGCTCAAGGCCCTGGCCAAGGAGCTGTACGTGCCGGTGGTGGCGCTGTCGCAGCTTTCCCGCGCGGTGGAGACGCGCGAGCGCAAGGAGCCGCAGCTCTCGGACCTGCGCGAGTCGGGTGCGCTGGAGCAGGACGCCGACGTGATCCTCTTCCTCTACCGGCCCGAGCGCTACGGCCTGCAGTCGGAGGACGGGGACCGGGTGGCCGACGTGATCATCGGCAAGCAGCGCAACGGGCCCACCGGCAAGGTCCAGGTCACATTCATCCCCGAGTACGCCTCCTTCGAGCGCCTCGCCAAGCGCCCGGAGGCCCAGCCCTTCTAGCCGGGCAGGTGACCAAGGTCGTCATCGTCGGCGCGGGCAAGGGCGGGCGCGCCCTGCTCGAGATGTTCAGCGGCGATCCCACCGTCACCATCATCGGGGTCGCCGACGTGAATCCCTGGGCCCCGGGGCTCGAGCTGGCTCGGCGCCTCAACATCGCGGTCAGCACCGACCTGCGGGAGCTCGTCGCGGATCCGCGGGTCGACCTCATCATCGACGTGACCGGCAACGCTCAGGTGCAGGAGGCCATCCAGCGGCTCAAGCCGCCCGGCACCGAGGTGATGGGGGGCGCGAGCGCCAAGTTCATGTGGGACCTCCTGGCCGAGCGGCAGCGCAGCGAGGAGCTGGAGGACCGCTACTCGCTCATGCTCCGGGAACTGCAGGCCAAGGACGAAGGGGAGTTCATCATCGGGCAGAACCCGAAGATGCGGGAGCTGGCCGAGCAGGTCATCCGGGTGGCCCAGACGCCCACCACCGTGCTGATCCGCGGGGAGTCCGGCACCGGCAAGGAGCTGGTGGCGCGGGCGATCCACCGCTACTCGAACCTCCGCGACAAGCCGCTCGTCACCGTCAACTGCACCGCGCTCACCCCGACCCTCATGGAGTCGGAGCTGTTCGGGCACAAGCGCGGGTCGTTCACCGGCGCGGTGGCCGACAAGGTGGGGCTCTTCGAGAAGGCGGACGGCGCGACCATCTTCCTCGACGAGGTCGGGGACATGCCGCTCGAGATGCAGGGCAAGCTGCTGCGGGTGCTGCAGGCCGGAGAGGTGAAGTCGGTCGGCGACGTGGTCACCCGGAAGGTCCGCGTGCGGGTGATCGCGGCCACCAACCGCGATCTCGAGAAGGCCCTGGCCGGCTCCGAGTTCCGCGAGGATCTGTTCTATCGGTTCAACGCCTTCACGGTGGTCCTTCCCCCCCTGCGCGAGCGCAGTGAGGACATCCCGGTCCTGGCGTACCACTTCCTCCGCAAGGCCGAGGCCAAGGTGAACAAGAAGGTGGATCGCTTCGCGCAGGACGCGCTGGACATGCTGCGGCGCTATAGCTGGCCCGGCAACCTGCGAGAGCTGGAGAACATCATCGAGCGGGCGGTGGTCCTCTCCTCGAGCCAGCAGATCGACGTCACGCACCTTCCCCTCTACCTCCAGGAGTCGGGTCCGATCCGGGTCACCACGCAGGAGGGTTTCGTCCAGGCCAAGGAGCGGGTGGTATCCATGTTCGAGAAGGAGGCCGTCGCCCGCTTCCTGTCGGAGGCCCGTGGCAATATCTCGGTGGCCGCCCAAAAGGCGGGCATCACCCGGCGTAACTTCCATCGCCTGCTTTCCAAGTACTCGATAAATACCAAGAAGTTCAAGACTGGGCTGTAGTCGACTCATATGTGAGTCTATAGAGACTCACACGTTCTTCCCTAAATACACGAGCTGTTCCAATCAGTTGCCGGTTGTCGTGCATGAATATCCTATTCTGATGTGAGTCGTAGGTGTCCCTCTTTCTGTGTCATCGAGTTGCACATAGCTAGCGGAATCAGCTAGTTCACGCCGCTCCGGGCCCTGGAACGCTTCTTGTGTGTCTCCGGGAGTATCTCGCGCTCACGGAGGAGCCAATGGGGGCCCAGTGCCGTTGTGGAACCAAGGTCGAGTTCTCGTTCAACCATCTAGGCTGTATCGCCTGCGGGGCCGCGTGTTGCCCCGCGTGTTCGTACGAGCTCGAGTCCACCCGCTACTGCGCGCCCTGCGCCGAGACGCTGCTGGAGGTGCCCTGGGCTCGGCTCGTCACCTCCGCCCCGGGTCTGGCCTGAAGCGATCGCGGGTCGAGCGCCATGATCACGTGTGAAATCGTTTCCGACACCCATTGCCGCTGGGGCGCCCTCGCGATGGCCCCGGCGCGTTCGCTCTGAGGAGGCTTCCGCATGGAGTCCAAGGGAAAGACGTTCCGCCGTCTGTTGCAGGATGAGCCTTATCTCTTCACCGGCGGCATCTACTCGCCGCTCGATGCCCAGATCGCCGAGCAGGCCGGCATGAAGTCCATCTACCTGAGCGGCTACTCGCTGGCGATGCTCAACGGCTGGCCCGACATGGGCTTCCTCACGATGACCGAGGTGACGAAGGCCGCGTCCATGGTGGCCAGCGCGGTCGAGGTGCCGATCATCGCGGACGCCGACGACGGCTACGGCAACGCGCTCTCGACGATGCGCACGGTGCACGAGTTCGTGAAGACCGGGGTGGCGGGCATCCACCTCGAGGACCAGCGCTTCCCGAAGCGCTGCGGCCACATCGCGGGCAAGACGATCGTGTCGCGCGAGGAAGCGCTCGGCAAGTACCGGTCCGCTCTCGCGGAGCGCGACCGGCTCGACCGCGACTTCGTGATCATCGCGCGCACCGACGCCTACGGGGCGGTGGGCGGAAGCATGGAGGAGGCGATCTGGCGCGGCCGGGCCTACGCCGATGCGGGCGTGGACCTCGTCTGGGCCGAGCTGTCGAACTCGGACCGGGAACCCGCCATCGAGTTCGCGCGCGCCATGAAGGAGACCCACCCGAACCTGCCGCTCGCCTTCAACTACTCCTCGTCGTTCCGCTGGCACAAGGACGCCAATCCGCTCACCTTCCGGGAGCTCGGCGAGCTCGGCTACCGCTTCATCTTCATCACCCTCTTCGGGGCCCACGCCGCGATGCACTCGGTGTGGAACTTCATGCAGGAGCTGGTGAAGAACGAGGAGCAGGCCCAGTGGACGCTCGAGCGCCTGAAGGCCGGCCATCCCACCGAGAGCCACCACGTGATGGCCCGGGTCTCGCACTTCCAGGAGCTGGAGCGCCGGTTCATCCCGGGCACCGAGGAGCGCCTGCAGGGCTCCGACGGCTTTGGCGAGGCCAAGGGGCACTGACCCGCGTGGCCGCGGCGGCCGGGCGCGGACTGCGTCCGGCCGCCGCGGTGATTCAGACCGGGTCGCGGCGGTGCAGCGCCTGCACCACGCGCACCGCGACGAGGCCGAGAATGCCGAGCAGCACGACGACCAGCACGATCCGCTCGACCTCGCCGACCACGTAGCGCAGGCGCTCCACGTAGCTGCCGAAGCCGTAGCCCACCGCGTAGCCGGCGCCCACCACCACCGGCACGTAGACGAGCGCGCCGGCAACGTTGGCGATCAGGAAGGCGGAGAACCGCATCCCGAGCGCTCCCGCCAGCGGCCCCGCGGTGAAGCGGACGCCGGGGACGAAGCGGGCCACGAACACCGCGACCGGCCCCCGGCGGCCCACGAACGCCTTCATGGTCTCGAGGCGCTCGGGGTGGCCGAGCACCCAGCGCGCGTAGCGCGGCATCGCGGTCTGGCCGTAACGACGCCCGAGCCAGTAGCCGATGTTATCGCCCACCACCGCGCTCACGATGCCGACCGCGAGCACGATGGAGAGGCGGAGCTTGCCGCGCCAGACCAGGTAGCCGGCCAGCGCCAGGATCGTCTCCTCCGGCACCGGAAGACCCACGTTGCCGAGCACCACCACCACGAAGATGGCGAGGTAGCCCCAGTGGCCGACAAACTCGTGGAGGTCGCTCACGAGACCTCGTGGACGGAGGGACTCACTCGCCGGCGGGCCGGCGGGTGACGACGCTCACGTGGCCGTCCTCCTCCAGGAAGGCATGGTCGGTGGTGATGTCGGGCGGCCGGATGTTCATGAGGCGCGCCCTCAGCATCGCACCCGTCGCGACGGATCGGGGCCGAATTTGACACGCGGTCCCCGCGGCCGTAGGCTCGGCGGCATGACGGAGTGGCGGCGGACGCTCGTGCTGGTCGGCCTGGCCCTGCTGCAGCTGATCCTCGCCGCGGCGGTCACCATCGAGACCGCCGACGTCGCGTGGGTGCCGAGCTACTTTGACGGCGACGACGGCGACTCCGCTCCCTTCGCGCTCTCCGATCGCCTGCCCGCGCTGGCCAGCCCCGCGGGCGGGTTGATCCCGCTCCTGGCCGCGCTCGCCGTCGTCGTCACCCGGCCGCCCGGGGGCCCGCGCCGGATCGCGCCCGCGCGGGTCCGCTTCCGCGCTCCCCCTCTCGCCTAGCCCGCTCCCCGCTGGGTTCGCGGGCGCCTCTCGCCCGCATCGTGGTCGAATCTCCACCGTCGAGGAGGATGCGCATGTTCGGTCTGGGTGCTCAAGAGCTGATGCTGATCCTGGTGATCGCGCTGGTGCTGTTCGGAGGAGCGAAGATTCCGGAGCTGGGCCGCTCGCTGGGGCAGGCGATCCGCGAGTTCAAGCGCGGCGTCGAGACGCCGGACGCGACCCCCGAGCCCAAGCCGGACGCCGGCCGCGGCCCGGACGGCCCGAAGTCGGCCTGACGCGGGCCCTCTCGGGAGACCGCGAATGCTTGACACCCGGGCGCCCCCGCCTCTAGCGTAGGTGCTTCAGAGGTCGCTCGACGATGAAGATCAGCGCCGTAAAGAGGCTGTTCGTGGGATCACCGCTCGCTACGGCGCAGGCCCGGCACGAGCGGCTCTCGAAGTCGTCCGCGCTCGCGGTGTTCTCGTCCGACGCGCTCTCGTCCGTCGCCTACGCCACCGAGGAGATCCTGCTCGTCCTGGTGGTCGCGGGCGCCGCCGCGGTCGCGTACTCGATTCCCATCGGGGTCGCGATCGCGGCCCTGATCGCGGTGGTGGTGAGCTCCTACCGGCAGACCATCATGGCCTATCCGATGGGCGGCGGCTCGTACATCGTCACCAAGGACAACCTCGGCCAGGTGGCGGGCCTCATCTCGGCGGGGGCGTTGCTCATCGACTACGTCCTGACGGTGGCGGTGAGCGTGGCCGCGGGGGTGGCCGCCATCACCTCCGCGTTCCCCGCGCTCTACGACTATCGCATCCCGCTCGGCGTGCTGTTCATCGCGGGCATCGCGACCATGAATCTGCGCGGCCTGCGCGAGTCGAGCAACCTCTTCGCGGTTCCGACCTACCTCTTCGTGGTGAGCTTCGCGGGCATGCTCGCCTACGGGTTCGTCGGCTGGGCCGCGGGATGGGAGACCCCGCCGCCGCCCACCGCCGACATCGCGGGGACCCAGGACCTGACGCTCTTCCTGGTGCTGCGCGCGTTCTCCTCCGGCTGCGCCGCGCTCACCGGGGTCGAGGCGGTCTCCGACGGCGTGCCCGCCTTCCGGCCCCCGGAGGCGCGGAACGCCCGCATCGTCCTGACCTGGCTCGGCATCATCCTGATCACCCTGTTCGTGGGCATCACCTTCCTGGCCCGCCACCTTCACGTGATGCCGCGGGCGGAGGAGACGGTGGTCTCGCAGCTCGCCCGCCTCATCTTCGGGAACGGGCTCCTGTACTACGAGATCCAGGTCGTCACCATGTTCATCCTCGTCTTCGCGGCCAACACCGCCTTCGCCGACTTCCCGCGGCTGGCCTACTTCCTGGCCCGCGACGGCTTCATCCCCCGCCAGTTCGCCACCCGCGGGGACCGGCTCGTGTTCTCCAACGGGATCCTGATCCTGGGCGGCGTCGCCGCGCTCCTCATCGCGCTGTTCGGCGGAGCCACCCACGCCCTCATCCCGCTCTACGCGGTGGGCGTGTTCCTCTCCTTCACGCTCTCGCAGGCGAGCATGGTACGGCGGTGGCTCACCCGGCGCGAGGCGGGCTGGCGCTGGCGCTGGGTCCTCAACGCGCTGGGAGCGGCCACCACCGGCCTCGTGATGCTGGTGATCGCGGTCACCAAGTTCAGCCACGGCGCGTGGATGGTCGTGCTGCTGATCCCCCTGCTGGTGGGCCTCTTCATGATGATTCACCGCCACTACGCGGACGTGGCCGGCCAGCTCTCGCTCGACGCCTACGGCGGGCCGCCCCCCATCGACCACACCGTGCTCGTGCTGGTGGGCGATCTGCACCGTGGGGTGGCCGCGGCCCTGCGCTACGCCCAGACCCTCTCCGCGTCGGTGAAGGCGGTCTACGTCGAGATGGACCCGGAGCGGACGCAGAAGCTCGAGGAGAAGTGGGGCAAGTGGGGGCTCGGCATCCCCCTCGTGGTGCTGACCTCGCCCTACCGGTCGCTGCTCACCCCGTTCCTCGACTACATCAATCACCTCCTCGCGCTGAGCGATCGCCAGGTGGTCACGATCGTGATCCCCGAGTTCGTGCCGGCGCGATGGTGGCAGCATCTCCTCCACAACCAGACCGCCCTCCTCATCAAGGGCGCGCTGCTGTTCCGCAAGGGCGTCGTGGTCGTGGACGTCCCCTTCCACCTCCGATGAACCTCTCCAAGCTCAAACGATGGTTCGTGGGCACGCCGATCGCGACGGCCCAGGCCCACCACGAGCGGCTCGGCCCCATCACCGGTCTCGCCGTCTTCGCCTCCGACAACCTCTCCTCGGTCGCCTACGCCACCGAGGAGATTCTTCGTGTGCTCCTCCTCGCCGGGGTGGGAGCGCTCGCGTTATCGGTGCCCATCGGCTTCTGCATCGGCGGGGTGATCGGGATCGTGATCCTGTCGTACCGCCAGAACATCGCGGCGTATCCGCAGGGCGCCAGCGACTACATCGTGGCCAAGGACAACCTCGGCGTGTTCTCGGGGCTGACCGCGGGGGCGGCCCTGCTCATCGACTACACCCTGACGGTGGCGGTCAGCGTGTCCGCGGGCGTCGCCGCCCTCACCTCCGCCGTTCCCGTCCTCTACCCCTACCGGGTCGTGCTCGGGGTCGGCCTCGTGGTCCTCGTCGCGGTGGCGAACCTGCGCGGAATCCGCGAGTCCGGACGGGTGTTCGCGGTGTGGAGTTACCTGTTCATCGCCGGCTACGCCCTGCTGATGGTCTACGGATTCACCTCGCTCGCGATCTGGGGCCGCCCCCCGGTGGAAGTCGCCGCGGTGCCCCCGCCTCCGCCCATGGCCGAGCTCGGGGTGTTCCTGCTCCTGCGCGCCTTCGCCTCCGGGGCGGTGGCCCTCACCGGGATCGAGGCGGTCTCGGACGGCACCCCCGCGTTCCGGCCGCCGGAGGTGCGCAACGCCCAGACCGTGCTCGCGGTCCTGGGTGTGATCATGGTCACCCTCTTCGTGGGGATCACGGTGCTGGCGGCCGGCCACCACATCGTGCCGCACGACGAGGAGACGGTGGTCTCCCAGCTCGCGCGTGAGGTCTTCGGCGGCGGCCTCCTCTATTACTTCATCCAGGGTGTCTCGATGGTGATCCTGGCCCTCGCGGCCAACACCGCGTTCGCGGACTTCCCGCGGCTGGCGTCCTTCATGGCGCGCGACGGCTATCTGCCCCGGCAGTTCGCCAGCCGCGGCGACCGGCTCGTCTTCTCGAACGGGGTCATCATCCTCGGGCTCGCCGCCTCCAGCCTGATCGCCCTCTTCCACGGCAGCACGCATCTCCTGATCCCGCTCTACGCCCTCGGCGTCTTCACGTCGTTCACGCTGTCGCAGGTGGGCATGGTGCGGCGCTGGCTCACCCGGCGGCCCGCGGGATGGCGGCCGAAGGTCCTGATCAGCGGCCTGGGCGCGACCACCACCGGGCTCGTGATGGTGGTCACCGCGCTCGCCAAGTTCTCGGACGGCGCGTGGATCGTGGTAGTGATCGCGGTCGCGCTCATCGCGGGCTTCGTGAGCATCAATCGCCACTATCGCGAGGTCG
>Ga0193719_10001032_pt1 | contig 10887 bp, 6 predicted proteins | sample U2a2metaG_FD_160103 | JGI IMG/M metagenome (GOLD analysis project Ga0193719, IMG submission 160103) | Soil microbial communities from a riparian zone of the East river system, Colorado, United States - U2a2 | ecosystem: Environmental > Terrestrial > Soil > Riparian zone | place: USA: East River... | reverse complement strand
CTCGCCAGCGGTCTCGGGCGGGCGACTATATATCGCAATCCATAACCAGGGATTGCTCGCTCTCGACGCCGACACCGGTTCCCAACTGTGGCTGACTCCAATGCCTGGACCGCAATGGTCCTCGCCGGCTGTAGAGAACGGGCGGGTCTTCGTCGGCTCCCGCGATGATCATAAGCTGTATGCCTTCGACGCAGCGACGGGGAATACGCTCTGGACTGCCACGACCAGCGACTGGGTGCAGACTTCGCCAGCCGTGGCCAACGGCGTCGTTTACATCGCTAACAATGCAGGCACCCTCTACGCCTTTAATGCCGGAACCGGCAGCCTTATCTGGCAGAGGGCGGTGTCACCCGGTTTCGCCATCGGGAGCTCACCGACGGTGGCCAACGGTGTTGTTTACGTCGCCTCCGCACTAGACGCCTCCGGAACGCACTTTGATGGGAAGCTTTACGCGGTCGATGCGACGAGTGGCCAAGTGCTGTTTAGTGATGTCGTCAGCGAGGGACAGGGGGAAGCGAGGTGGGTTCAAGCCTCGCCAACAGTTGACAACGGAGTCGTGTACATCCCCAACTACGGTGACGGGACGGTGGCTGCGTTTTGGCTAAATGCGCCTACTCCCAGTCCTACACCGACTGCGAGCCCTACTCCGACATCAACAGCCACTCCGACGGCGACACCGAGCGCTACGCCGACTGCCACACCAACATCTACACCGCGGCCACACTCGACTCCAAAACCTCACCCGACGCCACGGCCTCGCTGACACCGGCCCGCGTCGCGCGCACTCCCTTCCACCAGAAATTTTCTCCGCGAAAATTTCTGATGGTTTGTGATCGTGATTGGTAATTGATCATTGGTGAGCGCTTCCTTGCCGGTACTCAGTGGATGCAACGGTCGTGTGAAATGGCAAATAGCCGCCTTCTGGGACTCGATTGCGATGTTGAAGGAATAAAATTGGAAATTTAGACGAGACTAAGTCGAGTGATCCGCGGTTCCTGCTTCGACGGTTCTAACGCGGCGAAGAGGGTTTTCTCGTAACAAATCGCCGAATTTAGCACAGTACAACAGCGAGGGCCTTTGGCGTCGCGTTATGAAGAAGAAATCTGCATCTCAATCAGCGTACTTTAATCTCCGGCTGGTACTTGGTCTAAATGTTTTCCTAGTTGGAGCGTTTTTGGCGCTGTTTGCTGTGGCCAATCCCTCTGCTGGCAGGCGTGTTGGGTTTGCGCCGTTAGCGGGCGCAACCCCCTCAGGCTCAGGGAGCATCCTCTTCGACCAGTTCACCGGCTTCACCCTAGGACATGTTCCCTCTCAACGTTTTGTTCCACCGGGGATCTTTGACGGGGAATCGGCAGAGGACTTCGAAGTCTTTGATGCGCAAGGCTGGACGATTGGCGAGTTTAAATTCGAGGTATCGGCGGGGAGTGAGCCCACTATGGTGGACATTCGCGTGTACCCGGACTCGAACGGCCAGCCGGGAGAGCCGGCACTCTGCAGCTATGACGGCGTTGCCACCACCTTGCACGGCTTTCAACAGCCCCAAGTATTACGCGTGCCGTTGCCGACAGCATGCTCGCTGGGACAGGGTCGTTACTGGGTGTCGGTCGTGCGGAGCGACGGTTCAGGCATGAGTTGGGCTGATGGATTGCCCAATCCATTCCCGCCTCCGTTCGTCCTTGGAGCGCACGGCCATTGGCGCAATCCTGGCGACGGATTTGGCACGGGATGCACCGACTGGTCCGATATCACGACCTGCCTTGTGGAGGGAGACAAAGGTCCAGTGCCGATCGGCGGCAGCGGCGAGCAATTCAAGTTTCAGATCTGCGGTGTCGCTGGCTTGGGTGGCAGTCCAGCCGGCTGCCCTGAAGAAGTCGTCAGCTCAAATCTTGCGATCACGCTTGCCGTCGACAATGGTGATCCCGGGCAGTGCGGCAATGCAACCACGCTGGAGGTGGACGCGGGTGCGCGCGTGAACATCTGCTACACAATCACGAACACTGGCGAGACGAGCCTTAGGAATCATTGGTTGCGCGACAATCGGCCGCCACGGCCGTTTGCGAGGGAGCTACTATTGGAGCCGGGGCAGAGTCTTCACTTTAATCGACTGATTACAGCAGCTGAATCTCAGACTATCACTGCAGAGGCTCAGTCAACCGATGTCCTCCCGTGGTACTTCGCAGTGGTTAATGGCTTTGAATTTCTCGATATCTCCGGATCCGGCACGCCACTTGATCTGGAAGACGATGGGTCGGCCAACATTACCATGCCGTTCCGATTCAATCTCTTCGGGGTCGAGTCGGATCAGCTGTGCATCAACAACAATGGCTTCATGCTGCTGGACTGGTCAAAGCCCTGCGATGGTTTCTATGAGGATGCCTCGATACCTAACGAGAGCGTCCCACTTAGATCCAACCAGATCGCACCATTCTGGGATGACCTCTTTACCAGCGGCAATGTGTATTACGCTGTGGTCGGTCAGGAGCCTAATCGCCGGCTCATCGTACAGTGGCATCAGAAGAACCACTACAATAACGGGCAGAGCGATCCGGGTACGATCACGTTCCAAGTCGTCCTTGATGAATCAACAAGTGCTATCTCATTCCAGTATCTTGATGTGACGTTCGATAACCCACAACACCCTGAATGGGATCGTGGCGGTAGTGCGACGGTAGGTTTCCAAAGTTACGTGCGAGATAGTTTCGGCGGCGCCTGGCGCAGCCTGCCGTTCCATCAACCCCTGCTCGATTCCGAGTCAGGACTAAGATGGCCCCCGACGCGCTTCTTTCACGCAACAGCCGGTGGGACCGCGACCCTCAATGTACGCGCTCCGGCTATTTCAGTCAGCCCCGAGGCTCTTGAAGCAACTGTCCCACAGGGAGGCTCAACTTCGGTTCCGTTTACCATCAGCAACACGGGTACACTCAATTTGCAGTGGCAGGTAGGCGAGTCGCCTTTAGGCAGCAGGTCACATTTCCCGTTGTCTCCCATTCCTAACATTGCGGAAGAGAAGGTCGATAAGAACATCGACTTATGGGCCGTGGTGCCCAGGGAGAAGTCAAAGCTACGAGTTAACGCCGCTGAGCCGAAAGGTAGCCAACCCGAAATCTTCGCCACGAGCGCCTTTGCTATCCGATACGAGTTCTCCGTGCCCCCCTTCCCTACCCTTTACCAGCGGCTCAATGACATTACCAATCCCAGTGATACCGACGTGATCGGCGACTTGGTCGCGCGGGATATACTTGCAGGGACATTTATTGGGAACGACTTCAGTCAACAATTCGGCATCGATGATTGTTGCGAGCACTTGCTCACCATAGATACGGCGACCGGCGAACCGTTGATCAATATGGGAAGGATCCAGGGCTCACCGCAAATCCAGCGGTGGTGGGGCATGACTTGGGACGCGACCACCGATACGCTTTACGCGGTTGGTGCGGACGATTTCTCGATTTTTGCCGACACTAACTTCTTCCTGGCCCGCATCGATAGGGGCCACGAAGTGGTGGCGATGATAATCGGTGGCCTTCTCGGCATTCCACAAGGCGTGGCGATCGTCGGTATCGCGGTGGATCCGATCGGTCGCATGTTCGGAGTCGATATCCTAGGTGATCGACTCTTCGCGATCGACAAAGACACCGCTGAAGTGTTGCCGATTGGATCCCTCGGATTTAACGCAAACGGCGCTGTTGGGTTCGACTTCGATGATGCCACTGGGACGCTTTACCTGACGAGCATCGACGACAACAGCGGGATACCCAATCTCTACACGATTGATACTACGACGGGCGAGGCGAGCGTGGTAGGGCCACTGATTAACGGGAACCAGCATACAGCACTGGCGATTGCTTCCGGCGGCTCTTGCGTCCCGCCAACCGAGGTACCTTGGATTTCGCTAAACCCTGCTTCCGGCAACATCCCGCCTGGCAACAGCCAGGACGTAACCGTGCACATAAATGCAAGCGAGCTGACCGCCGGAACGTACCACGCGAATGTATGCGTTGGCAGTAACGATCCCGTGCGTTCCCTGGTCGCCCTCCCAGTTACCCTGACTGTAACCGGAGGCGGTACTCCTACTCCGACGCCAACAGCAACACCTAGCGCGACACCCACTCCTAGCGCAACACCCAGCGTTACACCTAGCCCGACTCCTCGACCGCACCCGACGCCGCGGCCGCGCCCGAGTCCACGGCCGCGATCGTAGGACACTAAGAATGAGTCCGAAATCCGCATTACTGGCCTCCGTTCGACTGCGGCGAATGACGAATGCAAAGAAATTCGCCTCTGAATCCGCCTTCTTTGATCTGCGCGTCTTAGACGCGCTGTTTATCGTCTCAGCTGGTGCCGCTATGGCGTTGTTCGCCACGGCAATTCCGTCCGAACTCACTGTCCAGACGGCGCTTCCCGAGGGAGGCCCGACGCCAACACCAACCCCGGGGAGCATCCTCTACGATCAGTACGACAACTTCGCGACAAAGGAGCCTCTTAACATCCCCTCACAGGACGCCGAAACAGCGTTAGATTTTTTTGATAGCCAGGCCGCTGACGATTTCATCGTACCGCCCGGCCAGATTTGGCACGTCACCGAAGTGGATGTGCTCGCAGAATATGATAGCAGTGGGCCGGCTGCGTCGTTTCACGTTTTCTTTTACGAGAATGGCGCAGGCGACCTGCCAGGGATGCTGGTTGCGAGCCGACTCGAGAACCCCTACACGGGCAGCAATGATTTCGTGATTACGCTTACCGAGCGGGTGACCCTCCCTGAGGGACACTACTGGGTCTCGGTCCAGGCGCGGCAGGACATTACTCAAGCTGGTTTTTGGTTGTGGCACAATCGCACGGTCCAAGCCAACTCGGGCGCTGCCTGGCAAAACCCAGCCAACGGTTTCGGCACCGGCTGTGTTATCTGGGTTCGCAAAACTGCCTGCGCTCAGTTAGCCCAGATCGCTCCTGACCAGGTGTTCCGGCTCATCGGAACAAACGACATCGGTACTCCAACACCAACCCCAACTCCAACAGCCACGGCTACACCTACAGCCACAGCTAAGCCCACGGCCACGGCGACTGCGACTAGTACTGCAACGCCAACAACAACGCCAAGGCCCACCCCGACGCCGAGGATTGCTCCTACTCCGAGACCTCGTCCGACACCGCCCCCCCGCCCCACGCTGGAGTTGCGCTAATGCCCACTCCAAGCCCACCAGCTAAAGTAACAGTGTTGTTACTAATTCTCTGTGCTAGACAAAAATGTGGATTACCAGGTCTTTCGAGGCAAGGCGGCAGACAACTTTATGGTATTCGATCTGCAAAACTGGACGATAGCAAGACATGCACGGAGTCTCGCAAAAAAAGCCGAGCACGAATCCCTTGGTGACCGAATTAAGCTATATGAATGGAACAGCAATATTCAGACATCGTTCAACTCGAGGAATGCTGAGGGCCGCATTGGTGTTACTCCTGGCGTCATTTACAGCCTTGGCGGCGAGTGCGCAGCGCTCAGGACGGCTCGCGGCGCCAGCGGGTACGTGTAACCTGCCGCCGATTCCCGCGCCTGGGCAGACCGTTACGTGGACCCTCGCGGGTAGCCCATACGAAATCTGCCAGAACATCACCATCCCAACGACTTCTACCGTCATCGTGGAGGCCGGAGTGCACATCAATTTCGACCCTGACATGCAAGTGGTTGTGTTGGGGACGATGCAACTTCAGGGACAGGCCGCCCAGCATATCGTGTTACAGGCACCGGCTGTTTTCCCGCCGATCATTGACGTTGATGGCGGAGTTTTCAACGCGGCATTCTCAGATTTCACTGGTCAGGTGCGCGTGGAAAACGGCGCAAATGTCGCGATCTCTGATTGTCAGTTTCTGGGTAGCAACGGCATCCTTTGGGCGCAGGAGCTGCCCACCACGCGACCTTTCATTCGACTCGAGCGCTGCACGTTCACTTCATCATCTGCGACTATCTCTGACGCCATCATTGTTCTCCAAGACAACGTATTTAACAGCTCCACGTGCTTTCTTCTTCGCGGGTTCGCTGATGTGACGGAGACGAACACGGTCACGAACGGCAACTTCTCCCTGAATCGCCAAGAAAGCGTGCAACCGCTCTACATCGATGGCGTGCATGCAAGCAACAACACGACAGCGGGACTGGTGCTGTCGGGTGGCAATTACTTCATCGGCCCCAACACCCTTCTTCAGAACAACCCGTTTCCTGTCGCGCTCGAAGGCGGGCTGCTTCCAGGAAGTGCGATTCCAGCAGCCGGTAACACCGTCAATGCGATCGATGTTGGCAATGGCGGATTCGCCGGGCGAGGCCGTTGGTCTCAGCTGGGCCTGCCTTATCGACTCACACAGCCCACCACCGATTTACCAGGCGGAGATCTCACAATTGATCCGGGTGCAGTTGTTGAGGCGACCGATTCCAATGCCGCGCTGCGTTTCAGATCGACGCGTCATAACATTTTGAAAGGACTTCCCAGCAGCCCGATAGTTTTTCGGGGCCTGAACGGACAACTCTGGGACGGTTTGCTTTTTGCTACAAACTCCACGACCGGCTGCCGCTTGGAGTACTGCACGATCGAGAACGCGCATTTCGGCGCGGTCAGCACGGATAACTGGCTGTATGTGGATAGTTGCCGATTCACCAACAACATTGTCGGCGCGAACATGAATACTTTCGGGGCGATCACGTTCGCAAAGACACGTTTCATCACCAATGGCAGCGGCGTTAGCTTTGACCTGCAGGGCAGCCCGTTTCTCAACAGCCCGCTCACGCCGAACTCGTTCGAAGGCAATGGCGCGGGGATTGACGCATTTACCGTAGGATCAAGCGCCGATGCTCGCAATTGCTGGTGGAATAGTCCGACTGGACCGACGACTCCGCGGAATCCTGGCGGACAAGGCGATTCCATTGTCGGCGCGGGCGAACCCGGCGTGCAGTTTGTTCCCTTTCTGACCAGTCCGCCGGATTTCAATAACACGCCGCCAGTAGTCCAGATGATCGGGCCGGGACTGACGCAACTATACGATTCACCAGATCTTCAAATCCCTGATTTTCTGCTCGATCAGGGCACGAAATACATTGTTAGGTGGACCGCGCAAGACGATGGCGCCATCGCCAGCCAACGCATCGACTTTTCACCCGACGGGCATTTTCCCGATCGCTATTCCATATTGGTAAGCGGCATACCCGCTTCAGCACGATCTTGGGAAATAACCATTCCTGACCCTGGTTTTGCCGGGTCGAATGAGCCGCAGTTTTTCCGGGTGGTTTCGACCGATGCGAGTGGTCAGGAGGGTTGGGACGAGGCGCCGGTGCTGGTTCCCACAGCGAACATCACTGGCACCCTAACAATTACCACCGACTTGAGCGGCCAGACCTTCAATGGAGGCGAGCCTATTCCCGACATGGACTGGACCGGGTCGGTAAATTTCGGAACGATCACGCCAGTGGTGGTTCTGGATTCTGATGGCGCAGGTATATCAGGTTTGAATATCGGCGGCCACGGAATGTTCTTTCAGAACTTTCCGTTCGTAAGCACCGACCGGGCGCGTCTGGCGCTGCAAGTGCGCAACAACTCCAATGACACGAAATGGTTTTTTGCCAGTGGTTACTTCTCCATCCGTCACGACTCGCGTTTGGGATTTCAGCCGCCGACCGTAGATCTCAAGTCGCCCGTTGGCGGGGAGTCGTTTCCGGGCGGCTCGATTGTACCGATCTCCTGGACAGCCAGTGCCTCAGAGGGTCTGCGCTCGATCGACATTCAGGGGTCGTACGACTCCGGCCGCACATGGCACCCAATCATACGCGATCTGCCAGGCACTGCGATAAGTTACGACTGGCAGCTACCACCATCAACGGGGATTCCTGATGTGCGGGTCCGAATTGTCGCGAGGGACGTTCGCTTCCAGAACAGTTCTTCGACCAGCGGAGCTTTCAGTATCACGCCTTCGGGTCCAACTCCGACACCCACAGCGACGTCGACCGCAACACCTACTGTTACTCCTACTGGGACTCCAACCGTGACGCCGACGGCTACACCTTCAACTACGCCAAGGCCTGCGCCGACGCCAAGGCCTCGTCCATCACCGCCGCCGCGTCCATAGGATTCGGTTACGTCAATGTGTTCGATTACCGAGGACCAAAATTAGGGGTGGTGAAAATTGGGGGCGCACGCTTCCTTGTCCGTTGTCAATGGGTGTTGTCCCGGCGAGGACGTGCGCTCACCACTCAGCTCGCGTTTACGTTTCGCGGTCAGCTTTCGCTGCATACCTAGTTGCAACAATTAATGTCACTGTTTACGTCGGACCGATCCCTGACTCCGCGCGTCATGTCACCGACCCTCCAGAAGCTCGCCGGGCGTCACGAAGATACAAAACAAGATCGTAGCCGCGGCCACTCGGATAGGGTTTACCAGCGGGTTTAAGCCCGTAATCAACCGCAAAGCGCATTGCTCGCGCATCTGCCCGGGTCGTCGCGAAAACATTCTCATTCTCGGCCAAACTGATTAACTGATCGATAATACGAAGCGATAATCCTCGCCCCTGGTGTGACTTAGCGACAGCTACCCAGCCCAACTCAACACGATATTCATCTGGTGGCGTCGTTGCTCGCGCTTTCGCGAACACTTTAGCCCGATAGCCCAACAGGGGGTGTTTCAGGGCACCCACTCCGACGAGTTGCCCATTTGATTCTCTCAGAAACAACAGTCGCGATGCGTTGCGAATGCGCTGCCCTAAGCCTTGCGGATCGACTGTCCCGCCTTCGATGACCAGGTTTTCAAAATCAGCTAACGCCTGTGGGGTGCAATCTGAAGGCAAAAGTATGGACGAAGTTACCATCGCACTGTCCTGCCGGGATAAATCTGGGTAATCACGGAACGGTCGCACGCATTGTGGCGACAATTCGTATCATTATATCATTGTCGCATGAAGAGGAAAAGAGCGAGAATCCCGTGCATATGAAAACGAAAACTCTCTTTTTGGTCCTTATTCCCGTGCTCGCCTACTTTTCGGCATTACCCTCATCGCAAGCTGTCAATCCGCCACCGGATGGCGGTTATCCCGGCGGCAACACCGCGGAGGGCCAGAACGCCCTTCTTAGTCTCACCGCCGGCACATACAATACAGCGGTTGGTTGGTTTTCACTTCAAACCAACCTCACCGGCGACTTCAACACGGCCATCGGCGCCGGGACGCTTTTTGCCAATACCGCAGACGCGAATACGGCAACTGGCGCCGGGGCACTTTTGAACAACACTACCGGCGCGAACAACACGGCCAGTGGAGTGTTCGCCCTTTTTGACAACACTACCGGTGATTCCAACACGGCCAGCGGTCTCGGTGCGTTGGGTGACAACACGACCGGTAGCAACAACACAGCCACCGGCGCTAATGCGCTCCTTAGCAACACCATCGGCGGGAACAATACGGCCAACGGTTACCAGGCGCTCTTTAGTAACACTATCGCCAACGGTAATACAGCCACCGGTTTTCAAGCACTCCTTAATAACACCACCGGTGGCGGCAACGTGGCCACGGGTTTTCAAGCACTTCAGGGCAACACCATCGGCGGCGCGAATACAGCCATCGGCGGTACGGCGCTCCAAAGCAACACCACCGGCGGCGCCAACACGGCTATCGGTAATGGCGCACTCTCTAAAAACACCACCGGCGACTCCAACACAGCTCTGGGCATTTCGGCCGGCTCGGGCGTTACGACGGGCACTAACGTCATCTGTATCGGCAGCGATGGCGCGAACGTCAACAACAGCTGCTTTATCGGCAATATTCATGGGGTCACAACGGCAATTAACGACGCGATACCAGTGGTGATCGATTCTGCCGGCCAGCTTGGTACCATGAGCTCCTCCTACCGGTTCAAAAAGGAGATCACCACCATGGAGAAAACTAGTGAAGCAATCCTGTCACTCCGACCGGTCACATTCCACTACAAGCGGACACCAAAAGCACCCCCCAATTTGGATTGATTGCCGAAGAAGTCGCGAAGGTGAATCCCAATCTGGTCGTGCGTGATAAGAAGGGCGAGATTTACACAGTCCGCTACGACGCAGTGAACGCGATGTTGCTCAATGAGTTTCTCAAAGAGCACCGCAAAGTTGAACAACTGGAGAAGCAAGTTGAAGTGCTCACCGCGGGCTTACAAAAAGTGAGCGCGCAGCTTGAAGCGAGCAAACCTGCGCCGCAAGTCGTCAACAATCCGTAAAGCCGGTTCGCTGATCTTTCGTTGCTGACGCGCATTGCGACGACGGAAAGCGTTTCGTTGTGCGCGCGGATGAAAAGCTGACGGCGGTTCTGGAACTCGAATCGGCGATCCGCGCTTTCAGCGAATTGTGTTGACAATTGACGCGGTTTTTATCACAACTCGCCGTCCTTAGACAGATCTGAATCAGGCGGAGGACACCTTTCCTCGCTAGGTTCTTCGCCTCTTCCGGACCTGCAATCGCGGAACGAAGACACGGCGGGGAACTAAAAAAGGAAATATCCATGAACCCATTGATTCAGCTACAAAAAGCAGCTCCACTATTTGTCGTCACGTTGGTTTGCGTCGGTCTTTTGCCGAAAACGCAAGCAGTCAGCCCGCCACCTCCCGGTGGCTATCCCAACTTCACCACTGCTGCTGGGGACCACGCCCTTCAGGCTCTCACCTCTGGCGTTGGGAACACAGCACTCGGTACGTTTTCGTTGTTTAGCGTCACCACTGGAAACTTCAACACCGCTGTTGGCGCTGGAGCGCTTGATCTTAACACCGCGGATTCAAATACGGCCACTGGCGCTGCAGCGCTTTTGTTTAACACCACCGGCACAGAAAACACGGCCAATGGAACAGCCGCGCTTGAATTTAACACCACCGGCAGCAACAACACG
>Ga0193719_10001030_pt1 | contig 10895 bp, 11 predicted proteins | sample U2a2metaG_FD_160103 | JGI IMG/M metagenome (GOLD analysis project Ga0193719, IMG submission 160103) | Soil microbial communities from a riparian zone of the East river system, Colorado, United States - U2a2 | ecosystem: Environmental > Terrestrial > Soil > Riparian zone | place: USA: East... | reverse complement strand
CGCGTATTGATGACGCTGATCCGTCCGTCATCGCGCGCGGCCACGAACATCAAGGGTTCCGATGGATGCAGAGCGACACCGGCCAGAATCGACCCCAGGGCGGACGCCGGAATGTTGCCCACGATCTGTTTCCGCTGGACGCTGATGATGTCGATCCCGTGGAAGTCGGTCAGGGCGTAGAGGGTCCTATTATCGGAGCTGAGCGCGAGATTGAGGATGCTGGGTGACGCCGGGATGGTATCCGTGACGGTGTTCGACGCTACATCGACGATCTTGATGTTGCCCTCATCCTGATTGCTCGCGTACGCCGTTCGACCGTTCGAGCTGAAACGCACCTGGGAGACGATCGAGCCACCAAGGAAGCGGCCAACCTGCACGCGCGCGCTCATGTCCTGGCTGGGCAGCGTGCCTTTGGCCAACGTTCCCGCGATCAGCTGTGAGATGTAGTACGTGTTCTTGTCGTTGATCGCGACGCCGAACGGCACTCCGTCGAGCGGCGCATTGTCGGCGCCAAACCCCGGATGACCCGTCGGCGCCGGCTTGTTGCTCGTCAATCCCTCCAAGTCCGGGGGCGCACTGGGATCCGCGCGACACCCCAGAAAGAGAAGGCCGACGAGAAGCGAAAGCCGAGTGGCGTGAAGACGGATGCCGGTCATGAAAGTCCTCCCTCAGTTCTGATGCACCAACGTGAGACCGATCGAGTAGAAGAGGGAGGATGTACCCGGACGAGGCAGAACGACAAGGGGAAGCGCCCTAAAAGTCACAATTACCGCACGAGGTCAACCCATCCCGTCTCATTGGCAACGATCGCGACGCTGCCGAGCCGGTCGAATGCGATGTGCCTGGGCAGCCCACCGGTCTCGAGCATCCCCACGGTGGCGAGCGTATGCGCGTCGACCATTGCGATCCGGCCCGCCGTTCGCAGGCTTGCGTACACGACGTTCTGGTCCGGCGTGACGGCTACTTCGTCCACCGGTGTGTCGAAGCTGTGTCTCACGACCTTTCCGGTCGGCAAGTGCACCAGGTCGAGCCATCCGTGCTCGTTGCCGCAGTAGAGCCGCAAACCATCAGTTGAAAGCGCGACGCCAATCGGCTGGCCGCCGACGTCGTAACGGTGCATGACCGCGAGGCTCCGCGCATCGAGCTCGAGGATGGTGCCGGCTTTCCATGTCGGCACGTACACGCGGTTGCCCGCCGGATGGAGCGCCAACTCGGCGCACGCCTGTGGCAGAGAGGTCGAACGCACAATCCGCCCGCCGTTGTCGGTAAGCGCGCACACAGCCAGGCGATCGAGATTGGTCGTGACGTAGAGTGTCCGCGAGTCCGGCGACAGCGCCGCGCCGAGCGGATCGCCCTCCATCGCGATGGAGCCGGTGCGCCGCCGGCACACCAGGTCGACGACCGCGACGTCCTTGGTAAACTGATTCGTCACCCAAGCGCGCTCGCCTGAGGGCGCGATGATGATGCGCGTCGGAGCGATGCCGACGCGAACGACACCGGTGGACGCGAGCGGATGCAGCTGCAGTCGCTCCAGCACGGCTGCGTGGAGTCGAGTCACCCAGGCGGCTCCATCGAGCCCGATCGCGACATCGAAGGGATAGCCGGCAATGTCCAAGCGCGAGGCGAGTACCCCGCGGGGGCGGCCGAATGGCTCGGCGACGCCGCGCGGAGGGTGACGCACGACGCGGGTATTGAAATCGGGTCTCAAGTCTCCGGATCCAACTGCGAGCGCCGCTCGTCCCACCACTTCCTGCCGTGCCACCGCCTGCAAGTAAGGCTGCAGCGCCAGCCGGTGCATGCCGCTGTCTTTCCAGAGCGTCTGGAAGCGCAGCAACGCACCGGCGATGCCGCCACGTCGCACGCGCGACCACGGCTGTCCCATCAGGCGGCGCACGAGCCGGTAGCAGGTTGCGGGTTCGAGGTGTGACTGCCGTGCCAGCGCGAGCAACGACGCTCCCGTCTGCTCCGACTGTAGAACCCAGTAGAACAGCCGGGTCCACGCCGCCAGCTCTTCGAGTGGCGGCAGGCTGGCGCGACGCAGGGTGCGGGCTACTTGATGGCGAGTACGGAGTCCCAGGAACGTGGCGACGTCGCCGGCCGCAGGCAGCAGGCCGTTCTTACACGCGAGGACGTCCACGACCGCACGTGCTTCACCCGCTAAGGCGGGCAGTGCGACGTTCAGAATCTTGGCCAGTGGCAGTGGCGGCATACCGCCCTCTCGCCCGAGGGATTAGTTCCTACCCAGACTCAACAAATCAGTCCCACCTGTCAACCGCGATTCAAACGAGGCTTCCCAAGGCAGATACCACCGCCGCTGTGCTGGCGTCACCCCCAAGATCGGGCGTGCGGGCGGAACTCGCCAGCAGGCTGCGGACGGCCTGCTTGAGCTCAGCAGCGGCGACCGGGTGGCCTAGATGTTCGAACATCAAACCGCCGGTCAACACGGCTGCAACCGGGTTCGCCGTGCCCGTGCCCGCGATGGCCGGCGCCGAGCCATGCACAGGCTCGAACAGCGCGTGCCGGCTGCCGGGATGGAGGTTGGCGCTGGCGGCAATGCCGAGTCCCCCAACTAGTCCGGCTCCCAGATCGGACAGGATGTCGCCATAGAGATTGTTCGTCACGATCACTTGGAAGCGCTGCGGGTCCCGCACCAGCTCCAGCGCCAGGGCGTCCACGTAGCGGTGCTCGGCAGTGATCGCCGAGTACTCCTTCGCGATCGCCTTGAACTGGTCTTGCCAGACGCGGTGCGTAGGAATGGCATTGGACTTGTCGCTCATCGTGACGCGTGTCTTGCCGTGTGCGTTCGCCCATTCAAAGGCCGCCCGAATGATCCGCTCGACGCCCGTGCCGGTGTTCACCTCCTCGGCGATATGCTCGTCGCCGCTCGACCGGCCGCGGCCCGTGTACTGGCCTTCGGTATTCTCGCGGAAGATCACGAAATCGATCGCGCCGGGATTCCGTAGCGGTGTCAGATCGGGGTGGAGCAGCTCGACCGGCCGGAAGTTGACGTATAGATCGAGCTTGAACCGCAGTCCCAGCAGAATGTCGCGCGCGTGTTCGTTACCGGGAACACGCGGGTCGCCGAGGGCTCCAAGAAAAATGGCGTCGACGTCGTCACGCAGATGCCGGAAGGCAGCGTCGGGCAGCGTCTCTTTGGTCCTGAGGTAGTGATCTGCGGAATACGGCAGGCGTTCCCACGCGAGGGAGAACCCATGCTTTGCCGCCACTCGATCGAGGATGGGGATGGCGGCCGCGATGACTTCGGGCCCGATCCCGTCGCCGGCGATTACGGCGACGCGGTGCTTCATTCAAACCCCGTCGGACGGCCGCACGACAAGCAGTAGGCCCAGCCCACGTCCAACTCGTTGCCGCAGCCCTGACACCGCGGGTCCCCCTCACGCGGTTGTCCGCAGTGCGGGCAGAAACGAGCCTCGCGGTTCGTGGGCATCACGCCGCCGCAGTATTCGCATTGATTCGACGCGAGCGATTCTTTGGATTTCACCGGGGGCGTCCGAAACGCGGTTGGCGGGACGAACGGCATGGGAACGGGATTCTCCCCCGTCGTATCCACCAGCTCTTCATCTTCTTCTTCCGCCGACGACGGGGGGGCATAGGCGCGGTCGGCCATCAGGACGCGCTCGGCGGCGCGGCCGTTCACCATCACCTGGGCGTCCGGGAAACTCCGGAAGTACGCGGGGTCGGGATTGATCGTCGCGATCTCGCGCAGCATCGCCTCCCGCACGTTCTCGGGCTCGAGCTGCACGTAGCTGCGCTCTCCGGCGAGCAGCCGCAGCACGGCCATCTCGTAGTCCTGATGGGTCGCGACGTTCAGCCGCGAACGGTTGGACCGATACGGGACGAGCCGCTCGTAGACGTCGGAGGCGGGGAAGGGGACGGCGACCCGCGTCTCGCGCGCGAGCGCCGCGACCAGTAGACCGAACAGGCGGTCGAGCTCATCCATCAATTACGCGCCGTTTCTCCAGGCATTCATCCAGCGGTCGTAGAGCACGGGGACGACGCCACCCTGTTGCAGGACTTCCACTCCCGATGGGTCGCGATACGCCTTGCGGTAGAACACATGCGTGACGCCGGAGTTGATGATCAACTTCGCGCACATGACGCACGGGGACGCGCTGACGAATACGACCTTGTCGCGGACATTGCCCGGCGCCTTCACGAGCGCATTCATCTCCGAGTGAATACAGCCGCAATTGCCGGGGACGGCGGAATCGCACTTGTTGGGAAGGCCGCGTGCGTTGCCGTTATAGCCGATCGCGAGGACGTTCTCGAGCCGCTGGTCGGTGACGACCGTTCCCACCTGCAGGCGCACGCAGGTCGAGCGCTTGGCCAGCTCCTCCGCCATGCGCATGTACACCTCGTAGAGCGGGATCCGATCGACCGGGACCGACGGATCGGCGGCTACCAGGTGATCCTTACTTGCTCCGCTCATGCAGCTCCTTGTCGGGATCGAAGTCCAGGAACTTGCTGCGCGCCCGCTGCTGCGCGAGCCAGGTATCGAAGCCGGATGGAATCAAGCCGTTCGAGCGCTCCTGCTGCTCGGCGGCGCGGATGGCTACAACGTTGGCGTATTCGTTCTTGACGTGCTCGTTATGGCCCCGCACCCACCGCCATTCTACTGTATGCGCTCCCGCCACCTGCTTCAGCTTCTGCCACAGCTCGGCGTTCTCGAGCGCACCGGTCTTGCGACGCCAGCCCCGCGCTTCCCAGTCCTTCGACCACTCGTTCATCCCCTTCACCAGGTACTCGGAATCAGAAACGAAGTGCACGAGGGCGTGACGCCACTGGCGGCGGATCCACTCGAGTGCCGCGATCGCGCCGGCGAGCGCCATCTTGTTGTTCGTGGTCTGCGGCGAGCATTCGTAGAAATCCCAGCGCGCCACGCTGTCACCCGCCGGCGCTTCGATCAATGCCGCGTTGCCGCCCCGACTCGGCTTCGTGGAATCATTGCCGAGGCAGCTTTCGTCCGCGTGGACGAGCACGAACGGCGTGGTCACGGCTGGATCACCACCGGAATATCGGTATGCAGCAAGATCTCCTCGGCGTGCGAGACGGTCACGTCGCTGCGGCGGCGCCCCCCCGAGCCAACGTGCGCTCCGGCAAACAAGGCATCGCATTGCGTGCGCTCGATGACGCGCGCCACCGCTGCGCCGGGTGTGCCGGGCTCGAGATGCGTGACGTACTGGACACCTTGCAGCGAGAGCATCGCTTCGGCCTCACCGATGACCATGGTCCCGACGGCCGGATCGACGGTCGCATGAATGACGTGCACCGTGCTGCGGGTGACGCTCGCGAAGCGGGCGACGAGGGCGAGCGCGCGCTGCGCCGTTTCCCGGCCGTCGTAGGCGATCGCGCAGGACTGCATCGGCGACGGCTTGCTGGCACAGACGATCACCGATCGTTCGGCGATGCGGATCAGCGATGTGACCGTCTTGCCGAGGATGTCGGCCGGCGACGAGCGGCCGCGACGGCCGACGAGGACCGTATCGACGTCGCGGGCCAGCGCCGCGAGCTCGGTATCGGGGTCGCCGTGCTTGAGGACCGTCTCCACGCGAAGTCCCGCGTCCTTGACGCGCTCTTCCGCGCGCTGCAGCAGCTCACCCGAGTCGGTCGCGCGCCGGCCCAGGCCGTGCGTCTCCTTGATATGTGCGACCACCAGTCTGGCCTTGAATCGGAGACCGAGCTGAACGGCCTGTTCCAGCGCTTCGTCGGCGTTGGGACTGCCGTCGAGACCCACGAGCAGGCGCGTGAACACGGGTGGTCGCGGCGCTCAGGGGAGCACCGCGAAACTCTCCAAGTCGCGCAGCCGGAACGTGTGCAGCTCGCCGGTCATCGGGAGCCGGCCCGCCAGTACGTCGTCGCGTCCACTCGTCTCGAGGCGCTCGGCCACGACGACATATTCGGTGCCGCGGCGTCGCAGCGCTACCCGCCGCCGCTCGCGCACGGCGCGCTCCAGCGCGTCGAGCGCTTCGGGCGTGAGCGAGCGGTATTCGGGGATTGCAGGTCTGCGCATCTCAGGTCACCGTGATCGCACCGGCCACGCCGCGCGTGAGACGACCAATCCGGGCCGCAGCGAGAGTGCCTTCCCGTTCCAACGCCGCCACGAGCGTGCCGGCACGATCGGGATCGACCGCGATCAGCAGGCCACCGGACGTCTGCGCGTCGAACATTAGGACACGAATCGCCTCGGGGACCTCCGCGCCGAATTGTACTTCGGGCGCCAGTGCGTCGCGGTTGCGTTTGGTCCCACCCGGAATCGCGCCGCGCTCGGCGAGCTGGACTGCGTTCGGAAGCAGCGGGACCGACGCCGCATCGATTTCCGCGGCCAGCCCGCTCGCGGCCAGCATGTTGTGCAGGTGACCCAGCAAACCGAAGCCGGTCACGTCGGTCGCGGCATGCACGCCGCCGCCCGTAGCACGCATCGCACGCGCCGCACCGGCGTTCAACGTCGCCATCGACTGCACGGCGGCGGTGATATCGAGCGCCGTCGCGAGATCACGTTTCAAGGCAGTCGTGAGCACCCCCGTGCCGATCGGCTTGGTCAGCACCAGGGCGTCGCCGGCGCGTGCGCGCGCGAGTGTGACGATGCGGTTGGGATGTACTTCACCGATCGCGACCATGCCGTACTTGGGCTCGGGATCGTCCACCGAATGGCCGCCGAGTACGAACGCACCGGCCTCTTTCGCGATATCGGCGCCGCCGCGCAGCACCTCGCCCAACAATTCGTAGGGCAGCGTGTCCCTCGGCCAGCCGACCAGATTCAACGCGAGCAGCGGCGTCCCGCCCATCGCATACACGTCCGAAAACGCATTGGCGGCAGCAATTCTCCCGAAGTCGTATGCGTCGTCCACGATCGGCGTGAAGAAATCAACGGTGGCAACGATTGCGCGGTCCGGCGTCAGCTGATACACGGCGGCGTCGTCCCGCGTCGAAGCGTCGACCAGGATACGTGGATCCGTGATTGTCGGCACGTGGCGCAAGACCTGCGCCAACTCGGCGGGGCCGAGCTTGCAGGCTCAGCCGGCGCCGTGCGAGAGCGCAGTCAGTCGAATGGCAGTCATTGGTCCAGCGAAGATAGCTACGAAAGACGCCAGGCGAGCAGGGCACCCGCGGTTACGTAGCGGACCAGGTTGGCAAGCGAGTCTGCGACGAGCGCGCGCTTCGGGAACTCTGTCGCACGAAACCAGACGGGAAACGCCTCGAGCGCCCCAATGAGCAGGAAGAGCAGCCACCACCCGCCGCTGCCCAGCGAATCGAACCAGAGCGACGCGATGAGCGTGAGCAACGCGGCTTCGGCAAGACGCCACTTGAGTACGCGCGTGGGCACGCCCAGGTACGGCGTTGCGCCGGGTGGAATCGCCAGTCTCGTGACCAGCTCAGTCATCAGGAACGTGGCGATGACGAACCACGCGGCGACGACCAGCCAGGCCAGCACCAGCCTGCCGAGAGTCACGTTAGCGCGTTCCGCGGTAGCCCGGACCCCTGAGCCCGCGGCCCGGCCGCGCGCTGGTGAGCTGCCCCTTCTTCCATACCATCTGCCCATTCACGAACACGTATTCGATGCCCACCGACGTCTGGTGCGGCTGCTCGAACGTGGCGCGATCGATGACGGTCGCCGGATCGAAGACGGTGATGTCCGCGAACATCCCGGGACGCACCAGGCCGCGGTCGACCAGACCGACACGCTGCGCCGCAAGCGACGTCATTTTCCGCACGGCAAACTCGAGCGGCATCAACTTCTGGTCGCGCACATAGCGGCCCAGAATGCGTGTAAAGGATCCATAGGCCCGAGGGTGCGTCCCGTCGTTGCCGAAGGGGCCATCGGGCGCGACCCCGCTCGCATCTGTATTCACGGCGACCCACCAATACCGCATCGCCGCCCGCACGTCCGCCTCACTCATGAGGAAGTAGATCGCGCCGCTGCGCGAGTGGTCGGCAATGATAAGATCGAACATCGTTTCGATCGGGTCCTTGTGTCGCAGCGCCGCGATCTCGGAGAGCCGCTTCCCCTGCAGATAATGAAGGGAATCCTCGAACGGGAAGACGATGACACCCTGCGGTCCCCGCGTCGCCCGGTAGAACCGATCGGTGATCTGCGGCGGGGCGAGCAGCTCCCGGCGGAGTCGCGCGCGCGTGGCCGGATCCCGTAGCCGCGCGAGCAGTGAATCGGTCCCACCCGAGTGGGCCCAGGCGGGAACGGATGCGTCCAGGGAAGTCGCGCCGGCGAGGTAGGGATACTGATCGGCGGTGATGTCGAGCCCAGCGGCTCGCGCCGAGTCGATGCGCGCCAGAACGTGGGGCATCCGGCCCCAGTTGTGCCTGCCCGACACCTTGAGGTGCCAGATCTCGGCAGGAATGTTGGCCTCGCGCGCGATGCGGAATGTTTCGTTCAAGGACTGATCGATTTGTCCGCCTTCGTTGCGCATGTGCGACGCGTAGACGCCGCCGTGCCGCCGGGCGGCCTTCGCAAGCGCGATGACCTCTTCCGTTGGCGCGTAGAACGCCGGGGCATACTCGAGCGCCGTCGACACACCCAATGCGCCCTGCTTCATCGCCGTATCAACCAGCGCGACCATGCGCGCTAATTCCTCCGGCGTCGCATGGCGGTTCTGGCTGCCCACCACCATGAGACGGAGCTGCGTCGCGCCGACGAATGTCGCGATGTTGACCGTGCTGCCGGTGCGCGCAAGGTGCGCGAAGTATCCGTTGAGATCACGCCAGTCTTCCTGGACTCCGTACTTCTTCATCCATGCGGAGTCCTGGGCCACGAGGGTATCCGAGGTCGGAGCGATCGAGCCGCCTTCGCCTGTGACCTCGGTGGTGATGCCCTGGCTGACTTTACTCAGCACACGGTTGTCGACCAGGACCGCGCCTTCGGACTGGCCCAACATGTCGATGAATCCGGGCGCGACCACGAATCCCCGCGCTTCGATCGTATCGCGCGCCTCCGCGCCGTTCAGGAATCCCACCGCCGCAATGCGGTCGCCGGTGATTGCGACGTCCCCTGCGTAACCCGGATTCCCGCTGCCGTCGACGATTGTGCCCCCCCGAAGGATCACGTCGTAGGGCGAGTCTGCGCTGCGAGGGGTAGCGCCTTCCGCCATAGCGCAGGCGGTGACGAATGCGACGACCAGAACTCGAGCTTTCATTTCCATGTCGCTCTCAGGGAGTCGGGCCGGATGATCCGGCCGCGGATCATGACCATCGCGATGCTGCGCGTGGCCGCGATGTTGCCGGCAGGGTTGCCGTTGAGCACGACGAGGTCCGCCACCTTACCAGGGGCGAGCATGCCGAGCGAGTCGGCCTTCAACAGCTGCGCGCCGCGGCGTGTGGCGGCGGTGATCGCCTCGAGCGGCGTCAGGCCGGCGGCGACGAGCAGGGACATCTCCTCGTGCAACGAGTAGCCGGGAATGAGCAGCTGATTCGCAGCGTCGGAGCCGGCCGCGATCGCGCCGCCGGCGCGCTTGTACTCACGCACGAACTGATCCTGACGCCGGCGTGAGCGGCGGAATGCGTCGAAATCGCTCGCGCGCCATCCGGTGCGGCGCAGCAGACTCGGCACGCTGCGGACGCTCTGCGCGTTCTCGGGCACGTCTTCCATTCCGGGACGCGTGAGCAGAATCGGATTGTCGAGCCGGGCGAGCATGTCGTGCACGACCAGCGTGGGTACGATCGCAACTTTGGTCTGCGCGAGCGCGCGCGCGGTGCGGGCGATAGAGCTCGAATCGAGGCCGGCCCAGCCTCTTTCTTCGGTCGTCCAGCCGGTTAGGAAGCTGTCGTGCGCGTTTGCGAACGCGGGATCGCCCGTCGCGGCCTGCACGACGCCGGCCATGTGTTCGATCGAGACGACGCCGGCGCGCGCCGCAGTCAGCGCATCGGTCTTGCCGAGATGTGCCGCCACCGGCAGGCGCAGCTTCTCGGCTTCGTCGAGCAGCGGCCGCAGCAGGGTCGGCGTGATTTTCGTGTAGATCTTGAGATAATCCACGCCCGCGACGGCATGTTGATCGACCGCGCGCCGCGCCTGGTCGGGGGTGATCACGCCGGTCGCGTTGGGATAGGTCGGGGGCGTGCCGTCGATCATCGCGCCGGCGCTGAACATCCGCGGGCCGAAGATCGATCCGAGATTGAGCGCGTTCTTGAGCGCGAGCACGGTATCCATGCCACCGTGCAGGTCGCGCACGGTGGTAACGCCCCACGCGACGTAGCGCCCCGCCGCCCACTGTTCCACGTGCGCGTGCGCGTCGATGAGGCCCGGGATGATGGTCTTGCCGGCCAGATTGACTCGCTCGGCGCTCTTGGGAATCGGGATTTCGTTGACGCGGGCGATGGTTTCGATGTGGCCGTTGCGGATGATGATGAGGGCGTCCGGCTTCGGCGCGCCACCTGCGCCGTCGATGAGCGTCGCGCCCTCGAGCGCGATGACGCGATCCTGCGCCATCCCCAGCTTGTCGCGCACTTTGCTGCACGCCGCGAGCACGAGCAACAGAAGCATCGTGCCGATGTGCCATCGTGCCGACGTGTGTCTCACTTCGTATCCGCCGACGTGTGGTCGTGCAGGATCCGCCAACGGTCACCCTGCTTCTGCAAGACGAGCGTGAAGGGTCCACTCGCCACGACCGAATCCCCCTTCGACAACTTGAAGCGCGCCGTGACATACGCGAAATCGGGCGTCAGCACGCGTACGTGCAGCTCATCGAAGGAGAGTGAGTCGCGCGACTTCCCCGGCGCGAAGTAGTTCGCTTGATAGCGGTCGTACATCGCCTGCCATCCGTACATGACGTGGCCGCCGGCCATGTAGCTCGTCAACGAATCCCGGGCGTAATCGCTCATGAAGCCGGTGAGATCGCCGTGATTCCAATCGGATGCGGAGCGCTGCA
>Ga0193719_10001029_pt1 | contig 10896 bp, 8 predicted proteins | sample U2a2metaG_FD_160103 | JGI IMG/M metagenome (GOLD analysis project Ga0193719, IMG submission 160103) | Soil microbial communities from a riparian zone of the East river system, Colorado, United States - U2a2 | ecosystem: Environmental > Terrestrial > Soil > Riparian zone | place: USA: East River... | reverse complement strand
TGGCGCGCGGGTTATCGTCCACTCTGACGATCCGTCGGGCTCGCAGCGATTGAATCAGGAAGCGGCAAAGGCGATGGAAGCGGGAGCGGAAATCGGGCTCCCTGTGAGCGAGGACCAGGCAATCAAGTGGCTCACGATCAATCCCGCATGGGCGCTTGGCCTGGACGACAAGATCGGCTCGCTCGAAAAGGGGAAGAACGCCGATGTCGTCCTATGGACGGGCGATCCGTTCAGCGTCTACTCCAAGCCGGAGAAGGTATGGATCGACGGAGCCCTGCTGTACGATCGCCTCGACCCATCCGAGCAGTGGCGCACTGATTTCGAGCTTGGTTTCGTACCGTTCAACCGGAACTAATCGATGATCTCATACAGGCTCAATTCGCTCGTCGTCGTCGCATTTGTTCTGTCAGCGATGCTGGCAATCCCCGCGGCGGCGCAAACAATCGCCATCACGGGTGGAAAGGTGTATCCGGTAAGCGGACCACCGATTGAAAACGGAACGGTCATAATCACCAATGGCAAGATCGCAGCGGTCGGTGCGAACGTGCCGATCCCGGCCGGCGCACAGCGCATCGACGCGACCGGCAAAATCGTGACTCCCGGCTTCGTCGACGCATCGACGCAGCTCGGGGTTCAGGAGGTCGCGGGGGTGAGTGACACGCGCGACATGAGCGCGCGTGGCAAGGACAACATCGCGGCCGCCTTCACCGTTTGGGAGGGCTTGAACCCCAATTCGGTGTTGCTGGCGCCCGCGCGCAAGGAAGGCATCACCAGCGTCGTCGTCGTTCCAACCGGCGGTCTGGTGTCGGGCCAGGCGGCCCTGGTCGACGTCGTGCCCGGAACCACGACCGACATGATCATCAGAGCTCCCGTCGCGATGATCGCTGAGGTAGGCGATCCGCAGTCAGCCGGAGTAAACTCGCGCGGAGAGCTGATCGTGAGGCTGCGCGAGCTGCTGGAGGATACGAAATTCTTCCAGACCCACCGCGACGCGTTCGATCGTGCTCAGACGCGGCCGTTCGCGGCGAGCCGCCTCGATCTGGAGGCTCTGATTCCCGTCGTGGAGGGCAAGCTTCCCCTGCTCATCACGGTAAATCGCGCTTCTGACATCGATGCGGCGATGCGCCTTGCCCGCGACTACAACGTCAAACTGATGATCAGCAGCGGCGCAGAAGCCTGGATGATGGCGGATAGGCTTGCCGCCGCGCGGATTCCGGTTCTGACCGGAGCGATGAACAACATTCCGGACGGATTTGCCTCGCTCGGCCAGCGCCAGGAAAACGCGGGCTTGCTGCGGAAGGCCGGAGTCCAGGTCGCTCTCATCGGCAATGCCGGAGGCGGGGACGAAGAAGCATTCAACGTTCGCAACCTGAAGCAGGAAGCGGGCAACGCCGTCTCGTATGGAATGACGTGGGATGATGCGCTACGCGCAGTTACGCTCGCCCCCGCCGAATTCTTCGGCGCTGCGGATCGAGTCGGCTCACTGCAACCTGGCCGCGAGGGCAACGTCGTTGTCTGGAGCGGCGACCCTTTCGAGTTCACGACGCGTGCCGAGCACGTTTTCGTGCGCGGCCGCGAGTACAACGAGAAGACGAGGCAGGATCTCCTGATCGAGCGCTACAGGAATCTGCCGAACACCCACAACACTCCGCCTTCGAGGTAAAAGCGAAATACCACAAAATAAAAAAGGGCTCCCGCCAACAGCGGGAGCCCTTTTCGCACCGCCGCCTGTTAACTCGGAGAGCCCGGGTAGTTTTCGGTGGTGTCCGCGTTGCCGGACGCGCTGCTCGCCGATCCGCGCGCGGTGGATGCCTGCTGGCGCCTCAGCTCGATCTCGGCTTCGAGTCGGGCCGCATCAGTGTCGTGAGTCTCGAGCGTCGCCTTGAGGCGATCGTAGGTGGCCGCATCGAGATCACCGCCGCTCTTTTTTGACCGATAAACCGCGTAGCCGAGCGCCTGCGCGGCCTTGTCTGCCAGCTGTCGGGTGCGGAAGGCCTCGAGTCTGGTCTTTCCGTCGTCGAACGCGTCCTGCGCCACTTTGCCGGCGCGATCGAGCTCCTGTTTCAGTCTATCGAGAAGTGCCATTGTCGTCTCTTGTAAAGGATCCTACAGTTAATCTTACGCAAAACTTCAGCCCGTTGTTTCTTACGGACGACCGCAACTTAAGACTACCGGCCGGGGGCTGTGGGCGGGTCAGTTTGGGGCTGCGGGCTGTTGAATTCTGAGGCACGCGCTGAGAAACGGCCAATAAAAAAAGCCCCGTGAGGGGCTTTTTGGATGCTGGCAGCGCTTACGCCGCGCTCGTCTCGACGTCTGGATAGACGCTGACCTTGTAGCGGGTGCGGCTCTTGTGCTCGAATTTCACGACGCCATCGATCAGTGAGTAGATCGTGAAATCAGTTCCCAGGCCGACGTTGCGGCCGGGGTGCCATTTCGTGCCGCACTGGCGGACGATGATGTTCCCGGCGACGACCTTTTCACCGCCGAACTTCTTGACACCGCGGTACTGCGGATTGCTGTCGCGTCCGTTACGCGATGAGCCTACGCCTTTCTTGTGAGCCATTACTTCTCTCCCCCGCTCTTCTTGCCGAAGGCGATGTCCTTGATGCGGACCTCGGTGAACTTCTGCCGATGGCCCTGCTTTTTCGCGTAGTTCTTGCGGCGCTTCTGCTTGAACACGACGATCTTGTCGTCGAGTCCCTGCTTGACGATCTCGCCCGTGACGTGCGCGCCCTTGAGGCCCGGAGCGCCGACGTGGGTCTTGTCGCCGTCGGAGCCGAGGATGACGTCGTCGAAGGTGACCTTTGAACCGGCGTCACCAGGCATGCTTGGAATTCTGATTGTCTTTCCCGACTCGGCGCGGAACTGCTTGCCGCCGGTCCGGATGATTGCGTAAGTCATACTGAGCGTTACGGTTAGGTTGGGCGATACAGCCTTTAAAGTTAAATGACGAGTCTGAGCGGGTCAACCCTCGGGGGGAACTGCAACTGAACGGGTGCCAGACGTCAGAGGCATAGTTACCAGTTTGAAGTTCACTACGCTCCGACTTATCTCGCACGGGTCAGGGGAAAACAACCCCGTGTGCCCTGCACGCCACTGCGGAACGTCCCGGCGTCGTGAACTAGCGACGGACAACTACGCTACTGACGTCTGGCACCCGTTCAGTTGCAGGTTTCAAACGATCCCACTACGTCCTACGCAATAGCGTACTGCTGCGTGACATCCCGTCCCTGCGCCTTGACGACCAACTTGAACTCGTCCGGCTTGAGCAACGGATCATCGCGGAACTCAAGCGAAAAGTTCGCTGCCTTCTGAAGCTTCTGCGCGAGATCGCGCTCCTGTTCGAGCACGTACATCGCAACGTCCGGGTGCAGTTTCACCAACAGGTTGTCGCGACGCCCTTCGACCGCCATCCGCTTCACCGAGCGCTCCATCCGCCGCACGATGGTTTCGGGCGTCAGCACCCGCCCCGTTCCATTGCACGTCGGACAGGCCTCGGTCGAAGACTGATAATGGCTTTGGCGCACCCGCTGCCGCGTCATCTCGATCAGTCCCAGATCGCTGACGGCGAACGCCTTGGTTCGAGCGCGGTCACGTGAGAGATGTTGCCTCAGCTCCTGGAGGACACGGTCGCGGTTCGCCTTTGTCTCCATGTCGATGAAATCGCAGACGATAATTCCGCCGACGTCCCGCAGCCGGAGTTGGCGCGCGACTTCCTGCGCTGCTTCCATGTTGGTTCTGAGAACCGTTTTCTCCGGATCCTTCTTGCCGGTGTAGCGTCCCGAGTTGACATCGATCGAGACCAGGGCCTCAGTCGGCTCGATGATCAGATAACCACCCGAGGGAAGGTCGCAGCGCCGCTTGAAGATGTCTCTGATCTCCGACTCGATGCCGGCCGTGTCGAAGAGCGGAACCTGGGATTCGTGGAGCTTTACTCTCTCGATCAGATCGGGTGCGATGTCCTTCAGATAGCCCACGATCTCGTTGTAGACCTGCTTCGAGTCGACGGCGAGACTGTCCACCTTGTCGCTGAAGATGTCGCGCACCAGTCCGCGGGTGAGTCCGCTCTCGCGGTTTACCAAGGACGGTGCCTTCTGGAAGTGCATCTTTCGCTTGATCTTCTTCCACTGCGACATGAGGCTGTTGAGCTCGCGCTGCAACATCTCCGGCGTCACGTCTTCGCTCACGGTCCGGACGATCACGCCACCTGATTTATCGGGAAGAATGCTCTGGACCTGTTCCTTGAGCCGGGCCCGTTCGGTCGAGGATCCAATCTTTCGGCTGACGCCCACCTTCGATGAGTCGGGGATGTAGACGAGGAATCGGCCCGCGAGTGAGATCTGGGCCGTGACCCTTGGACCCTTGGTCGAGATCGGCTCCTTGGAGATCTGGACCAGAATGTCCTGGCCTCGCTTTAGAGCTTCTTGAATGAGTGGGGCTTTCGCGCGGCGGCCGTTGCTGCCGTTTCCGCCGTTGCCGTTCTTCTTCTCGACCGGCTCGTCGCTTTCATCGTCGTCGTCCTCATCTTCGTCTTCCGCTTCATCGGCGGTCTGCCTGACGAGATCGGAGGCGTGGAGGAAGGCGCTTTTCTCGGTGCCAATGTCGACGAAGGCGGCCTGGATTCCGGGGAGCACTGCGTCAACCCGGCCCAAATAAATGTCACCGACCATACGTCGGTTGTCTGGACGATCGGCTAAAAGCTCTACGAGCTTCCCGTCCTCCAGAATCGCGATCCGCGTTTCGCGCGGAGCCGCGTTTATGAGGATTTCTCTTTTCATCGTTGCCCGTCTCACAACATCGCGCGGCGACTCGGCGAGCGAAGTGAGGACGGTTCAAAAAAGTCCGCGCGGTCGTGCTACAGGGCCGCGTTATGAGTTCCTTTGGTTTTCACCATCAGCGCCCCTCGATCCATGTGTCCGGGACCCGCGAGTCGCGCGGGTGCCCCATGCATGGAGGAGCAACAGTCAGTGATACAATCTACCGCTGAAGTGCTTGTTTCCGCAACGGCGACAACAACTTACGGGCAGCGGCTTGATGTTCAGCCGAGGTTCGTGGTCCGCCAAGTATGTGACGCCTGCCATCAAAGTGACGCGTGACCTAAAGGGCCGTCACCTAGCGCCAGAGGCTCGACGCAAAGTCAATGATAGGTCGGTGCCAGATGAGCCAGGCCATCACCAGGACGTACGTCAGCCCAGCCTTCCATTCCCCGTGCTTCATGTAGAGGTCGAGGCTGAAGCCGTCGCCTTCTTGCGGGTGGGTTGCCTTCCAAGGTGTCGGTCTCGGGACGAAGGCGGGAACGTTGGCCGCGTAGAGCTCGTACTCGGCCGGAAACCGCCCGGCTATATTGGCCCGTTCGCGCTGCATCGTCGGCGCGTAGATGAGCACGAAGAAGGCGACGACCACCAGCAGCAGAGCCCAGTGCGCGGCGATGGCGAACCCCGCCGCGATCAAAAAGCTTCCGAAATAAAGGGGGTTTCTGGTGTGTGCGTACGGGCCCGAAGTGGCGAGCCGCTCGTTCTTGGAGATGTGGCCGGAGGCCCAGCCGCGCACGATGACTCCGACGAGTGCGATGAGCCCGCCGACCGCGAGCGTCAATGGCGTGGGCCGCGCGAAAATGAGATAGCTGATGCCGAGTATGAAGCCGAGTGGAAGTCTTAGACGCTTGGCGACCTCGGAATAAGTCAATCCGCCAGCTCCTTGAGGAGGTTTCGCGCAATGACGAGTCGCTGGATCTCGGAAGTGCCCTCGCCTATCTCGCAGATTTTTGCATCGCGGAACATGCGCTCGACCGGGTACTCCTTGGTGTATCCGTAACCGCCGTGGATCTGGATTGCTTTGATCGTCGTTCGCATGGCCAACTCTGAACAGTAAAGCTTGGCGATCGCGGCCTGCTTGGTGAATGGCTGCTTGTGCTGTGCCATCCAGGCCGCGTGGAACATCAGGTGCTTCCCCGCCTCGATCTCCGTCGCGATGTCCGCTAGCTGGAACTGGATGCCCTGAAAGCTGGAGATCGGCTGTCCGAATTGCTTCCGCAACGTCGAATAGCGAAGCGACTGCTCGAATGCGCCCTCGGCGATCCCGAGTGAGAGCGCCGCGATGCCCACGCGGCCGGAGTCGAGCGTCCGCATGAAGTTGTTGAAGCCCTCTCCCTCTTCACCAAGAAGGTTCTCAGCCGGGACTTCAACATCTTCAAAGATTAGCGACCTCGTGTCCGACGCTCTCCACCCGAGCTTGTCCTCCTTTTTCCCGGACCGGAAACCGGACATCGAAGGGAGAGAATCGTCGTGGCCGATGCCAAGATTGCTGATCTTGTCGAGATCGGTCGTTTCCTTCGTCACGATGAAGGAGCTGATGCCCTTAGTGCCAGCGCCGGGCTCGGTCACGGCTGTCACGACGAAGATCTCGCCGACGCCACCGTGGGTGATGAAGATCTTGCTGCCGTTGAGAACGTAGTGCGACCCTTTGCGCACCGCGGTCGACCGAGTGCTCGCTGCATCGCTTCCGGCGCTTGGCTCAGTCAGGCCGAATCCGCCCAGAACTTTTCCTGTCGCGAGCAGAGGCACGTAACGCTTTTTCTGAGCCGCCGTTCCGAAGTTCACGATCGGTGACGTCCCGAGAGTCGTGTGAGCGGAGATCGTGATCGCGTGGGACGCATCGACTTTCGCCATCTCGTTGATCACGATCATATAGCTGAGCAGATCGAGACCGGCACCACCCAGCTCCTCCGGCCACGGAATGCCCAGCAGGCCCAGCTCGCCCATCTTCTTTACGTTCGCCCATGGAAACTCGGCCTTTGCGTCGAGCTCCGCGGCGACCGGCGCTACTTCACCGCGTGCGAACTCGCGGACCATGTTGCGGACCGCGAGATGCTGCTCCGAGAAATAGAGCGAGTCTTCCATCGGCCAGACCCTACCGGTTCTCCGCCGCGGAAAAGTTCTCGGGATAGAGGGAGACGCGAACATAGTTGTCGATCCGCAGATACTTCACCGCCGCCCGCTGCAAATCGGCGATGGTGAGCGCCGAGATGAACTTGTCACCATTTGGAATCTCTTCCAGCGCCCAACCGCTTTGATCGAAAGTCGCAATCTGCGAGAGCCAGTAACCGTTCTGCTTGATCGCGGTCTCACGAGCGCGGAATGCCGCCTCCTTCACCTTGTTCAGATATTCCGGAGTCGTTCCGAATCGCTTCACACTGTCGATCTGAGCGAGCGCAGCCGTCGTCAGGTCCTCGAGCCGCTCCGGCGCTGAGCCGAAGCCGATGGTGAACCGATATGACGGCAGCGGATCTCTGGACGCGCCCGGGCTCACGCTCACGCCGTAGGTGCCGCCCAGGTTCTCGCGCAATGCCTCGCGCAGCCTGATGGTCAGCAGCTCCGCAAGCGCGCTCAGGTAGTACCGGTTTTGCCTGCTGTATTCGAATGGGCCAGTGAAGATGAGAGCGGTGCGCGCCTTTGGCTCGGCACCCCTCTTGACGACCCGTTGCACCACGCCTGTTGGAGGACGAATACCGGTGTCGCGCCACGTTTCCTTGCGCCCAGTCGACGGTAGCGCGCCGAGCCATTTCGCAATCAGCGGCTTGATCGAATCGGTCTTGAAGTTCCCGACGAAGACAAAAGTGAAGCCGCTCGCGTCCGCGAATCTTTCCTTGTAGAAGTCGAACGATTTCAAGGGATCGATTCTGTCGAGGATCGCGGCCGAGACGGGCTGCTCGCGCACCGAGTGCTGAGCCATGGTTACTTGCAGCGTGTCGCTGAAGGCAGCCTCAGGGCTGGCACTGCGATTGGCGAGCACTCCCTTGAAGCGGCCGATGAAGGTGTTGACCAGCGACGTGTCGAGCCTCGGCTGGGTGAAGTAGAGATAGACGAGCTGGAGCATAGTGTCGACATCGCGCTGTGACGCGCTGCCGGAGACTCCCTCGCTCAGGTCATCGATCGACGGATACACGCTGACCTGCTTTCCGGCAAGGAATTTCTGAAGATCGATGACGGTGAACTTGCCCACGCCGCTGGTGGCCGGAATCAGGTCACCGGCACTCGCGGCGAGGTATGAGGCATCCGGCAACAGCGACGCGCCGCCCGGACTGTAGGACGTGAACGTGATCTGATCGGCGTTGAAATCGGTGGGCTTGAGCAACACGCGAACGCCGTTGGAAAGCTTCCACTCGGTTACTCCGATAGACTTGATCTCCCGCTCCGACACAACCTTGCCGCCGGCGGGCTCCTTGTCGACGAGCAGCTGAGACGGCGCGCTCTCCGTGTACGCTGCGACGTCGGCGCCCTTGACGGCGTCGAACGCGAGAAGAAGCTCTCCGCGAGCCGGAGTGACGATTCCCGGTTTGTCGGGTGATGTAGTCGCCAGAACCCGGTTCCTGTCGGTCATCCACTCCCCCGCCAGCTTGTTCACTTCAGCGAGAGTGATTCCCGGAAGCAGTCGGGTAACCGCGTCGAGGTCGTACTGAATGCTCGTGGACGGCTCGGATTGTAGAAACGCGGACACATACGCATCGGCGTAGACATTCGAGTTCGTCTTGTCGCGCTCAGCGTAAGCCTGCTCGGTTCCACGCTGCAGATCCTTCCTGGCGCGATCCAGCTCGGACTGGAGGAATCCGAATTTCTTTACACGCTCGCCTTCGGTGAGGAGCGCGTTGAGACCGCGCTGAACTCCGTTGTCGGCGACGATCGCGGTGAGCGAGAATGACTCCGCGGTTCGAACGAGATCGCCCTGCGAGGCATACGCATTTATGAAAGGTGGATTCGGCTTCTGTGTTATTTCCCCGAAGCGGTCGTTGAACATCGAGCCGAAAAGCTCCTCGACCAGATGCTGCCTATACGTCGCCGAGGTCGTGTTGAAACGCTTCGGCTGTTTGTAGAGCAGCCTGATGACCGACCGCGTCGCTTCCTTGTCACTGTTGATCGAGACGAGCGTGCTGTCATGGGCCGGAACGGGAAAGAGCGGTCGTGCCTTGGCCGTAGTCGCTCGCGGAATTGCGCCAAGGTAGCGATTGATCAGGCTCTCGATCTGGCGTTTGTCGAAGTCACCGACAGCGACCACCGCCATGAGATCCGGCCGATACCACGTGTCGTAGAAGCGGCGAAGAGTGGCCGGTGTGTAGGTCTCCAACACCGACTTGAGGCCGATCGGGAGGCGCTGGCCATACTTTGATCCCGAGAAAAGAACCGGGAACCACTTGTTCTGCATCCGGTTCTCGGCGCCCTGTCCCAACCGCCACTCCTCGATTACGACGGGCCGCTCCTTCGCGATTTGTGCCGGCTCGAACGCGACGTTGTGCGCCCACTCCGACAGTATCTGAAATCCTTTGTCGACGATCGCGGCCGTATCCGTTGGGACGGTGATCATGTACACCGTCTCGTCGAAGCTCGTGAAGGCGTTGATGTCCGGACCGTATCGCATTCCGACGGACTCGAGGTAGCTCGAGATCTGGTTCCCGGCGAACTGTTTCGTGCCTCTGAACGCCATGTGCTCGACCATGTGCGCAAGGCCGCGCTGGTCTTCGTCCTCCAGCACCGAGCCGGCGTTGACGACCAGTCGCAGCTCGGCGCGCTTTTCCGGCTTGTGATTCTCGCGGATGTAGTAGCGCATCCCATTGGAGAGCGTCCCGACGGTAACCGCGGAGTCGAATGGCAATGGCGCGGCTGCTGCGCCCGTTTTCTGCTGCGCCGACGCGACGGAAGGTGAGCCGGCGAAGAAACTCGCAAGCAAAGCCGTGGCGAAAAGAACCGCGAAGGGGAATCTGATTCCTGATCTCATTTGCTTCGTCGTCAATGGGTTGGCGTCCTGATGCCTCAGGCCGCTTCAATGTCATCAGCTTTCGAAATCGCGTCGAGAAAGCGCGCACCGTACCGCTCGAGCTTCATTGGGCCGACTCCGCGGACATCCTGAAGTGCCGTCAGCGATCGGGGACGTCTCAGGGCGAGCTCGGCCAAGGTACGATCCGAGAATACAATATACGCGGGCACATGTTCCTCGCGGGCGATAGTGCTCCGCACTGTCCGCAGCACGCCGAGGAGCCGCTCTTCAGCAGCTCCGAGCGACACATCATCGGCAACATCGGCTACCTGGGAGGTCGCCCGCCTGGCTTTCTTGTCACGCCGCACCCGACTTGGCGCTTCGTCTTCCATAGTCGCGACCGCGGTGATGCCGAGGCAGTTGTCGCACCCGGCACATCGCGCTTTCGCCGCCGGATCACCGAAATAGCGGAGCACGAACCCGCGCCGGCATTCCCTGGTGTACGCGTATTTCTGCACCGCTTGAAGCTTTGACAGCTCTGCGCTCCGGCGGCGATCCAGAACGGCCCAGTCGATATTGAATTTCGAGAGCGGTGCGTTTCGGTCGCCCAGATAGAGGCCGGTTCCCAGGCGCTCCCATACCAGGAACTGCCGGTCCTGCAACGCGTCGAGCAACGGCGTCGAAGCGGCAGAGCCGCTCAGTCCCGGCGGCAAGCCGTCAAGGTCGACGACAGCGCCAGTCCTCAAAGCGGCTCCAACTCCACGCCAGAGCGCGCGCAGTAATCCGAGCTCGCTGTTGGTCTCGCCGGTGAGCTCTCGCTTGATGCGGTCCGGCGTGGCGAGCAGCCGCACGTGCACGCGTGCCTGGTCACCGTTGCTGAGCGTCACCGCGCCGGGGCGCGTCAGAATCCTGACCGCACCCTCGATCTCGCGAGTATTGGGCTTCGGCTTGATTGTGCGAGCCAGGTCTTCGGGCTCGGCGCTAACGAAGCCCTGGTCATCGGAGAGTTTCCTGAGCGCTTCGTAGGTCTTCTCGACGACCGCACGTTCCGGATATGAGCCCTTGATGAAGAACTCGTGCGTGAAGCGATCGGGAAAGGCGTGCAGAAGGAATACGTCGGAATGGAGCCCATCGCGCCCGGCACGCCCC
>Ga0193719_10001027_pt1 | contig 10900 bp, 10 predicted proteins | sample U2a2metaG_FD_160103 | JGI IMG/M metagenome (GOLD analysis project Ga0193719, IMG submission 160103) | Soil microbial communities from a riparian zone of the East river system, Colorado, United States - U2a2 | ecosystem: Environmental > Terrestrial > Soil > Riparian zone | place: USA: East... | reverse complement strand
GCCGGCGGCGGGGACTGCGTCGCGAGACGCGCTCTCGCACCCGCCTCGTCAATGACGTCGATCGCCTTGTCGGGAAGGAACCTGTCGGTGATGTAGCGCTCCGACAGCTTCGCCGCGGATTCCAGCGTCGCGTCGGGAATCGTCACCTTGTGGTGCTCCTCGTACTTCTTGCGAAGTCCCTTGAGGATCTCAACGGTCTCATCCACCGAAGGCGGCTCGACGATTACTGTCTGGAAGCGACGCTCCAGCGCGCCATCCTTCTCGATGTACTTGCGGTACTCGTTGAGCGTGGACGCGCCGACGCACTGCAGCTCGCCCCGCGCCAGCGCGGGCTTGAGCATGTTGCTGGCGTCGATTGCGCCTTCTGCCGCGCCTGCTCCGACGAGCGTGTGTAGCTCGTCGATGAACAGGATGATGTTCTTGTTCTGCGCGATCTCGTTCATGACCGCCTTGAGGCGCTCTTCGAACTGGCCGCGATATTTCGTGCCGGCAATCACAGCTGCCATGTCGAGCGAGAGCACGCGATTCTCACGGAGAGAATCCGGGCACTCGCCATTGGCAATCAGCTGTGCCAAGCCTTCGACGATCGCCGTCTTGCCCACACCAGGTTCTCCGATGAGAACCGGATTGTTCTTCTTGCGGCGCGTCAGGATCTCCATCACGCGCTCGATCTCCTTGCCACGCCCGATCGTTGGATCGAGCTGGTTGTCGGCCGCAAGCTGAGTGAGATCTCTGCAGAAATGATCGAGGGCGGGCGTCTTCGACTTCTTCTCGCCCTTGCCGGTCTGTGTCTGCGCTGTGCCCGGAGTTCCCTGCGGCGCGGTCGGTGTCCCGCCCTGCGGCATTTCGGTTCCGAGGAGGCGCAGCGTTTCCGCTTTCGCGGCGTCGAGATTCACGCCCGCATCTGTGAGAACCTGCGCGGCGATTCCCTTCTCTTCGCGGAGTAGCCCGAGCAGCAGGTGCTCCGTGCCTACATAACCATGGCTGAGATCACGCGCTTCGCCCATCGCGAGCTCGAGTACTTTCTTGGCGCGGGATGTATATGGGAGATCGGGTCCGGTCGCTGCTGCGGCCTTACCCTTCTTCACAGTCTCCTCGATTTTCTGCTGAATCTCGTCGAGGTCGACGCTGAGATTTTGGAGGACGGCGGCAGCAACTCCCTCACCTTCACGGATGAGGCCAAGCAGTATGTGCTCGGTACCGACGTATTCGTGATGGAGACGCGCAGCCTCCTCACGAGCCATGGCGAGAACCTTTCGGACTCGCTCTGTGAAGTTGTAACCGTTCATTTCTGCAATCCTCAGTGCGGGAGCTAGTTCCATCGCGTGCGAAACAGTGTAGATCACTGCGACGCGCGTGATTACCCGCTACCCTTACTCCGCCTCTGCTGCTAGCGTCTCCCGCACGTATCGAGCGCGCGCGACATTCGCTTCGCTTTCCGTCAGCGCCCTTCCCTCGGTATGGCCGAGGTGCGCCAACTGACTAAAAATCAGGAGCTTGTTGAGAGTATATACACTGAGACCGCTTATCAGTTTCAAACCGACAGCCAGTCGCACGCCGCTCAAATAATTCATCGCTTCTTCGAAGCTCAAGCTGCGTGCATATCGCAGCGTGCCAAAGGCACGCCAGAGCTTGTCTTCTATAATATAACCCGCATCGCGCAACAGTACTCGTCGCGCTTCTTCTTCGCGCTCTATTACATGTCTTACGACGCGCACGAGGTAATCAAGTAACTCGCCTTCCGATCTTCCGAGCGTCGTCTGGTTCGAGATCTGGAAGAAATTCCCGACTACTTCACTCCCCTCGCCGTACATACCGCGGTAAGTGAGCCCGACCTGCTGGAGGCCAGCCAGTACTTTCCCGATCTCTTTCGTCAGTACGAGGCCGGGCAGGTGGATCAGCACCGACGCCCTGAGACCGGTTCCCACGTTGGTGGGACACGCCGTCAGATAGCCCAACTCGTTGTGGAAGGCGTAGGGCACCTTGTTCCCCAGCTCGGCGTCCAGACGCTCGATTACTCCGAACGCATCCGAGACGTGGAATCCCGAGTGCAGGGCCTGGAGCCGTAGATGGTCTTCCTCGTTGACCATGATGCCGACGCCGCGAGAGAGATACACCGCGGCCCCGGTGCGCACCGGCTGGTCGTTGAGGCCCGCCAGTTCTTTGCTGACCAGATGCCGCTCGTGCAGCAGCAGCCTGTCCTCCGGCGGAAGCTCGTCGACGCGCACCAGGACGCCATCCTCGATCGATCGCAGGCTCGCGAACGCCTCGCGCACCTGAGTAAGAATCCGCAGCCGCTCACCATCGCGGGCCCTCGGCGTGAATGCGTAACCTTCCAGATTTCGGGCCAGGCGGATCCTCGTCGAGATGACGATGTCGGCGTGTTCGCCCGAGGCATCGAGCCAGCTGGCACCGCCGTCCGGTAGCAGAGTGAGATCGAGCATCACTCGATTCCCCGCAGCTTGTCGCGAATGTCGGCGGCGAGCTCGAACTGCTCCGCCTCGATCGCTCTCTTTAGTCGGTCGCGAAGCTCCGTTGCGCTCGACACGTGCGGCAGCTCCGAGGGAAGCGGCGCCACGTAACGGCGCCCGATGTGCCGCGAGTTGCCATGAACTCGCCGCAGCAGATCGCGCAAACTCGACTCGAACGCATCATAGCAGTGCGCGCAGCCGAGACGGCCCGTCGCGCGGAAATCGGCCAGCGTTGCCTGGCAGAACGAGCAATGCGCCGGTTCGCCCTTGGCGGCCGGCATCTGCTCGTGGATTGTCTGGAGGAAGTTGTTGATCTGTGGCTTGGCCGCGGTCAGCGTCGTCTCGACTCCGCGCTCGGCTGCGCATTTCTCGCACAGGTGCAGCTGTCTGACCCCGCTCCCCTCGATTTCAGTGAGCTGGATTACAGCTTCGCCATCTTTGCACAGATCGCAAACCATTTATACGACGACCTCATTCGCTTCGGAATTACTGAGCTGACCACCCTCGAGCAGCAGCACTCTGCTGGCGCGCGCGGCGAGAGAGCGGCTATGAGTAACGACGACCATCCCGATCTCCAGGTCATTGACTACCTCTGTCAACAATTCGTGCAACATCTCCGCGTTCGACCGATCGAGGTTTCCCGACGGCTCGTCGGCGAGAAGTATCTGCGGATCCATTGCCAGCGCGCGGGCGACCGCCGTCCGCTGCTGTTCTCCTCCCGACAGCTCGCCCGGTCGGTGTGTCATCCGCGCGCTCAGCCCCACTCGCGCCAGGAGCTCCGCCGCTCTCCCCCGCGCCACTTCTTCGGACCGGCCGGCGATCCGAAGAGGCATCATCACGTTCTCGAGAGCAGAGAACTCCCGCAACAGGTGGTGAAACTGGAACACGAACCCGACGGTGCGATTGCGGAGCTCGCCGAGCTCGGTCTCATTCCGCCCGTGAACGGGCTCGCCACCAATTACAACATAGCCGCGCGTGGGCTTGTCCAGTGCCCCCAGCACATGCATGAGAGTGCTCTTGCCGGCGCCGCTGGCGCCGACGATCGCGATCATCTCACCGCGCTGAACCGAGAGGTTCACGCCATTCAGCACGTGTAGCAGGTTCCCGTCTCCGCCGATATAGGTCTTGTAGACGTCGTGCGCCTCGAGTACGGTCATCGTCATTCGTGCCTGATCGCATCGATCGGAAAGAGTCTCGATGCCTGCACCGACGGATACACGGTTGCGATCGCGGCGATCGCGATGCTCGCGATGACGATCCACATGACGTCCATCGGCTCTGTCGACACCGGCAGGTGGTCGATGAAATAAACCTGCGCGTCGAGCTTGATGAACTGGTACTTGTCGAGGGCGAGCGCGGCAGCGAATCCGAGGACCAGGCCAAGCGCCGTCCCCACCACGCCGATGACCAGACCCTGCGCGAAGAATATCCGGCGAATCGACCTGGCCGGCATGCCCATCGCCTTCAGGATTCCGATCTCCTTGGTCTTGTCGGCCACCACCATAGTGAGAGTGCTTACAATGTTGAACGCGGCGACGAGAACTATCAGGAGCAGGATCACTCCCATTCCCAGCTTTTCCAGTTTGAGAGCCTGAAAGAGAGAATGATTCTGTTCTTCCCAGTCGACGGTTCGGTACGGCCACCCGAGCGCTGCGACGAGCCGTGACCCAACTGTCGCCGCCTGCCACCGGTCGGCGGTCTTCACTTCGATACCGGTGACTCCGTCGCCGAGGTCCGCGAGGCTCTGAGCCTTGTCGAGCGCAATGAACACGTATGAGTTGTCGTACTCGTACATTCCCGTCGAGACGATTCCGGTGACCTCGAACGTCTCGACCCTCGGAACGAAACCGCCTGTGACCGGATTAATCTTGCCGCGACCGACCGAGAGAAGATTGATGCTGTCACCAGCCCACTTGTTAAACCTCAAGGCCAGCAGCTTTCCGAGCACCACACCACGGTGTTGTCCATCGGTGCTGGCGAAACGGAAATCTCCCTGCGTGGTGTGAGAGCGGATGGTTGTCACATCGGCCACGCCGCGAGCCTGGGGCTGCAGGCCTACCACGTAAACGCCGCCGTTGTAGTTGTGACCGGCCGTCATCATCGCCTCGGTGAGGACGAACGGCGCTGCCGTCACCACGCCGGGCTGCTTCCGGACCTTCTCGAGGACCGCTGGCCAATCATCGATCTTGAGGTCCTCACCGTAGGTCAGAACGCGGATGTCGGGACTACCCACCAGGATCTTCTCGCGAAGGTCGTGCTGTAGTCCGTTCATCACGCCGATAATGACTATCAACGCGCTTACGCCGACCAGGACTCCGCCGATCGCGATGATGCTGATCAGCGAGAGCAGCTTGGAACCTCGGCGGCTCCGCAGATATCTCCACGCAATCTGTAATTCGAGTTTCGTCACTCTGGTCTCATCGTCGGAAAAAGAATCACATCGCGGATGTTCGTGGCACCAGACAGGTACATGAACAGCCGATCTATACCTATACCTACACCACCCATGGGAGGCATGCCGTATTCCATGGCGCGCAGATAATCCTCATCTACCCCGGGTGCCTCTTCGTCCCCCGCGGCGCGCAGCTTGGCCTGCGCCTCGAAGCGCCGCCGCTGGTCCAGCGGATCGTTCAGCTCGCTGAAGGCGTTCGCCATCTCCTTGCCGTTCGCGAACAGCTCAAACCGCTCCGTGAGTTTGGGGTTTCCGCGCTTCGGTTTCGCCAGTGGCGACAGCTCCACCGGGTAGTCGACGACGAACGTCGGCACCACCAGCTTCGGTTCGACGAGCGCCTGGAACATTTCGTCCAGCAGCTTCGGGCGGCTCAACTCCTCCGGTTTTTCTACACCGACGCGCCCCGCAAGTGCGCGCAGCGATGGATCGTCGAGCGACGACACATCCACACCGGCGGCGGCGTTGAGCGAGGGAATCCACTCGATGCGCTGAAACGGTCGCTGAAACGTGGGAACGTTCGCAGCGAGCTCCGGCACCGATCGAACCGCCTCCGCCGTTCTCTCGAGCAACTGTTCGACGAGCTCCATCATCCCAGTATAATCGGCGTACGCCTGGTAAAACTCGAGCATCGTAAACTCGGGGTTGTGTGTGCGGTCGATCCCCTCGTTCCTGAAATCGTGGCCGATCTCGTACACACGCTCCAGCCCGCCGACGACGAGCCTCTTCAGATAAAGCTCGTCGGCGATGCGCAAATAAAGGGGCATGTCGAGCGCGTTGTGAACCGTCGTGAATGGACGCGCGGCTGCGCCTCCGTACAGCGGCTGCAGGATCGGCGTTTCCACCTCTAGAAAATCCAGCTCGTCGAGAAAGGCGCGGATCGAGCGCGTCATGCGTGACCGCGCGATGAACAGCGCGCGGACCTCCGGGTGCACCGCCAGGTCCGCGTAGCGCTGACGGTAACGCTGCTCCGGATCGGCGAATCCCGAGTGGCGAACGACCTGGCCGTTGACCTCTTCTTCCTTGCCGAATGGCAACGGCCGAAGGGATTTCGCCAGTATCTCGACGCGGTCCACGCGCACCGTGACTTCGCCGGTGCGAGTGCGAAATAGCGGGCCGTGCACGCCGATGATGTCACCAAGATCGAAATGCGCGAGCAGCGAGTACATCTTTTCGCCCAGCTGATCCTTCTTGAAATAGAGCTGGATTTTTCCGGTGGAGTCGGCAAGGTGCGCGAAGGTCGTCTTGCCGTGCGACCGCCAGGCGACGATTCTGCCGGCCAGGGTCACCGGCGGTCCCTCTTCGCCGCTCCCGAGGAGCGACTGCGCCTCACCGGCGGAATGCTGGCGATCGAACCCGTACGCGTACGGCGCCACACCGGCTGCCTCGAGCGCCTCGAGCTTCTCGCGACGCGCCTGAAGAACGAAGTTGAGCTCGTCGGTCACGCCGCCGCCGTAGTCGAGCCGCCGCCCTGCTTTAGATATGCTTCGATGAATGGATCGATCCCTCCATCCATCACCTTCTGGACGTCGGGAATCTTTAGTTCCGTGCGATGGTCGTTGACCATCGTGTACGGCTGGAAAACGTAGCTCCTGATCTGACTGCCGAAGCTCACGTCGGATTTCGTCGCATCCAGCTCCGCCTTGTGTGCGTCGCGTTTCTCGACTTCTGCTTGATAGAGCTTGTTCTTGAGCATCTTCATCGCGGTCGCCTTGTTCTTGAATTGCGACCGCTCCGCTTGCGAGCCGACGACCGTTCCGGTCGGGAGGTGTGTGATACGGACCGCGGAGCTCGTCTTGTTCACGTGCTGGCCGCCGGCTCCAGACGCGCGATACACGTCGATCCGCAGATCCTCGTCGCGAATCTCGATGTTGATCTCCTCGTTCACGACGGGGTAGACGAATACCGACGCAAAGCTCGTATGGCGCCGGGCATTCGCATCGAACGGCGAGATTCGAACGAGGCGATGCACGCCGGTCTCCGGCCGCAGGAATCCGTACGCATACGGTCCGCGGATCTCGAGCACGGCACCCTTGATCCCCGCCTCTTCGCCCTCGCTCTCATCCAGGACGCTCACTTCGAAGCCGCGCCGCTCCGCCCACCGGATGTACATCCGCATGAGCATCTGCGCCCAGTCCTGGGCTTCCGTTCCGCCGGCGCCGGCGCTGATCTCGAGCTGAGCGAAGCGAAAATCATCAGGACCGCGGAGCAGCGATCTCACCTGGAACGATTCGACATCGTCCTGGACCCGCGAGATCTCGGCGTCGAGGTCACGCTCCATTTCGGGCTCGGAGCCGTCCTGCAGGAGCTCATCGAGCTCGAGCGCGCTCTCGACGCGACCGTTCAGTTTGTCGTAAGGGTCGAGCCAATTGCGCAGCGATTTCACTTCCTGGAGTGTCGCTTGCGCTTTCTCCTGGTTGTTCCAGAAGGCGGGGGCGGCCATCTCGGCGTCGAGTGCGCTCAGGCGAGCGCGCTTGCCGTCGATGTCAAAGATACCTCCGCAGCTCCGCCAGTCGCTCTCTGCTCTGCTTCAGACCGCGACCGCGTTCGCTTTCCGCCATTTACCCGGGCCCCCGAGGCCTAGAAGATTTTCTTGCCGGCACCCAGCACTTCGTTCAGTGCTTCCTGAAAGTAGGTGGTGCTCTCCGCCAGCTGCTGCCCTACCTGCGCAATATACTCTTCGAAGCTCTTTTTTATCTCCTCTCGAAAGAGCTGCTTGAGCGTTCCGTCGCGGAGACCTTCCGCGTGCTTGGCGGGATGGTAGGTGATGATGTCCGAAACCAGGGCGCGGGCGAGCCTCTTTGCGCGCTGATTCGGATCCTTGGACAGGAACGGGTTCACCGGACGTCGCACCCCGCCGTCGCCTGTCACGGGGGCGATTGCGGCTGGTGCGGCTGGCGGACGCGAGGCCGCCGGCGGCCGGGACGGAGACGCTGATGGCACGAACGGCGGCGCTGAGGGCCCTGAGCCCCCTGGCGAGGCAGCTGCAGCGACCGGCGGAACCGGGGATGGCGGAGTGAACTCGGGAAGTCCGGACGACGGCGATGGAGGTGTCGCTGTCGCCGTTACTGAAGCTCGCTCGATCGATTCAGACCTTGGCCTGGGTACCGCCGGGGCTTCCACGGTTCGCGGCTGGGGAGGCGGCGGGGCCGGACGTTGAGCGGAGGGGGCTGCAGACGTCCGCTGCGATGCAGAGCCGAACGGAGGCGGATCCCACCCGCCTTGCGTGGGAGGCGCCGAGCGGGGGCGATCCTGGGATCCGGACTCCGCTCCTGGAGACGCCGGACGGGCAGCTCCGGCGCTGGGCGACTGGCCGGTTGGGGCAGGAATGGAGATGACACCGCTGCACACCGAGCACCGCGCGCGCACGCCCGAAGGTGGAACCTTGGCGGGATCCACTCGGAAAATGGAGCGACAATCCGGGCAGCTGACGTTCATTCATTCTCTCCGATCTGGCGTACATCGCGAATCGCCGGTAGCGGCTCCTGCGGCGTCACGCGCTCATCGCTACGTCGATCAACAGTATAAACTGAGCCAGGAAGGCTCTTGGCGTACGTTTTCATTTCCGTCGCAAGTTGGCTCGCCTGGCGGGCGGAGGTCAATGTTCGCCGGAGATTGGTGACCACCCCGATCGACAACGTCATGAGCGGAACCCGATCGAGGTGTCCTCGCCGGTCCTTGCCGAAAAAGTAGCCGGCGCGCCGGTCCTGCTCCGAATACTGGTACGGAGCGAGCAGGTCGAACGTGGCTACGATCTCTCCGCACACCGACGGAATCGCGTTGTAAGGTATGACGAAGATAAAGTCGTCGCCGCCTATGTGCCCGATGAATCCATCCTCGCCGCACGTTCCTTTTACCACGTCGTGGAGCAGCTTGGCCAGAATCCGGATCACTCGATCGCCCTCGTTGTAGCTGTAACGATCGTTGAATTCCTTGAAGTGGTCGAGGTCGGCGTAGCAGACCGCAAAGGCATCGCCAAGCGCCAGGCGCCGGCCGATTTCTGTTTCGATTGCGGACGTTCCGGCAAGACGGGTCGAGGGATGCACGATCAGGTCGCGCTCCGATCTGATCAACATGGCAGTCAAACGTCGATCGGCTTCCGGCGCCTGCATTCCGTCGCGAATGACTTCATCGGCTCCCGCATCGAATGCCTCTGAAAGCGCCTCGTTACTCTTGCCGCACAGCACGGCGCAGGGCACGACCGCCGTGTAGGAGTCCTTCTTCAACCGGTGGACGGCGGCGAGGGCCGGGTCCGGCTTCCGCCGGGCGTCGAACACCACGAACCGCGGACGCGCGCGCAGACCGATCGACATCAGCTCGTCTGCCGAGCTGAGAGTGACGACCGAAGCCTCCTGCGCATCGATCCAGGCGCTTACATGCGCTGGAAGAGAAGCACCGTCGGGTGAGAACCGTATCGCGTTGGGCTGCTGCAAATCGTTGCTGTCCGGGTCGCTGGTGATTCTGGTCTGTCAGAAGAAAAAGAACGCAACTCCGAGTACAGAATACGCCAGAAGCAACAAGGCTCCTTCGAGCCAGTTTGTTTCTGCGTCCCTGATTACGGATGACGTCACTAAAACAGCCAATGTGATGCTCGCCACTTCCATGGTAGTGAACGCGAGATCCATCGGCTGGTGGAACACCATCCCCAGAAGAACCAACAGCGGCGCAATCAGCAGCGCTACCTGGATGCTGGAGCCAATGGCGATGTTGAGCGCGAGATCCATGCGGTTCCGCATCGCCATGATGATTGCAGAGCTGTTTTCGGCTGCATTGCCGATGATCGGAATCAGGATCAACCCGACGAAGAACTCGGAGAGACCCAGCACCTTCACCGCCTCCTCTGTAGCCGAAACGAGAACCTCCGCCACCACGCCGATGGTGACGGCAGCGGCGAGCAGGATTCCCATTGCCTTCTTAGACGACCATTTTGGGGCTACAGTCACGGCTGGACCGCGTTCGCTCTCGAAAGTCGAGGCATGCGTCCCGAGGGAAAAGACCAGCCAGGCGACGTAGCCGGCGATCAGAAGCCCCGCCACGTAGTGGGACATTCGCACCGTCGCCACCCTCTCGGGATCGGGATGGAGCCCATAAAAAAGCGCGGGTACCACCAGTCCGAACACGGCGATGAGGAGGACCGTCGAGCTGGCCCCCGCCAGGTGTTGGTTGAACTTCTGCACCTTGAACTTGAGCCCTCCGGCAAACAGCGCTATCCCCAAAACCAGGAGAAGGTTGCCGAGTATTGAGCCTGTGATCGATGCCTTGACGAGATCTATCAGGCCCGCCTGGAGCGCAATTGTCGCAATGATCAGCTCGGCCAGATTCCCCATCGTCGCGCTCAGCACGCCGCCGACCGCCGGGCTGGTATGCTCGGCTACGGCCTCGGTTGCGGCACTCATGACGCCCGACAGCGGAATGATAGCGAGCGCGCTCAGAATGAAAACCGTGAGCGGAGGCGCCCCCGCGAATCTGGCCAGGACGGCAATCGGAACGAAAACGAGCAGCGCGTAGAGGACTTTCACCGACGCGCCCTCGAGTGCCACTCAAGGATTGTGAACGTCGCGCCGCGAGCGTGCCTTCGGCCCGCGCAGCGTTTCCCCCAGATCAAAACAGGTAGCGGAGAGAGACGTACACTGGGGCCTGCCCACCCTCGGCCGGCAGGCCCCCGAACGTGCGCGCGATGTCGAACACGAAGCCGCCACTCTGCAGGCCGAATCCGAGAGAAGCACTGGAATCGCCCCGCCGATCGTGCCCCACGAAACCCGCGCGCAAATGGAGCATGCCCTGATACGTGACCTCCGTACCGACACGGACCGATTTCCCACCGAATTCCCGGGTATTGATGTAGCTACCGGCGGCGCGAAGCTCCGTGTCTTTCAAGTAACGATCGATAAACTTGAGACGGTACATCGCGCCGAGCTCGACCTGCGTCGGAAGCGGATCCCTTTGGTTCGTTTGCTCAGAATTGAGTTTTCCGCCGAGA
>Ga0193719_10001025_pt1 | contig 10908 bp, 11 predicted proteins | sample U2a2metaG_FD_160103 | JGI IMG/M metagenome (GOLD analysis project Ga0193719, IMG submission 160103) | Soil microbial communities from a riparian zone of the East river system, Colorado, United States - U2a2 | ecosystem: Environmental > Terrestrial > Soil > Riparian zone | place: USA: East... | reverse complement strand
AATCAAGGAATTGCTCGACCGTCTCGATCGCGAAAAGATTTCCGAGATCATTTTCGCGCTTCCAACCGATGTCGAAGGCGAGACGACGACGAATTATCTTGTCGATCTTTTGAAAGGTAAGTTGGTGACCCTGACGCGCATTGCCCGCGGGATTCCGGCTGGCGGCGGCCTCGAATCAGCTGACGAGCTGACGCTGTATCAGGCGCTTTCCGGAAGAACAAAACTGTGACTCGTTGAAGCGTTAAAGTGTTGAAGGGATGAAGCGATCCGCTTTAACGCTTCAACTTTTCAACGCTTCAACATTGCATTAGCTTTCCGTTACATGTCGTGCGCGAAGATTGACCCAGCGCTGCACCAGGCGCAAAAGCCGCCTTGGATAAAAGTGCGGCTGCCGTCGAACCCGGTTTTCTTTTCCACGAAGGCGCTCATTTCCGATTTGCGGCTGCACACGGTTTGCGAAAGCGCGCAGTGTCCCAACCGCTGGGAATGCTGGAGTCAGGGCACGGCCACAATGATGATTGCGGGGGACCGTTGCACGCGCGCGTGCGGATTTTGCGCGGTGACAACGGCCAAGCCTTACGCGCTGGAAGAAGATGAACCGCGGCGTGTTGCTGAGGCGGTGCGCCGGATGAAATTAAAACACGTCGTGATCACTGCGGTTGCGCGTGACGATCTAAAAGACGGCGGCGCTAATCATTTCGCGCGCACCATCACCGCGATTCGGGAAATGGATCCCTCGGTGATTGTCGAAGTGCTCGTTCCCGATTTTCACGCCCAAGATTGGTGCATTCAAATTGTGGTCGACGCCGGCCCGGACATTTACAATCACAACATGGAAACGGTGGAGCGCCTGACACCCCTGGTGCGTTCACGGGCTAAGTATCAGACGTCCCTGCAAGTTTTGCGGCGAGCAAAGGAGTTGTTGTCCGGCAGCTGCCGGATTGTGACCAAGAGTGGCGTAATGCTCGGCCTCGGCGAGAAAGAGACCGAGCTTTTTCAGACGATGGACGATTTGCGCGAGGTGGGCTGCGAGGTTCTCACCGTGGGCCAGTATTTGCGCCCGAGCCAGAAACACTTGCCCGTGGTCGAGTACATCACGCCAGAGCAATTCAATTATTACGGCGACATCGCGCGCGAAAAAGGTTTTCTCTATGTCGCCTCCGGTCCGCTCGTCCGCAGCTCTTACCACGCGGCTGACTTTCATCCAGTGGTTCGCCGATGACCGAAGCGGCCCGAAACCGGCTCGCGCAAATTCGCTTGAACGCTGCCGCGGTCATTCCTGCGTATCAAGACGAAAAACATATCGGGGACATCGTGCGTCGGACCCGCGAGCGACTCAACCATGTCCTTGTGGTTGATGATGGCTCGAGCGATCAGACCGCACAACGCGCGCGCGAAGCCGGCGCTGAAGTCATTGTTCACAATCAAAACCGCGGCAAAGGCGAAGCGATTAAGACAGGACTAGGGCACTGGCTGGATCAAGAAGTCACGTGGGTGAGCCTTCTCGATTCCGACGGCCAACATCTTCCGGAAGAGATTGATCGGTTCCTGGCAGCAGCAGCCTCCGCAACGCAGCCTTTCTTTTTCATCGGCAATCGCATGAATAATCTTGCGGGCATGCCGTTCATCCGGCGTGTTGTGAATCGCTATATGAGCAGGCGGATTAGCCGGCTTTGCCGACAGCGAATTCCCGACACGCAGTGCGGTTTCCGCATGTTAGATCGGCAATTGATTCCTGAGCTGCTTGGCGGCGGGGACCGTTTCGATTACGAAACCGAAGTGCTCATCATCGCCAGCCGCAAAGGCTATCAGATCGAATCAGTCCCAATCACGACTGTTTACTCCGATCAAGTGAGCAAAATTCGTCCCCTGCGCGATGCGATTCGCTTTTTTAAACTGATGCGTCGCTATCGAAAACTGTAGAATCCGTCTAGCGCTGCTGAAGAGTTGGGATCTTCTGTAGCCGGGGACCTGTGCGCGGCGCGGGCGAAGCGATAAAAAGAGATCAGCGCAACGTATCGCACAGCAAAACGGTACAGTCGTCACCGCTTTTTTGCCGGCAAAGGTTTAAGGCTTTTGAGGATTTCCGACTCAGGTGTGAGTGTGGCTGGCTTGCCGCTGAAAATGAGTCGATTCGGTTTTTCAGCGAGGGTTTCGACAAGCGCCTTCGCGTGCGTGGTGACGACTTTCAAATTCAAGAGAACCACATGCAGCTGTTTCAGCTGTTCCTGAAGCTGTTTATCCGTCGAGCTAATGAAGGTGTCCGCAGTGCCGAATAGCTTGTCGGCACCTTTGGCCACGCCCTCGAAGTTTGTGATCACGTTCTGCAAGTTGTCCACGTCTATTTTTAGCGAATCGGCCAGTGGCCCGAGCTTCGGCGTGAATTGGTCGAGGTCCCCTTTTAGACCGGTGACCGTCGCATTGAGATTGTCGAGCAACTTGTTTGCATTCTCGAATAACGGACCGGCCGCCGCGGTGATTTGTTCAAGGCCATAGGCCGGATGGCCTTCGATCGTCGCGTTGTCCGCGAGTGTCGTTCCTCCGGGCGTGCCCGCAGAAAGCGCCACAAATTTAGGCGCGAGCATTGTATCGGAGCTAAGCGTCGCAGTCACATCGGTCGGCAACGGCGGAATCCCTTCGTCGAGGCTGACCGTGACCCGCACGGCGTCCATTTTGTTTGGAGACGCTTCACGCTCTTTCGCAGTCAAATGACGCATCGCGATCACGCGTCCTGCCGGCGCACCGGCATAACGGACCTCGGAATTCACCTTAATGCCGGTCACGTCTTCATAATTGATCTGCAACGTGCGCTTCGGTTTTTTTAAGCGATAGCCGGAAAGCGCGACGGTGAGCGCTCCGAGCAGGACCAGACTGCATAAGATGACTGAAATGGCTACGACGTAATCGGAAAGATTTCGTTTCATGGAGTTTTGCGATGAAAGCGATGCCGCGCGCCCGCGAAAGGCCGCGGCTTCACGTGTTGATGATGTTCGTGCTCATCCTGCGAGAGGTTCAACGGGATCGGTCCGTCTGCTTCGCCGTTGATAAACTGGTGGACTTCCGGATTAGTGCTCGTCCGAATCTCTTCGGGCGTGCCTTGGGCGACGATCGAACCGTGACCAAGCATGATCATCCGCGTAGCGATGCGAAAAGCGCTTGTCATATCATGCGAGACGACGACCGCCGTCATGTGGCTTCCATGAGCCAGTTTAAGTGTTAGCTGATCGACAACCGCCGTCATGATCGGATCGAGCCCCGAGGTGGGTTCATCGCTGAAAAGCAGTTCAGGATCGAGCGCGAGTGCGCGCGCCAAACCAACCCGCTTCTTCATTCCGCCGCTGATTTCAGCCGGCTTCAGATCTTCAAAACCGGTCAGGCCGACCATCTGGAGTTTTTGCTTCACGATCTCTTCGATTTCGTCAGGGGACTTTTCAGTGTGTTGAAAAAGTGGCAGGGCGACGTTCTCGCCGACAGTGAGCGATGCCAGCAGCGCGCCGGATTGGAACAGCATTCCGAACCGTTGCCGGACACGCCCAATCTCACGTTCGTTCATGGTCGCGATTTCTTCGCCGAAGATTTTTACAGAGCCGGAAGTCGGTTTCATCGAACCGATCATATGCCGGAGCAACGTGCTTTTGCCACAACCGCTTCCGCCCATAATCACGAGCGTCTCGCCACGGTGGACGTTGAAGGAAATATCGTTGAGCACAGTGCGATCCGCAAATCTTCGGACAAGATCGACAACTTCGATGACGGGCGCTTCGTTGGAGCTCATGCGGCAAAAAAGAAAATCCCGGTAAGCACCGCGTTCGTGACCAACATTGCAAGCAAAGCCTGCACGACCGAAGCCGTCGTGGCTTGTCCCACACCCTCCGCGCCACCTTCGACATGTAGCCCAGCGTTGCAGGCGATCGTGATCACGATCCAGGCGAAGACAGCGCTTTTGATCATTCCCGAATACAAATCCCATGTGTCCGCGCTTTGCAAGGCGCGCAGGACGTAACCGGCGGTATTGAAATCCAGTGCGAAACGACACACGGCCCAGCCTCCCGCGATGCCGACGTAGTTTCCAAAAATGGTAAGCGCCGGGAGCATCACCAGCATCGCCAGGAAGCGCGGCACCACCAGATATTGAATCGGGTTGATCGCCATTACCTCCAACGCCTCGATTTCTTCGGACACTTTCATCGTTCCCAACTCGGCCGCGACGGCTGAACCGCTGCGACCAATAACAATCACCGCGATCAAGACCGGTCCCATCTCGCGCAAGAGTGTCAGCATCACCAGATCGGGAATGTACATTTCGGCGCCGAGGCTCTCGAGAGAATGGGCAGCCTGCATGGCCAGCGTTACACCCACGCTGAACGCTGTCAGCGCAACCATCGGCGCAGCGCGCACCCCGATGAAGACCATCTGCCGGAAGACCGGCGCGATTTTGAAAAACTGACCGGTGAACGGCGCGATCAAAATCCAGTAGAGCAGACTGAGATTAAGCTGGATGTAATTTTTCAAATCATGGCGGTCTCGAACGCGCAGAATGACAAAGCTGGCGCGCCCACAAAAGCCGAAAGTTTAGTGGAGTATCACGAATTGCGACAATTTGCTCTACTGACTGCCGGAATCACCGATTCCGGCTACAGCAGATGCGTGAAGAGAAGCAGGTCGCCGCGCAGTTGTAGCCGGCATCGGTGATGCCGGTCGCCGTTCCTGCCTTGATTCAGCCCTAAATCAATCCGCGCTTTCGGAAGTCGCCAAGGTTTCCGCCGGCGGAGCGCTCGATCATGTCGATGGTGAATTTAAGCAGACAAACTTCCCAGGCGTCGTCCACGCCTTGAATAATGGCGCTGATCGGTTCCTCCGCAGTCTCCACGCGCCGTTTTGTCCGCGCGATCACGGCATCTATCGAGTCGCGAATCGTCTCTTCCACCACATTGGTTTTGCGAAATTGAAATCCATAGCGCAAAACTGCGATGCTGCGCGCGTAATCCCGCAATTGATCGACATAGCGCTGCGCCTTATCGCCGAATCCTTCCAGCAGCAGATGACTGAAATGTTCGGGCGTAAGAATCTGCGGACGCTCGGCATGAATTTTCCCATTACGGATCCGGACCTGATCGACACGGTCCATCAATTCGGAGATGAGATAAAAGTGAAAACTTGTGGTCCCGAACGTCGCGATCTGATGTTTCGGGGCAAGAATCACCTGCGTGTTTTCAATTGCGTAATCGAAATCGTCCTTCTTCATTCTTGCTCCTCCAATCTAAAGCACCGTGACACCGTTTCAACGAGGGTCCTCTTACAGGACATTGATTTCCGAGACGCGAATACAGGCCGCGAAATGATTTTCTCCCCAATCGGCCAGTGGGGGCACTTGCGCTTTGCATGCTTCAATCATGTACGGACAGCGCGGATGAAACCGGCAACCGATTGGCGGATTGATCGGCGATGGTGGATCGCCCGGAAGCACGATGCGCTTGCGTGCGCGCTCCCGCGCGGGATCAACAATCGGCACAGCGCTGATGAGCGCCTTTGTATAGGGATGCAGTGGCTTTTCGAGGACCGTTCGCGCGTCGCCAAGCTCGACGATTTTGCCCAGATACATCACCACGATCCGGTCGGAGATGTGTTTCACGACCGAGAGATCATGCGAGATGAAGATGATCGTGAGCTTCATCTCCTGACGAAGTTGTGCGAGCAGATTGATGATCTGCGCCTGAATCGAAACATCGAGCGCGGAAACCGGCTCATCCGCGATAATTAATTTCGGCTCGACCGCGAGGGCGCGCGCGATGGCGATGCGCTGCCGCTGCCCGCCGGAAAATTCGTGAGGATATTTCTTCATCGTGCGCGGCAACAAACCTACCTTGCACATGAGCTCGGCGACTCGCGGCCGCAGTTCCCGGCGGGGGATCTTTTTGTGGGTGCGCATCGCTTCCGCGAGCGTATCGAATACACTCATCCGGGGGTTCAGCGACCCGTAGGGATCCTGGAAAATCATTTGAAAATCGCCGCGTGCCCGGCGCAGCTCCCGCGCGTGGAGGTGATTCAAGTTGCGGCCTTCGAGAATGACCGTCCCAGCAGTGGGAGGAATCAATTGCACGATGGTGCGGCCAAGCGTGGATTTGCCGCAGCCCGATTCACCTACTACTCCGAGCACTTCGCCTTCGTTGATCGACAACGACACGCCATCGACAGCCCGCACCATTCCCAGTCGGCGTTTAAAAATCAGTCCCGCCTCGACAGGAAAATGCGTCTCTAAACCTTCGATCTCGAGGAACGCGCGGGGCATTTTATCACAGGCAGATGTAACGGGCCCTCTCCTGAGCCGCAATTCTTTTATCCGCGTGAAAGCGCGCGCTTGCCCCGGTCTGCTATTGACGTTGCGCTTCCTGCTCTCCGCCCTGCGCCGATTGAAAAAGCGCCAGGTATTCGCCGTACCCTTCTTCCTTCAGCTTCTCCGCAGGAATAAAACGCATCGCAGCGGAGTTGACGCAGTAACGTTGACCGGTCGGGGCGGGGCCATCGACAAAGACGTGACCGAGATGGGAATCACTTTTGCTCGAACGAACCTCCGTGCGCTCCATGCCGTGGGAAGAATCCCTTTTTTCCACCACGCGTTCTTTCGCAATCGGTTTTGTAAAACTGGGCCACCCTGTGCCGCTGTCGAATTTATCTAGCGAACTGAAGAGCGGTTCACCCGTGATAATATCGACATATATTCCCGCCCGGTGATTGTCCCAGTAGGCGTTCTGGAACGGAGTCTCCGTTCCGCATTCGCGCGTCACGTGATACTGGTCTTTCGTTAACTTCTTTTGCAACTCGGCGTCGTTGGGAACTGCTTTCGTTGGATTCATTTTCTCGGCCTCTTTTTTCTGTCCTTGAGCATGGCTAAACAAAATCGAGCCGATAATCACGACAATCGCGCCCAGTAGTCCAATCCACAGCGTCTTATGCGAGCCCTGCTTATGGGTTAAAAGTGTGGTGTTCATTCCCTGAATCGATCCCTCCACCAATCAGTAATTTACTCTACGCGCGAGCGCGTTCTCTGGCAAATGCGCGGGAGTGAGATCGATCTCCTTTAATTGAATTCGTAAACAAGCCGAAAAATGGTTGTCCGCAATTTCCTTCAGGGCGATCGTCGATGTTACACATTTTTCCTGTGCAAATTCGCAGCGTGGCGCGAATGGACAGCCTGAAATCGGCTTGGAGAGATCAGGCGGAGAACCCGGAATCGTATGCAGGGTCTCTCCTTTTTCGTGGAGCGCAGGAATCGATTTTTGCAGCGCCTGATTGTAAGGATGTTTCGGTTCGTAAAAAATCCGCGACGTGGTTGCGCTTTCAACAATTCGGCCGGCGTACATTACCAGCACGCGATCGCAAAAACCGGAAACGATCCCGATGTCATGAGTGATGAAGATCACAGCCGTGCCGAGGCCGCGTTGCATTTTGCGAATTAATTCCAGAATTTGCGCCTGCACTGTCACGTCGAGCGCAGTCGTTGGTTCGTCCGCGATCAGAAGTGCGGGCCTGGTGATCAAAGCCGCCGCAATCATAACGCGTTGACGCATGCCCCCGGAAAATTCATGCGGATAGGAGCGCATCGCCCGCTCGGCATCCTGGATTCCTACTTCGCGCAGCGCGGCGACGCCCCGTTGCCAGGTGTCGTTAGACGAAATTCTTTTGTGAATGTTGAGCGGCTCCGTCACTTGATCGCCGATTCGCATGTACGGGTTGAGCGACGTCATCGGATCCTGAAAAATCATTGCGATGCGGTTGCCACGAATTGTTCGCAATTCTCGATCTCTGCATTGCAGCAAATCTACGCCACCGAAATCCGCGCGCCCGCTCTCGATTCGTCCGGGAGGCGAGGGGATCAACCGCAGCAGCGAAAGACACGCTACGGACTTACCCGATCCGGATTCGCCGACAATACCAAGCGTTTCTCCAGAGTTGATTGAAAACGAGACATCATCAACCGCTCGAACGATTCCCGCGCGGGTGTAAAAATAGGTGCGCAGATTCTCAACGCGAAGCAGCGTAGCCACAAAGTTAATAGTGATCAGTGATTGGTAAATGCAATCCGAGACTTCCATTCACGCATCACCAGTCACCCGTTAGATGCACGAGGACCCAATGCGTCGCTTTGTCATCCCGAGTGAAGTCGAGGGATCTCTCAATTGTTCCTCGACCTTTTGAGAGATGTTTAGCTCCGTTCAACATAACACGCTCCATATTTTCAATCTTTAGAAGCACGCGGATCGAGCGTGTCACGGAGGCCATCCCCGAGGAAGTTGAGGGAAAAGAGCGTGATCGCGAGCACGACGCCTGGAAAAATCAGCAACCACGGAAATTCTTCCATCACTTCCGCGCCCTCTTTAATGAGCACGCCCCAGGAACTCATTGGCGGTTGCACGCCGAGGCCGAGAAAGCTCAGGAACGCTTCGAGCAGCATTACCGCGGGCACCGTGAGCGTCGCATACACAATGATTGGCCCGACCGCGTTTGGAATCATGTGTCGAAAGATGATCCGCGGCTTGGAAAGCCCCAGCGCTTCCGCGGCTTCGATAAACTCCTGACGTCGTAACGAGAGCACCTGGCCGCGAACAATTCGGGCCATCGTCAACCATTGGACCGCGCCGATCGCCACGAAGAGCAGCACAAATTTGCGACCGAAAAAAACCATGAGCAGGATGACGAAAACAGTAAACGGAAGCGCGAAAATGATATCGACGATGCGCATCAACAACATGTCGATCTTTCCGCCAAGAAAGCCCGAGATCGCTCCGTAACATACGCCGATGATCAAGGCGACCGCGGTTGCACAAAAACCGACCGCCATCGAAACCCGGCCTCCATACAAAATTCTTACAAACAAATCCCGGCCGAGCGTGTCGGTTCCCAGCCAGTGCCGCGCACCTGGCGAAACCGCGCCGAGCTGAAGATTTTGTGTCTCGTAGGACTGCGTAAGAAAAAACGGGCCGATAAATGAAGCAAACGCAATAAGAACGAGAATGATGGCACTGATGAGCGCCATTTTGTTTTTTCCGAGGCGTTGCCATGCTGCGCGCCAGAGCGACGTCCCACGCTCGGCTTCTTCGAGCGCCTGATCGGTTCGAATGGTTTCCCCGGTAGCGTTCATTCGAATTTTTGTTTCGGGTCCATCCAAACGAGCACCACATCGACAATCAAATTGAAGATGATGATGAAGCTTGCATAGAAGAGCACCGCGCCCAGCACCATCGTGTAATCGCGATTAAATGCTGCGTTTACGAAATTGCGTCCGAGTCCCGGAATTTGGAAAATTGTTTCTACGGCAAATGATCCGGTGACCAGCGCGGCGGCCGCCGGCCCTAAATAATTCACGACTGGCACCAATCCGCCGCGCAGCGCGTGCTTCAGAATCACACGCGAATTGGAGGCTCCTTTGGCGCGCGCCGTGCGAATAAAATCCTGTGACAGAATTTCGAGCATTCCTCCGCGGGTCAGACGCGCAATGTAAGCGGCATACAAAGCTCCCAATGTGACAGCGGGCAAAATTCGATCGGTCGGGTATTCCCAACCTGAGACGTGCAACCAGTTGAGCTTCAGCGCGAAGATCAAAACGAGAAGCGGGCCGAGCACGAAATTTGGAATCGAGATTCCCACCATGGCAAACGAGCTGGCAATGTAATCGGTTGCGCTATTGGGCCGCAGCGACGCAATCACGCCGGCAGTGAGTCCAAGTGCCAGAGCAATCAACAGCGCCCAAAACGCCAGCTCAGCGGAAATTGGAAACGATTCTGCGATCAACTCGTTGACGGTCCGGTTCGCATAGCGAAACGACGGTCCCAGATCGCCGCGTAACGCGTTGCCCAACCAGCGGAAGTACTGCTGGTAAACTGGCAGGTTAAAGCCGTAGTAACGATCGAGACTCTTCTGAATCTCAGGCGTCGTGTTTCTTTCCGTATCGAACGGGCCGCCGGGCGCGAGGTGAATCATGAAGAAAGTGAGCGTCGCGATCACGAACAGCACCGGCACCATTTGCATGAGACGGCGCGCGATGAAGCGGAGCATGGAATGCGTGAACCGTTAAATCGTTGAAATCGTTGAATCGTCAGAACTAGCCGATGTAACGTTGTAACGATTCAACGAATGTCGGTCTACAACAGATTGTCGATGTACGTCTGGCGATCGAACGGGGCGAAATCATCGAGTTGCTCGCCGGTGCCCACAAAGCGCGTCGGAATTCCAAGTTCATTCTGAATTGCGACGACGATTCCGCCTTTGCCGCTGCCGTCCAGCTTGGTGACGATAAGACCAGTGAGTCCGACTGCGCTTTGGAATTCGCGCGCCTGATTGAGCGCATTGCCGCCAGTCGTCGCATCGACTACCAGCAGAGTTTCATGCGGCGCGCTCGGGTCGTGTTTGCCGAGAGTGCGTTTCACCTTTTGCAACTCGGCTATCAGATTTATTTTCGTGTGCATTCGGCCGGCGGTGTCGCACAGGAGGAATTCGATCTTGCGCTGGGCGGCCGCCTGATATGCTTCATAGCAAAGCGCGGCCGGATCGGCATTATATTGGCCTTGAATCATTTCGACCCCGAGCCTTTTTGCCCAGACGCCAAGCTGCTCAATGGCAGCGGCGCGAAAGGTGTCAGCTGCTGCCAGCAATACACTATGTCGATCATGCTGAAGATAATGAGCCAGTTTTGCTGTCGATGTCGTCTTGCCAGTGCCGTTTACCCCAAGCAGCAAAATTACTTTTGGTTTCGCAGGTAACGACCGGATCGCGGGTGGATTCGGCGGCAGGATGCGGGCAATTTCCGCGCGCACGACTTTCACAACGTCGCTTATGCCCATTAGGGACCAGGCTTCGCGCTCTTGCAGTGTTTTGATGATTCGCGTTGTCATAGGCACGCCGAGATCCGCG
>Ga0193719_10001024_pt1 | contig 10909 bp, 8 predicted proteins | sample U2a2metaG_FD_160103 | JGI IMG/M metagenome (GOLD analysis project Ga0193719, IMG submission 160103) | Soil microbial communities from a riparian zone of the East river system, Colorado, United States - U2a2 | ecosystem: Environmental > Terrestrial > Soil > Riparian zone | place: USA: East River... | reverse complement strand
CCAATGCCCTACAACTAACGTCTTGAGAAAGCCGTGCTCCCAAATGCGGACAAACTCGTCGCCGCTGTGAAACAAGTTTGCTACGCATGAGCGTTTAAAAGAGTTACAAAGTTAAAAGGATCACCATTGTAACGTTTCGACTCTTTTAAACCCTTTACTTTTTAACCTCTTAACTTTTTCGCCATGCCAGAAATTCAGATGCCCAAATTGAGCGACACGATGACGGAGGGCACTCTCGTCGCGTGGAAAAAAAAGAAGGGCGACCAGGTTTCGGCCGGCGAAGTGCTCGCGGAGATTGAGACGGACAAGGCGACAATGGAATGGGAATCGCCCGAGGACGGAACCATCACCGAGATTTATGTCCAAGAAGGCGGCAAGGTAAATGTCGGAGATAGAATCGCGTTTATCGGTGGCGAAGGCGAGGAAGCCCCCAAAGAAGAGAAGGAAGAAAAAGAGGAAGAGCCAAAAGCCAAAGAAGAAGAAAAGAAGGAAGAGAAGCCGAAGAAGGCGGAGCAGCCAAAAGAAGAAAAGCCGAAGACGGAAGAGAAGGAGGAGAAAAAGGCCGCGCCACCGAAGACAGAAAAAAAGGCTGAACCTGAAAAGCCAGCGCCGAAAGTCGAGAGGGCCGAGGAAGCGCGGGTGAAAGCGTCGCCGGTCGCGCGCCGAATTGCGGCCGAACTCGGTGTTGATCTTTCCACCGTCAGGGGGACTGGACCGGAAGGCCGCGTGACCGAGACCGACGTGCGCGTTGTAGCTAAATCAAAACCCGCTACTCCAGCGCCTAAGGTTCCGGTGGCGGTAAAAGCCGGCGAAAGCGCGCGCATTCAACTATCCGGAATGCGCAGAATTATCGCGCAGCGACTCGTCGAAAGTCTCGGCCCGGTTCCACATTTTTATCTCGATATCGACATCAATGCCGCGCCGCTGATGGAGGCGCGTGAGGAATTGAAGTCGGCGGGCGAAGGCGCGGACGCTGCGAAAATCACAGTAAACGATTTTGTTCTAAAGGCGGCCGTACAAGCCGCAGTCAAGGTTCCGCGAGTGAACGCTTCGTTTGATGGCGATGCAATAGTGCAGTACGCCGACATCGATCTTGGAATTGCAGTCGCGATCGAAGACGGGCTGCTCACGCCGGTTATTCGCGCCGCGCAAAACAAATCGTTGCGCGAGATCAGCGAGCTGACCAAAGATTTTGCATATCGCGCGCGCAACAAACGGCTGAAGCCGGAAGAATTTCAGGGTGGCACATTCACAGTTTCAAATCTTGGCGGCATGGGGATCGACAGCTTCTCGGCGGTCATTAATCCGCCGCAGGGTTTCATTCTGGCCGTTGGCAGGATCACAAACGTCCCTGTAGTGGACGACTGCGACCAGATCATCGCGGGCCATCGCATGTCGCTTACGATGAGTTGCGATCACCGCGTGATCGACGGCGCCCTCGGCGCCGAATATCTGAAAGAGCTACGGCACCTGCTGGAAAACCCAGCATTATTGCTGGTTTGAATTTCCTACGGGAGCGCGCGAGCTCAGTCTTAGCACGGCCGGCCGCGTGCGGTGTCTAAATCCCAGTGGCTATCGCGGTCCTGTTTCCCAAGTCATAAAATCGTCGAGCGTTTGCCGGGTTCTATCGACCACGAACTCGACAACGGCTGCGTCGTCAATGAAGCCGAGGAACGGTGTCTTGTCGGGAATTAGATCGAATGGATCGACCAGATAGTTGAGAGCCGCAACGATCCATAACAGCGCATCACTCGTAACCTGATTGTATTCCCCGCGATGGTGCGCACGGATCAAACGCAGCATTGTCTGCAGATAAGGCCAATACTCTTTAAAGGAGTCTTTGGGCACGGCCGCCGCCTTTCTCGCTGCTTCGTTGAAAAGAATTTGCAGCCTCTCACGCTCGTCGATGCACGACTTTGCGTCGGTGAGCGCTCTCGCAAACGCTTCGCTGCGAAGCGCTGGTTTGCTGTACGGGCTGAGTCCCTCAATATTTTTTCGACTCGACCGCGCCTTGGTCTTGGTGCCCGATTTCGTTTTTACCTCTTTCATCGAATACTATGAGAACAGGTTCGCGGGCAGATGAGAAGCCCATTCGAGCGGAACGGCCAATCCAATCGAATCGACGGCTACGGTTTTGTTGCCAGAATTAGTGGTGAAGGTCCGGGCGCTTCTACCTTTCGCACTTTTTTGAAACCTGCTTCTTCCAGCCAGCTTTTAATTTCGTTGAAGCTAAACGTGTCGCCTTTTTCGGTGTTGACCAGCATTTGCACGGCGAACATCAGCGATGGTAGCGGTTTAGTGCGATCGTCATTCACCAACCATTCTGCAATTGCGATCGTGCCGCTGGATTTTAGGGCGCGGAAGGTTTTCGCGAGCAGCTGGCGACTGCGATCTTCGCCTTCGCTGTGCAAAATGTGACCGAGAGTCGCGACGTCGTAGCCGCCGCCGAAATTCGCCTCCAATATATCGCCTTCGACGTAATTGAAGCGATCGCCGACGCCGAACTTTTGTGTGATACGTTTTGTCGTCGGAATCATTCCTGCCCAATCGACTGCGGCCACCCGCACCCGGGGCGATTTTTGGGCGAGGGCAATGCCCCAAATGCCTGAGCCCGCGGCAAGATCAAGCACGCGAATGTCGTTCTTTGTTTTCGCCACCTTCAAATGATCGGCAAGCTTTTGCGCAGGCGGATAGCTCAGCGGGATGATGTTTTCCACCAGTTGACTGAAGAATTCCGTGCCTTCGGTTTCCTGGTTTACGGCGACGGCCGGACGGCCTTCGCGAACGATGTCGGACAATCGTAGCCATCGTGAAATGATCTGCGGCGCGATGGTTCCAAAAAACCCCGCGTGCGTGCCTGGATGTTTGCTTAGGAGAAAGGCGGCGCTTTCGGGTGTAAGCGAATACTTTCCCTGCCGATCTTTCTTCAGAAGACCTAGACCAACGAGCGCATTCATTAGAATCCGCAGGCCCCGCGCCGATGCCCCGGTTTTCTCTGCGACTTGCCCTGGTGTTTTCGCGCCGTCTTCCAACGAATCGAAAACCTGATTGCTCACACCCGCGCTGATGATCAACGGCGGTGCGTAAGCGAAGCTCAGTTCCATCAAACGTTCGGGTGTGACTTGTTTCTTGCGACGAGTTTTCTTGGCCATATCGGATTTGAGGTTTCGAAAGCTAAGATCGACAAATAAGATTGGGAATCAATTGTGACCAAGCATTCTCCTGAACCTCAAACGCATCGCCTGGCGCCTTTCTTCAAAACACGCGAGGAAATGGAAGCCAGTGAGCGCGCTGTGCTTGCGCCGTTTGCGGAAAAGTCCTCCGACTCGCGCGGCCGGCAAAATTCGGAGCCGGGCCATGCGTTTCGCACTGAATTCCAACGTGACCGGGCGCGGATCATTCATTCGCGCGCGTTTCGCCGGATGGAGTATAAGACCCAGGTCTTTTTGAATGGCACCGGGGATCACCTGCGCACCCGCCTGACTCATTCCATTGAGGTAGCGTCCATTAGCCGTACGATTGCTCGCGCATTACGCTTGAATGAAGATCTCGCCGAAGCGATCGCGCTCGCGCACGATTTGGGACACGCGCCCTTTGGACATTCGGGTGAAGAGATGCTGGCTGAATGCATGCGCGACCATGGTGGCTTCGATCACAACCGCCAGAGTGTGCGAGTAGTCGAGCTCCTTGAGGACCCTTATCCAAATTTTCCGGGTCTGAACCTGACATTCGAAGTGCGCGAGGGCCTGCGGAAACACGGAGCATTTCATGAGATGGAAGACGCGACGGGACCGCAGGCACCTACTACTTTGCAAAGCTACCGTTGCCCATCGCTGGAGGCGCAGGTGGCAGACCTGGCTGACGAGATCACTTATTACAGCCATGACCTGGATGATGCGGTCGATTTTGAAATCCTCGACGCGGCGCAACTGGAAAAAAACGAGGTCTGGCGGCAAAGCTTACGGACTGTGCTGGCACGTTACCCTGACGCTCGAGAGCCGGAACTGCACAAGCTAATCATTCGCGACATTATCGACACGGAAGTGCGTGATCTGGTCTCAACCAGCGCAAAATCCATTGCAGGTGCGGGCGTCCAGAGTGCAGACGAAGCGCGCCAGCAGCCAGCGCCCCTGATTCGTTATAGCGATGATTTGTTTCAAGCGAATCGCGATTTGCGAAAATTCCTGTACCAGAACGTTTATTATAATCCGCGCGTTTCCGGCGTGAATCGGCGCGCATGCGAAATGCTGCGGCATGTTTTCCAAGCGTACCTGGCCGATCCTGACGAACTGGGTGAGACGGCCGCGAAACGAATTGAGACCGAGGGATTGCATCGCACTGTATGCGATTACATCGCGGGAATGACGGACCGCTATTTGATGGAAGAACACGCGCGGATTGCCAAGGTAGGGGCGGTTCACCCGAACCGCCCGCGACGCGGGTGATCACGCCATGGAGCGGGGCGATTGAGGTCAATCGCCACTACCTACGCGGCCGCGCTTCCGTTTTCTTCCCGAAGATACTGAATCACCAGCCGCAACCGTTTGTTAATAGAGAGTTCTTCGAGGACGTGTTGACGACGGAGAGGGTCGCTCACAAATGTTGCAGCAACGAGATCCGCAAGCAATTCCGGGTCGCTCAAATCGGAAAGATACCGGTCTACTTTAGGGGGAAGCTGCCGCGGTCCATCCCCTTTGAGGTTCGAATAAAGTTCCAGCACTTTCGCAGCGAGGGCTTCGGTTTCCACAGACATGGCGGAGTCGGATTCGAGCGACTCAATCGTTGCAATCGGGAATGGCGCTTCCTGCTGGAAAGCGCTAAATCTGACACGCTCCAATCCCTGCAGAATCAGGTTCGATGTACCGTCGGTTCGTTCGACGCATGCGCGAATGAGACCAACCGTCGCGATTGAAAAAAGTCGGCCGTCGAATTCCATTCCACGCAATCCGGTTTGAGTAGTGCAACGCAAAACATGCGGTGATGGGTGAGGGCGTGCCTTAACATCTCGCGATAGCGCGGCTCAAAGATATGAAGCGGGAGCAGCGCATGCGGAAAAAGCAGGGCGCCAGGCAACGGCATAACTGGCACTTGTTTTGGAAGGGTTACAGATGAGGACATGGCACGCTTCTTTTTTTGTACGATATGTGCGTTGGAGAAAGAGCAAGCGGGTGGAGCGTAATTTGTCGTTAAAACGTGGCCGATTTACGCTTTAACGATTCAACGTGGCGGAGCCATTCCGAACGCGCGAAGCTGATCAAGCGACATCTGGCCCTCGATGTCGCTTCGGCCGAGTGACACATACACCAGGGCCGATCCACAACAGGCGAGAAGTACGCGCGAAGCTGCGCCCAGCTTGCCAATTCCCATCGCGCTCACCGCAATGTCAACGTCCTTGGCCGCGGCAAAATCGATCAAGCGCGTCAGTTGCGCCGGCGTGTCGGTGCGTGTCGCCACTTTGAAAAAGTCCGCGCCATACGTCTTTGCCGCGCGCGCTTGAGTTCGCAACCGTCCGGGAGACGGTGTGCGCTTCAGGTGATGAACTGAAATGATGCGCCGCACGTTTTGCCTTCGGGCCAGCCGAAGCAGCGAAACGAAAACAGGTGCGGAGCGCAGTTCGACATCGATATAACTGGCGCGGGATAAGAATCGAGCGAGCAGATTGTGTCGTTGCAACGGCGATAATCGATTCGCGCCGCCTTCCATCGGATGTCGCGCGGTGACAAGGAGCGGCGCGCGCAACCTGGAGATTTTGTTGTCCAGCCGGTCGATCACGCGCACAAGGCGATCCAGCCGGAGTTCAAACAAATCCGGTGGCTCGTCCATTCGAACAGCGAAATCGAGCTCAGCGGCCGACGTGATGACGCCGACCACCCGGGGTCGCCGGCGGCGATGCTTCCCGGAACTACGAGCGGTTAGAGAAGGTTCAAGCACGAATCGACACGAACCGACCGTGATTCGTTAAATGTTTACGTCGAGTTTACGATTCAACAGTTGAACGTTTTAACGATTTAACGCTGCGAAGCCAGCATTCTTTCAACGTACTTGGCGAGAATATCGAACTCGAGATTCATCGGATCGCCCACTTGGACCCGCTCCAAATTAGTATGCGTTTTCGTGTAAGGAATAATCCACACGACGAACCTTTTCGAGAGAACTTCGGCGACGGTAAGACTGATCCCATTCACTGCAATCGAGCCCTTGCAGGCGACATAATGGGCGAACGCCTTTGGTAACTTGATTTCCAATCGAAAATCTGCGCCGCTTTTCTGATAGGCGATGACGGGTGAGACACAATCGATGTGTCCTTGAACGAAATGTCCCCCGAAACGCAGCGTCCCGGCAACGGCGCGCTCAAGATTTACAGGTTGCCTCGGCTGCAGGTTTTTCAGATTTGTGCGAGCGATCGTCTCGTCCAAGAGATCGAAAACCAACTCCTCGCCGCGGTGCGAGCTAAGTGTGAGGCAACAACCATTAACGGACAAACTATCGCCGCGCCGTATCTTTTTCGCGACGCGCGGCGCGGCAATTTTCAATTGATTGCCGTTTTTGCTTGCACCGACCGCGATTACACTACCGACTTCTTCAATCAAACCGGTGAACATGATGATAGGGCATACAGCGTGATTCGTTAGATAGTTACACGGTTACATCGGATTTACGATTTAACGATTTACATTGGCGAAACCATTCGTGGTTAGAACAATCCAGCCAACCATATTTCAGCGTTTTTTCCGGACGGAGACGGCTGGTGGGTCAGTCCTGCTGCTGTTCGGAATAGCTGCACTCGTGCTGGCCAATTCACCGCTGGCCGAAGCGTACGAACGTCTTTGGCAGATCCGATTAACATTTGGAATCACAGAACACTCGCTGTCGCTGACGCTGCATCAGTGGATCAACGATGGGCTGATGGCGGTGTTTTTTTTGTTAGTCGGTCTTGAGATCAAACGTGAGTTAATCGTCGGCGAACTGGCGTCGGTAAGAAAAGCCGCTCTTCCAATTGCGGGCGCGATCGGCGGCATGGTTGTCCCGGCTACGGTCTATTGGATGTGCAACATGAGTGGGGAGAACGCGCGGGGCTGGGGCATCCCGATGGCGACAGATATCGCTTTTGCTCTTGGAGCCCTCGCTTTGATTGCTCCCCATGCACCGGCCGGCGCAAGGGTATTTCTCGCCGCGCTCGCGATTGTTGACGATATGGGAGCGGTTCTCGTTATCGCAATTTTCTATTCGCACGCGCTAGCATGGAACGCGCTCATTGTAGCAGCCTTAATCGTCAGTGTCTTGATCGGATTAAATGCCATGGGGGTCCGCCGCTTGTGGCCATATCTGCTGGGAGGAATTGCTCTTTGGTATTTCGTGCACGAATCCGGTGTGCACGCCACGGTTGCCGGCGTGGCGCTGGCCTTTACGATTCCCACTCATACGCGGATCAATGCGGTGGAATTCTCGCGCAAAACGCGGGATCTTTTGGCTAGATTCGATCGCACCGAGAGCGGTGATTCTCTTGTCCTGACCAGCAAGGGACAGCAGGAAGCCGTCTTCGCGATCGAGCATGCGAGCAAAGCTGTGACCGCGCCGATTTTGCGTCTCGAAAACGCGCTTCACAACTTCTCTGCGTTCGTCGTGATGCCGCTGTTCGCATTCGCCAATGCCGGCGTCAGGATCGGTGGGCCGTTCCGGCATGCCGAAGTTGCTATTGGAGTACTGCTCGGGCTTGTTATTGGGAAACCGCTCGGCATCACGGCGGCCGCATTTGGCGCGGTCAAATCCGGAATCGGTCAGCTTCCCGGCGGTGTTGGGTGGGCGTCACTGCTCGGTTACGCCTGCCTGGCAGGGATCGGTTTTACCATGTCGCTGTTTATCGCTATGCTTGCGTTCGATGAGACTGGGCCAATTAACACGGCAAAGTCAGGTATTCTCGCCGGGTCGCTTCTGGCCGGGATCGCGGGCGCGATTGTTCTGAGGATTGCCTCTCGTTTGCGCCATGATGAATAAGTCTCATACGATCCATCAGTCACGTGCCGGAGGATGTAGTCACGGCGCTGCGCCGCCGTGTTCGGAATCACGCGATGACCGCCTCGACACAGCAAGGCAGTTACAACAAGACGCGCATCTGCCTGTTGCTGTTGTCTCTGCCATTCTCTTTCTGTCTGGAATGGGCGCGCTGATCTTCGAAACTCTCTGGCTGAGGTTAAGCGGCCTGGCCTTTGGCAACTCGGTCTGGGCGGCAGCGTTGATCCTGTCCAGTTTCATGGCAGGCCTGGCGCTAGGGAACGCGATCGCCGCGTCATCGAGAATTCGACGATGGCGGCCGCTTCATCTTTATGCCTTGCTGGAGGTGCTCGTCGCTCTGTTTGGTTGCACAATCGTTTTTGGTCTTCCGGTGCTGGGCGAATTGTTGCGACCTCTGTGGCAAATGCTCTGGAATTATCAGCCCACGCTTCTCGGCCTGCGGTTCGTCGTGTCTTTCCTAATTCTACTTATGCCGACAACGGCGATGGGCCTGACGCTGCCGGTGTTGATCGAAGATCCAATGTTGCGGCAAACCAATTTTGGACGCGCGATTGGTTTTCTGTATGGCTCGAACGCTTTGGGTGCGGTGGCTGGTGCTGTGCTCGGTGAAGGTTATTTCGTCGCGGCGTTTGGCCTTCGAGGCACAAGCTTGGTTGCAGGCTTGACGGTTTGCCTCGCTGCAATAGCCGCCTTGTTGGTGGCAAGAATTGGCGGCGATACCAGCGAGTCAATTCCCAAGTCAACGTTTCCGCTGCGCTTACATGTAAGCTATCGGCTGCCGTGGCGTCTGCTTTTCGCTAGCTTTGGGACAGGCTGCGTTCTTCTTTGCCTGGAGGTCATATGGTTTCGGTTTCTACGCTTGTATGTTGTTTCATCGCCCACAGCATTTGCGGTGATGCTTGCAATTGTGCTGGCAGGAATAGGGCTTGGGGGCCTTTTGGCCGGCGCGATTCAGGGTTTTAATCGTCGCCGTACGGGCGACGCGCGCGCTTCACACAAGGACGCGACTACAGTGCGCAGCGGCTCTCTTTCCGTTCTGTTGCTGCTGGCGGCGATTGCAACGCTTTTGTCATATTTGTTCTTCCCGGGCGAAATAGTGAAAACGCCCGCCGGCGCTTTTAGTCTCGCCTCCTGGCACCAGATCGCGCTGCTCTCGATAGCGTTGATGTTCCCCGTCGCTTTTTTCTCGGGAATCTTGTTTCCATCTATTGCGGCATCTGTTCAGGGCACGGTGGGAGATCGGATGAACAGCACCGGAGTCACCACTCTTTTCAACACAACAGGGGCGGCGATCGGCCCACTTTTTGCAAGTTTCGTCTTGTTGCCCGGCATCGGCTTTCAATGGAGCCTCGTGCTTTGCGCGGTGGTTTACGCTTTGCTCAGCGTTCTCGTGAGCGAGCGCTCAAGCTGGTCGATCCGGCGACCGATCGGTTTGATTATCATCGCACTTTGTGCGGCGGTGATCCTTCTCCTGGCAATTTTTCCATATGATCGCGCTGAATCGCACTTTGCACACGCGAGTCGTCCTTACGAGATTGATGAACACGGTAATGTGCTTAGGCATGTTGTGAAAAGGATTGAGGGGACCTCAGATACCTACCAGTTGCTGCGACGCGATTTTTTTGGTGAACCGTATTACTACCGACTGTTGACCAACGGATTTTCGATGTCGGCCACGAATCCGCGCAATCAGCGTTACATGAGATTGTTCGCGTATCTTCCTTTAGCTCTTCGTCCGGAAGCGAAAGATGTATTGCTTATCTGTTATGGGTGCGGCGTCACCGCAGATGCGCTGCTCCACGGGCCGAATGTTAAGCGCTTGGATATCGTCGATATTTCGAAAGAAGTCTTTCATCTCGCCGATTTCTATTCCGGAATCAATTACTCCAATCCGCTCCGCGATCCGCGTGGGCGGGCGATCGTGCAAGACGGACGCTTCTTCCTTCAGGCCAGCCCGCAGCAGTACGATATCATCACGGGCGAACCGCCTCCGCCGAAAGTCGCTGGTTCAGTCAATCTTTACACCGAAGAGTCTTTTTCATTGATGAAGAGCCGGCTGAAGGAGGGCGGAGTCGCTACCTTCTGGCTGCCCATCAATCAACTGAAGGTGGAGGAATCAAAGGCGATTCTTCGCGCGTTTCACAATGCGTTTCCCAACGCCCTGGTTTGGGCCAGCGCCGATCAGCAGTGGATTATGATGGGGATCAAAGGGCTGGGACGCCGCGTCAACGAAGAAGAGTTGCGGCGATTGTGGAGCGAGCCCGCTCGGGCGGGCCAGGATTTGCGGCGTATCGGAGTCGAAGTTCCCCAACAATTAGGCGCGTTGTTCTTAATGGACGGGGATGAAATCGATCGCATCACGCAGGACATAGCGCCGCTGACGGATAATTACCCCAAACGGCTGACCGATGAGCCATGGAATGAAGAGGCGAACTTCCGTTTCGCTGCCACTTATATGGACGCTTCGTCCGCCGAATACCGTTTTCTTTGGTCGCCCTTGATCAACCGGGTTTGCCCGGAGACGCTAAGTAGATCGTTGAAATCATTCTTCGCCATTCGCGAATCACGATACCTTTCCGAAAAGATCGGGAGCAACAAGCTAGCCGAGCTGGACCTTTACCTGCGCGGTTCGCGCTTGCGAACGCCAGTCTTGGAAGTGCTCGGCAGCGACGGACTCCGGCTTGAAATCGCCGAGCGAATTGCAAAGAAAGCGAAAACACCGCCGCTCGAAACGATGCCGGATCTAATCGCCGGGGCGCTCGCGCGACGCGATATCGATGGCGCGATTCAGTTGATGGAGGATAAGAAAGCTCGCGGTGCGTTTAATCTCAACGACACATTCCTTCTTACCTATCTCTATTGTTTGAACGGCAGCGTGGGGAAAGCGGAAGCACTC
>Ga0193719_10001022_pt1 | contig 10929 bp, 6 predicted proteins | sample U2a2metaG_FD_160103 | JGI IMG/M metagenome (GOLD analysis project Ga0193719, IMG submission 160103) | Soil microbial communities from a riparian zone of the East river system, Colorado, United States - U2a2 | ecosystem: Environmental > Terrestrial > Soil > Riparian zone | place: USA: East River... | reverse complement strand
GCGAGCCCCACCTGATCGATCAGCGCGAGGAGGCCGGGCACCACGGTGAAGCCTTTGAGCAGCGCTTCGGAGCGCTCATCGGGCGTGATCTTGAGCGCGCCGCCTTCATCGAACCAGTGGACGATGTCGTCCACATTCGCGCCGCCGACGCGGCCCTCGAAGGTGCGGCCGGCCGCGCGGCGGATCAGGTCTTTGGCGATCGTCTCCGAGCCCTGCAGCTCGCCCTCGTACTCGAGCTCGAGCTTGCCGGTGATGGCGGGCAAGGCGGCGTACACATCCGAGATGCGCGGCACGACGGTCTTCTCTTTCGTGACGATCGTGCGCCGCTCCGCGTTCGACAGCACGTTGTCCAGGACGCTGATGGGCAGTCGCTGTGATACGCCGCTGCGACGATCCACGCGTTTGTCTTCGCGCGCCTCGAACGCGATGCGCTCGATCAATTCGGCCATGAAATCGGGCACGCGGACCGATCTCGCGCCGTTCCGTTCGATCCACGCCTCTTGCTGGGTGATCGTCGTCCCCAGCTCGACAGTGAGCGGGTAATGGGTCGTGATCTCCGAGCCGATCCGGTCCTTGAGCGGCGTGATGATCTTGCCGCGCGCCGTGTAATCCTCGGGGTTCGCCGTGAAGACCAGCGCCACGTCGAGGTTGAGCCGCACGGGGTAGCCTTTGATCTGGACGTCGCCTTCCTGCATGATGTTGAAGAGACCCACCTGAATCTTCCCGGCGAGATCGGGCAGCTCGTTGATCGCGAAAATCGCGCGATTGGCCCGCGGCAGCAGGCCGAAATGCATCGTGAGCTCGTCTGACAGGAGATGCCCGCCGCGCGCCGCTTTGATCGGATCGACGTCGCCGATGATGTCGGCGATCGTGACGTCCGGCGTCGCGAGCTTTTCGACGAACCGCAGCTCGCGCGGCAACCACGCGATCGGCGTCGCGTCACCATGCTCGGCGATCAGCTCGCGTCCATACTTGGAGATCGGTTTGAAGGGATCATCGTTGACCTCACTGCCGGCGATGATCGGGATCTCTTCATCGAGCAGCGTGACGAGCTGGCGCAGGATTCGGCTCTTCGCCTGGCCGCGCAGGCCGAGCAGAATAAAGTTGTGGCGCGAGAGAATGGCGTTGACGAGCTGAGGGAGCACCGTCTCTTCGTATCCCACGATGCCCGGGAACAGCGGCGAGCCGTTCTCGAGCAGACAGATCAGATTCTCACGCATTTCATCCTTGACGGTGCGCTGGCGGCGGGCTGGACTGGCCCACTCCGTCTTCTTCAGCTCACCGAGGGTCGTCGCTTGTGTCATGGCACGACGTTAACTGGCCAGGGCTCGCCTTGACAGGGGGTGGGCCGGACGGCACCGTGTGGTCATGCGAGTCTCTTCCGTGGTGCTGCTCGCATTCGCGGCCGCTGGTCCGCTCGCCGCGCAGCGACCCGCCGTGCCGCCCGTGGACTCCACGAAAGTCGTTTCACTTCGCCTCACGGACGGCTCGGAGCTCACCGGTCGCGTCGTTGCCGTCGACGACAGATCGCTCACACTCCTCACGTTTGCTGCGGCTCGCGTTCTGTTGCCGCGCGGCTCCATCAGATCGTGGCGCGCGCTGGCGGGACGCGTGACGAGCACCGGCTTTCGACGCTCCGATCCCAACACGAGCCGGCTGTTTTTCTCACCGACGGGGCGAACGCTGCCGCGGGGGAGCGGCTACTTCGCCGACTATTACCTCTTCCTTCCCGTCGCCGCCGTCGGTGTGACCGATCGAGTCATGCTATCGGGTGGGATGTCGATCATTCCCGGTCTCAGCAGCCAGCTCGTCTACGTCGCGGGGAAGGTCGGCGTGTACGACAGTCCCGACGCCGCGGTGGCGGTCGGCGGATTTTGGGCGACCGTGCCGGACGAGTCCGACGCCTCGCTCGGCATGGGATACCTCGTCACCACTCTCGGCAGCGACGACCATGCGGTGACGTTGCTGGCGGGCTATCCGTTCACGACCCGGCAAGTGGCGCGCGAACCGCTCTTCGTCGTGGGCGGGGAGACGCGCATCGCCAGCCGATCGAAGCTGATGGCCGAGGTGTGGAAGCTTCCGCAGGAGAACAACGTTCCCGCGCTGTTCGGCCTCCGGTGGTTCGGGGACCGGCTGGCGGTGGGATTCGGTCTGGTGTACGTGATCGGACCCGACAACATCGGAGGGTGGCCGTTCGTCCCGTGGGTGGATTTCGCCATCAACTGGTAACACCGAATCACCCGGTGCTTTGCAGTCCCTGCGCGATTCCGCGCACACTCGCCAGCAGTGCCCGAAACACCTCGTTGTCCGGCCTCCCCGCGGCACGCCAGCGCTCCAGCAGATCGACCTGCAGCAGACTCATCGGGTCTACATATGGATTGCGTAACCGGATCGATCGCTGTAGCGCCGGGTCGGAATCGAGCAGCGCCGTCTCGCGTTTCAGCGCGAGCACATTTGCGACCGTTCGATCGAATTCCGCGCGGATCCGCGGGAAGTAGCGCTCCCCGAGTTTGCCGGCGAGGTGCGCGTACCGCGCCGCGATGGTGAGATCGGTCGTGGCGAGCACCATCTCCACGTCGTCGAGCAGTACCCGCACGAACGGCCAATCGCGCGCCATTTCGCCTAACGCCGCGCCATAGCGCGCGGTCGCGCCGTCCAGGGCGGTGCCCACGCCGTACCAGCCGGGCAGCAGATGGCGGCTCTGGGTCCACGCGAACACCCAAGGAATCGCGCGCAGCTGCTCGATCTCGCCTTGCTCGGAGCTGGGGCGGACGGCGGGACGGCTGCCGATTTCCATGCGCTCGATGACGTCGATCGGCGTCGCCAGCCGGAAGTACTCCACGAACTGCGGATCGTCGTATACGAGCGCACGGTAGGCCGCCCGGCTGCTCTGTGCGATGCCGTCCATCATGCTGATCCACCCGGGCTCTCGGGACTCTGGCGCGGGGGGCAGGGCGGTCGCGAGCGCGACAGCGCTCACCGTCTGCTCGAGCGTGCGCATGGCGATGCCGCGCAGTCCGTACTTCGCGTTGATGGCCTCGCCCTGCTCCGTCATCCGAAACCGTCCGCGGATCGAGCGCGGCGGCGCGCTCAGGATGGCGCTCGCGATCTTGCCGCCGCCGCGACTGACGGTGCCGCCGCGTCCGTGAAAGAACGTGAGATCGACGCTTGATTGCTCAGCAGTCTCCACGAGCGCCGTTTGCGCGTGGTGCAGCGCCCAGCGGGACGCGCCGATCCCCGCGTCCTTGTTGCTGTCGGAGTATCCGATCATCACCATCTGGTGCATGCCGCGCTCGGCGAGGTGCGCGCGGTAGTACGAATCGGCGAGCAGCTCGCGCATCACATCGGGGGCGGCGGCGAGATCGGGCACGGTCTCGAAGAGCGGCGCCACGTCCAGCGGCGCGTGGCCGGAGCGAGCAAGCCCGCCCCACCGCGCGAGCACCAGGACGGCGAAGATGTCGTCGGGGCCCTGCGACATGCTGATGATGTAGGGCCCCACGGCGGTCGTTCCGAAGCGCGCGCGGCAGTCGGCGATCGCCTGGAACACGTTCAGCGTGCGGGTTGCCTGCGCATTCGGCGACCCCGCCGGGTCCTCCCCGTGCTCGAGCACCCGGCGGAGCCGAGTGAGACGGTCCGCCGCCGGGCGGTTGCCCCAGTCCGGGTCTCTCAGCAGCGTCGCGAGCACGGCGCGATGGACGTGCGCGTGTTGGCGGAGATCGATCGTAGCCAGGTGGAAGCCGAGCGTCTCGACGCGCCGCAGGAGCCGCTGCACACCGAACAGTCCCGCATGCTCGCCGCGGTGCGCGCGTAGACTCGCGATGACCATTCCCAGATCTTGCTCGAGCTCGACCGCCGCGGCGTAGCCGTTCGCCGCGTCGCGCCGGGTGGCCTCGAGCCGCGCCGCGATCAGGCGAAACAGCACTCGGTACGGCATGTCGGAATAGCGCGCCGGGATCGCCGCGAGTGTCTTGGGGAAGTGCGCGCTGTAGGTCGCCACGCGCTCGCGCACCGACTCGCTCACGCCCGTCAGCGCCCCGGATTGCGACAGCCGGCGTGCCAGCTCCGTTGCCTCCCGGCGATATCGCTCGAGCGCCAGCTCCCGCTGCCGCGTCAACGCCGCACGCAGCGTTTCCGCGCCGACGTTGGGATTGCCGTCCATGTCGCCGCCGACCCAGGAGCCGAACCGCAAGACGGGCCGGGTCGGCACCTCGATGTCGTACGCTTTGTGCACCGACTGCTCGAGCTCTTCGGAGAACGGCGGAATGATGCGGTAGACGATGTCCGTCAAATAGAAGAGCACATTCTCGAGCTCGTCCATGACGGTGGGCCGCGCCGAAGGTTGTGGATCAGTTTGCCACGCGGCGGTGATTTCCTCGCGAATGCGCGCCAAGGCGGCGCGCTCCTCATCGGGCGTGCGCGACGGATCGAGCCGCTCCACGAGCAGCCGGCCGATCACCTGCTCCTTTTCGAGCAGCGTGCGCCGGGTCGCCTCGGTCGGATGCGCGGTGAACACAGGCTCGACCCGCAGCCGTTGGAGGAGTCCGGCAATCTGCCCAGCGGGGACGCCCGCGCCGGCGAGCCGCACGACGGTGTCCTGGAGACTGCCTTCCTGCGGATCGCTCGCGTTGCGCAGGTAGTCGCGCCGCCGCCGGATGCGGTGAATCCGCTCGGCGAGATTGACGACTTCGAAGTACGTGGAGAACGCGCGGACCAGTGTTTCCGCATCACGCGGCGGCAGCCCTTTCACCAGCGCGTGGAGCTCGTCGTCCGCGCCGGCGATTGCCGCGTGGCGGGCGCGCTCGACCATCGCGAAGAACCCGTCGCCACACTGCTCGCGGATGACGTCCCCGACCAGCGCCCCGAGCGTGCGAACGTCATCGCGCAGCTGCGCGTCCTTGGAAGCGAACTCGACGACCCGTTCGTTAACCGGACGCCTCCGCGGGCGTAAAGAGCCGAGCGGCGGCGACACCCCAGGCCGCGAGATCGACCGAGGCACGTCCGTCGCCCGCTACAGGAATGGCGTCACCGTTCAGCTCGACGAGCGAAGTGCGGCGCGCGAGCTTGAACGCGTACGCCGCGGGCCACAGACCGACACTGCGCGCCTGCCCGGCCACGTCGAGCACCTTCACGATCACGCCTTCGCCGTCGTCCGCGGGCTTTGCTCCGACGATCAGCGCGCTTTTGTCCGCGTAAAACAGCGCGCGATCCTTGGCGATGAGGGGACCCGGAGCCTCGTTGGTATACGCGGGGCTGACGTACAGCGGCTCGCAGGCCGCCCAGCCGCGTCGCACCGGCTCGGCTGCATCGCCCGGTGCGACGAGCGAGACTCTGAACCGGAATGTCACCGCGCCGCCCTGCGACGCCGCATAGTTCGTGTGCCAGTAGTTGTTCATGGCGTAGGCGAATAGGGTACCATCGGGCACGATCGTCCGACGCCACGCGCCGCGGACCAAGTCGTTCAGGGTAAAGAGCGGCGTGTCGGGGCCGCTCCACAGCACGCCGTCGCTGCCTTCGTGCAGCCACACCCAATGTGTGTGGCAGTACCAATCGCGGCAGCTCCCGGGCTGTTGATCGCGCTCGACCGTCATCCGGCCGAGCGGGACTTCGACATCGACTGTGGGCTTGGTGAACGCGAAGGGGAAGGCGACGTAGAGCGCTTCTTTCGCCAGCGTGGCCGTCTTGACGATCTGGTTCTCGATGTCCACCCACGGCAGCTCGTCATAGAGCGTGACCGTCGACGCGATCGCGGGGAAGCCATCGAGCGCTCGCTCGATCACGAGGCGCACGCCGATACCGGGCAGGCGCTCGCGGCGCGCGCGCACGAGCTTGGCCTGGGTAAGAACGAGCTGCGGCGGATTCTTGAGATCGGCGCGGTCACCTGACGTCCAGAGCGCGCTGTGCTCGCCACCACGCGCGTAGACGAGCTGGTTCAGGCCGGACCAATCGGACGGTTTCACGCGCTGCTTGCCGTCGGGACCCGTGAGCGAGCGGATCGCGCCACTCGCCGGATCGATCTGGACCGCAAATCCTCCCGCTGTGGCGTCCAGCGCCTCGCCGTCCGCCGCGGGCGAACGTGCGTCGCGGTCCGTTTCGGTCAGCGTCACGTAGCCGACTGGGGGCACCTCGCGAAACACGACGAGCGCATCACCATTCTCGAGGTCGACCGACGGCAGCTCGTGCCCATCGATGCTGAGGGATTTGGCGGCGCCACCGGGCACGCGAGCAACGTCGGTCCGCTCCCATGTGCCCGCGTTGAAGACGAGGCGGCCGCGGCCGACGCGGCCCGCGCGGCCAAGACGCAGCAGTCCGCCGGTGAGTTGCTCACGCGCTGCGGCGACTCCCGCGTCGATGAAGCGCTTCTTGTACTCCCATTGCGCCACCGTCTGCCGCGAGGCTGGGGCGGAAACGCTTTCGTCCGCACCCCAGGTGTGCTCGCCGAACAGCAACAGATCCCGCCACATCGCGGCGCGCGCATCGGCGCGGTTCCGGCGGCGCTGGACCGCATCGTCGTCGCGCGGCTCGATACGGTCGTCCCACAGCGCGGTGAGTTCCGACGCCCGGCCGACGAGTTGCGCGGCGCGGAACGCGGCAAGCTCCGCCGCGGTCGACGCCGCGCCGTCCTCCCAGTAGAGCCCCGTGTCGCCGCGGCGGACCGGAATCTTCGTTCCGTAACGACGCTCCACGTCGCGGAAGAAGTCCTCAGCGCGGCCGGTGACGATGCGCGGGAACGTGAAGCGCCGGGCGAACTCCTGGACGTTCACCACAATCGCTTCCTTCATAAGGGCGTTGTCCTGCCAATCGGCGCCGTACAGCAGGGCGGTTTCATACGGCCAGTTCTGCGCGAGCAATGCGGGTTGGTTGAGCAACCAGTCAGAGAGGCGGTGGCCCATTTCTTCGGGTCCGACGTCGAAGCCGAAGCGGGTGCCATCGCCATAGTGATGCGCGCGCCAGTGAAGCACACGGCTTCCGTCGGGCCCTTCCCAATAGTAGAGCTGCGGGTACACCGTCCCTTCGGTGGCAGAAGCCGGAAGCAGCGGCACAGCTCGCTCAGGGTTGGGTCCGGTCGCGAGGTACTTCACTCCGCTCGCGGCGAGCAGCGTCGGGAAGGTGAGCGTCTGTCCGGGGACGTCGGTGACCTGGGCGGACAGAAACGTCAGTCCTCGCTCTCGCGCTAATCTGCCCGCCGGCAACACCAACCGCGCGAACGTCTCATGATCGAGAATGCCGGTCAGCATGTTTGCGAACAGCGCCTGCCAGGCGATCTTGCCGTCGCGGATCGCCTGCACCAGCGCATCGCCCGCTTCGGGCGAGCGATTCTCCAGGTATGACAGCACCTGGAGCGCACACTCCGCGGTGAAACGAAAGTCGCGGTGCGTTGTCGTCCACGCGAGCGCCGCATCGAGATTCTTGCGATGGACCTCGAGGGCGCGCTCCTGCAGATCCGTGTAGCCGACGTCTGTGTGGATCGAGGGGAGCCAGTAGAGGGTCCAGCGTTTCGCCGGTGTGAGCCGCAACCGCCGGCGCGCCGCGCGGTCTCGTCCAACTTCGACGTCGACCTGGAAATCCGACGGCTCGGAGAGCGGGACCCACACTTCGCCGCTCAGCGCCGCGCCCTGGCCCGTCGGCAGCAGTCCCGCGGTGCCGACGAGCGCGCCGCGCCGGTCCGTCACGCGCGCGCGCGCCGCCGGCGCGCTCAGTCCGGACACGGTGATGCGCACCAGATTCTTCCGGCCCTCCGGCTGTTGGAACAGCGCAGTGGGGCGTACCTCGATGACCGGCTGCTGGGTCTCCTCGTGTCTGCGCGCCAGCGAGCCGGCGAGCGACGACAGCAGACCGAGGAACGTACGACGATCAGAATGCAGCATGGTTGCTATAACTTAGCGTAGCTTGACTGTGCAGGTCCCCTATGTACGTTTCGCGCGTCGTCCCCCCTCCGACCTCGTACCTCAACAGGAGCTCGCATGAAGCGGATCGCATTGGCCGTGGCTGTCGTAGTCATGGCCGCCGGCGCGTGTAAGAAAGCTGAAAACAGCAATACCGCCGCCGACAGCACGCGTGCTGACTCAATGAGAATGGCCGATTCGATGAAGATGGCGCCGGCTGATACGACGCATCACATGGCGCCCGACACGACCAAGGCAGCGCCCCCACCGGCGCCGGCCCGTCGTCCGACGCGTCGCCCGTAGCGACGCGCGGTTATCGCAGGGATTCAAGCCCGGGCGTCGCCCGGGCTTTTTGTTTGCGCGACCGCACGGGCGATCGCGGTCTGCGTATCGAACGGCGGTGTCCACCCCAGCTCCGTCCGGATGCGCTCGATCGAATAGGGATTCTCTCCCAAAATGAATGACATCGCCGCATTCCCGAGCGCGGTGTAACGGCCCGGCATGAGGAGGCGCATCAGGACACTCCAGCCGGCCACGCCGATGCGGATCAACGGGATCGGCACCCGCACCCGAAGCGGCCGCCGCCCCAGAGACTCGGCGAAGGCGGCGAAGAACTCCATCTGTGTGAGCAGCGGCTGTGCATCGCGCGTGACGTTGTACGAGCGGAATCCGGGCTTTACAGGCGAGTCGAGCGCGGCAAGAATCGCGGAAGCGACGTTACCGGCGTACACACACGACAAATGATTCGTCCCCGGCCCAATATGCGGGAGAAAACCACGCTTCAAGTTGGCGATCAGGCGCTGCGTGAACAGTCTGTCGCGCTCTCCATAAATGACATTCGGCCGGATCGAAATGATGGACACGCCGCCGCGCACCGCTTCCTGCTGGAGGAGCTGCTCGGCCGCCCGCTTGCTGCGGGCGTAGAAGTCCTGTCTAGGGAGCGGCTGAAACGAATAGTCCTCGGTCACGCCCTGATCGCCCGCCTGGTACACGGCGGCGCGTCCGTACACCGCGACCGTGGAGATATGAATGAGACGCGCGTCGGTGCGGCGGGCCGCCTCGAGCGCGAGCCGCGTGCCGCCGACGTTGACGCGGGTGAACTCGTCGAATGAATCGTGCGACGCAACCAGCGCGGCGCCGTGAATTATCGTCCGCACGCCGGCGGTCGCCCGTTGCCATGTAATCACATCAGTGACGTCGCCCACGACCGGGTCGGCGCCGAATGCCTGGACCGTTGCCACCGACGGCGCCCGTACGAGCGCCCGGGGGCGCTCGCCGCGCGCTCGCAGCGCGTCGAGCACGTGCGTGCCGACGAGCCCGGCGGCGCCGGTGACGAGCACGGTCACGCGGGAGCGACGCGGGGAGCGTCGAAGGGCAGCTCGACGACGCGCGCCTCGCGGCCCGCCGCGCGGACGATCGCCCCGGGCGAGATCTCGCGCCGCACGATGGCCAATCCGATCCAGCGGCCGAGCACCGAGCCCCCGCCATCGGGCAGCCAGGCGATGCTGGTCACGCGGCCCACCTCACGCTCCTCATGTGTCACCGCGCTCCAGCCAGTCGCCGGTGCGGCCGGCGGATCGGCCTCGAACCACAGGCCGCGCAACTGGCGGTTCGCATGCCCGCGAAAATGCAGGCGGCTCACCGTTTCCTGGCCGGTATAGCAGCCCTTGGTATACGACACTCCCCCGATTTCATCGAAGCGCACTTCCTGCGGGATGGTCTTCTCGTCCACCTCGGAGGCGAGCCGGGGCCAGCCGGCGAGGATGCGCGCGAGCTCCAGCGCCTCGGGGGTCGTCGCGTGGGCGCCCGCGTCGACCAACCGCCGTTGCATGTCGGCGACCTGGTCGGCTGCCACCGTCACCTGAAACACGAACGGCGCCGCGTCGCTCGTGCGGGCAACTTCGAGCGCGATGCCGCCGGCTGATCCTTCCACCACGTGATTGGCGGCGTGCGGCGCCGGAACACCACCCGCGCCCATCACGGCGACCGCGTGAGCGCCGGCGACACGGAGCACCGCGGTGTCTTCGGTCCGGTCGGTGAAGCGCGCGAGGCGCGGCGGGACCGAGCGCTGCAGAATCGTCAGCGCACGCTCGCGGCCTTCGACGGGAACGGTGAAGCGCACACGCGGTCCCAGGCGTGCCGCCCAGCCGTCGACCACGATCATTCCCTTGGGCGTGAGCAGCGCGCCGTACACGAAGGCGCCGTCTCCGGGCTTCTCGATATCGCTCGTGAGCAAGCCTTGAAAGCACGTGATGGCGCCCTCCGCGGGGCCAAGCAGATCGATGACTCCGACGTCGGCCAGCGCGACGATGGCGCCCGCGCGCAGCTGATCGACGACTTCGGCCGGCACCGCGTCCCGCTCGAGTCGCGTAACCGTCGCACTTGGCATTGTGGGAAAGACGTCGCTCATAGGTTGGCGAGCTCGGCAGCGGTGTGGCCCGCGAGCGAGTCCCACACCAGCGCGGCGCCGCGTCCTTCGAGCGTGGCCGCGGCATGGCTGGTGGTCAACATGACGCACGGCATGCCCGCGGCACGTGCCGCCTGCAACCCCGGCAACGAATCTTCGATGACGACGCATGCGCTCGCCACAATGGAACGGCGGCGATTGAATGCGTCGTGCGCCGCGAGATAGGACGCGGGATCGGGCTTGCTGTGGGACACGTCGTCGGCGGCGATGATGACTTCAAAGCTATCGCCGAGGTCGGTCTGGCTCAGCACGTGGTCGATCTCGCGCCGCAGCGCGCCGGACACGATTCCCAGGCGGTAGCGTCGTCCCGCGTCGCGCACGAACTCCGGCGCGCCGCGGACCAACCGCAGCGATTTCCGCACGAGCTCCAGATAGAGCTGCGATTTCTTCGCGACGAGATGCGTGAGCATTTCCGTCGTCAGTGTTCGTTGGGCATTGCGGAACGCCAGCACAAAACCGGTGCGATCGTCGAGGCCGAGGTACTGGGCGTAATACTGATCCCGCGTCAGCGTGATGCGCTCGTCCGCGAGCACGCGTTGCAGCGCCTCGCAGTGTTGCGGCTCATCGTCCGCGAGCACG
>Ga0193719_10001021_pt1 | contig 10929 bp, 8 predicted proteins | sample U2a2metaG_FD_160103 | JGI IMG/M metagenome (GOLD analysis project Ga0193719, IMG submission 160103) | Soil microbial communities from a riparian zone of the East river system, Colorado, United States - U2a2 | ecosystem: Environmental > Terrestrial > Soil > Riparian zone | place: USA: East River... | reverse complement strand
GTTGAATTGGACGGTGCCGTCCCCGCCATTGCCCATGTTCAGGTTGGTGGTTCCTCCAGCCTCCTGTGGCAGAAAAGTTGTCAGGTCCGTTGCGTTGCGGATACCCAGTTTTTCGATGTCTGCCGGACGATATGTGTCCACTGGGTTCGGGCCGACTTCTTCCGCCGTCGGAATGTTCGAGCCAGTCACGATCACCTCCGCTACTATGGCGACACGCTGGTCAGCCTCCCGAGATGTGGACACAGTCTCCTGGCCAAATGAGATCGAGGCCAGAAGCAAAGGAATTCCCCCTATGCTCCATCCGGCACGGCAGATGAATGGTCGCTTGATGACAAGCTCCTTTCGTTAGACTTGCGTCGTTTTAGCAAACTTCCCGACAAACAACAAGATTCATTTGGACCGATCCTCGCCTTCTGCCCGGCGCGGATTCGAACGAAAGCATCACCCTGTCGATTGCGATTCGAGTGACAGTCGAACCGCCGCTACAGCATAACGAATTTATGGGGCCACACTCGGTAAAGGAGCGAGCTGATCTGGAGCCGGGAAGAGCGTTAGTAATTCCGGTGGCGTCGCTCGCGCATCCTGTAACTGGCCGTCAAAATACACTTGGACAATAAATCCCCCATACTCGCGTCCGTCAGCTGAACGTGATTGGGTCTTTGAACGCACGTAAGTCGCTGCCAGGAATTTCGGAGTTGCATCCGTCCAGTCCTCGGAAGCGTTAAGCCAACTATAACTTGTCCGCGCGTCAGTCGGCTTCATTTTGTTATCTTTCGTCCGATCGTAGAAGGAGACGACAATCCTTGCGTGCCCATTTTGCGTACCCGGTCGTGGCTTTACTCCAACCTTCAGGGTCAGGTGACTCAGGGCGTTCGGATCGGTAATCTCTGTTAGAGTTGTCTCCGTGATCGCCAAAATTGAGTTGTGTGAGACGCCGATTCGGCGCAGAAGCTGAGGAAAACGCGCGTCGGAATGGAGCGGACGAAATTCGGGAAGAAATGCAATCCACTGTAGTATTCCCGAGTGTTCGGCAAATGCGCGTTCAAGCCAGCGGAAAGCTTCTTCTTTGTCGCTAAAGGCGACATAAACTGCGGCGATCACGGGTGCCGAGACGTATCGCTTCTCCCTCGCTTGCAACAGCTGAGTTAGAATATTTCGTGCCTCCGTTTGGCGACCCATACGCGTGTATGTGATGGCAAGGCCGCTGCTCGGGAGGTGCGTTGCGTCCTGGGATTTGGTATAGAGCGCGATTGCTTCAGCGAAATTGCCTTTCTCGCGGTAGGCGGCAGCAAGATTCGAATCCAGATAAAAGTAATTTGGATCGAGCTGGAGCGTCCGCTGGCCCTCATTAATTGCATCGTCGATGAGGTCATTAGCCAGGTAGGCGGCGGTGGCAACGTAACTGGTGATGGGCGACACCGGATCCAACTTCTTAGCATCAAGCACGAACCGCAGCCCTTCTTGTAGTTCGCCTCGGAAGAGAGGCCGCAGCGACAGGAAGAAATGAGCTGGCGCCGAGTTGGGATCGAGCTGCAGCGCGCGTTTTAACTCTGCGTCCTCGCCCTCAAGGTCCCAGTCAAGGACCCGTTTCGCTTGGCTCAAATAGCAATGCGCTTCAGCATCCTTCTCGTCGAGCGCAATCGCCTTCAAGGCTGCTTCTCGTGAAGCCGGGTAAGCTTCGAGTGGTCTTACGTAAACGTCTGCCAAAAAATACCAAACCTTCGCGATTCCAGTCCAGGCACGCGAAAATGTTGGATCTTTCTCAAGAGCGCCCTGAAAGAAATTGAGCCCCCTCCGCAAATCGGCTTCGCTGCTCTTGTTAGAGAAAAAGAGGCCTTGCAGATAAAGTTCGTATGCTTCTGTGTTCCGCTGTTCATGGACAGGAAGCGAGACGGCGAGCTTAACCTTGAGCGCGTTAACAATTGCGCGAGTTATTTCATCGTGGAGCGCAAACACCCCCTGCAATTCGCGTTCGTACGTTTCCGACCAAAGATGGAAACCGTTGCGTGTATTAATCAACTTCGCGGTGATACGAACGCGGTTACCTTCACGTTGCAAAGTTCCTTCAAGCACATTCTCGACGTTTAGCTTCTTCCCGACCTCGCTCGCGTTGGCGTTCTTCCCCTTAAATGAAAATGACGAGGTGCGGCCAACGACGCGCAGCCCATCGACCTTTGCCAATCCGTTGAGAATTTCCTCGCTTATGCCGTCGCAGAAATACTCCTGATCTTTTGCCTCGCTAAGATCGACGAACGGAAGCACTGCAATGCTTTTTTCCGGCGGTAAGCTCGTCGTCAGGTTTCGATGCCAGTAGAATGGAAGCGCCAGCGCCAGAGCAGACATTAACAATACCAGCACCAGAGCGGTGGGCGACCGTGTCCAGCGCAGCCATGAAGGAGCCGCAGTGGCGCGTTCCAACTCAGCCCCGAATTCCAATTTGTGACGAAGATCTTTGAGCGCCTCAAGCAGCTCGTGTGCGCTGTGATACCGTTGCCCGCGATTTTTGCGCAGCGTTTTGCTGATAATCTGCTGGAGCCCAGCCGGAGTGTGCTTGATGTAACGCGTGAGCGGCGGCGGTTCCTTTTCAAGAATCGAAGACATCGCATCCCCTGGTGTGTCGCCGGTAAAGGGCGCATGCCCCGTCACCATTTCGTAAAGGACTACGCCGAGATTCCAGATATCGGTGCTTTTATCAACGTGCCCGCCGCACGCCTGTTCCGGCGACATGTAACGAGCGGTTCCCAGTATCGATCCGAGATTGGTCTCAGCGAGTGTCATCGATCCTGCCCCGTCCGCCGCAGCCTTGGCGAAGGCGGATTCGGCAAGCTTTGCAATCCCAAAGTCGAGCACTTTCACGTATCCGTCCCGCCGGAGCATGATGTTCTCCGGCTTGATGTCGCGATGGACAATCCCGGCTTCATGAGCGGCGGCGAGCGCACTCGCCACTTGGATGGCAACATCGACAGCTTCACCGACCTCGATTCGCCCGCGCGTCAGACGTTGACGCAGGGTCTCGCCTTCGATCAGTTCGCTGGCTATGTAATGGGTTGAGTGATGCTCGCCGATCTCGTAAACGGTCAGGATATTTGGATGATTGAGCCCAACTACCGCCCGCGCTTCTCGTTGAAACCGCTTCAGGCGCTCGGCGTCGCCGGTAAAGCGCACGGGCAGGAGTTTGAGCGCGGCCTTGCGACCCGCCGTCACGTCGGTGGCCAGATAGACTTCGCCCATCCCGCCGGTGCCGATGCATTCAGAAAGTTTGTAGTGGCCGATCGTCTGGCCGACGAGTAAATCAGCTTGCCCATTTTGGATAATCTTCGTCGCAATGCCGGCAGCTGAGGTTTCGATGAAGCTGCCTACTCGTTGACGCGAAGTGAGGAGCGCTTCAACTTTCCTGCGCAAAAGCTCGTCGCCTTCGCAGGCCGTCTCTAAGAAAGCGTTAATCTGGTCCGGCTCTTGATCCAGCGCCGCGTAAAAGATTTCCTCAATCCTTTCTAGCTGCGCTGGTGTCATGGTTTGAGATCGTGATTCGTTAAAGCGTTACACCGTTACAACGGAGCAGCATGTACCCAATTTACGGTTCAACGATCCAACGATTTAACGTAGCAAAGCCATTCGTCATTCCTTCGTCATTCGTCATTCGAGCTTCGTCATTTCTATGCGCTCCGCAATTCCGTGTACAGCCATAGCCTGGCAAATTCCCAGTCACGCCTCACCGTTACACGTGAAATCTTGAGCACTTCCGCCATCTCATCGTAGTTGAGCCCGCCAAAATATTTCAGCTCGACCACTTGAGCTTTTCTTAAGTCGAGCGTGGCCAGTCTTTCCAGCGCTTCGTGCAGATCAACAATTTCCTTTGATTGCTCCGGTGAGACAATTGCTGCTTCGTCCAGTTCTACCCTGAGCACGCCGCCACCGCGCTTTTGGGATCGCTGACTCCTGGCGTAATCAACCACGATTTGGCGCATCGCTCGGGCGGCCACAGCGAAGAAGTGGGCGCGGTTCTGCCAGCGCGGGTTGGTTTGGTCGGCCAGGCGCAGATAAGCTTCGTTGACCAACGCTGTGGTTTGCAGCGTGTGGTTGGGACGCTGACCCTCCATGTAATGATGAGCGAGGCGCCGGAGCTCTTCATAGATTAGCGGCGTTAACTCTGCGAGGGCAGCATCATCCCCGTGACTCCATTGCTGCAGGAGGTGGGTCACTCTGTGCGGAGAGACCGAAGGCTCTTCCATAAGCTCCTCTTGTTACCCTATCACCCCAGAAAGTTTCCGCACGCGCAAGCAGCTTCTCCGAAAGAAGACACGAATTGCACGAATTCTCACGAATTTCGCAGGACCAGCACGACGTTGGAAATTAATTGGTGCAAATTAGTGAACCGAGCTGATGGGATCAGCGAGATAGAAGGCAAAGCCGCGAGGTAGCGGCGAGCGAGCAGAGCAGGGAGCGAGTTTCAAATCCGTGTCTCTGGCCTGTTTTTCGAAAGGGAGGCGTTTGCGTTTCAAGAGACAACCTCAACCGCCCGATGAAAAATGCGGGTGTCGAGCGTCGCCAGTTTCATGCGATGTTGTTCGGCCAATTCGGCCAGATACAGATCGGTAAATTCTCTGCTGGACTGCGCGGCGATTCGTTGTGGCGAAAAATCGTCCGGGATAAATCGGCAGCGATGCTTCCGAAGAAATTCCGAAAGACCATCCCTGCAAAGCTGCGGTTCGGCCCGAAATGGGAATGTCTCGCCACTGCTGATTCGCAAAAACCCAAGTTCGCTAAGCGGGCAAGTGGCTGTTTGTTTCCCGCGCAACCAGCCCTCAACTCTAGCCTGGTCTTGATGGTCCCGCCAGATTGCGGCAATCAGCATGTTGACATCAAGCAGGTAGGTCACGGTGGGAATTGCTCAAGCGCTTTGAAGATTTCTTCGCGCGAAATCGGCCGGCCGATGGAAAGCAGCGAGTGCTTTCCCTTCCGCCGAATGATTCGGACCTTGTTGCGCGATTTTGGTTTTGGCCGTTCCATTCGGACCAACACCAGGCGACCGTCGCCCTCCGGCAGAACGTTGACAACGTCGCCAGTCTCAATGCGGGCTTCCTTCCGAGCCTTCGCCGGTATCACCATCTGCCCGCGACCGTAGATTGTGGCATGCACGATCCACTCTGATGTAAGCAATGCTTACATGCAAGAAATTCAGGGAAAATTTTTCCGCCAGTAACTTCTCGGCGACAGCGGGACTTAATGACTCCTTGACCAGCGCGTGCGCCGGAGGTCTTTCTGCACGCAGAAGCGTCTTCTCACGAACCTCATCAAATCAATTGGTGTGAATTCGTGAACGGAGCTGATGGGATCAGCGAGGTAGAAGGCAAAGCCGCGAGGGTAGCGGCGAGCGAGCATGGCAGGGAGCGAGTTCAAATTCGTGTCTCAAAAGCGTCTCTGAAAAAATCTCGGTTCCGATGAGCACTTTGATCGCTCTTTTTCGTTTATGGCAATGAAAGCAAACATCAATCAACAAAAGAAAGGAACAACAATGAATCCGCTAACTCAGTTCAAAATTTTCAAAAAAATACCAATTCTGCCAGTTCTCATCCCAGTGGCGCTCGTTGCCGCCGTACCCTTGACGTCCCGGACAGGCGATGCCGACTCTCCCATGAGAATGAGAGTGGTGAATTGCGATCGCGGAGAGGAGATCGCGAGAGCCTTGGCTAGGGCCGAACCGGGCGACACGATTCGCGTCACCGGGACCTGCGTGGAGCGGGTGAGCATCAAGACAGATCGAATAACACTGGACGGACAAGGGGCGGCAACCCTTGATGGCGGGGGCGGGCCCACTTCGGAATTCGACGGCGTTGTCACCATTGACGGCGCCAGCGGCGTCACGATCCAGGGGTTCACAGTCCAAAACGGCCCAGGTGAGGGCATTCTTGGCACGCACGGCGCTGCCTTCAGCGTGCGCAACACGACTGTTCAAGATAACGGTTCCACAGGCGTAGTCGTCGCAGAGGGTTCTACCGCTGAGCTGACGGACTGCAGCATCCTGCGCAATGATGCCGGTATCGACGTGTTCACTCAATCGAGCGCCGTCCTCAAGGGTGCGATCCGCACCAATGACAATCTCCTGAACGGCGCAACTGTGAATGGTACGTCAATTATCGAGATCCGCGGCGCGCAAGTAGAAGCCAGTAGAAACGGGGGTGAGGGACTCGCTGCCGGGAGCAACAGCCAACTGGCCGTCTTTGGGTTTGCGGGCTCTCAGGGGAGCACGTTCACTATCGATGCGAACGGTGGGGGCGGTATCCTGCTGGGCGACTCCATCCTAAACGTCTTCAGTGAGAGCACCATCGCCATTACAAATAGTCCCCTCGGGATCCTCTGCGGGGCCGGCAAAATCATCAGCCCTTTTGGGGTTGGTAGGTTCGTTATCGAAAACAACGGCGTCGGCCTCGACTTTGGTTTGGACGGCACCGCGCTGCTCGTTGGCGGGTTGACGGTGAGGAACAATGGCACCGGGGTGCGGGGGGACGGCGCCGGGGTCCTTACGTTCATCTCCATCCCATCGAACCCGTCCGCCATCACCGGGAATGGCGTCGATGTGGATCTTCGTTTCGGGGCCCGCGCCACGATCGAAGGCGTTGAGGTTGGCACTATTACGTGTGATTCGACGGTCTTAAGCCGCGGTACCACAGTGTGTCCCTAGAGAGATAGAACCAGCAATTTTCGGGGGGCACAACCCGTGAAAGCGGCTGGCACGAGCTACGCCCCCAACGACATGATTACTGTGAGGGGGAACCTGCTGCCAAGACAAATCGCGATTTCGCGCCAAGCGGAGCGAATTATTCTGCTAGTAGACACCCGAGGTGGTAGCGCACTGATTCGAGTCAATGGCGGTGTTTTTCAGGAAGTTTTTGCAGACCCGGAGGCTCGAGTCGTTGCCGATGTCGTTCCCTGAACTATTGACGCTTGCGAGCCGTGCGTTTCTTCGGCTAACTCAGCGAGCGACGACTGCTTTTACTTTTGAAAGTTGAGTGTTGGGCGTTTGCCTCCTAGTTTGGTAATCGCCTATGCGTTTCCGCACCTACAAAAACACTGACCTGACTGTAAGCGAAGTCGGGTTCGGGCTCTGGACAATTTCCACCGGTTGGTGGGGAAACTTCACCGAGGGTGAAGCGATTGCGCTCATGCACAAGGCGTTCGATCTCGGCATCACGCTGTTCGATGCGGCCGATACTTACGGAAATGGCCTGAGCGAAGAATTGATCGCCAAAGCATTTTCCAACCAGCGGGATGAAATTGTGATCGCGACAAAGGTCGGCTACGATTTCGTCCATTACGGTGAAGCGCGCGGACGTGGGCAGCGTGAAATTCCGCAGGATTTTTCGCCGGAAGCGATCACGCGTGCGACGGATGCAGCGCTCAAGCGATTGAAAACAGATCGGATCGATCTCCTCCAATTGCACAACATCCGGATGGAGCAGGTTTACGATGACGCGGTCTGGGCGACCCTCGAGAAATTAAAGGCCACCGGGAAGATTCGTTATTACGGCATCGCCCTCGGTCCTGCCATCGGCTGGCTTTACGAGGGAGCGAATTGCATTCGCGAGCGCGACATCACGAGCGTGCAACACATTTATAACCTGCTCGAACAACACCCCGGGCATGCCATACACGACGCCGCGACCGAGGCTGGCAAGGACACAATGTTTCTGATTCGCGTGCCGCATTCGTCGGGAATGCTCGAGGGAAAATACACGGGAGAAACGACGTTCCCGCCGACCGATCATCGCAGTCATCGTCCACGAAGCTGGTTATTGAACGGGGTTAAAAAGATCGACAAGTTACGTTTTCTCGAGAATTCCGAACGCACACTCGGTCAAGCGGCGTTGCAATGGCTGCTCGCAGATGAGCGGGTCGCCTCGACATTGCCAAATATTTACGAAGAAGCGCAGCTAGTTGAGTTCGCGAAAGCGCCGGAGTCTCTTCCCCTCACGACCGACGACATGGCTGAGATCGATCATCTTTATTCTGATAACTTCGGAATCGAGGAAGAACCACCGAAGTTCAAGGGGACGATGGATCTGCCGAAAGAAACGGCGGCGGAAGCGAGCGCAGCTTAATTGTCATGTCGAGCGTCAGTCGAGACATCTCTTACTGTTTAACAATGAGAGATTCCTCGACTCCGCTCGGAATGACAAAGGACTAATCGGACTCGTCTTCTTCCTCCACCGGCTCGGCTCGCCGGACTTCTGGTTTCCGTTCGCGTCGCTCGCGCTTGGTCACTTCCTGTCCCTTGTAAATTTCTTTGAAAATATCGGCGATCATCGGCGCGGCAGTAGAGCCGCCATGCACTTTGCTGCCGACATCGCCTTCGTAAAGGGCGGCGAACGCATATTGCGGCTGGTCGGCCGGCAAAAATCCGGCGAACCACGCCGCGGTGCGCTCTTTGTTTTTCGGTCCCCATTGCGCGGTCCCGGTTTTTCCGGCGACTTCAACATTATCGAGACTCGCCTGATGCGCGGTGCCGCCGGCGCCGTTTACGACGTCGATCATTCCGGTGCGCAATTCATCCAGCGTCTGGGATGAGAGATTGAGTGTTCTTTTGGCGCGCACCTGATATGCGGTCATAATTTTGTTATCAAACGTCTGCACCTGTTGGACAAGCCGGGTTTGATAACACGTGCCTCCGTTGGCCACGATCCCCATGGCTTGGGCCATCTGCAGTGGCGTGACTTGCACGTCGCCTTGACCAATCGATAAATTTGCGATGTCGCCGTTGAGCAATCTGCGGCCGTGGGTCGCCTTCATGTATTCATCGTTCGGAATACGGCCTTCCGCCTCGCCCCGTAACGGAATCCCGCATTTCGCGCCGAATCCGAGCTTTAATGCCCAATCAACGATGGGTTGGGCACCGGTCTTGATTCCAACCTGATAAAACCATGTGTCGCATGATTCGGTAAGCGCCTGGACGAAATTCAACGCACCGCGATCGCCCTTCTTCCAATTGTGGAAGGTGACGTTGCCAATCTGAATTGCCGGGACGCAATCAAATCGATCATCTGGGCTCACTGCGGCGCTTTCGAGTGCGGCGATGCCAACCGCAACTTTAAATGTCGATCCTGGCGGATAAGACGAACGATACGCGCGCGGCAACAGCGGAATGCCAGGATCATCCTGCAACGCTTTAAATTTCTCGGCAGAGATCGAAGGAACGAACAGATTGGGGTCGTAGGTTGGCCACGAGGCGAGCGCGAGAATGTCGCCGTTGTTCGGACTGACAATCACGATCGCGCCGCGTTTCGCTTTTATTTCCAGCGCCTTCTCCGCCAGTTCCTGAAGGTGAAGATCAAGAGTGGTGACGACGTTGTACCCAGGCTCAGGTGGAGTGGTTAGTTTCTCGGATGTTTTTCGGCCATCTTTATCGAAAGTGAGTTTGTACTCGCCGTGCTTGCCGGCGAGCATCTCGTTAAACGTTTGCTCGAGTCCCTCGCGTCCCTCGGTTTCGGGCCAAAGCGTTTCATGGTTGTCGACGATGCCATCGGGATTTCGCCCAGTCTTCCCGGTGTAACCGATGATTTGCCCGGCAATCTTTCCGTTCGGATAAACGCGTACATAAATTGGCCGCACAATCATGGCTGCGGGCAAATTATCTTTAACCTGTCGGTACTCCGACTCGCTGAGATTTTGCGCGATCTCCAATGGCATGATCCCCCGATTGCGATAATGGCGAAGAATCACTTCGTCCGGCATCCGGAGCGTGCGGCCGGTTAGTTTTCCGGCCTTGTCTATTTTTTCTCGGACGAAGCTGAGCGTCTGCGCGTCGGAAAAATCAAGCGGGGTGGGGAAGTTGATCGCGAGATTGTAGCTGAGTCGATTTTGCGCAAGCGGCACACCGTTGCGGTCGGTGATCTGGCCGCGCGGCGCCGGAACATCAAGGATGTACGTGCGCGCGAGCTTTTGTGTCTCGAAGGTGGGAACGATGGTCTCTTCTTCTGCGGCGGGACTCGCGCTGGGAACGGCCGACGGCTGTAAGGTCTGCGCAGAAACAGCGAACGGACTGGAAAACAGAACAATTGCAATCCGCAGATTTCGCAGACTTTTACAGATTCGGGTGAACGTCATCTCTTAACTGATCTGCGTTAATCCACGAAATCTGCGGTAATTCAATGCCGCTGCAAGAAGCGGTGCACATCTTCAGCCAGCTTGCGGCCAACCCCTTCCGTGGCGGCAATTTCATCCACCGTCGCTTTACGCAGACGATTCACGGAACCAAACTTTCGTAGCAGCAGACTTTTCCGGTTCTGACTCACTCCGGGGCAATCATCCAGAATGCTCTCCCCGATGCGCTTTTTCATCAGCAGTTGATGATACGCGTTGGCGAAACGATGCGCTTCGTCGCGGATACGCTGGAGCAAACGCAAGGCACCGGAATCCATTGGAAGCTGCAGCGGTAGCGCCCGGCCTGGCCGGAAAATCTCTTCGTGTTCCTTCGCGAGACCGATAATCGGGAGATCATGCAAACCTAAGCGCTGCAGCTCGCGACACGCGGCCGAAAGCTGGCCTTTCCCGCCGTCGACAATGATCAGATCAGGAAGACGAACGTACGATTGCGGATTGCGGATTGCGGATTGCGGATTGTTTTCGTTTTCGAGCCGGCGAGCAGTCTCCAACGAGTTCTCTTGTGAAAACTCTGGTGAAAGATCGACATCGGCGTTTTCTCTTTCAGCAATCCGCGATCCGCAATCCGCGATTGATAAGAGCACGCGTGAGTATCTTCGCCTAACCACTTCCGCCATGCTGGCGAAATCGTCCTGTCCTTCTACTGTTCGCACTCGATACCGGCGATAATTATCCTTGTCCGGCAGGCCGTTTCGGAAACAAACCATCGAGGCCACTACGTGGGTGGTGGAAATATTCGAGACATCGAAGCATTCCATCACGCGCGGCACG
>Ga0193719_10001020_pt1 | contig 10944 bp, 7 predicted proteins | sample U2a2metaG_FD_160103 | JGI IMG/M metagenome (GOLD analysis project Ga0193719, IMG submission 160103) | Soil microbial communities from a riparian zone of the East river system, Colorado, United States - U2a2 | ecosystem: Environmental > Terrestrial > Soil > Riparian zone | place: USA: East River... | reverse complement strand
GGTGTAACGAATGATACCGAGGCGTTTAGTGCGGCTTTAAAGGCGCTGGCAGACGCAGGCGGCGGAACGTGTCTGGTTCCAAAAGGAACATACCTCATTTCTGCTTCCGGCATTACCCCTGTGAATATCGCGGCGGTCTTGTCGGATGTTCGTCTGGTCGGCGAAGGACGCAGGGAATCCGTTCTGAAGGTCAACGGGATGCCGACGAATCACTTGCTGCGATGTGACGGAGACAACTGGAGCGTGGAGAACCTGACGTTTGACATGGGGGACTATACTCCTCCAAAAGTCGGCTTTGCGGCCATCGTCTGCAGGGGCAACAACTGGAGAGTGGCAAACTGCGCAATCGTCAAAAGCGGCAGGTGGGCGATCCAGGCGTACGGCGGCAGCAACTGGTCCATTGAGGGAAATTACATTAGCAGGACAGTGCCCGGAGCAATGCCACCGGCCGGGGCGATTCTCGTCACCGCGCAAAATGGGGTCTGCTCGAGCCATGGACGCGTCAGCGACAACGTTTGTGAAGGTGGTGGAATTGGGTTCTCCGGGACTGACGGCATTATCGCCCGTAACCGGGTGAACCGGTGTGGGAATGGCAGCGGCATCTTTGTGCAAGGTTCCCCAACCACACGCTCACCCAAGATTATCGGTAACATCTGCACCGGTGGGCTTTCGGGTCATGATGGCAACCTGGGAGGAAAATGGGCGTCAGTGACTGGCTTCGAAATTTGGGCACCGGAATCTGTGATCTGCAACAATGTCGCTCACGATAACGACGCAGGCGGCATCGCCGTCGGCGGACAAAACAGCATCGTGATTGCGAATACAGCCTATAACAACGGGCGCGCGCACGCTGGGTTCGGCGGATTCGCTGCGCGCGTGAATCCCCATCGGGGAGCAAGCGCATCTCATTCCATCTTTATAGGCAACTCGGCATATGACACCCGTTACCCAAGCCACAACGCTACCCAGGATTACGGTTACCTTGAACAAAACGCGAACAGGGATCTGGCTAACGCGGGACAAGCTGCTGAAATAACGGACATTAAACATTTTGGCGATGACTACAACCGCAATAGGGTCGGGCCGATCAAATCCCGAGCTCCACGGGGGTCCGCGGTGGCCACGCAGATTTCGCCTGAAATGAAAAGTAAGTTAAATGCGCTCGCGGAAGACGCGGACCTGCCGGACAATGCTCGTCGCGCCGTTCGTAAGTATCTCACCAGGTGAAACCGGTTAACGCCTAGCGACCACTTGGCCCGACATCTATGTTGCGGTCGTCGCCGTCAACGGGACGACTTCTCAGTTGTCGTCTGCAAGGGGCAGCCATTGTGACGGCCACCTTTGCCACAAGTTTTTTGTGATCTGTATTGTAAAGCCGGAATTCTTAATGGGGACCGGCTTCGATCCAATTCGCCTCGTGCGCATCTCGCGGTGAACCTGCGAACAGCATCTCATGGCGACTATCCACCGAAACATAAATCTTCCCATCTAGATGTTCCATGAAATCATCGTTGCCCCGGCCCTTCGCCGGTAGGCACGGGATTTGGAAATGGGTCAAGAGTAGGGGCCAGTTTACTAACGAAAATGACGCCCAGCGTGACAAGTAGACGTTCAAACTTCGATTGCCGGATCTGTTCGTTGCGACCTAACGTAATACTGCTTGCTCCTTGTTCATCCACCAGCTCTTTAACAAAACCAATTATGCCGTAGGAATGACACGGGAAGGGAAGCTTGATTCTCCTGCGCAGGCGTTCCGGGAGCACTGCCTTCGGATCGAATTTTCTTCCGTCAGCAAAATCATCGAGGTAACCGATGCCCCAGTCCTCAATCGCGTACCCGCCTCCCTTCAGGTGATTATCGAAAAGGTGCCAGAAGGCTGTCCTAGTGAGTTGGTCGATGTGAAAGGCGTCATCTATGATGATATCAAATCCATCAGGGGCGGTTTTTACCAGCGACTTCGGATAGAAAGCGCGTATCTGTCTGGCTGCCTTGGAAGACTTCGATACGCTCGCCGGGAACGAAACCGCATGGCAACTCAAGATCGATCCCAACAATGGTCGCTCGAGGGAAATAGTCGCGCCACAATTCGAGAGAGTGTCCCTGGTACAATGGTACACATCCAAATAGCCCAACCTGATCTTGTCCGTGCCGTACGCGTCCGAATTTGACCCTCGCTTCGCACCTATGATCAAGATTCCTGCGCGGATGCGAGGACTAGGTACCTTGCATGCTAGCCCGTTGAGTGGCCGCGATTACCGACGTAACTAACCAATATCACTAACGATTTGTTCTTGTAACAGTGACACTTGCCAACAGCTCGGTGTGATCTGAATTGTAAAGACGAAATTCGTAGGTCGGACCCGTTTTAATCCAATCCGCAACTGCGGTTCCTCGACGCGAATCAGCAAACAGGGACTCCTTGCCCCCATCGATTGAAACATAAACGTTGCCGATGCTTCCATCGGTGGTATCCCACGAAACGGTTGTTTTGCCCAGTTCCTTTCCAGCGGGTACGGGGTTGGGAAACGCGCTCAGAGTCGCCGGCCTTCTTTCCAGCAGGCAGAACGCGCGTTCGTCGTGGTCTGGATCGGCGGGGGTCGAGGACATTGTCTCGCCGACAGTAATGTAGGACAGAACCTTCCAGCCGGTACGATGGGCCAGTCTCTTTAAACCTTGGTCTGTAAAGATCCAGAAATTGGTATCGTCGTTATTGCACTCTTGCGGATCCAGTAAATAAGCGACAGGATACGGTGCCAGGCTTTGACCGTCAGGGGTTCGCTTAGCTACCCGAGTACTCAGGAAACAACGTGTCGTGACTCGCGCCAGCTTCTCCAGGACGAAGAAAGGGTTCTTTAAGTGATAAAGTGTTCCGAGAAAGAAAACGGTATCGTATTTCTTATGTGGCAGCGCAAATTGCGAATCTAAATCGACCGACCGGATTTCCACCGACGAATTCATTACCTCTTTCAAAACGCGCGCTCCCTCCAAACGGTTAAAGTTTGTGTATTCGTTGTCGATTATCTCGACGGAGAAGCCCATTTTCTCGAAGAAGAACGCGAGGTCGCCATCGCCCGCTCCAATATCGGCGATCCTGCGGCAGGGCCCTCGACACACCTGTAGCAAGTCAAGTCCAGCCACGGCGCAGACTTGTTCGAGCCTGTGAATGTTCGTTAGTGATCGGTATGGGTACCAAAACGATTCGACACGGCACGCCAGCTTGGTTTCCCACAGGCTTCGCTCTGTCGCATCAGCCAAGTCACCGAGTGTAGAGCTCATGTGTTAAGAATCGGTGTGTTAAAAGCTTCTTTCAAGAAGCAGGCATCTCAAAGGCAATCAATCCACTGTTCTCTCACATAGAGCAGAGCTCTTCCGGGGCTTTAACATTGTGCAAACTAGATACGGATACCAAAAGGCTCCGAGCGATGAGCCAATTTCATCTTCCAAGAGAGTTGCTCAGTGGCTATAGCGAAATCGTGGCGACAGGAGGTCATATGCTGTCGATGGGTTCATTGGCAGGGTTCGGTACGTTGGACAAAAGGTCGATTTCTGAGGCTGCAGTTCGTTCCAGCTTTTGCACGGCTTGGAGGGCTCGTTGATATTGACTATCAAGAGCAGCTATATATTGGACACGTTCCTCAAAGGCGGCTTCCATTTCGGCCGTTGCAGCAGCTGAAGCTTCAGCTGGCTGCGAACCGTGCTGCAAGTCTCGGCTCAATCTCATTGCCTCTTCGATAATCACTGGATTTGTTGCGGGATCTTCGGACGTAAAATCGTTGGGTACGTTTGAACTGTTGATCCGTTGTGAAAGTGGCTCGAGGCATCTGGCAGAATACGGCTCGCCCACAAAATCAAGTAACGATCGCAGAGCCGACTCGGGGTTCTCGAGTAAAGCGGGATAGCGCAACCGATAAACCACATGCGGACCGTAAGCTTCCTCAGCCTTCAAGCAGGCCCGAACCGAGAGGAGCCAGTGTCTATAAGCTTCTTCTTCATTGGTCACCAAATGCGTGCCGGCGACGCGATGGAAATTGAGCATCGAGCGCACGACTGAACTTACGTCGCGCACGATGTGGATGAATAAGGCGTCTGGAAACAGCTTACGCAGCCCACAAATATAGAACGAATACTGTGGCGTTTGATCTACCCAGCGCGTCTTGCATTCTGAGTCCGAAGCCGCCGTTCGAAGCGAATCAACGAGTTCGGAGTAGAGTAGGCCCTCCGCAATTCCGTACTGCCGAATCGCTGCACTTGTAGCAGCATTCAATTCGCCAGTCACTTCCCCAAGGTAAAATCCCTGCTCCTTAAGTAGACGTTGGACTGCTGTAATAAGGCGTTGTCGGTCGAGGTCGCCCCGATGTTTGAGGACCAAAGAGTTGATGCTGCGTCCGATGTGGGAGAAGAATTCATCGCGCGAGATACGCATTGCACTTAAGACCGAGAGGATGCCGCGCGCCGCGCCAACTTGGTAACTCATCGCGACGTTCAGCGCGAAATCTCCCATCCAGCTGGATTCTGGCACTGGAAAGATGTTTGGATGGTAGCCAAGGCACCACGCAAGAATGCTAGTTCCGGATCGCGGCGAGCCCACCACGAAAATTGGTTTATTAATCTCCTCGTGCATTTCAGCGTTCTTTGGGAGCCGCAGTTTCATTCTCCGTTTGCGATGGCCTCAATGCAGCGATGGCCTGTCGGCGCATCCAGAAGCTGCCGCCGATCCAGCGAGGGAGATCCGGAAAAGCGGCTCGAAGGTGCTCCTTATGATAACGGCTGAGGTAGTAGTTGGCCAGTAGCACCTCGAACTCGGAGTTGAATGTCAAAAATGCCTGCAGCAAGTATTGCTCTGTCCAAAAGCGGAACTCGTTCAGCACCCAGTGGCGCCGGTACTCGAATGGGAGAAAGATATCGTGGACATGCACAATCACGCCGGGGTTGAGACGCGGCAACACCTCCAGGAAAAGGTAGTTGACGTCGCCGCCTATCTTCACCGCGTGTGAGCTGTCGATGAATAAGATGTCACCCGGGTCGAGTTGGGAAAAAAATTCCAAGTCGAGATCCTGAACCTTTGTCTCAATCAACGATTGCAAGGCAGGAATACTACCGTTACGAAGAAGCTCGCCCGGAAACGGATCAATGCAGATCAGACTCGAGGTTTTGTTTTTGGCAGCAGCCTGGCCGAGCACGAGAGAAGAAAAACCGCTGCCCACTTCGATGATCCGCCGTGGTTGAAAGTGGCGGACCATACAGTAAGCAATTAAGACATCGGTCCCGCGAAATGGCCACAACTGGCCAGGCGGCGGCTCCGCTGAAACGGTTTCATATTCGCAACGGAATTTTGAAAAATGATTTCGCAGCAGATCGAGCTGCATTGATTCGTTCATGTCAATCCCCACGAGTTCGCTCGGTTGGCTCCAGAGCGTTTCAGGCAACGATTGCGTATCGGGAATCGGCTCGTAAAAATGCACCGGCGTCACGTGAAACCCGTGCTTCTCCCAGTTCAGGAATAACTCTCGATGTTCTGTGCTCCGAAGACAAAACGGGATCACCGCCGCAATGAATCGAGAAAGCTCTGAGATCTCGACGTTCCCCCGCTTTACTTCATCTGCAATTTCCCGGAGAGCGGCCGGCGCGGACTCAATGTCACGCCTCGCTTTGACTGAGTCGATTGCTACCTCAGGGTTACTACCCACATACAGGCGAAACTCATATATCTTGGAGTCCTTGATCCACGGAATTTCCACGTGGCCAGACGGTCCTCCTTGCGTCACCAGCTTCTCGTCATCCGTCCCCGTTGAAACACGTATCTCCGCTCCAGCCGGATCGTTCGTCTCCCAGGAAATCACGCAGCGTTGCCCAAAAAAAAGTGGATTCGGGTTCGCGTTTATTTTTCCGGTAATCTCTCCGGTTGGCTCCGTCTTATTCACTGCCGGTAACCAACATCAGCTGCTACGATGAGCTCGGGTTCCGGAATCGGCTGCGACGGCTCTAAGCTTTTCAGGTGTCTATCGCTGAAGAGAAATTCCAGTTTTTCGCGTGCAGCATCGATAGAATAGAGCTCTTGCGTTTTGCTAATGCCGTTTTGCGAGAGTCGCTTCCAGAGCTCTTCCGATTCGTAGAGCTCAATCAACGCGCGCGCAAAATCCTGCGGTTCGTCGGCTACGAGAACGTGTTCGTGGTCGGCGAGGTTCATTCCCTCCACAGCGATTGAGGTCGCCACAACTGGCACGCCGAAGGCCATGCTTTGATTGATCTTGCCTTTGATGCCCGCCCCAAAACGCAAAGGAGCCACAGAGAGCCGCACGCTGTCGAAAAACGAGCGCACATTCCGTTGCAATCCCGCCACAATGATCCTGTCGCTCGCCAGCGCGACGATTTCGGGGGGCGCCTTGTCACCGATGATGTAGAATTTTGTATCTGGCAGACGGTCGCGAACGAGCGGGTAAATCTCCTCCACGAAAAACAGCACCGCATCGATGTTGGGCCTGTGCTGAAAGCCGCCGATGAAAAGCCAATCCCGCCGAAGTGGAAAAGGCGTGACTGGCCCAGTCACGTCGACAATGTTCGAAACCAATTGAATAGACTTGTGAGGCCAATTCTCCTGGAGCATTTGCTGTTCGATGGGGCTTACTACCCACGTTTCATCTGCCTCCTTTATTAAGTAATCTTCCAGCAGCTGTCTCTCTTGTGCTTTCCGGCGCACATCGGGATCTTGAGTGAGTTGCGCTTCCCGTTGTTCGCGCAGGTAATGCAAATCAACGGTATCAAAAATGATCCGGCTCTGTGGCGCGTGGAGACGAACATCTGTAATGTGCTTGCGCGCAAAATCGCACCGGCTTAGCACCACGACATCGAACATAGGACCATGCGAAATCAGATAATCGCGCACTCTTTTCACATATGGATGATGAACAACTTGAATCCCGCATTTCTGCAGCTCGCGGGTGTAGGGCGGCATGTCTGCCAGATTGTCAGGAAGGAAAGTCACGCGATGACCGAGCCGGTGAAGAATTTTGAGGATTTGGAACATTCGCAGCGATCCCGAGTCGCGGTCGGGCATCGGCAGATGATGGTCGATGACCAGAATGTTCTTGCCGGACGGAGTTCTGGGCCGCTGCAGAAACGTGACATCCCCGTTGGCTGGTCTCTTCGCCAGTTCATCACTCCACACCTCTGCGAAAGTTGAGCGGTTAATCTCCTGATGCTTCTTCGCGCCGGTTGAGATATCGGTGCCGCCAGTTGCTCCCTCGTAATGGATCACCTCGCTTATCGGTTGATACAGAACTCTGTAACCGGCTTGGCGAACCTTAAATGCAAGGTCAGTGTCTTCATAGTAGCCGGGCGCATATCGTGAATCGAAGCCGCCGGCACTTTCAAACAACGCCTTGGGAACCATCAACGCTGCCGCTGAGCAATAATCTACGTCGCGCAGGTAGTTGTATTCGGGTTTACCCGGATCATCAAACTTCCCGTAGTTCCATCCTGAAGCGTCTTGCCAGATTATGCCCCCTGCCTCCTGCAAACGGCCATCTGGGTAAAGGAGTTTCGAACCGATAATGCCTGCTCGCCGCTCCTCTTTGAAAGTATCGAGCAAAGCAGTTAGCCAACCGGGCTTTACGAGTGTGTCGTTATTCAGGAAGACGAGATATTTGCCGCGCGCCTTTTTTGCACCCGTGTTGCAGGAAGCGATGAAACCGGAATTGCTGTCGTTGCGCAGATAGACAACTCCAGGTATTTGCGCTATCACCTCTGAAGTGCTGTCGGTCGAACAGTCATCGACCACGATTACCTCGAAAGGGGGTTGTTCTTGCACAGCTTGCAAGGAAGCCAGGCAGGCATCTGTGTATTCGAACTGGTTAAAAACCGGAATAATGATTGAGACATCGACTTCCTCGTGCTGAGGGAAACAAGTCGAGGTCAACGGCAAGACGGGGCCAGCTGGCGCGGCTAGCACCTCTTCGCGGGGCGCGCTTCCAGGCACCTGACCGTCAGTTCCCGGCTGCCCACTCCTCGGAATTGTTGCGATCTGAACCGCCTTGATCTCATCATCAATTTGTTTCATCTCAGGATGCTCCTTGCGCCATTTGGAATAGGCGGCCACAATCTTTTCAAGGTGTCCGTACCCGGCCGGTGCTTTTCTGTGGGCCAATTTTGCTTTTAGCGCCGCGCCAGGATTAGCCAACTGCCATCGACGAGAAGTCCGGAGCTTCCAGGCGGCGTCTTCGGCATCCTCCAGGAGGCGCGAGAGTCGTCTGGTATTGTGCAGCTGTTTGCGCAACCGGTCCGTCAATTCCGCGATGTACTTCTCGTCTTCTGCGAGATTTACGCTCCTTTGGTGAAGCAGATCGTTCATCTCCACGATCCGCTGGCGCAATTGCTCGATCTCATTCTTGTAGTCAGCTTCGGTTTTGGCCAGATGGGTGGTGAGTTCCTCCACTTGGGCCTTGTGGTCGGCTTCGGTTTTGGCCAAATGCGTGGTGAGTTCCTTCACTTGCGCTTTGTGCCGCTCTTCCGTGTGCGCCAAATGCGTGGTGAGTTCCTTCACTTGTGATTTGTGCCGCTCTTCGCTGTGGGCAAGATGCGCGCTAAGTTTCTCGATCTCACCTTTGTATCTTTCTTCCATGCGCGCACTGTGTGTGCTCAGTTTCTCGACTTGCGCCTTGTGTTGCGCTTCCGTGTGCGCGAGGTGGGTGGTGAGTTCCTTAACTTGCAACTTGTGCTGAGCTTCCGTGTGCGCGAGATGGTTTTTGAGTTTCTCGATCTGAGCCTTATATCCTTCTTCCGTGCGCGCAGTGTGTGCGCTCAGTTTCTCGACTTCGCTCTTATGTCGCTCCTCGGTGTGGTCAAGATGCGCGCTGAGTTTCTCGATCTCAGCTTTGTATCTTTCTTCCATGCGCGCAGCGTGTGTGCTCAGTTTCTCGACTTCGCTCTTGTGTCGCGCTTCAGTTTGCGCGAGGAGCTCGCCATAGAGATGCTCGATTTGTGTAAAGCGGTCTGGAATGAAGGCATCGAGCCGGCTGACTGAGCCGGGAAGTATATCACTGTCGGTTGATTTCACTGGGCGGGTGGACTTTGCCACTGACGCCTTCCTTCTCTTCAGTGAGGTTTCCGCAATCAAAGCGCGATAAAGCTCGATCACTTCTCCGGAGACGCGCGCATCAATCAGTTGGTCAATGGTGAAGTGTGTGTGGCGTCTCCTCGTTGCTACCAGTTCTGCGGCGCTGCGTATTTTCGCTTGAGGCAATCCAACGAAATTCGCAACTCGCTTTAGCTCTTTTTTGGCGTTTTCAAAGAACAGATCGTAATGAGTAAAAAGCCGGTCACGCTTGCCTGCCGCTTCGATCAAGAGCCGGTTATAGATTTCCCAGAGTCGCAAGCCAAACGCATACGACGTTCCGTTGCGCTCTCGCATCGAATAAGCGACTTCCAACGGATTGCGCACGATAATTAGCGTTTTCAAACCCGGCACGAGGTCCTGCCAGAACGGCAGCGTTAAGCTGTTGCGTGGATCTTTCCAGCCCCAGACGTGCGCTGAATCGAAGCCCTCGATTAATAGCCGCGCTTTCAGTCGCAATGGATCCAGTTCCGGGCGCGTAACGGTCTCATCAGCCTTGGGCGGCAGGTCCCAAGCTCCACCAAGCGCATTCAGCAATTCGTCGTTCAGCGCCACAAAGCCCAAATGTTCCCAGAAGCCATCCGGGTTATCGGCCTGAGGCGGCATCAATTCGTTTTTTTTGCCGAGGTAGAGCCCGCAAGCGTGCAACAACCTGGTCAGCATCGATGTGCCGGAGCGGTGTGCGCCGGCAATGCAAATCGCCGTCTGGGTGTCGGCAATATTTTTCACTCGAAACATTTAAACAACGATGGGCCGCCCAGTGCGTCAAGCCGATTGGTCAGCGCGGCCATACGCTACGGCGGCGAAGCGCATAAGACGAGTTGGAACAGCCGCAATGGCTGGCGACACGGCTTTTATTTGCGACCCGTGACCTGAGTCTTCGCAAGAACCTTCGCGTGCTCATACCCCGCATAGAGACGAAACTCGAACGTTTTCCCAGCCTGGATCCAAGCTGCCGGAGACGACCCCGTTGGACCCTCAACGAAAAGTCTTTCTGGTCCGCCATCCTCCGAAACATAAACTTGGCCCGCAGCGCCGTCTGCGGTATTCCACGTTATCGTCGTCGTACCGGGTCCTTCGCCTGTGGTTACCGGATTTGGCGATGCCGTAATCGTTGCGGCGGATGCCGCCGGACTACCAGCCGACGCATTTGCCTCGGGGCTTTTCGATGGCCCGCATGCAGCGAAAAAGAACAACGGCAGGAGAATAGCAATCGTCGGAATGAATCGTTTCATAAAGATCCTTTGGTTATGGTGTTTATCAAACAGTAGCTTTTGTCAAGTCGCGTCGCCAAGCCAGCTTGCAGAACGCTTTTTTTTGAAACTTATCCGCAGTGCGCCGCTGACGTTGTGGCTGTCGTATTTGTCGCGGGCCAGTTGTCCGTCGCAGTAAGCGTACGCGGAAACGCGCTCGTTCCATTGCACCGCAACACCGTGCTCACTAGAGCGCTATCCCGACCATTCGTCAGGCCGCACACGGTGAAGAGGCCGCCGGCGTCTGAAGCAAATTGCGAATCGATCGGATACGCACGGTCGCCATACTCATGCTGCCAGGCCACGCGCAGTTCCGGGCGCCCTAGGTTACTGTTGAGAACCCGGCATCGACGGCTCCGCAAAAATCTTCGTCGCACAAATTGCGTCCTACATCTAACTTCGCTTCGATGCAGCGAAGTGACGGCCGCGCGCCAGATGAAATCCGTCCGATCAATTTCGAGTTGAACGTGGCGCCGCATGCGAGCGGTTCGGTTTTAGTTTCCATGGGCAAAACGTGCGTGATCTGCGCCGTCATGATCGAAGAAGCCGTGCCGCGCTGGATGAAAGAACAGGGGGTGCCCG
>Ga0193719_10001019_pt1 | contig 10947 bp, 9 predicted proteins | sample U2a2metaG_FD_160103 | JGI IMG/M metagenome (GOLD analysis project Ga0193719, IMG submission 160103) | Soil microbial communities from a riparian zone of the East river system, Colorado, United States - U2a2 | ecosystem: Environmental > Terrestrial > Soil > Riparian zone | place: USA: East River... | reverse complement strand
GCCCACACGCTGGGTGTCGAAGATCTCGAGTTCAAGGAGTGCGATCTTCACGTGCACTTCCCCGCCGGCGCGATTCCCAAGGATGGTCCGAGCGCCGGTGCCGCCGTCACTCTCGCGATTGCGAGCGTGCTGAGCCGGCGACCCGTGCGCCGCGACATCGCGCTCACGGGTGAGATGACCCTTCGCGGCAAGGTGCTCGAGATTGGCGGCGTCAAGGAAAAGGTGATGGCGGCGTACCGCGCCGGGCTGAGGCAGGTGCTGCTGCCGAAGGCGAACGAGAAGGACCTGCGGGGAATCCCCGACGAGGTCGTGAACAGCATGACTTTCACTTTCGTCTCGACGATGGACGACATCATTCACCTCGCGCTGCTGCCCAAACCGCCGGGAACGCTCGCCGACTCCGCCGAGCCGCACGGCGATGTTCCGGCCAAGAATGCTGTGAGCGATTCGACGACGGCGTCGATCAACCGGTCCGAGACGGCAGGAGCAGTCACGAAGTAGGTGAATCTCGAGAACACCTGGGTTCAATTCGGAATCCACGTCTTCGTCGGCACGATGGCCGGAGGGCTCTCCGACACCGTTGCGGTGTGGATGCTCTTCAACCCGAAGAAGAAGAAGTTCGGATTTCAGGGCGCGATCCCGAAAAACCAGGCGCGCCTGGCCAAGAGCCTCGGCCGGACGGTCGGTGAACGACTGCTCACGCCGGGAGATCTCCAGAGCGAGCTGGCGCGGCCCGAGTTGCTCGCCGCCTTTCAGTCGCGGATCGAAGACGTAATCGCCACCATCCTCACGTCGCGCGACCCACTGATCGACAAAGTGCCACCGGCAGTCGTGACGGCGCTCGAGGGTGCGATGACGTCGTACCTGCCGGAGGCGATGACGAAACTCGGCGCCTTTCTCGGCCAGCCGACCACGCGAGTCAAGCTACGCACGGCGCTACATGCGATGTTCAATCGCTTCGTCGACGACATGCGCTTCCACGAGCGGCTCTTCGCGAAGCTGATGATGACGGAGAAAAAGTTTGACACGGTCCTCGACGCGATCGAGTCGGACGGCGTCGAACAGGTTGTGGGACTACTCGAGGAGCCGGAGATCAGGGAAGAGATCTCGAAGGCAATTCACGATGCGATCCTCGTCTATCTCCAGAAGCCTATCTCCGACATTCTCGGCGACGTCGAGGCGAAAAAGGATCCGGAAGCGCCGAAGCGCCTCGCCGCACAGGCGGCGCCGGTGATCTGGGAGTGGGTGCACGACCAGCTACCGGAGCTGATCAAGAAGCTCGACGTTCAGGCAATGGTCGAGCGGAAAGTGATGGCGTTCAGCGTCGATCGTGTCGAGGAGATCCTGCGCAGCGTCATCCAGAACGAGCTCAACCTGATCATCATCACCGGCTACGTGCTCGGCGGGCTAATCGGAATGTGCACCTTCGCCCTGCAAAAGCTGATTGGGCTCTAAGCGCCCGAGCGTGCACGGCTCACTGCGTCAATCGCACCTGACCGGTCTGAATGATCGAGGTGTTGGCACCCTTCGGCACGTCAACATAGATGACCACTGGACGTCCTTCTACTTCGGCAGCCGTCAAGCGAAGCGACCGGTCGCGAGACGAGTAGGACTTGTCGCTTTTGTTGGCGCTGGTCGCCGCCTTCACGTCAAACCGTTTTTCGATCGCCTGCCCCGCGAGATCGAAGAACTCCGCCGCTTCCACTGACGAATCCCACACCGTTAGCCAGGCAATGCCGGGGCCCTGCGGTGTGTTCACCACCGCGTAGCGATCGCCGTCCCAGCCCGACGCGCCACGCACCGCTTCGTTCTGATCCTTCAGGTGCTCGAAGAGGAAGAGTCTCGTCTCGAACTCACCGAGGTCGTTCTCGTAGGAGTCGGTCGCGTTCGACAGCGGTCCGAGCGTAACCCTCGTCGGTGCGTCGCGGTTCACGAAAAACGCCGTCGGGTGGATGATCTGCTCTGTCGAAGCCGGCATGTCGGTGTAGATCACCGTGCCCGGCTTACGCTCCTTGTAATTCCGGTAAAACTCGGCGCCGCTCAAGTACGGGAAGATCAGGGTTTCCTGAATCACCCTCGGAGCACCGGCGAAAATCGGCATCGACGACTGACTTTCACGTATCAGGTCTCTGATCCTGTCCCAGCCACCGGGCAGGTTGATCGCCATGTTGGATCCGCCGAGCATGATCGAGATCTGCTCATAGACGGCCTGCCCTTCGAACACGGCTTGCGCGGCCGACAACCGATCGTTGTCGTCCCTAATCTTCTGAACCGAGTCCATGCTGATGTACTGGTCCTGAAGAGCGTGCACGAGCTCGTGGGTAATCGTGATGTTGGCAATGTCCTTTGCCGAACCCTCGACGACATACAGGACCTTGGTGCGCGGGTCGTAGTACCCGACGATCTGCTCCTCGAGCAGGTTGGTCAGAAACGGCTGCAGCTTGAGGGTGTCGGGAATCATGCCGAAGCGCTTGTATGCAGCCTCCTGACCGGCGATGTCACGCGTCGCCTGCGAATCCGTGAACTGCTTCAGGACGAACTCTCTTACCTGCGCCTTGGAGCGCATCTCGACTTTCGGCGGTGACTTGAACTTGAGGCCGACAGCCTTCTCGATCATCGGCACGGCCTGCGCAACTTCAGCCGCGTAAGGCCCTTCGAGTTTGGGTTTCTGCCTCTCGCACGCCGAGACGAGCGAAAGAAGACCGGCGGCCAGCGCGGCACTGCGCGTTACAGGTGCACTCATTTCAAAGCCCTGAGATTCTCAAATACCAAGCGATGATCGCGTCTCCGAAAAGCAATGTGATCACCGCGGCCGGCGCAAGAAAGACGCCGAACGGGAGCTCGCGCTTGCGCCATCCTTCGCCCGTTTCGAGGGGAAGCTCGGTCTGTCCCTTGTCGTCGGCGAGTCCGCGCGACGAGAGTGGATAGACGACGCCGAGGAGAATAATCGGCGCCAGCACGGCGGCGATGAAGATCGTGAGGAATGCGCGTGCCGGTCCAACAGCTGCTCCGACGACCGCCATCAAAGTCACGTCTCCGAAACCCATCGCCGGCCTCTTGAGCCACACTTCGCCCAACCACCCTACTATCGAGATCGCGCCCGCACCCACGCACATCCCGAGAATCGCGTCCCACGGCCGCGCAAACGGCTCCGATTCTCCGAGATATAGCGCGACGAATGCCGAGACGAGTACGAAAAACACGCCGAACACGGTGAACCCGTCGGGAATGAGAAAGTGCTTCGCGTCCGTGATTGCGATCCCGAGCAGAACGGTCACAAAAACGGCCACGCGAAACGCAGTGAACGTGGCCCCGAACTCGAGGTATGCGGCGAGCCAGAGCAATCCGACGAGCAGCTCCACTATCGGATACTGAATCGAAATGCTCTCCCCACAGTTGCTGCACCGTCCGCGCAGCATCAACCAGCTCAGGATCGGAATGTTCTCGCTCGCCTTGATCTGGTGGCCGCACTTCGGACACCGGGACCGGGGCTTCACCACCGAGAGACCTTCCGGCCAGCGTCCGATGCAGACGTTGAGAAACGAGCCGAAGCTCGCGCCCAGGAGGAACACGAACACAACTAAAATGATTTCAATGATTTCGATCATGCCCGAAGCTCGTAGAGAATGATTCCCGCTGCAACCGCGACGTTGAGCGATTCGACGCTCGCGGAGATCGGAAGGGAGATTGTTTTCCGCGCTCTCTCACGAATCCCTGGAGAGAGACCCGCGCCCTCGTTTCCGACCGCTACCGCCAGCAGCGGAGACGCGTCGTCACGCTCGAGCGGCACTCCGCCCGCATCCGCCGCCCAGAGCTCGATCTGATGACGATCGAGAAACGCCAGCGCCTCGTTGAGCTCTGCGTGAAAAGACGGGTGCGCGAATTGGGCTCCCATAGAGCTTCGGATGACTTTCGCATTCCAGAGATCGACGGTCCCATGCAGTGCGATCGTCGCCGTTGCGCCGAGGGCCGCGGCCGTGCGCAGAATCGTTCCTACGTTGCCAGGGTCCTGTACGCCGTCGAGGAGCAGCAGCCGGCACACGGAACCGACTTTCAGGGTATCAAAGGAACGGGTGGGTATCTCGCCGATCGCAATCACGCCTTGTGGAGACTCCGTCTCCGCGGCGCTGCGGAAATCTTTTTCAGAGACTTCGGCGAGCTCGACACCGGATTCTTCGAGGCTCTTCCGTAACGCCAACCCCCGCGGCGCGGAGAGCAGCTGCGGGGCGATGAGAGCGCCCCGAACCTTTAAGCCGGAGCGTAATAGCTCCTCCACCGATCTGACGCCCTCGGCGACGAACAACGAGTGCTTTTCGCGGGCCTTTCGGCGCCCCAAATCGCGCGCAAGAGTAAGCAGCTTCACAACTTTCGCATCAATGGCTTGTTGGAATAGGATTTGCCTCCCCGTCTCATTGTAATTACCTCGCCGGAGTATCAATGAAGCGAATTCTCATAGGATTTGCGCTAGCCTCCTCCCTCACTGCGTGCGGCATCTCGCAGCAGCAGGAAGTGCAGATGGGAGTGGAATATGCGCAACAGATCAACGCGCAACTACCGATCGTTCAGGATCCGGAGTTGAACCGCTACATCAACGTCCTCGGCGATTCGATCGCGCGCCTGACCAGTCGCCGCGATCTCGACTGGCACTTTTTCATAGTAGACGCCAAAGACGTCAACGCCTTTGCTGTGCCGGGTGGGTTCGTGTACGTCAACCGCGGTCTCATCGAGCGCGCCGATCAAATGGACGAGCTCGCGGGCGTCCTCGGACATGAGATCGGACATGTTGTGCGACGGCACACGGTCAAGCAGATGGAGAAGGCACAGGGCGCAAACGTCGGCGTGACGCTCGCCTGCATCCTGACCAGCGTCTGCAACAGCCAGGTCGCGGGCGCGGCGATCAACATCGCGGGTGGCGCGGTCTTCGCTCGATTCAGCCGGCAGGACGAAGCAGAAGCGGACAATGAGGGATTCAACAACGTCGTCCGCGCGGGAATCAGCCCCGTCGGAATGGTGACGATGTTCCAGAAACTGCTGGCCGAGCGTAAGAGCCGTCCGGCCGGTGTGGAGGCCTGGTTCATTACTCACCCACTGGAGGAGGACAGGATCACGGCCATACAAGCCCGCATCAATCAGCTTCCTCGAGCACAGCTCGCGAGCCTGGGCACCGACACGCGAAACTTCCACACCTTCAAGGCGAGGCTGCAGTCGCTGCCTCCGTCTCCTCCTCCACGCCAGGGCCAATAGGTTCGACTGACGCTAACAGCTGACGTTGATGCGCCGTGGGAAACTACGGCGCATCTTTCGTTATGCGCATTGCGCTCACGATTGCGGGCTCCGATTCCGGCGGCGGCGCCGGGATTCAGGCCGACCTCAAGACGTTTCAAAGGTTTGGCGTCTTCGGCACTTCAGCGATCACCGCGATCACCGCGCAGAACACGAGGGGTGTGAGCCGATGGGAGGCCATATCGGCTGACCTCGTTCGAGCGCAGATCGATTCCGTAGCGGAGGATCTCGCGCCGGCCGCATTCAAGAGCGGTATGCTGGCCAACGCCGCCGTTGCAACGGAGGTCGCGAGTGCCATCCGCGATCACTCTCTCCGCAACTATGTGCTGGATCCGGTGATGGTCGCCACTTCGGGCGATATCCTGTTCGAGGGCGATACGATCGACGTGATTCGCCGAGAGCTGGTTCCGCAAGCGTTCCTCGTGACGCCCAATCTGCACGAGGCTGCGATTCTCGTCGGCGAGCCTATCGACGACGAGGACTCGATGTCCCGCGCAGCGGAGACCATCGTAAACGAAATGGGTGCGAAGGCGGCGCTGATCAAGGGCGGCCACCTGGCTTCTGCCGACAGAGTGGTCGACATACTCTACGACGGCAGCGTCCGCGCCTTTCGCGGTCAGCGTCTCGATGCGAGGAACACTCACGGAACCGGCTGCACCCTCTCGGCAGCAATCACGGCGCAGCTCGCAAGAGGTGAATCGCTGCACGCCGCCGTACGTCGCGCCATCGACTACGTTCACAACGCAATCGCCACTGCGCCTGGGCTGGGCTCCGGTCACGGGCCGTTGAACCATCTCGCCGAAGACAGTTAACTAGTCGTCAAATCCGGCTTCGACTGGCATCTACGACGGAGGGTTATACGGATGCTCCGGATGGGACGGATGCTTCGGATAGCTCCTTGTCGCGGTATGGCTCCTCTCGCCAGAGCTTCTTCTTTTTTGTTATTTGCGTAGGAGAGTTCCGTTTGGCGAACTGAAGCTTCCAGAGCGGCAGTTCCCAAAAAATCCCTGCCCTGGTGTTACGTCCCCTCACGCCAGGAGGGGCTATCCCGAAAGATCCGCCTAAATCCGGATCATCCGTATAACCCTCCGTCGTAGATGCTAGGTCGAGCGGCAGTCCGCTGGCTATCTCATCGCCGACAACTGTGGCGCGGCAGAGCGAGCGAGAAACTCAGTCACGAGCGACTCGAACACCGCGCTGACGCGGTTGGTCGTTTCCAGCACCTCCGTATGGCTGAGCGCAGCGCCGGTTACGCCGGCGGCCGCGTTGGTGATGCAGCTCACTCCGGCGACGCGCATACCCAGCGCGCGAGCCACGATCACCTCTGGCACTGTGGACATCCCAACGGCGTCGGCTCCCAGCAGCCGCAACATCTTCACTTCGCTCGGCGTCTCGTAGGACGGGCCCAGTAGACCAGCGTAGACACCTTCGCGAAGCTTTATCCCGAGCGCTTCCGCAGTCGTACGCAATAGCCACCGAAGGCCCGGATTGTACGCATCTGTCATGTCGGGAAAGCGCGTTTCTCCCTCCTGTCGCTGACCCACGAGAGGATTCGTGCCCATGAGATTGAGGTGATCGGAGATCATCATCAGATCGCCTACGGCGAGCTTGGGCGAGATCCCGCCCGCTGCATTGGATACGAACAGGTCGCGCGCACCAAGAGCGTGGAACACCCGTACAGGAAACGCTGCGGCCGCGGCGGGATGCCCCTCGTACATGTGGAACCGTCCGCTCAGCGCTACGATCTCCCTTCCACTGAGAGATCCAACGATCATGGCGCCCTCGTGTCCAGCGACGGTCGCTTCGGGAAACCCCGGGATCTCGCCGAATGGAATGCGCACGGCATTCCCGATTGATTTGGAGAGGCCGCCCAGTCCGGAGCCGAGTATGATACCGAATGCCGGCTGTTGCGACGGAGCGCGCTTGCGTATCGCTTTTGCGGCCTTGACTGCGGCCTCCGCTGTGTAGTCGCCCGTCATTCGTCGAACCCGATCAGCTCCTCGATCTTGTCCGACGCTTCCTCGATCAGCATCAGCCGTTCCTCCCACGGAAGAAATGCGCTCTCGAATCCATTGAGCGCAATCCCGGCGAGCTCGTCTACCGTGAAGCCGAGGTGCTCTGCGGCGTGAACGTATTCATCGGTGAGCGTCGTTCCGCTCATCAGCCGGTTGTCGGTGTTGAGTGTCACGTTGAGTCCGCGATCGAAATACTCGCGCAAGGGGTGCGCCTCGTACGAGTCGGCCACTCTCGTCTGTACGTTGCTTGTCAGGCAGACTTCGAGTGCTATCCGTCGGTCGTTCACGTATTGGGTGAGCTCCGCGTCCTCGATCAGTCTGGTGCCGTGGCCAATTCGATTGGCGCCGCAGACGTGCACCGCCTCTCGTACTGATTCGGCGCCGTCGCCCTCGCCGGCGTGAACGGTCACGGCGAGGTCGTGCTCCCGCGCGTATCTGAACGCAGCTACGTGACGCGCGGCGGGGTTGCCCTTCTCTCCTCCGGCCAGGTCGAACGCTACTACGCCTTCGTTTTTGAACTCGACCGCCAGCTGCGCCATCTCGAGCGAGTCTTCGGGAGTGAAGTTTCGGAGGGCAATGACAATAAAGCGTCCAATGATTCCGAAATCCTTCTCGGCCCGCCGGAGTCCGCGCAGCGGAGCTTCGATTGCCTGGACGAGAGTCATTCCGTGCACGACGTTGAGAATCGGTGCATTCCTCACTTCGATGTAGCGGACGCCGTCTTCGGCGGCGTCTTCCGCCAGCTCGTAGGCGATCCGCTCGAGCGCCTCCTCGGTCTGCATCACCGAGACGGTCACGTCGAACCGACGGAGGTAATCCTCGAGAGTGCGAGCGTCATCCACTCTCATGAATTCGGCGAGCTCCTCCGGCGTGTGCTTCGGCATCTGGATGCGCGCCTCGCGCCCCAGCTCGAGCAGCGTCGAAGGTCGCACAGAGCCGTCGAGATGGCAGTGAAGCTCCGCTTTCGGGAGCTGGCGGAGCTTACTCGAGAAGATCGAGAGGGGCATTACAGTGGGTTGAGGTCCGATTCGTCGCTGTCCGCTTGTCGCGCGCGAACGATGCGAAAGATTGCGCCGTTATGCACGGGGGTGTTGTTGGCGGTGATGATTCCTCGACTGTCGGTGATCATCCGCTCACCGTTCCGAACCGCCGCCGCCTGCGTTTCGTCCCACACCTCGACCGCCTGGAGGGCCGTGGCCGAAGCATCCACGTCCACAGGGCGGGCGTTAATGTAAACGCGGACCGTGTCGCTCACTGCGTCACCGGGGCGATGCGAACCTCGGTGGGAGCCACAATCGGCGACGGCAGCGACTTGAGGTAGTCGATGAGCGCGTCGAGATCGACAATGTTGGTTGGTCTCGATGCAGTCGCGCGGCCACCCGCGTTGTAGCCTTCTCCACCCGTGGCGAGAAAATCGTTCACAATCACGTTATAACTTCGGCTCCCCGACAGCGGAGTCCCATCTGACATCGTCACCGAGACGATGCGCGATCCTTTCGGCTTCGATGGGTCGTACTTGATGGTAAGCCCGCTGATGTGATCATCAACCGATGATTTGCCGAGCATCGCCTCGAGCAAACCCCTGAGCTGGTCGCCGGTCATCGTGAGCGAATAGAGCGTATTGCCGAACGGCTGGATTTCGAACAATGATCCGTAAGTCGCGTCACCCGCCCGGAGCTCGGTTCTGATTCCCCCGTTGTTCATGATGGCGACATCACCCTTCGCAGCCCAGCGCTGCGCGTCGGCGATGAGATTTCCCAGCGGATATTGCGGGCCCTGACGCGTGAGCGTCACCGGGATTGTGGCAACATGACGATTGACCAAAGAGGCGACGCGGGCGACCGCTCTCTGGACAATGGAATCGATCGAGGCGAGTGGCCTGATCGTGTCGGAAGCCAGCTCGCGCACTTCGTGTCTTGCAGCCAGTGCGGGAGCGCCGAGTGGCAAATCGAGCACGTCGATCGCCCTGCCGCTGGAGCGGGCCTGCACGATGGGGATTCCCTTCACCTCGGTATTGACCAGACTGTGGGTGTGACCGCTAACGATCGCATCTACCTTCGTGGTGAGCTTCCCGGCCAAGTCGATGATCTCGCCGTTGCAGGTGTTGGCGGGCGGCCGGTCGCAGAACGCGCCGGCGTGTGCGATCACCACCACGAAATCGGCGCCGCGGGATCTGAGGGAGCGTCCAATGCTGTCCACGATTGGCGCTGGATCGTCGAAGCGAAGACCGACGACGTTTGCCGCGCGAGTGGTGGTCGGAGTGTTCACGGTCGAGACGCCGATGATTCCGATCCTGCTGCGACCACGAGAGACGATGGTGTCATTTCTGATCCATCTCACATCGCGCCCGTCGGTGTAGCGGACGTTGGCCCCGAAGATTCCGAATCGCGCCTGCCGCATGCGGGCGCGTAGGGTGTCGATCCCCCAATCGAACTCGTGATTGCCGAGCGCAGCCGCGGCGTAGCCCATTCTATTGTAGTAGTCGACCACCGGCCTACCATAAGAGAGATTGGAGGCGGGAGTGCCCTGAAACAGGTCGCCTCCATCGAGCAGCAGCGTCTCGCAATTTGGGGCGCACTCAGCCCGAGCCCGCTCGATCGCGGCCGCTACATATGCTGCACCGCCGCGCCTCACGCCGTTCGCGTCCGGCCTCGGCTCAAGCGCGCCGTGAAAGTCATTAGTGGCGATGATCCGGAGGAAACGCGTGCCCGCTGGAAATGTCGGCTGAGTGACCGCCGTCGGAGACACCGTCGCCTGGCTTCCGCGCACGATTCTCCAGTTCGGTGTGAAGTAATCCGCCTGCCTCAATACGCCCCGCTGCTTCACTTCATCGATCAGCAGCTGCCTGATTTCCTGCTGCCTGTCGTAAACCACCGGCGCGCCGCTCAACATTGCGTAGCCACCACCGCCGGTTTGCCGATAGTTGTTGAGCGCCATCGTGAAGCTGTCGCTGTCACGCACCGGCGCGCCCTTGTAGTCGAGGCGTATAATCCGCGACCCAATCGGTCGCGACACGTCGATCACGTAGTCGACGCCGGAGACGACGTCGAAGTTGTAACCTGGAATCTGTGGATCGGTCTCGAGAGGAAACGTTGCGGAGGCGGGCGTCCGATAATACCTGGTGCTGAACTCGATGTAGTCACGCAGCTGCTTGCCCGTGATCCGCACCGCTCGCAGCGTGTTGTCGTACGGATAGAGCTGAGCGACCTGCGCAATCGTGATCGGACCAGGCCCCATCACCAGATCGGTGGAGAAAGCGGCCGTCGAGGCGAGATCGGAACCAGCGGCCTTCCGCTCGGTCTCGAGGATAAAATCGATGAGCGGCGTATCCTTTACGCGCGCGGAGTCAGTGCTCCACCGCTCGGGCGTTGTGCCAATCGGCGTTGTGACGTAGGCCACAGTCTCCCGGTGCGTGGCATCAGTCGCCGCAAGTACGGCGGGATTCTCGGCGTGTCCCGCCGCTTGCACCAGGTCGCCGTGCTTTGCAGTGACCTTCCAGCGACCCCCTACCCGCGAGACGAGTAGATGCGCGACGTCCACGCTCGTCGCCCAGTTTTTTGGCTGAATGAGCAGTGCGTCGCCGATCGTCGTCCCCTGCATCTCCTTGTGAGAGTGACCGTAGAGCACGAGGTCGATTCCCTGCACCTCC
>Ga0193719_10001018_pt1 | contig 10949 bp, 14 predicted proteins | sample U2a2metaG_FD_160103 | JGI IMG/M metagenome (GOLD analysis project Ga0193719, IMG submission 160103) | Soil microbial communities from a riparian zone of the East river system, Colorado, United States - U2a2 | ecosystem: Environmental > Terrestrial > Soil > Riparian zone | place: USA: East... | reverse complement strand
GCTCCGGAGCGCTCAACGGAGACAGCGCGCCGAGGAATTTGCCGATGGGCGTGCGCGCGGCGCCGACGATTACTGGAGTGCGGGATTTATCGGGCATGGTTACTTCATTGATAAGGTTGCCTACCTTTTGAAGTTAACCGTAGGCGGAAGTGCCGCACAGCGTCATCGCGGGCCTTCTCTCCCTCGAATTCACCCAGTTCGGAAGCAAACTCAATGGCCGCAATTCAACAATCGCATCTGTCAAAAATCCGGACGGTGGCGATGTGGTTGGCCGCTTTCATTCTTTGGCTGGTCATTGCGAGCGTGTATTCGGACGCCTCCCCGTACGGTCAGGGCCAGGCAGCCGGAAAGTTTGTGTTCTTCGGCTTGGTCTCCGCCGTGATTCTAGGATGGTCGACGAAGACGCGTCAATTCGCTCCGTTGGGCGCACTGGTGCTTGGCTCACTCTTTCTGATCATGGGAAACCGAGCGGACGAGCATGCACGAGTCGTCGCATCGAGCGACCTCGCTCGAGCGGGAGCGAAGGCGGCAATGGCCGCTATGACGAGGGGCGACTCGTTACCCGTGAAACCGGAGGCTGGGACATCTCCGGGAGATAGCAAAGACAAGGTCGCCTGGTTCCTGAGAAAATATTCGGAAGGGTATGCCTCTGCGCAGCACCGAATGGCGATCGAGCAAGGCGCCGATATCGACATGATGCCAAGAGAGTGGCCGCACGCGAAATACATCGCGGACGCGGCTGCGTATCCGGCCGTGGAGACCTATTTCCTCGGCTTCCTGCGATATGTAGATAAAGCGAGAGAGCATTATCCGATATTGACGGACAGCATCGCGACGGCGACCGCGCTGGAGGCGAAACTGGGATCGGCAGACTCCGCGGCCGTAATGGAAGGCATCAAGCACATGCTGGCTTCAAAAACTCAGGCGAATGCCGAGATGTTCGATTCTGGCGCGGCTTATGGACAAGCAGCGTTACGGCTCCATTATTTTCTGACCTCACTAGGTTCACGGGTATCCTACGATTCTGACGCTGACCGGGCGAGATTCTCCATCGATGCGGAGCGCGAGCGAGCCGCGGCGTTCTTGTCAGACCTTCAAAAGAGCGCGGCGAAAGTCGAAGCGGCGTCTCGGCTTCAGGGTGACGAAGAGCACCACTAGCATGAAGGCGGCTTGCTTCGCCCTATTCGCCGTCACCGCGTGCGCCAATCTCTCGCCATCGCCGAGTCCTGTCTGGCGCGACGAATTCGACGGACCGGCGGGCGCGTCGTTCGATCGCGCGAAGTGGGTGGCGGACACCGGCGGAGCTGGCTTCGGCAACAAGGAGCGGCAGTTCTACACGACTCGCGCCGAGAACGCCGTGTTGGACGGCGACGGGCACCTGGTGATAACCGCGCGCTCCGAGTCGCCGTCGTCCGCGTACAAGTGCTGGTACGGAAGGTGTCTCTACACGTCGACCCGCCTCAAGAGCAAGGGTCTCTTCGCGCAAGCCTACGGTCGCTTCGAGGCACGGATCCGCATCCCACGCGGGCAGGGGGTCTGGCCCGCTTTCTGGATGCTCGGCGCGGACATCGACTCCATCGGATGGCCACGGGGCGGCGAGATCGACATCATGGAGAACATCGGACGCGAGCCGGCGGCCGTGCACGGCACGGTGCACGGCCCGGGATATTCAGGCGCCAACGGCATCGGCCGGGCGGACACGCTTCCGCGTGGCGCGTACGCGGACGACTTTCATGTCTTCGCCGTCGCGTGGCGACCGAATGAAATCCGCTGGTTCGTGGACGGACGCCAGTACCATCGCATGACGCCGGCCGATCTGCCGCGCGGGACGAAGTGGGTGTTCGATCATCCCTTCTTTCTGTTGCTCAACTTCGCTGTGGGCGGAGAATGGCCTGGCGATCCGGACGCATCGACGACGTTTCCGCAGCAAATGGTGGTGGACTACGTTCGGGCGTATAGCTATCCGTAACGTGTTCCTCGTCCGTGAAAGTGTTTCCCGCTAGAGTGGACTCGCCTACTCGCGTCCCATGTTTTCGAGCTGCGCCCCGACAACAGTCGCCATGCAGCTCGGGCAGATGCTGTGGCTGAACAGGGTCGACGTGTGCCGGGAGACGTAGTTCTCGACGGTATCCCAGTAGTTTTCATTGTCGCGGATTTTTCTGCAATACGAACAGATCGGCAGTATCTCCCGCAGGGTTTTTACCTCGGCTAACGCAGCCTGGAGCTCGCTCACCAATTGCTCCCGCTCTTGCTCTGCCTTCTTGCTGTCTGTAATGTCGCGCGCCACTGAGTAGATGACCCGTTCGAAGGAATCCGGCGCCGCATTCCAGCGAAACCATCTAAACGAGCCATCCTTGCACAGATAGCGGTTCTCGAAGGCGAGGGCCTGCCCACCGCCCCTGACCTGCGCGTTCTGCTTCAGCGTGCGTTCGCGATCATCGGGGTGTACGAACTCGATAAATGGACGCGACATCAATTCCTTGCGGGTGTAGCCTAGAGTTCGCTCCCAGGCGGGATTGATACGCTTGAAGTAACCGTTGAAATCAAGAAAACAGAGCATGTCGATGGAGGCGGCAAAAAAACGATCTTCCATCTCATGTACCTCTCTCGCCGTGTCGCGCTTGCAGAGAGTCACCTCGATGTTGAGGCGCAGATCGCTCTCCGTATACGGCTTTACGAGGTAACCATGAGGCTCGGTTACTCGGGGCGGTCGCACCTTTGCCGCGTCTTCCTCCCCGATGATGAAAACGACTGGGAGATTCCCGTAGCGGTGAGGCTTGTTGTCAGCACCCACGCTGTCCACGTGTCCCCGGAGCCTCATGTCCATCAACACCAGCTCCGGCGCCGCTTCAGCCATCATCGCGATGGCCTCATCTTCCGAAGACGCGATCCCCGCCACCTCGTATCCGAGTCTGGTGAGACGCCCTTCGAGCTCTTTGGCGACGACGATCTGGTCGTCCACGATCAGGATTCTTCGTTTAATCACGTGCCGGCTCCTCTATCCGAATCGAAGCGCGGGGAAGGCGATCAGAGTGGGGACCCCGTCGCTCGATAGGCTCTCAATTTACCCGATTCTGCGGCAGGTATGCCGAGGACCGTAGCGGCCACGCAATACCGCTTGGTAATACGCTTTCCTTCCCCTAGAATGCGTGAGTAATCGGTGGCCCAATCGCGAACGAGGAGGATGTAGCATGAAGTTCATGGTCTTGATCTACAGCGACGACACGATGCTCAACGCTATGCCCCCCGCAGAGTTTGACACGACGATGCGCGGTTGCCTGGAGCACGCGGACGAGCTCCGCAAGGAAGGCCGCCTGCTTGACTCACAGATGCTCGAAAGCGGATCAACAGCCAAGTCCCTGCGCAGCCGCAAGAATCGGCTGACCGTTGTTGATGGGCCATTCGCCGAGACGAAGGAACTCCTCGCGGGTTTCAACCTGATCGAAGCCGAAAACATGGACGAGGCGGTGCGGATTGCCGCCGAGTTCCCGTGGACGCGTACCGGCTGCGTAGAGGTGCGTCCCGTTCGGGACATCGAAGCTGTGAGACAACGAGTCGGCGCTACCTGACGATTGCCTCGGCGCCACCATTACGTTGGCGGGCCGGCCCCATCGAAATCCCTTGACGCCGTTGCCCCGACATCCCATGATGTTGGGGGCGGCGATCCGCGCCCAACCTCTTGAGACTCCGCCCCAGCCGGAGTCCTGTGAGAGGCAAAGGGGGGCACACTCCCGGATTGGTTTCGTCGGTTCCTTTGCGTCACCATGGTGCGCTGCTGGGGAGAGAGCCGTGGTGCATCCAAAGGAGAATTGACGATGCCACGTAACAAGGATCTCAAGCGCCTGGTTCGCGCTCGCATGAGAAAGACGGGCGAAGCCTACACCGCCGCCCTCGCACACATCAACAAAAAGCCCAAGGCAGCAACGGTTTCCCGGGTCGCCGCGCCACGCGCTACGCCAAACTCCGCGACCGGGTCAGTGGACTACGCTGCGACCGCGGGCATGAGTGACGAGAAACTGAAGGCGAAGACGGGCTGCACCTGGGAGCGCTGGGTCTACGCTCTCGACCGCCGTGGCGCCGAGCAAATGTCGCATCGCGACATCGTTGCTTTGGTGAACACTAAATACAAAGTCGCCCCGTGGTGGTCGCAAACTGTCACCGTCGGCTACGAGCGCATCAAGGGGCTGCGCGCGCGTGGGCAGCGGCGCGACGGCACGTATGAGGCGAGTAAGTCCCGCACGTTCAACGTGCCGGTGACGACGCTGTTCGACGCATGGGCGGACGCGGGCTTGCGCCGCCGCTGGCTGGACGGCGCAAAGGTTAGGATACGCACGGCCACTGCCCCGAAATCAATGCGGCTCGACTGGGACGATCGCGCCATTATTGCAGTCGGATTCGCGGCGAAGGGAAAGTTAAAGAGCTCAGTCGCCGTGCAGCACGACAAGCTGCCTGACCGCGAGACAGCAGACCGTCTCAAGCAGTACTGGTCGGATCGACTGGACGCGCTCGGTGAGGTACTGTCCGAACGTGGGGCATGAAGCACGGCCGATTATCTGAGCCCGCCCATTAAGGCGATGCCAAGCGCATCGGTATTCATCGCCACAAGCCTCGATGGCTTCATTGCTCGGCCGGACGGCGCGCTGGACTGGCTACCGGTGGACGCCGAGCCTCACGGTTACGACGAGTTCATGGCCACCGTGGATGCCATCGTCATTGGTCGCAAGACGTTTGAGACAGTTTTGACGTTCGATGCCTGGCCCTATGGTAAGAAGCAAGTAGTAGTGCTCACCTCGACGCCGTCAGCGCTGGTAGTGCCTGACGGCGCCGTGTGTGATGTGATGGCCGGTAGCCCACAAGAGGTCGTGGCTCGGCTCGCTGAACGTGGCATGAAACACCTTTACATCGATGGCGGAGTAACCATACAGGGCTTTTTGGGCGCGGGATTGATTCAGCGCTTGATCATCACCCGCATCCCTGTGCTCCTCGGCGGCGGGATTCCCCTATTCGGCTCTCTGTCGCGCGACATTAGGCTCGAACACGTAGCCACGAGGACATATCCGAGCGGTTTGGTGCAGAGTGAGTACCTGATTGTTGATTAACCGCGGCGGGTAAGCTTAGGCGTTTGGTCGCGACGTGATCAGAGCTTACGGAGCGCGCGCGTCAGCGCCCGATCGAGTGCATTTGCAAACGCTTGCTTCTCGCGCGGGCCGTAAGCCGCATGGCCTCCCGTATCGACGCCGGTCGTCCGAAGTCCGTCCATGAAGTTCCGCACCGAGAGGCGCTCGCCAATGTTCTCCGCCGAGTACTCTTCACCCCGGGGATCAAGGACGACGACTCCCTTCGGCACCAGGAGCGCAGCCAGCGGGATGTCGGCTGTGACGGCTACATCTCCCGGCACTGCGTGTTCGGCGATATAGAGATCGGCCACGTCCGGCCCACCATCGACGCGCACAGCGGATACGTGCGCGTACCCTGACGGAATCGGGAGCCGCTGATTTGCCACGAGGATAGTCGCGAGCGCGAGGCGCTCAGAGGCGCGCAAGCAAATCTCCTTCACCGGCTGCGGTGCAGCGTCGGCGTCGATCCAGAGTGTCATGGCCACGTGGTGTCAATGTAAGTCATCGTGGTTGATAGCCACTTGAGCTTCGAGCCGGCGGCGCGTACCGTTGGCGCGATGAACCGCAATGTCCTGTCTCGCCTCCTGCGCGCTGGTCTTCTCACCGGTATCAGCGACGGACTCTTCTCGAGCATCCTGGCGACGGTGTTTTACCATTCAACGGTGACGCGCCTGTTTCAAGGCGTCGCTTCGACACTGCTGGGCAAGCAGGCGTTCGATGGTGGTACCCAAACAGCATTGATCGGCGTGCTCATGCATTTTGGAGTCGCCTTTGGCTGGTCCGCCGTGTTTCTGTTTCTCGTCAGGCGGTTGCGCTGGGTCCGTAGCGTTCTCAGCTCTCCGTACGGAGTGGTCAAGGTTGCGTCATTGTACGGACCATTCATCTGGATGGTGATGTCCCTGGCGGTCATCCCCCTTCTCCTCCACCGACCACCGGCGATCAACGTACGCTGGTGGATTCAGCTGATCGGACATTTTCCGTTCGTCGGAATACCAATCGTGGCGTCGATCGGAGGCAACTCCGCTAGCGTTCCGTCTTCATCGCGTGGGTCTTGAGGATCTGGACGATGTCCGGCTGCCTGAAGAATTCGGCCCAACCGATCGCATCGGCGTCGTGCTTGCTGTCACGGATGTTCGGATCAGCGCCCCGACTGAGAAGCAAGCGCACTATTTCAACGTGACCCTGCGAGGCAGCAAGGTGTAGCGGTGTAACCTCCGCCTCCCAGTGCGCCCAAGGGGCATTGGGATCGGCGCCGTGGTCGAGAAGCCATCTCACCGCCGCAACATTATTGCGCTTGGCCATAAGATGCAGCGCGCCGAGCTCGATGAGTTTTGGATTCTCGTTCAAGAGTCGCGCGGCCGTCTCCCAGTCACCGAGAGCCACCGTAGCGACGAGGTCCATCATGCCGCTGCGCGCGGGACGGTTTCCACGCGCGGCGCTGACTAGCTCCGACGAGGTAAGGGCGCGGATCTTCTCCATCACACGCCGATCCATGTCCGGCGCCGTCGCATATGCAGCTGCGGGCATGCCCGCACCATCCACCGCCAGCGGATCGGCGCCGAGGTCAAGCAGCAACGAAACCATCTCCGGACGATTTTGTTGCACCGCGTAGTGCAAAGGCATCTGATTGTTCTCGTTTCGGCTCATACGGCTGTTGAGCGTTGACGGATCAGCCGCCACGATCCGGCGAACTTCATCCGGCAGGTTCAGCGAGATCGCCGAGTAGATGTGGTGCCGCGCGCCGCGACTGAGGAGAAATTCCGCGATGGCGCGGTGCACGGGGTCGTCGCCGCCGTCCCAACACGATGTCCAACCGATGACTTCCAGCGCATGGTCGTCACCGTGGCCGACAACATCCCCTCCCGCGTCGGCCAGCCGTCGCACGACATCGATGTGGCCCGCTGCCGCGGCCCAGTGCATCGCGTAGCTGTTGTCTCCCTTCTCCCGCGTGTTCACGTCGAGGCCGCGATCCAGTAGCAGGTCTACATTCGCGAGGTGACCTGCATGTGCGGCTGCGTGCAACAACGACCACTCGTACGGCTTTTCGCGCGCGAGCAGTTTGTCGGGGTGTTCGTCGAGCAACGCGGCGAGGGCTCGAACGTCAGCGTTCCGCGCTGCGGCAAATAGCTGACCCTCCAGGGAAAGTGAATCGACGTGCGCTTTGAGCGCTCGCCAACTGGAGAATCCGTACTGGTTGGCCAGATTAAACTGGGCGTCGGCGAGTTTTGCGGCCGGACTCGATTGCCTTAGCTCGGCGAGCCGGCGCTTGGCCTGCTTACGGAGCCAGTCGAGGTTCGGGGCGTCCGGGAGTGACAACGGTGCGGACGCAGACCCGGTGGTCTGTTCGGACATGAGGCACCTTCCTTTCCTGGAAAGGGACGAGCCCTTTCATGCCGCCCGTCGTCCGCGGAGAGGGCAAGGAATAGAAGGTTATGCAAGAACGACAGGGCGGGTTGAACCCTTTACGCGGACCGTTGGCCGCCCTCGCGGCACATGGCTGAATGGTAGCCCGGGGCTGGCAGCGCGACAAGAGAAGAGCGAACGTGAAAGGAATCGTGCACCCAAACGTCAAGCTGATACGCAACTTCTACACGTCCTTTGGAAATCGCGACGCTCGTGGCATGGCCGGCTGCTACCATCCCTCCGTCAAGTTTTCGGACGAGGTTTTCACCGATCTCGAGGGCGCGCGAGCGGCAGGGATGTGGCAGATGCTGTGCGAGCGTGGCAAGGATCTGAGGATCGAGTTCCGCGACATCGCGGCCGACGATTCAGACGGGCACGCTCACTGGGAAGCCTGGTACACTTTCTCCCCCACGGGCCGCAGGGTTCACAACAAGATCGACGCCGACTTCGAGTTCCGAGACGGAAAGATCTTTCGGCACCGCGACAGATTCAATTTCTGGAGTTGGGCGCGTCAGGCGCTTGGACCGACAGGATGGCTGCTTGGTTGGTCGGGGTTCGTAAGGAAGCGAGTACGCTCACAAGCGGAGAGAAACCTCGCCGCATTCCTGCGGGAACGTGGCCAGTAAGGTGAAAGGCATTCCCGAAGGCGCGAGAGAAAGGATCGGTGGTCCAGCATTCAGACAAAACAGTGAGCGTCTTACACAATGAACGCACTTCGGTGATTGATGACTCGCGGAAGGATTGTGGAGCGACTACGATTACTAACCAGGCTAAGCGTACTCAACTGAGGAATCGATGCGTTCAGGATTTGCTGCGGGTTTGATGGGCATTGGCGGGATTCTGCTCTCGTTTGGTGCGGTGATCGTCGTCCTCGCATTTTTCGCCAGGCAAGGCGGCGACACTCGTCTGGAGTTGCCGGCGATGACCACGGTTGCGCTCGGCTCCCTCGTGGCTGGAGCCGTCATGTTCGGTGCCGGATTCCTCCTGGCTCGTCTCGGTGGGAATTCCAACCAATCCGGCGACCGTAGCACCGCGTAACGCGGTAGTCGATGCTGCCGAGCGATTATCCAGGTGTGATTCGAGACGGCATTGCCGCGCTCAACTGGGCTGGAGCGTCATTGGAGCGGGCGTTGCAGCGGATCCCCGAATGGGTTGCGGAACAGGCTCCCTTCAACGAAAAAGCTCTCGCGGAAGCAAAGGAAAAAGCAAAGCGAGAACGCACGCAGCTGGCGGTGTCGTTCCCCAATGCCGCCGAGTGGACGCGCACTTTTTCGGATCAACGAGCAGAAGTGACGGAGCTGGCGACTCGCCTCGAGCGACGCACCCGGGCTGACTGGCAAAGTGGGGACGCTACTCAATACTTCAGCGGACTCGAGCTGAGGATTCTGGAGAGCTGGGCCCACGGAGCAAACGAGGGCCTCATTGCCTGGCTCGGCGAAAGACCGGAACAGATTCAACGGCGCAAGATGGAATTCGCCGCGCTCGCGCAGTGGCTGCGAGACTACCTTGACGGGAATTCATGAGCCGTAGCTCTTAGCAGAGTCGTTCTCGTCGTAGCCAGAGTCAGCCCTTGATGGTCTTCGTGGCCTCGTCCCACGTGACTCCGGTTCTCCGGAAGTACGACTCGTTCGCCATGTGACAGGCCAGCGCCGCGTTGTGACCGAAGATTACGTCCTCGACCACCGGCTTGCGCGATCGCACCGCGTTGAAGAAAGTCGAGAGATGCGGCCTGATGTCGTCGAAGTGGGGCCCGCTGAAAGTCAGCGAGGTCTCTGCCATCGCCTCGCGCGCCAGTCTCGCATCGTTCTCCTCGTGCCATTTCTTCAGGTACTCCTCACGCATGGCGCGCGGGAAGCTGCCGGTATAGTAACTCGGGTACGAATCCTTGCCGCTTTGCGGCGAGTAGGTGAGGCTCGTCCCGGTCACTTCCAGAAGCCCCTTTGATCCCTGAATGCGATAAGTCTCCGGCATGTCGGTTGCGAGATTGAGCCGCATGTAAACCGGAAGCTCGCCGTAGTAGTAAACAGTGGAATGCACATCCGGCATGTTCCGACCGTCCTTCCAGTGGCGGATCCCACCAACGGCAGACGCTTGCTTCGGCGGCTCATTGATTCCCAGCATGAACATCATGCCGCTGATCAGATGCACGAGCAGATCTCCCGCGACCCCGGTGCCGTATTCCTTCCAGCAGCGCCAGCGCGCGAACACCAGAGGATTGAACGGCCGCTTGGGCACGGTCCCCTGCCATGTGTCCCAATCGAGATTCTGAGGAGAGAGATCGAACGGCGGTGGATATTGCCACGCTCCGGTCGGATCGTTCCGGCCCAGCCATCCTTCGACGAGCATGAGATCGCCGAGCATCCCCTGCGAAACCATCTCTCGCGCTTTCGCGCAGATCTGGGAGCTGACGCGCTGCGATCCGATCTGTACGATGCGGCCGCTCTTCTTGGCCGCATCCACCATCGCGACGCCATCGGCCGCGCTGTGCGACATCGGCTTCTCGCAGTAAATGTCCTTCCCCGCGCTCACGGCATCGATCACCACTTGCCGGTGCCAGTGATCGGGCACTGCCGCTACGATGCAGTCGATGTTCTTGTTGTCCAGAAGCTCGCGGTAGCGGCGGGTGACGGGCAGATCGGGGCGCACGATTTCGCGGGCGAGCGTGTGCCGGCCATCGTAGAGATCGGCGGCAGCGCCACATTCGACTCCCGGGATCGTGATGGATGTGCCGAGCAGCCCGGAGCCTTGCATGCCGACGCCGACCATGCCGAAGCGAATAGTGTCGCTGGGAGCGGAACTCGTGGAGCCCTGGAGCGGTTCCGGACTCAAGAGAATGCTTCTCGCTGCAACCGATCCTCCCGCTGCCGCCGCGCTCATTTCCAGAAATTCCCGTCGCGAAAGGCTGCTCTTCGTCATGGCGTCTCCTGGAGTGATGTTTTCCGCCCGCCAGTGCGTCAGTCTGTCATTTATTCGCCACAAAGAATATCCTTTACTCTGGAGCATCGCTACGCGCTTGACAACCCAAGTCATGGAGGATTTGCATGACCGTGCGACCCATTACGCACTCGATGACCGCTACGGCGTTCGCCATCGAAGGCTACCGTACTACTCGAACGCTGGGCGTCGTTCGCGGCGTCACAGTGCGATCCCGTTCCATATTCGGAACCATTGGCGCATCGCTCCAGACTCTGGGTGGGGGGAACATCACTCTGTTCGAGGAGCTGTGCGAGAAAACGCGCGCTGAAGCTTTCGAGCTGATGCTGCAGCACGCACATGAGCTTGGTGCCACGGCGGTGATCGGAATCCAATATGACGCGACCGAAGTGATGCAGGGCGTGACCGAGGTCCTCTGTTACGGAACCGCGATTGTCGCGGATCGCGTGCAATGATGAACCGACGCACTTTTATTTCGGCTCTCGGGCTCGCGGC
>Ga0193719_10001017_pt1 | contig 10951 bp, 10 predicted proteins | sample U2a2metaG_FD_160103 | JGI IMG/M metagenome (GOLD analysis project Ga0193719, IMG submission 160103) | Soil microbial communities from a riparian zone of the East river system, Colorado, United States - U2a2 | ecosystem: Environmental > Terrestrial > Soil > Riparian zone | place: USA: East... | reverse complement strand
TTGTGATCGTCACTGATCGCGGCAGCTTGAAAGCCTATCGGGTAAACGAAACGCCGACGCGCGGACCGAGCCTGCAGCTCGTGCAAGCATTTAACATGACTGACGCGCACGGAAGACTCATCGATAAGGTGAGCGACTTGGCCGGGCGTTTCCCGGTAACTGAAGGTGCGGGTACGCACCGTGGGCCGGCGTCAACTGCCGAGCGCACACAGTTGGCCACGGAAACGGACCGGCGGATTCAAAAAGAGTTGGCCGACCAAATCGCGAAAATTGTCTCGCAAAATGGAAAGGACGGCTGGTCGTTTGCGGCGCCTGCGGAAATCCACACGGCGATCGTAGATTTGTTGCCTGCCGGTGTGCGACAGCGAATCGTCGAACACGTGAAATCGGATTTGGTGAAGATCGAGCCGGCCAGACTGATCAGCCATTTCCGATCGTTGCGGCAAATTTGAATGGTATGCCGGAACCGAGATTTTTTGTTCCCTCAACGGCGAGTAGCGCCGTAGTATCTAAGTAATTATGCAACTGCCTGTTAAGCTATCGTATCGGGGTCTGGAAAAATCTGACCAGATCGACAATCTCGTTTTGGATTATGCAGCACGACTCGAGAGATTTTGTGATCACATCAACCGCTGCGATGTCGCCATCGAACAGACCAATCACACCCATCAAAAAGGGAACCCATACCGGTGTCGGATCGACGTGACCGTGGCGCCGCGGCACGAGCTTGTAGCCGATGAAAAGCAGATGGATAACGGCACTCACGAACCGCTCAAAAAAGTCATCCACGACGCATTTAAAACCATGGAGGGAGAGCTGCGTCGCGTTGTGGAAAAGCAAAGGCGTGACATCAAAACCCACGCCGACATGCGTTCGCCGAAATAATTTCGGATCCCCAGGGAGAAACGCATTGTTCTCGAGGTGCTGGCAGCAGGGGCAGCTTGCCGCCGAGAACGAGTCAGTCGCCTGCTGCTGGCAGACGTATTTTTTTTGCCCCCAACAAATCAGTCCACCACCAGCTTCGCTCTTTTCCACCCATAACGCCGGGCCGACGAGCTTTGCCAGCGCGCGGGACTTTTTCAGCAGAAAGCCTGGCAAAGTGCTGCCAAACGTCAGCTAACTGAAGTCAATACGCCACGGAACGTAGCTCGTCTTGCTCGGGGGGACCCCGCAGAGCATCCAAAAGTAAATCCACAGCGCTATCCAAACTCTCACGATTTCAATTTCTCTTTGGCAGTTGCAGCGGCTGTGGCGCGGTGTCGCATTTCGGGATGAGTTGACCGAAAGTCGCGGCAGGAACGAAGATAAGCGACGACTCATGCATATGACCGAAATCATGCAGGGACATTCTCCTACGTTTTCGTTCGAGTTCTTTCCCCCAAAGACGCCACAGGCTGCGGAGACGCTCTATCAGACGATTCGCGATCTTGAGTCATACATGCCGGATTTTGTCAGCGTGACTTATGGCGCCGGTGGCTCGACGCGTGAGTTGACCCACGATCTCGTCGAGCGCATTCAACGCACAACAAAACTCGACCCGATCCCGCATCTTACCTGTGTGTGCCACAACGAAGAGGAAATCGAAAAGATTCTGCTCCGATACGCAAAGTCAGTCATTGGAAACATTCTCGCGCTCGGCGGCGATCGACCGGCTGGAATTGCTTACGATAAATCGCGCGACTCGTTCCAACACGCGATCGACCTGGTAAAATTCGTTCGCCGCTTCAACGAATCCGGTGCCCATCCCGACCGGCGTGGTTTCGGGATTGGAGTTGCTGGTTTTCCCGAGGGACATCCGGCCACAACAAATAGATTGGTTGAGATGGATTATTTCAAAGCAAAGGTCGACGCCGGCGCTGATTACATTGTCACACAACTGTTTTTCGATAATCGCGACTTTCTCGATTTCAGGGAACGCTGCGCGCTCGCGGGCGTTCACATCCCGATTATCGCCGGCATCATGCCGATTACCTCCATAGGCGGATTGAAACGCATGGCCGAGCTGGCTGGCGGCGCACGCTTTCCTGCGAAGCTATTACGTGCTCTGCAGCCTTGCCAAAATGATCCTGAGATGGTCAGGCGCGCTGGCATTCAATACGCATTGGAACAATGCCATGATCTTATGGCTAATAATGTAGCCGGTATTCATTTCTACACGCTCAACCGGTCGGACGCTACCCGGATGATTTTCGACAGCCTCGGCATTCCGCGTCATCGGAATCTGCAAGCTTCGAGCGTTTAGCTGGAGCAACCGATTGGGCTGCACTTTCACAGGGGCGTGCTTGCCTTTTGTGCATGATTCGAGCCGTTTACACACAGCCGCTAACATTTGCGCAGACTGCGGGCGTGCGCACACTCTCAGGGTGCTGAGTGTCCGCCGCGTTATTTTCTGGCAAGCTGCCGCGGTGGTGGCTGCGATTGCGATCGCTGTAACGCTTTCCCGCTTCTTTCCAGTTGTCAGTTTCGTTGAAGCCTTGCAAGACCGTGTGATGAGTTGGGGCGCTTGGGCCGGGATTTGCTATCCATTGCTGTTTGCAGCTTGTAATATCCTTCTGCTGCCGGGAGGCGTGCTCGCTGTGGGAGGCGGTTTCTTCTTCGGACTATGGTGGGGATTTTTGATCGTGTTTACAGGCAACATCGTTTCGACGGCGATTTCGTTTTCGCTCAGCCGCTTCGTCGCGAGGCGGTGGTTTCAGCGAAAGCTCTCAACTAACCCTACGTTGAGGGCGCTTGGTCCTGCCGTGGAACGCGAGAGCTGGAAGATCATTCTGTTGAGTCAGTTGCATCCGCTGTTTCCCACCAGTCTGCTTAATTACTTTTATGGGCTGACACGAATTCGGTTTAGCACGTACATGCTTTGGGCTTCGATTGGGCGTATGCCTGGCCTTTTCTTTTACGCATACCTGGGAACGCTGGGGCAGCTTGCAGTGCGCATCATGCGTGGCAAAAGTTACCCGCGAACACTCGAATATTGGATTTGGGGCGGTGCGTTCATAACAACCGTGTTACTATTGGTTGTGTTGAGCCGTGTCGCGCGTCGGGCGATTCAAACGCCACTCGAACGAGGGTCTAGCAGAATCCCGAAAGATCGCCTGGAGCCAGGCATGTTGTATCGATAATAAACTTGTAATAAGCTGTTTATGTTTAAATTATCGGCAAATTACGACGTAGTCGTAGTAGGGAGCGGACATGCCGGAATCGAAGCGGCACTGGCGGCCGCCCGAATTGGCTGCCGCACGCTAATATTGACCCAGAATCTGGATACCATCGGGCAGATGTCGTGCAACCCTGCGATCGGCGGACTAGCGAAAGGACATATTGTTCGCGAAATCGACGCTATGGGAGGCGCGATGGGGCTTAATGCTGATGCAACCGGAATTCAGTTTCGAATGCTGAACCAGAGAAAAGGCCCATCGGTACGTGCCCCGCGAGTTCAATGCGACAAAAAGGCGTACCAATTTCGGATGAAAGCCATTTTGGAGGCGGCAGAGAACCTCGACGTTAAACAAGGAACTGTCTCGCGCGTTATTGACGAGGCCGGAGCAGTAATTGGCGTGGAGACTGATATGGGCGTGGCGATTGCCGTTCGGACCGTTGTGATCACCTCCGGGACATTCTTGCGAGGGCTTTTGCATGTCGGCGAAAATAGTAAGCCAGGTGGACGGATGGCGGACGCCAGTTCAAGCCTGAGCGCAAATCTGCAGGAGATGGGTTTCCAAGTGGGGCGATTCAAGACTGGCACGCCTTGCCGCCTGAATGGGCGATCGATTGATTTTACACGTTGCTCGATTCAGCTTGGTGATGAGCCGGCCTCCGGGTTTGCCTTCAATTCGGACGAGATTGGCAGTGGCGTTGGTGAAATCTTCACCCTGAACCGAGTTCGTGGCGGTCAGTTCCACGTGGAACAATTGCCATGCTGGATTACCCACACCACTCAAAAAACGCACGAAATCATTCGAGCCAACTTGCACAGATCACCGCTGTACGCAGGGCGAATTCAGGGGGTAGGGCCGCGATATTGCCCGTCCATTGAAGACAAGGTGGTCAAATTCGCGGATAAACCCTCACATCAGTTGTTCCTCGAACCGGAAGGACGCCACACCAGCGAGTACTACGTAAACGGAATCTCCACTAGTCTACCATATGAGGTCCAGCTGGCGTTCTTGCATTCGATCCCAGGACTGGAGCAAGCCGAGATCATGCGGCCTGGTTACGCCGTCGAATATGATTATTTTCCGCCGACACAACTCCTGCCGACACTGGAAACGAAGGTTGTCAGCGGCCTTTACTTTGCCGGCCAGGTTAACGGCACCTCGGGATATGAAGAGGCAGCCGCTCAAGGATTGATCGCCGGAGCTAACGCCGCTTTAAAGATCCAAAACCGTCCGCCTTTGGTGTTGAGTAGGAGAGAAGCTTACATCGGAGTCCTCATTGATGATCTCGTCAGCAAAGGGACAGAAGAACCATATCGCATGTTTACCAGCCGCGCCGAAGATCGATTGTCGTTGCGACACGACAACGCCGATCAGCGTTTAACCGGTCGTGCATTCAGCACGGGATTGGTCAGTGAGAGAAGATTTCGCAGTTTCAGAGAGAAAATGCACCTACTGGAGCAGGCCCGTATGATAGCTGTAGGAACAAAGTTAAATGGAACCCCTATTTCTCGCCTGCTCAAGCGGCCTGATTTTGAGGTGAGAGCCTTTCCTCATGATATGTTAGCGTGCGTGCCGCTTTCGATCTGGGAGCTCCTTCAAACGGACTTCAAATACGAAGGATACACCGCCCGTCAATGTGAGCTGAATCGACGGCTCGACCGCAAGCAAAATCAGAGAATTCCAGATGGCCTGGATTACCAAAAAATTGCCGGACTGAGATCAGAAACCAGACAGAAGCTATCAAGTTTGAGACCGACCTCACTGGGCCAGGCAGCACGTATTAGCGGAATCACTCCATCCGACATTTCTATTTTACATATTTGGCTTAATCGAAATAGCTTACGTGATGGATACGCGAACGTTCCGGAGCTAAGATAGCTGCGCTGCGATGGTCACCTTGGCCGCGGTCTTAATTGGCAGCTATCTCTTGGGATCCATTCCTTTCGGCTATCTGGCTGGTCGACTCGTAGGGATCGATATCCGAAAGGCCGGCAGCGGTAACGTTGGCGCGACTAACGTGGTGCGTGCCCTGGGCAAGCGATATGGTTACCCGGTATTTGCGTTCGATTTTTTAAAGGGGTTCGGGGCGGTAAAGATCTCGATATTAATGGCGCCCGGACGGCCGCCGGAGTGGAATTCGCCCGAGATATTTGGAATCCTCGCGGCGATGTCTAGCGTTCTGGGGCACTTGTATCCGCCATGGCTTAAGTTTAAGGGCGGAAAAGGGGTTGCTACTTCCGCGGGAGCACTCTTGGCGTTGACGCCGGTGGCAACGCTCATAGGCATTGCTATTTGGGTAATTGTGTTCTGGCTGACCCGGTACGTTTCATTGGCTTCCATCACAGCTGCGGTCGCCCTACCGATTGTGATTCTCGTGGTTAGCTCGCAGGATCAAAACAAACGGAAACCGCTAGTTTATTCTTCCGCCTGCGTCGCGGCAGTTGTCATTTGGCGTCATCGTTCAAATCTCTCGCGGCTGATGCGGGGCACCGAACCGCGCTTTACTCGAAAATGAGAATCGTGAACACAGCAATCATAGGTGCCGGCGGTTGGGGAACGGCGTTAGGTGGCTTGTGGGCAAAGGATGGTCGACAAATTGTTCTTTGGGGCCACAACGCGGATCGGATCGCACGCATGCAAAAGACGCGCGAAAACAGCGATTATCTTCCTGGGATCCAGCTGCCAAATTCAGTCAACATTACGTCGGAACTTAGCGATTGCGCCGACGCCGACCTGATTGTACTTGCGACGCCGTCGACCGCATTGCGCAACACTGCAGCGCACTTGACGAAAGCGATTGGCCTTACTCAAGCGGTATTGCTGAGTTGCACAAAGGGGATTGAACACGGCAGCGGGATGAGAATGACAGAGATCCTGCACCAGACTTTCCCGGAAAATAAAATCGCGGTGTTATCCGGTCCAAATCTCGCGACCGAGGTCGCCAGAGATCTTCCCACCGCGACCGTCATTGCCTGTCGCGATGGCGATTGCACCGCGGGTCTACAAACCGCGTTGGGAAGCCCACGCTTTCGCATTTACACCAGCCTGGATGTGGTCTCGATTGAGCTCGGTGGCGCATTAAAAAACGTGTTCGCCATCGCCGCAGGAATCAGTGACGGCCTTGGACTTGGCGACAACGCCAAAGCAGCACTGGTCACCCGGTCATTAGCTGAGCTGGTTCGGTTCGGAGTAGCCATGGGTGGAACGGCGAATGCCTTTTATGGGCTGAGCGGCGCGGGTGATCTGATATTGACATGCTTCAGCGAGCGCAGCCGCAATCACACCGTCGGGAAACGGCTCGGGCGAGGTGAAGCATTGCCGGAAATCACAGCCTCTATGAAAATGGTCGCCGAAGGCATTCCGACCGCGCGAAGCGCCTGGGAATGCGCGCGGCGCTTGAATATTGCCACGCCTATTACCGATCAAGTGTATGCGATCTTGTATAAGGAGAAAAAGCCGGCTGTTGCCTTGGAAGAACTACTGAAGCGCGAGCCGAAGCCTGAACAACCGTAGTCCCGCAGTTCAAAGGACCTATCTATCCGGCCGACCTCTAACTAGCTCGCTTGCTTCACCATATCTCTTGCAGAATTCGGCGATAACCGCCGGGTATAGGTCGTGCTCAAGGACTTGGATCCGAGCATGCAGGCTATCCGCGGTGTCGTTAGGCAAAATTCTTACCTCTACCTGCGCAAGAATTTGCCCGTGATCAATCCGTTCGTCGACGTAGTGCACCGTGCAGCCGGTCACTGTTTCGCCCGCGACGAGAGCTTGTTTCCACGCTTCAAGTCCTGGGAATTTAGGCAGAAGCGACGGGTGAATGTTGATAATGCGACGAGGAAACGCCTTCAGCATTGGTTCATGCAAGACGCGCATGAAACCGGCGAGAACGACAAGTTCGACACCGGCATCGCGCAACATTTTCACGAGCTGCTCTTCTGTTGCCGGGTCCAAGCGCGTACGAAATCTGCCCGGCGGCAAATACACATTCGCGACACCAAACTCGCGCGCGATATCAAGGATCGGTGCATCCAGAACATCCGAAACCACCAAGCGCGCTTCCGCAGCGAGATCGCCTGACCGGATGCGCTCGAAAATCGCACGGCAGTTGCTTCCTTTCCCCGACCCGAGAATTCCAATTGGCAGGCGTTTCATCTGAGTCACTTAGTTTTCTCACGCCTGCTCTTACAAATTTGCGCAATTAATCCGGACGTTGAATACCCTGTCTCAAATGGGATGAGGCGAATCGCCGCTTCAATTTCCTTCAATGTTGCACGCTCTTCTTCATCCAGTGTGTCCGAGGTGTAATCGCCGCCTTTGACATAAACGGCGGGGCGGACCGCAGCGAGAAACTTCGTGGCCCGGATCTCTGGGAAAATCGTGACCAGATCGACGCATGTCAAGGCGGCGAGGATCTCCGCGCGATCACTCTGGGTTGTGATCGGGCGCCCTGCTCCTTTTAGCTCGTGGATGGAACCGTCACCATTCAATCCGACAACCAAAAGATCGCCGAGCGCTCGTGCCGCCTGCAGATACCGCACGTGGCCAACGTGCAGCAGATCAAAACATCCGTTCGTGGCTACAATCTTCTTCCCGGCTGACCGCAGCTTCTCGCAGCGATCGGAAAGCTCCTCAAGCTCGACGATTTTTGGGCTCATTCTTTCTCACTGATTTTGAGGTTGCGCGTCAATTGCAGTTGGCCTTTAACTGATTTGCGCGACGGTCTTCCAAGAATGGCGAAAAGGAAAACAAAACGCAACGCGGGAAGATTGGAGACCCGTCGCGGTTTCAAAATCCGCAAGGATCCCATGGTGCGTCTCGCCGAAGGCGGACCACTGCCCGACGCGCGTGATGGCTTGGGCCTGACACGTGTGCATGGCTCGCCATTTCTGTTCGCCATCGCACGTGATGCACGCACTATTTTCGCCAGCTGGAATATTGATTGGCGATCCGTCTTTGAGAACGCGATGCCCGCGGATCGACAGGTCCATCTTCGGGTGATTGGCGATGGCATAATAGAAACAAGAGTTGCCGTCGAACCGATGAGCGCGATGCAGTACCTGACGATATCCAGTTTGCACGACTCATACCGAGTGGAGATCGGTTATTTTCAGCCGTTCGACACCTGGCACTCCGTCGCGATGTCACAAGAGGTTGAAATGCCGCCGCAAGAAAGCGTTGGGCTTGCTGATGTGGATTTAGCGACCATTCCGTTTCACCTCAGTTTCCAGCAGCTCGCTAACTTGTTCGGAGCGCCTAACAACACCTCGATAGCCAGGGTAGTGTCGGAATTTCAAAAGCGGGTATCAAGTAGCGGCAATTCTAACGAAGTAACACGGTCTGAGACACAAATTCTCCGCAACCTGAACCTGTCGCTGTCCGAAATAGAAGCCGTAAAGCGCGATTTTAAAAAGATCGACACCGAAAAGCTCGCGCGACGCGCGCGCGCAATGTTTCGATTCGCTGCGGCCAGTCCAGTGCGCGGATTCGAAGCAAACTCCGGCTCGTGAGCCCGTTGTTCGTCTTCTCCTATTTCTCCGCGTCGGCCGGTGATTCCATCATCAAGTGACGTGCATGCGTATGGTCGGAAACTTGGGCCACCAGGTTCAACAATGCGCCGAGACTCCAAGCGAGCACGAACCCGGCGAGTCCGATGACAATGCCAAGCGGTCCGGGGATGTACTCGGTGCGATAGCGCGCCAGCCAGAGGATTGAGCCGAGCGAGCCGAATACAATCCAGATCACCCCTGCGATTTTCAGGGCACGGGACCACCCGGTCTCGCCGGCCATTTTGCGCGGACCGAGTTTGGAATTGTAAACACTGTAGCCGAAGTAAATAACGATCCCGAACGCAAACCAATAAATCAGCCGCTCCCAAGTCAGCCATGGCAGCGAGATCATAAGAGCAAGCGCCGACAATGCGCCCATGGGAGCCACGAACCACACAGCCGGTGTCTTGAATGTGCGAGGCAGGTTCGGCTCGCGAATTCGCAGCACAAGAACGCCTACCGAGACGATCACAAACGCCAGCAGCGTACCGATGGAAACGAGGCTACCAGCCTCGCGCACCGTGAAAATTGCCGCAAAACAGGCAACAACAATTCCTGTCACTATCGTCGTAATCCATGGGGTCTGGAATTTTGGATGAACCCTGCTCACAAACTTCGGTAGCAAACCGTCGTCAGCCATGGTCCAGAAAATCCGCGACTGACCCAAGAGCATCACGAGAATAACCGAGCTAAGGCCAGCTATCGCGCCCAGTTTGATTAACGAGGCCATCCAGCCGACGCCTGCGTGGTCGGCAGCCACGGCAATCGGATCTGGCACGTCTAATTGCAGGTATGGAACGATGCCGGTCGCCACTGCCGCCACTGCTATGTAGAGAACTGTGCACACCAACAGCGAGCCGATGATGCTGATCGGCATGTCGCGCTTGGGATTCTTTGCTTCCTGCGCCGCTGTGCTGACAGCGTCGAAACCAATGTAGGCAAAGAAGACAATGCCAGCGCCCTGCATCACCCCGCTCCACCCGAAATGCCCGCGTACACCAGTATTCGGGGGGATGAACGGATGCCAGTTAGCAGGATTGACGGCGTGAGCGGCGCCGACGATGAAGAGCAGCACGACTGCCACTTTTACAAATACAATGACGTTATTGACGTTCGCGGACTCGCGAATACCGATGACGAGCAGCAACGTCACGATAGCAATGATGATGACAGCTGGCAGATTGAAGATGGCTGTGACCTGCGTTCCGTCCGCCAAAGTAACGAGCGTCCCGCGCGCGCCCGATAATTGCGCAGGGATGTGAATGCCGATGTCTCGCAGAAACGACACGACATACCCAGACCAACCGATAGAAACGGTGACCGCGCCCAAAGCGTATTCCAGGATCAAGTCCCACCCGATGATCCAGGCGAAAAGTTCACCGAGCGTCGCGTAACCGTAGGTGTACGCACTACCGGCCATTGGGACCAGTGACGCGAACTCGCTATAGCAGAGCGCCGCGAAAATTGAGGCTACGCCCGCCAGAACGAATGATAGAATCACTGCAGGCCCCGCGTTCTGCGCCGCGACGGTGCCGGTCAGCACGAAAATGCCCGTGCCAATGATCGCGCCTATGCCAAGCATTGTCAGGTTCGTCGCTCCGAGAACGCGTTTCAAGCGTTGGTCCGTCAGCGCCTCGGCTTGAAGTTGGGTGACGCTCTTTCGTCGAAACAGGTTCATGAGCGAAGTTGCCTTTGCGCTGTGCTAATCGGGATAGCCCCGGGAAGTCAAGCCGCCGTTGATTTTTTCCCGAAAAATTTCCAGAAGAAATAAACCGGCACGCCGGTCAACACGATCATCAGCCCCGGCCACGTAGTCGCAGTTTGGTAAACGAAGAGCACAACGAGAATCACCGTCGCGCCTATGACGTACAGAGCGGGGACGACTGGATAGCCGAACGCTTTATAGGGTCGTTCCACGTGCGGCTGTTTTCGACGCAGTAGAAAGATGCCAATGATTGTTAAGACGTAGAAGATCAGCGCGGCTGAAATAACGTAGTCGAGCAAATTGCCGTAGAGATTGCCATAGCCCGTCACGTTGCCGGCGGCGTCTGTCTTGACGGTGCGTGGCAGAACGAGTACGCCGGCCCAGATGCCTTGAATAACGAGCGCCCACGCCGGGACGCGGCATTTATTTAGCTCTCCGACGCGTCGAAAGAAAAGCCCGTCTTTGGCCATGGCGTAGTAGGCGCGAGCCCCAGCAAGGATCAGCCCATTATTGCAACCGAACGTCGCGATCATGATCGCAATCGC